>Ga0160420_100096_pt1 | contig 52129 bp, 45 predicted proteins | sample CelAP2metagpilot_FD_108197 | JGI IMG/M metagenome (GOLD analysis project Ga0160420, IMG submission 108197) | Phycosphere-associated microbial communities from algal ponds in Kailua-Kona, Hawaii, USA - Cellana AP2-5-5 metagenome pilot | ecosystem: Engineered > Artificial ecosystem > Aquaculture >...
AATTCTGGACAAGCCCCCTTGCTGTCTCCTTCATATCACATGCCAACAGCCCCAGCACGATCCAGTACGAGTCCCAATAATAACTCTCCCGGAACCTCCCCCCGGGGATAACCACCGGATGCGTCCGTTTCAAAATCGAGTAGCGTTGGGGGTTCAGGTCAACATCAGGCGAGACCTTGCGACAGAGCTGCTTCCAGAAATCGTTCAAGTCACTGGCCCACCGTTGGTATGGGGCATGACCAGCTAGGCCCTCGAGGAGGGGTGGGGAGTCGGTGTGATCAGTAGGGACGTGCGGCACTAGATCCGAGCCTGGGGCCGAGAAGTACTGCGCGAGGAAAGCTTTGAGGACGGTGGGGTCACGACGGAGGGAGGGAGCGAGAGCATGGAATTGCTCTAGGACCACTTCAGGGTCGACCCTCATGGGCATGTCCACAAATTCTTTGGAGTCTTCAAAAATTCCGGCCGTCTGGACAATGTGCAACAGTTCCCCCTGACAATACACCTTGGCCGCCCGCGCTACATGCGCCAATGCGTCCTCGTCATCATTCGCCCCCATCAGCGTCGGGACCTTCACCACAGAGGCTGCCACAGCCGAGGCAGCGCCAGGTGCAGCAGCCGCAGCCGTAGTGGCCGCCCGGGCCTCGTCTGGGGTGGAGACACTATCGGAATTGGCCATTCGCATCATCACCGAAGCGGCTGTAACGCTAGAGGAGGGATGCTCCGCCTCCACCACCAGGTCATTCATTTTTTGGGGGCTGGTAGGGCCTCCGCCCGCAAACCCGCCACGGGGAGAACATGGGGGGGAGGCGACATGGAAGGCATCGACATGGACGCTAGCCATGGTTGTGGTGCCGTGTGGTGGTAGTTGTTGAGGGATCGTGTCTTGTTGTTGGTTTTGCTGATGTGACGAGTCACCAAGCTCCTCGTCGAGCGGGCGGGAGACAGCAGCGCGTTTAAGAGTTGGGTGAAGGGATGAGGAGAAGGAGTGGCAGGAGCCGCGTGCACTTCCTGTCTGTGTGAAGTGTATGTAGGTGTTGATGGGATGTTGGTGATGGTGTGAGACGAATGGAGCGGATGTGCAGGGGCTATGGCTTCAAGTTGGAGAGCGGGGGGTGACACTCCTTAGGCGTATAAGGCACCCAAACAAGGAAGAAACAGATACAACGCCGTGAGAAAGGTCATGTGCGATGCCGGGCGGGGAGCTCGCAAAACGAAGAAGCGATGGGGAGGTTTACGAGTAGCAGCTTGACACCGCTGACGTGTCTACACTCGCCTAGAACCATCCACGCACGCCGAGACATCTTTTAGCGGTGAGATATCCCGCCCACACGATTTCGCATGAAGGAGTACGCCTCCCGCCTTGTGCACACGGGACCCGAGCGAGCGCGAACACTTCCACATGACTTAAGGCCTCCACAGATCCGTGCCTCTCCTTCCCATAGATTATCCTTACCTGAAAGAAGGACGACATGGGGCACGAATGCTTGGTTGCAAAGAAGAAGGTGGTAGCTCCTCTGTATTGTCTTGTGTTGAGCGCAAGCACGAAAGCCGCTGGTCCTCTGGTCCAGCGCATCATTAATTTACTTCATCTGTTCGGTTCCATGGGACGTAGTGAGGAAATTTGGGCAGGATATTGTGCGCGGTCTGGCACGAGAGAGGACGCTCTACGTCACGAGGTTGGAAAAAAACAGTTGTATGCAGCTTACAATCGTGGTGTATGGACAGGGGTTTTCAACTGAAAGGACGAAAACAATTGCTGCTTCCCCCGCGCCACGACATGACATGGAAAACCGAATTCAAAAAATGACCATCACGTGCTATTTTAATGCGCCACTCATCTCGACACCACATAACACCCTCTCACCCACGAATCACTTGCATCTACTCCCCACCTTTACACAGGCTAAGAGCTTGGCACCCTGCGTCCTTTTTCCCCGTGCCAATCGTCATCCTCATCATTCTGCGTCATCCGTCCTAGCAGCGCCCAAGCTTTCTCCTCAGTTCTTGCAGCCAAACCCTTAATATCGTGATGCCCAGGAGGGACCCACATACATTTAGTATACCATCATTACAGCCAGGCATCGACGATGTTACCACAGCAAAGAGGAGCGGCAGACGCACAACATCAATCAGGATGGCTTTTTCGGCATCGAAGCTCGTGATTCTCCTTCTCATCCTCGTAGCCCAAGCCAAAACTGGGGCGACCGCCGCGAGACTGACGACGACGACAAGAAGTTCCGCAGCAGCAGCTTTGACGACGGGTTACGTAGCGCCACCACCTCCATCACTGTTCTTTCGCCCTGCCGGACGCTCTCTCCTTCGAGAAATGCCCGTCGACGACACCTCATCCATTTCTTCCTTGTACTCCGTGTCCTCTTCTCATGGACTACCATCGCCAATACCACCGATCAACGATGACAATGACGACCAATACCAAGACGATGACAGCAGCGGGATCGAGATCCGCGGAGGGATGATTGCAAACTGGCGGAAATCCACTCCCTTGCGCCCTTGCTACGGTTGCACCCCCGGGGCACCCATGGCTTTTTCTAACCTCTTTTCAGAGTGTTCTTTCGTCACCTTGGGGGCACAAATGGGTGTCGCCCCCGTATTCACCAACCTCACACTAAAAACAAACGACACGGTGTTGGTGCACCTCGTCGGGTCCCGTTTTTTCTTCCCCGAGGCCAGTGAGTTGTTTTCATTTCTGACTTGTACTTTGGGTGGCACTTGCCCGGAAGGTAATCGACTGCAAAATCTTACGTCAGTTTGTACGCTGGGTGGGCAGGCAGCACCTGTTGGATCTGACGGGCCAGCGTTGTGCACGATTTATAGTGTGAATGCTACCAAGGTTCATGGCTTTGGGAAGGAAGGTGTTGGGGAAGGGAGGGAGGAAGTGCATGTGCAAGCTCATGGATTGTATGGTCCTGGAGAGTATCGTTTTAATTTTCAAGACTTCAACAACGTGGGATTCCCCTATGCTTTTTGGGTTTTACAGTATTTGAATATAGAGGCACCGGGGGAGGGAAGAAGGGAGAACACGGCAAACGTCACTGTCTCTGGTCAATTTAATAATCAACCTCCTCGCGTGCCACCTGCGAGGCTATGGACGGTTACCTTCGTGGTAGCATTAGTTGTGTTCGTAGTATTTGCAGCCATATTCAACCCTTGGGTAGGCCCGCGAGCGATTGACCTTGGGGCAAGAATTCCTTTGGTGAGACGCAATGTCCTGGAGGAACGACAGACAGGCCCGACGGTACTGCCTCCTTCATCTGCATCTGTCTCGAGTCTTCAAGGGCGGCGGTCCACTTTGATGGCGATGGGACATGGGAGTGGGAGTAGTGGGATGGGAGGGTCAGGGAGAGGTTTTGATTTGCGTTCGATGGCCTCGAGCGAGGATTACCAGTTGATGGGGAAATCAACATCTCGTCATCCGCTTACCAGATGATAGATACGCACAGAGGAGTCATTAATGTAGCCTTGTGTTAATTTTGTAGCGGTATGAGTCGACAGAAACTGAGGTGATATAGTTTTTCTTGTTTCAGACGGGAGTGGTGTGGGTTGGGAACGGTAAGGGGAGGGTAGGAGGACCGGGGAGAGGCGTTTGGATGGGCATATATTTTGCAGTCAACATCTGTACATATAAAGCAAGTCGAGACTCGAATGAACAGACACTTGGAAAGAAAAATGAAGAAGCGAGAGGACAGTATTTGATCGTATCTGTATATTACTCTTGCTACTCTTGCATTCGTCCTTGGCTTCGTCTGTCTTGAAGTGCTGTGGGTTCCTCCTCTTCCTCGTGTCTACGTGTCTTTGTTTTCCCTCCATGTTGCTCCTACTCCGCTTCACGTTCCACATTAGTTTTGAATAAGTATTGGGGGAATTTCTTGATATTTTCTCGCTCCAGTCTACTTGTCTCGCGTCATCCATTCGATCCTTTCACTGCGTTCTGACGTCTTTGTTTTATTTATGTACACTCTTTGATTTCAAAATAGCACAACCCTTCATCCTCCCTCCCTCCCTTCCTCTCTATTTTCCCTCCCCTCCCTTTAGTAGTACCCTTCCCTAATCACCCTCTCAGCATTCAACCGTCGGCTCGCCACTGTCCGCCCTACTGCATGCTCGCGATACAGACTCAACAATCCTTCGAACCTCCCTTCACTCAGCATCAATGGCCTCCCCCTCCTCAGATTCACATCCTCCTCCCCATACTGGTCCAGATAAGGACTCGGGTAGAACGTCGCGCGGTCGTCTCTGAACAATAACACCGTGCCTTTATTAACCAGCAGCATCATCCCTGACCCCGCCCCACACGCCCGCGCATGCAAGGTACACCCACCCGGAGCCCCAAATCTCGTTCGGCCGGGGACATTGGGACCAGCTGGAACGATTTCACCACAGATAAGACAAATGGCAGGATCTTCAATATCACGTCTCAACGCAGCAGAAATAGCAGTACTACCGCCAGCAGGTGGACGAGGAGGACCAGAAGCAGCTGCAGTATCAGCAGCAAGGCTGCCAGTCCCTGAGACTGTGGTCGGTCGCGTGTGCTGTTTGACAATTCCGTAAAGCTGGGTATAGTGCGGAGGAAGATTGACAAGGCGGAGGACAAGGTCGTCGGTCATCCCAAAATGAGAAAGGTCATAGAGGGGCAGACTCCTCCCTGATTCATTCACGGGCACTCCATGGTAGGTTACACCGTCGTGTCCGGCCATCAGCCCGTCTAAGACGGAGAGAAAGGGAGTAGAGAAGTATTGGGGTGGGCGGAGCGCCTGCTGCAGCCGCTGGTGCTGCATTTGCTGTTGCTGCAGGTGCGGTGACAGTATTTGCGCCAGCGGGTGCTCTTCTTTCTCTTCCTCCCTCTCCTCCTCCTCCTCCTCCTCCTCCGTCTCCTCTTCCTCATCAAATTGACCTTCTGATTCCGAAACTAGCTCGTCCCCCGACTCAATATCCACTCCCTCCTCCTCCTCCTCCCCCCCTCTCCTCTCCTCCCTTTCCCCCTCTTCTTCCTGAGTGCGCTCAGGCACTTGTGGCGTGACAAGGACAGGAATTAAGGAGGAAGTCGAGGAGAAAGACACCGGCAATGCTAGATCTTCCGCTGCTACTGCTGCCCCTTGAAAAGTAGACGAAGCAGAAAAAGAAGAGGAAGAAGAGGTCGGTGGTGGTAGTGGTGGTGGTGGATGAGTGGTGGTGGTGTGTGGAGGCGTCGAGGCAGCAGTAGCAGAGGACGCGGTGTAAGTGCTTCTGCCGTCCATTGCAGTCGTCGTCTCCAAAGGAGTAGAATCAGATGTAACGCAGATTCTAGCTGCAACTATAGAAGCAAGCACAGCCGCCTCCACGCTTTCCCCAGCCTCTGCCACCATTCTTTTTATTCTCTCCGCGTCCTCTGGCTGCGTCGTCTGCATCATACCATTCGGTGACAGGAGTACAAATCGGCAATACTGCCCTCCCCACTTCTCAAACAAGGACTTTACTCCCCCAAACTCTCCCTGTGATCCCAGCTTCTCACCTTCGTGCATAAATGCATCGGACAGCCGAAGCTGTGCCAGCAACTCCGTCACTGTCTCCGTCGCCTGCACCAACGAGCTGCCGCCAACACCACTACTACTGTTGCTGCTGCTCCAAGGTGTCAATTTTAGCGTCGTGACTAAGAGGAGGAGCAGCTGTAGGAAAGGCCGCCAACGAGACATGATGATCTCCTCCCTGAGCTCTAGCCCCTCCTGGCTCTTCCGATGCAGAACACCCCACAAGCGAATCAATGCCCCGCTGCCCCTTTTGTACACCCCCCTTCCTTTCCCGTCTGCCCCTTCCTCCATCCCTCCCTCTCGACCACCCTCCTCCTTCTCTTTCTTCTTCCCATTAGACACTCTCACGCACCCTGGCTCTAACAGCGCCTGGGCCAGCCTCGCCAACGCCAAAAGCTGGACATACCTCATTACATCCGTCCTCATATTCTTCGATTTCGAGAAGGACGTTGTCAACATCACCGTCCCAACAGCTAATGTATTCAAATCATGTGCTAGAAGAGGCCGCTCCCAGAAGGGCCAAGCTTCAACTAGCCCCGGTTCGCCCGCCGCCCGTCTGTGCTTGTGTAAGGTCCGCAGGCGGTCAACAAAGGTAACTTGTTCTCGATCGAGAGGGGGGGGGGGTCCCTGCTTGAAGACGATCTCGTGATCGAGGAGGAGGGACAGGGGAACCTCACGCATGGCGGCCACTCGGCGTTGGGTAAGGCGGGAAGGGTTGTTGAGGTCGGACTTGCCTCGAAGGAGGGGATAAGGACCTTCGTGAAGGGCGGATTGGATGTAGACCATTTGGTCAAAGGAGACAAGTTCTTCGGCGGCGAAGAGGCGGGCCATCGGCTGGAGGACCATCGTTTCTAAAAACTGATTTTCATATGATAAAGCAGTTAAGGACCCGACGGCTACTAGCAGCTGGTGTAGGTGCTTCTGATGTTCCTCCTCGTTCTTCTTTAATCCTCCTTCGCCGACATTCACGCTCATGCTTCTATCCCTTCCCTTTCCCTCTCTACCACCAGCAGCAGCAGCACGAGCACGAGCAGCCGCATTGACATTCACCACCTCCAACAACAATGAATAAGCCGCTGTCGACCAGCCCACATGCAAAGCCTTCACCAACTTCTTCGGGCCCGATCCCAATGACCCCCTCCCCTCCTCCTCCCCTTCTAACCCTAGCTTGGCCCATGACACTTCAAGCACCTCCCCCAAAGAATCCGCGAATCGACTGACATTTCGAATTAAGACATCAGGAAGACCGGAGGGGTTGCCTCTGCTGCTCGTAGGGGACAACAAGGGCGAAGACGAGGTTGAGGAAGAGGGAGAGAACGAGGTGAGGGAGGAAGAGGAGGTGGACAAGGCATGTTTCAAGCAGCAGCTGCCACTGCTGCCTGAATCCCGTTCACCATCACACACCTTTCGCAATGCCCATTGTGCCAAGCCAGACAACCATGCACCGCCAACTGCCTCCTTCTGCTGTGACATTTCCCCCTCCTTCCATTCCGCTATCCCCTCTACATTTTCATTTTCCTCAGCATAGGGGCGTAAATGAGGGGGGATATGCGGGATCAAGATATTCGACAAGGACTTACATAGGGGACATAGAAACTCCCGTCGATTCACATCGATGGCATGCCGTCCATCGAATCTCTCCTCGCTAAACAGCTCCTGCAACACCGACGCATAAAAACTATCCCAACAATCCTGATGACATACATGCCCGCACATCGTCACCATCAGTCTCGTCTTCCCCCACTGCTGGAAGCAATACTTCGTCGCCACTGACTCACATAACCTCAACCTTTCCAAGGTAAACTCACTCACCCACCCCCTGACTGGAAAAGAAATCCTCATCCTTGGCCCCTGCTTCTCTTCCACGACAATCATCGTCCCCCTCTTCAACTTCCCCACCTCTGCTGAATCCATCCCCTTATCCTCCCTCACTAAAACCTCAAAAGAAGCCACGCGGTACCGTTGTCTCAACCCCTCTTGAGCCGGAGCATCCACAATGGCTTGCCCCAATGCATTCGATCGCTGCGCAAACCCAATATGGGCCAACGCTGCTCCTGTCCGCTCATGACAGTACAAACACGCCGGAGCCCCCTTCTCCAGACTCGTCTCTTCCTTCTCCCTTCCCATCACCGCTATTGCCCCTGCTTCTTCTTCTTCTTCTTCCCCTCTCTCACCTGAGGCCTGTTCCTCCAAAAATTTTATCTGCTGCTGCTGAAAGAACTTCATCGCTTTCGCCTGTGCTCGCCGAGCATTATCCCCTTTACTCCCACTCTCACCTCTTTTGCCCTTTCCTACTCCCCCCTGTGCTGCTACTGCTGCCGTCGCAGTTGTCATTGCTGCTGATGCTGGTGCACTCCGTTTCCCAAGCGACCGCAACAGCACTTCAAATTCTGCCTTCGCATCAGCTGGGAAACGACCCAGGTGCTTGTCGTGTAGCTCACGGAATATCCACAGCAATCCTTCTTCATAAAGTGGTCCAATGTTCAATCCGTTATCCTTGCTACAACAGCCGCTACCGCTGTTGATACTGTTCATTCTGCCGCTGTCTTGCGCAAGAGTCACTAACAGCTCGAGGATGCTTGGTCCGTCTTGCCAATTTTCCACGTCCTTGACCACTTTCTCTCCAACATCTTCCATTTGCATACCCTCACCATCCAAAGCAGAAGAAGAAGCACCTACAGTAGAATGCTTTTCTTCCATCGGCAATTCGTCCGCCCCTACTCCATCATCAAAGCCACCATTACTTACACCGCTGCTCCTCCTCGCTGCCCCTACTGCCGCTGCTCCTGCCCCTCCTTCTTTCCAAGGCAGCATCAATCCATTCGTCTTACACCGTCGTCGGGTCAACGCCTCCCAAAATCCCCTGACCGGCCGATCCTTTCTCTCCCGGTAAGCACGCAATTTCTTTTTCTCCATCCCCTTCTCCTCCTGATGTTCCTTCTCCTGCTCCTCCTCCCATCCCAACGCCTCCTCATACACATGTAACTGCAAAGTCAATAAATGCAAACACCGGACCAATAGCAACGGCGACCGCTTCGTCCGAGGCGCCACCAAATGGATATGAGTACTGTTGTTCCTGCTGCCTTCCGGTTCGACTGTCTCTCTCGCCGCTGCCTGCAACACAGTGTATTGAAATCCCACCACCTCCGGCCAAAAGAGCAACAACCTTACACAGGTGAAATCAGGATGAGCGACGGGAAGGAATCCTACGCACGGCCTCAATTCTCCCTCTACGGCTGTTAATGACGACGCTGCTGGTGCTGCTTGCTTGCGCATACCCGCAATCCGCTCCAAGGCCGCCTCGTGCTCTTGTCTCGAAATGTGGTAAAAGGTCGGGTCATATTCCCAAGCACATTCGGGCCTTAAGTCAAACCTCGCTGCTCCATCGGTTCCCGTTTTTCTGGTGCTTACGCACTCCAAAATCCTATCGAACGCCACTCCTCTATTGTAAGATTCGTCCCCCCGTTCCTCCTCTTCATCTTCCATCCCTTCCCTCCCCGTCCGGTCCATCAAAGCATTCACTTGCTGCACCTCTGAATGTGTCAACCCCTTCCTACAAGCCAGCCTATGAACCATCTCCCTCCTCAACACTGCTTCTCGATGCCCTACACCCGGTGGCCGCGGAAGCTCCGTCACCAACTGTATCAAGAGCAAGAATCCCTCCTCCGCCAACACCACCATATCCTTCTCCTCAAACGGCACCACCTTCTTCCACTCCTCCCCAATCGGGACTCCCGCCCATTCAGATAGACAAAATCTGTCCAATAACAAGCCAAGCACCACCTCATTCCCCCCCAACACCACAGCAAGCTGCACCGCCGCCAAGTCCATGTCTCGAAAAGCTCGACAAAATGGGGGGGACGAGTAATGCATCCCTGAAGCCTGCATCGCCAGCCCATTCCTTCTCCACAGCCCCGCAGACACCTGTGCATTCAGAGCCAGGCACCTCAAGGGAAAGTCTGCCAGCCCCACAACCAACAAATCATCATCATCCCTTATCTGCTCCTCCTTCTGCCCTTGGACAGACGCGCCATGATTACCTGAAGCAGCAAGATCGACCGCCAATCGGTCCCATGCCTTCCTCATTTCCACCTTCGATTCCCTCAATTCCTCTCTCCCTCCTTTCACCTCCACCAAATAACTCGGAAATGGCAGTCCCTGCGACGAGCCCTCCAATACAACTGCCGCCAGAAACCGGTGCAAGGGCAAGTGGAAGGACACCAGCCCGGAATGTAATTTAAAATACACACACGTCCGCCTCATCACTAGCCCCGTCCCCATCTCCCGATACACCTGCAGCGGCACGCGATCGAACAGAATGGATGCATTCCTATGATCCCCTAGTCGGGCTCGGTCCTCCTCTTTCTTCAACCAGCCCATCAACCCTTCCATCCCTTGCTTAATGAGTGCTCTGTAGCCTTTCAGGCGGGCCTTGCGTTCTATCTCCTCACCACTATCCCCTTCCACCGCCAACGAGGGTGAGAAATAAGTGAAGGAGGAGAATGAAGGGGTAGATTGAGCGAGGGAAGGCAACCGCAGTCCATATGAAATCAGAGTCGCAGATGTGGAGTACAGTGGGAAGGACAAGGTAAACGCCTGTGAAGAAGGGAGGTAGGAAAGAGGGTTCAGGGAAATGAAAAGAGTGATAAGGGAGAGCAAAGGAGAGTTTCACACACATACATATTTCCTTTCTCCATTCCCTCCCATCCCTCCCTCCCTCTATCCCGCCTTTCACCTGCGTCCAGACTATGGATTCAAACTCCATGTGTGCCCCAGTCTTCCTCATCGTCCCGTCTACATGCTGCAAGGCCCCCAACACGCTCACCCACAGCGGCAAAGGGTCAGGTCCTGGCCCGGGGTATTCCTGCCTCAGCATGGCAGCCGCCGTGCCCTCCGTCTGCAGCGCATAGTCAATATCCCTCAACAAATGCGCGTATCGGCGATGTTGCAATACTAGGTGTCCCCAAAACGTCTCAGGCAGAGGATGTCCTTCTCTCCACCCCGCTATCTTGAAGGCCTGTCGCACCGCCTCGACCAGCACACGGAGCAACCCCCGCGATCCAAGCTCCTCCTCGTCTTCAGTCGAGGTGACAAGCCAACGGACAATACTAGGTGTGGTGTATAATTGCACAGAGAACGAGAACAAATTGTCCTCATGCGTGCCGACCCCGCGGGAATATAGAGAGTTCAATGCCGGGTAACACCACGTCAAAGCCTTGGCCAGCGCCGGCTTAAAATGGGCGTCGACCAACAAGTGGAGGTACAGCGCGTGTAGCTCTACCCGCAGATTTTTTATTAAAAAGAAATCAGACATCATTAGAAGAGCCAAGCGTGAGGACGAGCGTCCCTCCGACAAATTAAGACTTGCGTCCTCCGTACTCAAAGCCAGGGACGCATCATCCGGTGCCGGCTGATAAATCCTCACCCACGGGGTCCCCCACCTCGTCCCCTCCTTGTACGACAACTGAGACAGCCCCAGGGGGCAGGCCTCCGCCAATAATTCTGCCACTATCCGTGCGAGTCCGTCTACCTGTGTGCTTAGCCTGGTGAGCCATACGAGGAGTCGCGCAGCCCTCTCCCCTCTATCCATTTGAAACTCATCGACAAGGGAGACAAGCAGCCCGCGCGCCGCAAGGAAGTCAAGCATAGACTCAAGCTCTCTAGCTGTGCCTCGTTTTATTAAGGCATGTCCCTGGCTATCGACTCTCTCGGTAAGGATTTGAGCGGCGCTTGCATTAAATCTCAGGCCGAGCAAGGCGTCTGTGACTTGATTGTAGGTGTGCACATCATCGTTGTGCAACAGCACAAGACAATGTCCTTCATCACCAGCAGCTCCACCTGCAGCAACAGTAGGAGCAGCAGCGCCGTCTGCAAGCACCAAAAATCCATGTCGATCCGAGCAGTTATACCCCTGGACGGCGTGGAGGCAGGCCTCTGTGACCAGTTTCACTGCTTCCCCAATCACCACCCGGGCGGGCCTCCGCATCGACGCGGGCAAGTTCTCAATCGGGTCTCGACCCGGGTCAGCGCCTGAATGTTGAGCACAGCAACCCACGCGATCCCATGCTTCAAGGTCGCCACAATCACAGCAGCCACCGGGGCTGGCGTGGTGGAAATAGACGTCATGTCCGGCGTGGTTGCTACCGCGGAAGCAGGTGTCACATTGGACGCAAGTGGAGTCCGTTTGGCAGGAGCGACAATTCCTGCATTAAAGTGGTTTGAATGAATGGATAGATACGAATGAGTGTCAGAGACGACCAACACAGTATGAGCTTGCCTCATCTTCTCCTTCTATTCCCCTCCATTTCTTACTTTTCTTGCCCTCCGCAAGTAGCCCTCCCTCCCTCTATTGCTTCCATCCATTCTTACCAGCACAAGTCACCGTTTTTGAATGTGTACCCGCACACGCCCCGCCGATTGGTCAGGTGTAGCGTCTTGAGCCGATCCATGTCCACGGCCGCGCTTTTGGTGCCCGCAGTAGTAGCCCCGCCGCCCTCCCTAGGCCCCACTTCGGCGCACAAAAGATGATTACACCACTCCCCCAATTTTTCCAAAGGCCCCGAGCGGAAGACTTGTCGCGCACATTCTTGGAGCAAGGCACACGTGCTAGGGTCGTCTGATTCCGCTAGAGTAGCGACAGAATCGGCGGGGGTAGGGTACGTCGGATCCACGCTCCCATCCGCCAGCACATTGCTCACAACGACGCAGCCGTCGCACTTCGTGACATGCAGTCGAGCACAAGGGCTGGACGAGGGTGTGAGGGCGGGGGTAAAGGTATTGGTGGAAGTTACCATAGTCCTTGGTCTTCTGCACGAGGTGAGAATGATGCTGCTACAGCTTGCGGGTGGTGATCTTGACTTCTTATTTCGTCCACGGAAGACTCGACGCCATCGTCCGATCTTAAATCGTTGAGGTGGGAATGGGAAGGGACAGCGAGAATCAGTGCGTGTGTCCCACCAGGGTATTCGACATGAGAATGTGTGTGTGAATATATATGTGTGTGTGATTGAGGGAGAGAGAGGGAGTCAGCATCGTGGTTCTGTACCCTAGGAGGTGGCCTCGCCATCGCCAACAGAAGCAGATCGGTGCTGCCTTGTCCCAATGGAGCGCGACACAATCAACAGCAGCAAAACGAGCTACACTCGCACCAACACAACGAGCAGAAGGCGTGGATTGCAATCGCAGTGCTAAGGCACCGGGGTGAAAAGGCAGAGCAGGCAAAACACATATCATGTATAGATCGACGTGGCATCAAGGAGACTCTCGGAGGAGGTTATTAAAGGTCATTCAACCAATCTCACAAAAAGTCTTATGAATCAAAATCAACCGGAAAATTAAAAACCTAAAACGAACATATGCCATTCGGACATACATAGTGATAACAACGCCGATCATCCAGTGACCAAGGCCTTTTCCATGGCGGCATGATCCTCCGCGCCTTCTCCCTTCCTGCAATCCTCCTCCTCGTCTTCCTCTGCAACTGCCTTCTATTAATGGTCCTCGCCTCAGCAGCCTCAGCAGCCACTACAACCATTTTCATCGTGAACAAAATCCTCCTTGGCCCTGTGTGCCCTCGCTTATTCCTACAGCGCTTGTACTCGTGTCACCTTACCGACAGATTCCGCGTCGCCAGTATGTCTACCTCCTCCACCTCTCCCTCACGACCCAAAGTCATTGTCATCACAGGCCCTACGGCCGTGGGCAAATCCAACCTAGCTTTGACACTTTGTCGAAATGCCTCCCAGTCTGTGACAGGGGAGATAATTACGGTGGACTCCGTTCAAGTCTATCGAGCGTTGGATATTGGGTCGAACAAACCCTCAAAGGAAGAACAGGCTGAGGTCCCCCACCACTTACTCGATGTCCTGGAGCCCAATGCCCCCGAGGCCTTCACCGCGGGTGATTTCGTCCGGAAAGCAGAGGAAGCGATTGATGACGCTTTGGCACGCGGAAGAATACCGGTGGTGGTAGGCGGGACGTCTATGTATACGCAGTGGCTGGTGCAGGGACGGCCGGACGCCCCCAAGTCGGACCCTGAGGTGGAGTTAAAGGCAAGAGGGATACTGGCACCTTTTCAGAACAAAAATGATTGGGAGGTTAGTGATGTGATATGTGGGGGGAAGCATATGCTGTTGAGTGCCTTTTCTGAAGATACAGGAAGTGGCCTACAAATTATTCCTTTTCCCCTTCTCTCCCCCCCCCCTTCCCACTTTTATCAACACACAGGGCGGCCTGGCTCTCTTAGCCGCCCGGAACCCCGATCGCGCCAGCAAGCTACATGCTAACGATTGGTACCGCCTTGAACGTGCCCTAGAGGTCACTTTCATGACTTCCCCCCCTTCCTCTTTCTCCTCCTCCTCTTCCTGCTCCTCTTTTAATGGCGTCCGCTCCCAATCGCTAACCAGCAAATACGACTTTCGCTGTTTTTTCCTCATAGCCCCGCGGGAAGAACTCTGCCACGTCATAGATCAACGCTGTCTTCAAATGGTCGAAAAAGGGCTCCTGGAAGAAACTGCCTCTCTGTTATCTGCAGGCGTCCTAGACCCTTCATCACCCCCAGGGCGCGCCATTGGCTATAGACAAGCAATTGAGTATTTGAGCAAGGAAGGAGTGAAGAATAAGGAGGAGGAAGCTGTAGCATTGAAGGTAAGTAGGCAGGAAAGGAGGTTAGAGAGGTTTCTTTTCCAACTACCGGCCTGAAATTTTTTCCATCCCTGACTGAATTTTTATTTCATCCCCATATATCGTTTTACCCCTTTCCTCCCTTCCTCCCTCCCACCCTCCCCCCCTCCCTCAGCTCTTCCTCAAGGATTTTGCCACGGCCACCCGTCGCTACGCCAAGCAACAAATGGTGTGGTATCGAGCGCAGCCTGAGTTCATCTGGTTGAGATGGAACCTGCTCGACCTCGCTCCCGCTCTCGCCTCCCTTCATGCCTCCTTTAAGGAGGACGAGATGAGTCATTTCGAGAGGAGGAGGGGGGGCGCGCAAGAAGCATTGAGGAAGGAGAACATGATGGAAGGAAAGAGAATGAAGGCGTACACGTCAAAGATATTGGAAGGACTGACAGGGGACAAGTTGGAAACGTTGGTTAGGAGAGCGACAGATTGCAGAGCGCAGGTGCTGGCAGCAGCAGCAGCTGCAGATAAAAGATAGGGACAACGCGTCCATAGAATGAGGAACAAGGGAGACCTAGAAAGGAGTTTGGAAAAAAATGTGTACAGTAGGCCTTAACAAAGAGAGGCTAAAGAAGACGAAATCATCATCTTTTCGCTGCTTACCCCTTTTTTGCCTTGCCGCTTTTATTTCCAACACATTCTCTTCATTTTTATCTCTGTTTATCGTATCATGTTATTGTTATTGTTGTTGATGATGATTCACTTACTGCTGCTGCTGTTGCCGCTGGACGTAATTGGCTGAGAGTGACGAATTACAAAGGGTGCTTCTGCTATTGCTGCTGCGGGCTGCCGCGACTTTGATTTAAATGAAATCCAGCCACACATCAAGGCGGCTGGATCAAAGTAGATAAAGCACTGGTAATTTTCTTCTCTCCGTCCCTCTCTCACACATAACACATTCCTTTTCTCCCTCACAACGATAAGCAAAAGATATAATGGCTACGACTACCACTACAGCTGCAATTACTACTACTACTCCTCACAGCTACTCCAATTCTACTCCTCCCTCATTCTCTTTTCGAAACTTGAAATCAACGCATCCGTCAGCCCCTCCTCGGCAACAGGTGCCGGAAACCCAAACCTTGCTTGGGTCTCCGAATCTCTTGCCCACACGACTCCATCCATGTAGTCATCAAGCGTGGGAGGGGTCAGAGGCATTGTTAAATGCCTCGCTTCCGCCAGGTTCAGAACATAAGAAATTACTTCTAATCCCAACTTTTCCGGGAGCCAGTGTACGTTAGTTGGGGCTAGATCGGGTTTCCCCCAGAAGACGGATGCGAACGTGGAGGCAGCTTGGAAGAGGCCTTGAGCCTGCATTCGACGCGTGGCTGAGGGCATGGTCGATACGTAAGCAGCATCTTTGAATTTGAGTAAGTTGGCCGCGAGAGCCTCAGTGTCTGTGCCGACCGTATCGATAACGGCTGCGAAATGGGGAACGTGCTCGGAGAAGGAAGTGGTGCGGCAGTCCACCACCTCTTCCGCCCCTGCCATTGTCAAGACCTCGGGATTTCGTCGTGACACACCCACTACTCTGCAACCCCACGCACGCAGCACTTGAACGGCAAATATCGCAGCAGGACCACAGCCGGTGACAATGCAAACCTTTGACGAGGCTGGGCCTGAAGATCCCTCCCCTCCGTGGATCCCTGCGCGCATCAGTGGTGGAAGCAAAGACACAGCATGGTAAGGCAACAAGGCACATTCTTCCAAACTTAATGATGCTGGCCGAGGGAGCACCGCTCCGGCGGGCACGCGCAATTCGGTTCCAGGCTTATTGGTGGTAGCAGAGGGTCCGACAAAGGCTAGGACGGGATCTTGAGTCGCGGCACATCGGCCCGCTACCAAGTTGAAGGAGATTTCCTCGTTCGGCGGGATAAAAATTACGGGCTGGGAGTTGCTGCTTTTAAGGAGCCGTCCGTGGGTGGCCAAGGCGCCAGGCAAGATGGTGTGCGAGGCAGCCCGCTCGATTACTATTGTGAGGATGGCCTCGTTGCCGTTGTCATGCTTTTGCTGAGAGGCGGAGTTCGGCGTGGCCATCGTTACGGAGCGCAGAGGGGCATGTCTTACTCGCCACGGGGCGGGGGTTTGGAAGGCAGTTGCTGGCGTGGAGAGCTGCAGCAGCACTTTTAGCATGAGTAAACCGAGCACATGCTTGGCCGCCACGGCCTTGGTAGGCTCTAGTGGTATTATTCCTCTTCGTCGCATGCCTCTGCCTCTGTAGACTTCAAGGGGCAATAAGGAGAAGGGATAGTGCTCGCAAGCCTCCCCCTGCACTGGCGGTAGCAATTGGCCCGGCCAGGCAGTGGATTGGGGTGCAAGCCGTCTGTTTTATGCATATGGAAGGCAGGAATGCTGGTGGGTACGTGGGCGTGCGAGCGGAAAACAAGCAAAGAAATTTTCATTCGACTTAAGACATGGGCTACCAGTTGGGGCGAGAATCGCAAACCTCCTCACACTCCGCGAAGTACTTTACATTTGCCGAACAAAAACCTTCTATTTCATATTCGAGCGATGGATTCTTTTCAGCTGAGTTTTTCGACAATCTGACATGTACTACTTCTTGCCTTTCCCCCCTTTGCTTTTCCTCCCGGACCCCGCCCCGCCAACTGCCGCCTTCCCTCCTCCCGATCCTCCTCCTGCTACTCCTTGAGCGGGCCAAGCCCCCGTCTCTTTCGGCGGTGTCTTCGCCCCACCCACCATGATATCACGCACCGCCGCCGCGCCCTTGAATGTGATTGCCAACTCTTTTAACTCCGCTTCGTGTGGGGCTAGCTCTTTCATTACCTTAGGTCCCACCACAGGAACCTTCACCAAAGCCTCCACCAAAAATCCACCACGGATCGAAGACAGCCACTTCATCCAACGACCCGTCACATGGCGAAGGAGCGCGTCGCAAAACAGAGGCGCAGGCGGGACAATCGCTGTTGTTTTTTCTGCTGCTTGGGCTTCGTCGACCGGCTTGGGGCCGAGTTCGAAAAGAATCAGGCGTTTGATTGTCTTGTATGCAATCCGATGCTCATATGGAGGGCCAGCATTCTCATTCTCAACCTCTTTATATTTTGTTGGCGCGGATTTTCCGTTCTCATTCTTACCCTTCGCCATCGCCTCCTCGTCCTTATCTTCGTCCATCCCGTCCTCCTCCTCCTCTCCCTCCTCTTCCCCCCCCTCCTCCTCCATCGCGCCTCCTTCATCCTCTTTGTCCTCCTTGTTACCTACCATAGGCACATGCATCCCTCCATCTACGGCCTGTGCAATCGCCTCTAGCAAGGTCGGGTCCCTCCAACGAGTCGCGACTTCATACAAAATAAAACTACCCTCCGCCGAGAGCAACATTTCGTGTGCGTGCGTTCTCCCTAATCTAATCAGAGGGTCTTTCAATGGCGCTAGCAACTCCTGACGGCGACGTTCGGCGTCTTTTTTACTGGTCGGGACCATCGTCACAGGGGAAGTATCGCTGGAAGAGGGGAGGGTGGGCTTGCTGACCTTTCTGGCTGCTACTACTGCTGTTGTCTTCTTCCCCCCCTCCTCGCCCTCTCCCACTCCCTTCATCACCTCGTTCTCCTCTTTTTTCTCTCCCGTGGGAATAAATGCGGGCTTTAGCAATTCCACTTCATCCTTCATCAGAAATGTGTCCCTCTTGGTCGGGGCTAGAAGACACAACAACAACTTGGACGCCTTGACATGAGTAACGAATCTCAGCATCGCAGCCTCCTTCTCATCCTTTTCCAGCAACTCCGTCCAGATCACCTTATTGAACGTCACTGTATCATCCACCACATCGGCAAGGCGGAGGAGGAAGAGATATGCGTCCTTGTGGAGGAGGGTCGGAATTACATAGCCCTTTAATGCTTTGAGCATCTTCTTCCTATCCTTCGGTGTGCCATATGCCGCGCATTCCGCCAACACCTTACAGCCCGGTCTCGTCCCCGTCAAGAGCAGCAAGTAATCCACTAATGTCGGCACCAATTCCCTTATCAGGACTGGTCCGGCATTACAGACGTACTCCCACATCAGTTCCTGGACGAAGGGCAAAGTCACTAGGTCCTTCACCAAAATTTTCTGAAGCATCCCTAATACGTTGCTTAAAATTTTTTCCCTCCGCTCTGGCAACTCGGCCAGGATCGCTTGCAGGTCACGGGCTTTGGTAGTCGTGGTTGACCCTGTCAGGTCGCCCAGCAAGAGGGTGGTCTCTCGCCCGTAGAGCTCCGCGCGCAGGGCCTGTGTTTCTTGCTTCGGATAGTTAGAGAAGATGCCTTCCAAAACCTTGGCACCGACGGCATGGGTTGCGAGCGTGTGGGCCTTGTTGGCAAAGACGCGCAGGACCCGCTTGCGTTCGGAGGGGATGGTGGAGGTGACGTCGAGAAGGCGAAGGACGATGAAATGCGCATATTGGACTTTAGAAAACTCGAGCAGATATTCAAGTAGCTCAGTAATGTAAGTCTCTTGTTGCATTCTGTTCCCATGCTTCAGGGCAGCTTGGACCACGCGGGCAGCGTCATGCTTGACGGCAATCTGGTGGAGCTTGCCCTTGATCAGGGAGTAGAGCTCCTCCGACAGCTTCTCTCGCTCGTTTTTGTCTAGCCGCTTGGAGCGGAAAATGGCCCAAATGGCTTTGGCGCGTGCAACCAGGTCAAAAGCAGGCTTGGTCTTGGCCCGTTCGTACTTGACGTGCCGCTTCTTATTGGCAGGGCAACCCACGTCGTCGATATTGCTGTGGTAAGGCTTGTCCCCGCCGCTGCTCCCGCCGCCGGCCGAGTAGGGGCGCTTGTGCGGTCGTTGCTGCATCTTGTTGCTGGCCCAGGGATTCTTGCCGCCGCTGCCGCCGGCGCCGCTCTTGGAAGAGGCTTTGAACGCGGGCTTCGGCTTGCTGCCTGCTCTAGTATCCTTGCCTTCCATAGGAAAATGGACTGGAGCGAGGTACGTACGACTTCGGACCGGGAGGTATCGTCCTGTGAGATGTGACATAATGAGTGGTGGTAGGCGACGAGTGAATGCGAGTCGAGGGACATATTGTAGGGGCATTGTCGTCGTACAAGGGCATGCAAAGGAGAGGACAGGGCTGGGCCATTAAACCTCCCCGCTCCAACTTTGGTGATGATATCATTCATTTACTGCGCGATGTTCATGTGCTCTTCAAGATACGAGCCTGCCATTCACACAGCAAGCAAAGCGAATCGGATGGCTGGGACAGGGTCTTAATCTCATCATCCAAGAAGAGCGAAAGTTGGATATACAGGCCCTTCAAACCTCTCAATAGATGATATGTTTGGCTGCCCGTAGATGCATTGCTTGACATGCACACCACACGAACATAGCCCTCACAGACTTACCCATCCTCTCACAGAGTAAGCACTATGCATACCTCATCCACCGACAAGGGCATGTTTTCGGACGAGAATGGCTCCTTTTTTAGCAACCTCATGGGGATGATCTCGAGCGTTGCTAGCACCCCAAAGCCCGCAGGTGGAGACAATGCCACGATCACTGACACCACTGTTGCTACAGTGACTTCGCCTCCCGAGAACATGGATGAACTTCCCGGCATAGGTCCTTACATTGCTTTCTGTCGGCAAGACAGGGAGAAGGCCTGGGCCCTGTACTCTCACGGGCAGGCCATTCGGAAGGAGTTGGGACTTGATACAATCCTCCAGGTAAGCATATAGACGCCGCCGCTTTCAAGCTTCGAGATGCTAAGAAAGAAACTTACAAATGACCTCTTAAATTTTATTTCATCAAATAATAACTATTTTATTTCCATTCCTCCCTAACCCTGCTCCTCCCTTCCCATCTCTCTTAGGAGCCCTACCCTCACTGGGAGACACTGAAGCAGCATTATAGAAAAGCCATCCATGGGCGCAGCAAGAATGGAGAGGTAGTGCTGGTCGAAAGCATTGGACGCATGGACTTGGCCTCTTTGAAAAAGGCAGGTGTGAGCCGCAAAGAGATTGTGCGGTATTACTGCCTGTTTTTTGAGTACATCTTGAGGCAAATGGGAACTGACCAGACGAAGGTGTTGATGGTCTATGATCTTGATGGGCTGGGGCTCTTTTCTGTTCTTAACAGTGATTTTCTTGCGACTGTCCGCATGCTGAGTGATTGTTTGGGGGCGCTCTATCCCCGCGTGATCACTAAGTATGCCCTGGTTAGGCCGCCGACATTGTTTGAGAAACTCTGGGGGTTGGTTAGTGGAGTCTTGCCCGCTGGAGCGAAGAATGATATTTTGGTGTGTAAATCTGCGGAGGACCTGGAGGCGGTGATCGAGAGGGAGAATATCCCGGGAGAGTATGGGGGGGGGAGTGATCGCTTGTTGGGAGATGCGGAGGAGATGCGGCAGCTGGCCCGGTATGTCTTGTCGAAGGGAGGGCAGTAGGGAGAGATGGAGAGGAGGAAAATTGTTGCTTGTATGGATTAGAGTGGAAGCGAATGGAGAAAGAAGGCGCGGTCAGCTGATCTGCTTTCCACCAATTTATACAGTGACGATTTGAGTCACTAACGGTCTCCGACGAGGTTCATTCCCTGCACGCTTTCTTCCCCCGATCGGGAAAGGAGGTGGATTGGAGGGAGGGCTTGACGGGTGAAGGGATGAGAGTGGAAAGAAGGGGCAACTAAATGTGTCAGGGAAATTAATGAAAGGTATATGCAGGTTCTGCCATAGAGGAAGCAGAGGCAAGAAGTGGAAAAATGTGAAATCGCAGGAAGGCGAGCAAAAGGGTTGTTTAACTACTTATATCATTGTGTATATATGTAAAAGTGGACGTTGTGTTTGTGTATGAGAGAGTGGGTTGAGATGTCGAAGGCCTCTTTGGTGAAAGAAGCCAAGCAAGCACGAGGAAAGAATCGAGAAAACAAGAAGGGCTAAGAGTTGTTATCGGTCTGCCTATCTGGGACTTATATTTTTTTTAATGAAAGGAGAGTGTACTTTTCTCCTTAAGGCTCAATTTCATATTTATTTACATCCTTTGAGCGTCCGGTTAAATAAGACACTACAATCAATACATTAACACTCAAAACATTCACTCCCTGCCTTTTCCCCTCCTCTCCCTCACCACGCAACCCATCTCCTGCATTTGCTCCTGCTTTTGCTCCCCTCAGGCGACGCTTTCTCATCCATGCGTGGCCCCCCTGCCTTTCACCCCTCACCACGCACCCATCTCTCCTGCTCCTGCTCCCCTCCATATCCCTGCACCATCAGACTTATATCCGCCAAAATATCAGGAGCAAGGCCCAAAATATGCGTTTGTCGTGGATCCAACCCCGCAGGCGCCATCACTCCCTTTTGTAGTTCTTCAAGGGCATATCCCAACTGTTGAGTGTCACTCCCCACTTTTCTCCCTCTCCTCCAACCCCTCCTCTTTTTTCTCTCCTCTGTCTTCACTTCTTGAACGACATATTCCACATTGTCTCTCTCTAGAACCATCAAAGCCATTTCTTGCATCACGTAGCGATGAGACCCTTCCTGTCCGTGATTTTTAAGATGCACAACGTCTTGTCTCAGCTTTGCACGCACAGCCTCTAGTACCCCCGGACCGGGAAATAGCTCCCAGGTCGCCATACGGGAAGTACTGGTAGTAGCAGCGAAGTCTTTTTCTGCTTCTTCTTCCTCCTCTTCTGCCTGCATTCGGAGAGAGAGAGGACCTTGCGTGTCCGTCGCTGGCAACAGCACCAAATGACCACCGCCACCAGCGCCAGCACTCGTATCGTAACATGGTGAATCGAGGCTAAAGGTTGGCAGTTGTGATGGTATTGAAATATCTCCCCCTCCTGCACGGTCAGCGCTACATGGTGTCTCGGGCTGCCGGTGAGGGTAATGGTGGCGGTTGTGAGAGTAGCTCCAGTGGTGATGGTAATGAAAAGAAGAGGAGGAGACAGCCCTACAGGATAGCGGCATGGACGACAGAAAGGGGGGAGAACTCATGTGGTCGCCTTCTTGCCTTGGCCTGTGCCGCTTACTGCCGTGGGCGGGAGGAGGGCTATCTGACTTTACCTATTAGTTGGTGTGCGTGGGAGAGGATTGGGCGAGGGGAGGTGAGACGAGCAAGGCAGGGGTGGTGCAAGTGGACATGAGAAGAGTCAAACACTGAACAAATCTGGCTATAGTTATGCGGTTTTTCGTGGCCTCTCTTGAGTTGTCGTCGCCAGGTTGTTCTCAATCACATGTCCCATCACCTTTCCGGCTTACCTCTTGCGACCCCTGGCAATGAAGCTCTGCAAGCTCTTCCTGAGCTGCGGGGAGACATATTGAATGATGCTTCTGATATTTCTGTCGTGCAGAGGAAAAGGGTGGCGCGGATGGTGGTGGTTGTGCTGGTGCCGCGGAGAGTGTTTCAGCAAGCTTCTGGTGCTGGGCGTCTATTATTATTGCCCGGCTCCGTCGTAGGGATGCGAACAGGCACAGGTTTCGCAAAGGCCGCTGCCGCCGCTGCCACCCGTTACTGCCTTTCATCGTTGTCCTCCTCCTTCTCCCTGCTTTTCTACGGTTGGTTTTGAGTATGGTTGTTTTCGCCTCTCATCATTAGATGCTGGGGCAACAGTCAACTCCTCTTCTTCGGTAAAGCATTCGCTCTCTCCCTCTACGAGCACTTTATTTCTTTGAAAAATCCAACGATTCGCATGTGAGCTCCGTCCGTGAGGCTGAAAATGCGCTTTCGTCAAAAAGGACTTCATGATGTTATTTAAAAGAGCTTTGAGATTTTGATGACAGAGTGCGCGTGTGGGGGCAAAAAGCGCTCAAGCGCTTGCGACTTATGGAGAAGAGATAGAGCGCCTCTGGAAATATTGATTAAGCACTTGGGCGACAGCATTTTCATATTGCTCGCCGGAAGCGTCTATGACTGGGGCAAGGGGGTCTATACGATCAAGAGTTTAGTATGGGTCCCCTTGGCTTGGGGACCGAAGGGCTTCCCGAATACACCGTGGGCCAGCGATTCTTATTCCAGCTACGCCTTGTACTTGTCCCTACTTTGCTCCCTTCCTGTTGATGATTTGAGTCACACCCCTTACCATACATTCCCTTTGAAAAGTATGATGTGTTTGTGCTAGTCGCAGATTCAGTCACAGTCACTATACCTTGGCAGCACTAGTCGTGCTCGCCGCTTGCCAAGCAGCTTCCCTTGCCATGGGCCGGGGCTCCCACACGGCTGTCTCTGGACTTACTCCACGACTGGCTCGTACGGGGCTAGAGCCCAATCGACCAACGAATGTGCCTGGCATTTACGGGCTTGTTCTACGTCAAAAAATAGTACGACTGATGTGTTTAGTCCTGAATGCAAAGAAAAAAACACCCAGAAGTCAGGGGGAGGCATCTTTCCGGGAAAGAAACAATTGTACGTACAGATTTTCCGGGAAAGAAACAATTGTACGTACAGATGGATATCTACGTGTAGTATACAGGTTCTAATTAGTTTTGTCATTTCATCCTAGACGGATGCAGAAACGTTGACTTCAGCGGATTTGTTTTACGACCTGCTGCTGAATTTAGTGCATCCACTCAAAGTGCTCCTCCTCCATCTCTGTTGCTCCTAGCTTTCTGACCTCTGTGTACATTACCATTCGCATTCTGAATCTCCTGTACACCTTACCAGTACCCGCGAGTCTTTGCGAGCATATGAGTCATTCATTGCATACCAAATTCTCTTCGATAAATGTCTCCTAATCACATTAAGACCATCCTTCGGTGGCGTTCGACAGAAGGAAAATAGGTTATTTTGATTCGACCTCAATAATTCACGGCACCTCCACGATTCATGCCATTGGCATGGAAAGATGGCAGCAGATTATCTCCAGTCACCTTCCAGCCAACTCGGCACGCTCATTCACAACAGACTTCATGAATTCCTTCGCGCTTTCATTCCTTTCATACTCAAGGGAAACCATCCGCGTTGTGCAAGTCTACCAGTCTAGATAACCCGTGATTTTTCTCTACTTTGTGATTCCCCCTCCCGTCCTTTTTCCCCCTTACCCCTGCACGGGTCCCATCTTTCGGCTGTGCCCTTCTCGGAAAGGGGATGGTACGTTTTTGAAAGCTCGATGGTAGGTTGAATTTGCCTTTTATAGGTCAATGAGACCATTACTAAGAATGTGCATGCGGCATCTTGGTGTAACATTGTCTTACTGGCAAACTTTCGAAAAGTGTTCACCGCTGCTAAATTCCCAACGATGCTGATGTCCTCGCCTCAGCAGGCAAAGAATGAAAAGTAAATATGTGTGAAGTGACTCGTAGTTCCCAAGTAGCCTGCCTTTTCCTGGATGTATAAAGAAACGCGAAATTCTCGAATGCCCTCGTACATATGTCAAGTCATACCAAGTACTCCTCTACGCTCTCGTGCACTCACAACCCCTCGTACTACGCACACTTTACAAACTGCAAGCAGCAAGCGCGAAAAAATGGGACATTATGGACGACAGGTGTGGGGGCGGCCATTGCACATGTTCCATTATGACAGATTAAGACAGTGAGCTTCCTCTCGTATCCAAAGCGGTATATGAATCGATCGATAAGAAACACCTAGTAAAAGACTCTTACATCTGAGCGAGATGGGAGAACGGGAAGATCGCACAGCCCTCCATCATGCCGACCACATGGGGGAGAGCGGAGAGCCTCAGGAGCATATGTCAGTCAAACATCAATTTTTCTCGCAGCGGAAGCGAAGCTACACATCCCAGATGACAAAACACTTACACGCTTGCCTTACTCTTGATGACCGATAGTGTGGCACGTCTGCTACGAAACGGCATCCTCGAGCCGAAAACTATGAATGTACAACATACATAATTGGAACAGCAGGCCAGTAAGCCTAGATTGCCATGAAAGACGAAGCTACAATTACATCAAAGTCCATTCACTTCGCCCAAGGAGACGCCAATTTGACCATCACCGATATTCAGGGATCGCTATCTAGTTACGGTTGGACCTGTTGTCTCGTGCACCACGCTCTTACCATCTTTTGCAAACAAATTCGGGGCATGAGAAACAACGACTGTCAAGGCCCGCCGCCATGCAATCCACCCCAGACGAATGCTGAGAATAAAGATCAATGGAGTAGGAAAGGCTGCAAGCTTCCCACTTTTATCTCATGCAATTCGGAATTTGGGGGGAAGGGCATGCTGCGTGATATTTTTTGGGGATTAGTGGATCTGATGATGCCCGATAAGGGCCGTTGTTGCGCAGCTGAACTGCGGATTGGGTGAACAAGATAAATCTATTGCGGCAGCAGCGACAATTGTATTTGTGCTTACTTATTATTTGCAAGAAGTTTGATAGCCAATGGCCGATGATACGAAGGCCATATATTTGCCATACATTTGCTTAGCTGAAGTAGCAGCACAGCAGCATCACCTTCAATAAGGTGATGGAAGAATCGCAATAACGGTGGAGCGGTCGTAGGAAAGCAAAATTAAGGATCATGCCGGCGTGATGGGATGAGCTCTTGTTTCAGAACGTGAAGACGACTAGACTGCCCTAATGGATGGAAGTAAACCACGGCGGGGGATCCATGATAGGAACAAGACTAATATAACACCGTTGATCGATGCTGCTAGGGAAGAAAGACGCCCATCCCTAGTCGTGCTATTACTTGTAATGAAAGGTGCGGGTATCCACGCAACCTCAGCCTATGTAAGGTTCGCTCTTCACAGACCTTTTCATGCAATAAAACGTGGATTAACTTTTTTTAATTTGCTATACTGTAGACATTTCGTTTGCTTTGTGTGTGGTCATCAGTCATTCATATCGAGGCTTTTCCTCATTGCACCTCCGTTTATTCCAAGCACGACGAAGTAGTGGAAGCAGCCCGTTTGCTGACGGCTTTATCTTTTCGTTGCAATGTACCTGTCGCCTCGGCAGCTACCACCGCGTCGTCTGCTGGCTCTGGATCCAGCGCGTCGCGGCACTCCTCGAAACAGCGCAGAATGTGAATGGCGTCTTTTAAGGCTACAAATTCTATGGCGATGTCATCGATATTGCAGGTGAAGGACTCGGGGGCCTCATTTCCTGATTTGGTGCCGTTGCCAGCCTTGACCGTCGTGCCGCGACCCTTGTGAATGCTGCGCACGTCCTGCAGCAGCACGTCCCTCAAGAGGGCCACCAGGTCCTCGTAAGTAGAGTAGAAGGGTGAGTTCCGCTCCATCGCCAGCTCCGAGAGCGCGATCTCTGCCTCAGGTGCAATCCGAAGTTGCCACGCTGGCACATCGTCGGCCATGACCCAGCTTGGAACCTGATGATCCAAAACTAAGTCGTAGGGGATGTAGGGCTTCAGGTCCAGGATGGGCGTGCCATCGGTCAAGTCCACTCCTGACACGTGGATGATGCCGCCCTCTTCATCCACTGAGTCAATAGCCACCACGCTGAGGCCGATCGGGTTTGGCCGATGTGGGCTGCGAGTACTAAAGACACCCACCCGCTTTCCGAACAGCCGCGGGGGTGCGATCTTAGCGGTATAGGTGAAGCGTTGGCTGTCGGAACACAGGGCATCGGTCCAGTTTGTATTTTGGTCAAAGAGAAAAATGACCCAGAGGTGCGTAAATTTGTCTAGCTGGTCCAGGGACGTCCGACAGACTCCAGGTTCGAGTTTAATCTGACCCCTGATTATGATTGAAGGAAGAATTGTGAGAGAAATAGAAGAAAGGATATCGGTATGGAAACTTTCAAATACCTATGCCTAATGTTGAGTCCACAGTAGGAAAAGTATATCTACCATCTTTGGCCTCCGAGAGGAATCAGACGGGGAAGATTGGATTACAAGGCGACTAGCAGCAGCAGCAGCGGCCACGTGCTCACGAGATGGTGATGTAAGTCCCTCTCACTTCCCTGAAGGTATCATGTACATACACGCACGCACAGGTTCCTTGTTCTCTTTAAACGACGTACTTGGCACTGGGTGCGAGGAGACCCTGCCGCGGAGTGCCGCACCGGCCTTTGAAGGGCGACTGCATGCGTGCCACAGGCTTCAAATTGACCCCACCGTCTGTCTGACCCCTGATTAATGCCTTCAATTCCAGACGTAGACGTCGCTCCGCCTTCGTGCGCCCTGTGCGCTCCATTTTTCTCAGCTCTTGCTCCTTCTTGAGCCTCTTTCGCGTGTCTGTTAGCTGTCGGTTCGCGTCGAGTGATTGAAGCACAGCATAGCACGAGATCAGCAGCCAAAGTAACGCGCCCCCGCCAATTACCGCGGTTTTAGGGAGGGATGGCATTGCCTGTCGATTGTGGAGTTGGAGATGGGTGAAGTGAGTCACGAAAAAGTCTTCGATGGCGCGCGTGGATAGCCGCGGGGATGGGGGAGATTTGAGACGCACTTATTGTTTTTTTCGGTAAAAAAACAATATCAGTGTGAGGTGCATCGGCATTTACATGCTGATGATCACCCCTCTTCCCATAATCGCACGGCTGATGTAATGTGTGGTGGTTTAAGTTGCTATGAGAAGAATGAGGGCTTCTTGTATCAACCTCGGCATTTTCCATCTTCGGCATAGTTATGTAACACATCGTCAGCGCCTACCTTGCTGTTACATACCACGTTCCCAAACGCGAGCAAAATGCCTCCCTTTGAGTTGCCTTGCACATTGGAGACCATCTGGAGCCTTCGCACCACACCTATACAGGGGCAACGGGGGCAGCACGTATATAGAACTGTGGGAGAAGAGACGCAGGCCGAGGTAGGAGGTTGGACCTCTCATCTGCCCCCCTTCATCGGCGCCATGTTGTCCTCCTTTCGCCAGCGGGGGTATTTGCTATCGTCGCACCCAGCGCTTTCTTCCAGTACATCAACCTGGGCGTCAACATCTGCCGCCCGCACGACCAAGAAGACAGTGCTCATCGCGGGCGCAGGGCCGGTAGGCTTGACTCTGAGTGCTCTCTTGTCTCGGTATGGCGTTCCGAACCTCGTGTTCGAGAAGAGTCCCACACTGTCACTCCACCCGCAGGTAAGTGAGAGGTATGGTTTAGGGGAAGAATGAGACTTAGACTGGCTTACTCGAGGAAATGCCTACCAAACAGGCCCACTTCATCAACTGTCGGACGATGGAGCTTTTTCGGCACGCATTTCATCCTAGCCTATTTCAACGCATCAACAATTGCGTGCCTCCATTGCGACTGTGGCGGCACTTCATCTACGCGACATCGGTTCTAAATGGCACCGAAATTGGGCGTGTGGACCACTTTTCACCTACTTCAGCCCTTGCATCTGCCAACACCCCTGCCCCGCATGTGCTACTGAACGAGCAGAGCCCAGCATGTGTTGCGCACCTATCACAGAGCAGGCTTATGCCGTTGTTGTATGACGAAGTCATGGCAGCTGCGAAAAAAAGAAAGGAGATCCGTTTCAACGGCAGCAATTACCAGCAGGTTGTCCATTTTGGGCACGAAGTAACAAAGTTTCAATCACACGAGCCGGGCGAGGGGCAAGGCGTCCAAGTAATTGTCCAGGATAAGGCATCGGGCCACACGCGTGTCTTTGAGGGCTCCTACCTAATCGTGGCAAATGGCGCGTCGAGCTGCCTCCGCCAGCAGGCTCAAATTGACATGCAGGGCGAGTGCGGCATCCAGCACTTAATGAACATCCATTTCTCTTCCCGTGCCTTGGCAAAGGCCACGGAGCACCGGCCAGCCATGCTTTATTTTCTCTTCAATGCTCAAGTGATTTGCGTGTTGGTTGCGCACCACTTTCCCACGGGCGAGTTCGTGGCTCAGGTGCCCTTTTTTCCGCCGGTCCAATCACCGGACGACTTCGACGCTGCCACCGTCAAAACATTGCTCGACGCGGCCATTGGGCGGACGTTGCCAGACTTGACGGTACACTCTGTGCAACCATGGACCATGGACTGCCAAGTCGCCGAGCGGTATCGGTCCGGACGGATCTTGCTGGCAGGGGACGCTGCGCATCGTTTCCCCCCAGCAGGTGGGTTTGGCATGAACACAGGAATTCAGGACGCACACAATTTGGCGTGGAAACTTGCCTTAGTATTGAATGGTCACGTCAACGAAACATTTCTGGACACATACGAGGTAAGGTGAAAAGGCGGGCTTTGGTCGGAGAAGCCGTGAAGAATTCATCCTGCATGGCAGGCAATCCCATCATGACACCAGACATTGTCTCCTCGTTCTTCAACTGATGAAATTGAGTGATCCATACGAACGATTGCACACAACATCCACACAGACAGAAAGACGGCCCGTCGCAGAACATAATGCGAATTTAAGCATGCGTAACTATACCCGCAGCTTGAGAATGCCGCGGGCGTTGGGCCTGGATGCTGAGGAAGCGAAGAGTCTGTCTCAGACGGCAGCTGCAATCCCCATGCCTGCGCCCAAGGGCTTTCTGACATCACTGCTGGCCCTGGGACGTCGCCCGCTGAGATCGTTAGAGGAGGCTGGACAACCGTACGGCGCTGCGTGCCTGGCCAAAGCTCGAAAGATACTACAGGACGGCGCTGGTCTGCCGTTGCTCTTTCCACAGGACGACCTCGGCTTTCAATATCCCCCGCGAGGCCATTTGATTGGAGAAGACAAGTACAAAAGCCTAGCTCTGATAAGAGTAGGTTGCCGACTACCTCACATATGGCTGCAATGCGTCCATCCTGAGACAGGCGCTCATTTGGGCAAAGTGTCCACCACTGACTTAGCCGATCAAGTCCACGTGGCACTCACCAACTTGGACTTGCCCTGTTTTTGCAACACTCCTTTTGCTATACTCCTTACATCCTCTGTGATGCACAAAGCTGTCGGCCCTGTCGCTCAACTAAGGTGGAGAGAAGGCGAGATGTCTCTGTTCCACGTGCGAATTTCATCCACGTCACCAAATTCCATACTCTCTTCTTGCACGACAGAGACTACGTTGGCAGAATTTTCGCTAGAAAGTATGGAGGCGCTATGCCAACATATATTTGGGTCGAAAAGTCACCTGCAGCTCGAGGACAAGGAAGGTGAATGGGAGCGACGCATGTCTTATTTAGGGGCGGGTGTCTTGTTGAGACCAGACGGGCATATTTGGGCCATACTAAAGAGCACGGGAGAACTAGAGTCGTGCTTTCAGGAGGAGTTTCAGATTGTGTGGTGAAAAATACAGGGAGTGTTCACACTTAAAGCAACAAAGCACACAACATGCGCGAATGATGGGTCCCTTGTTTGACGAAGTTTTGATCTACTTTTACTGCTTTACTCTCGTTTGCATTTTAAAGGTGTGCACCTTAATTCGTGATTTGTTTCCATAGGGACTTGATGATACATTGGCTTAAGGGAGGCATCCTGTTCTGAGTGTGGTGTCTTGGACGAGCCGTCAATGGTGGAGAAATAGATAATGTTAATACATTCGAGGAGGGTCAAAATTCAAGAATGCAGTCAAAACACTAATATGGGTTGTAGTAAGATGAATATTATAAGTGGTATTGATCAGATTAAATCAAATGAAGGAAGAGGATGGGACTGGAAATTTAAGGCCGGGAAGAAAGGACGTCAAAGTGAGAGGGCGACCGAAGAATTGGGGGAAATTACATAAGTCGGGAAGAGGAGAAACCGCTCTGGAGGGAAGAAAAATGAAGATGGATAAAGAATTAAGAAAAGATTTAAAAGAGGAAGAAAAAGAGATGGGGGGAGAAAGAGAAGAAGGGGAATGAGAAAAAAGGGTGGAGGGAAAAAATGTGAAAAGAACAGGTAGAGAGACGCAAGTAAGAGTGTGGAAGGGGAAAAGGGAGAGACTGGAAACTCGATTTCCACTTGAAATGGAGGTGGAATTTCCGTGCTTCTCCTTTAGATTTAACCAAGACTCCCAAAATAAGACAGTATGGCAGGATGAGCTTTCAACTTTATCCAAGCCTTGCTTTGCGTTTCAAATTCTCCCCTTATTATCCTTCACTACCACTCTCCAAGAATAATGATTGTAAGAATATGTTCTTGCGTTGATCCAAAAATGCGGACTAATATTTCTTCACGAGCTTCCCTATAATTATATATCTCATCTCCTCTACGAGGAGTTCACGAAGTCACTGTTGGCAAGCGTCAAGAAGTCCACGCATAACTTGTTCTCACGACTGCCGGGGGTGGCCAAGTCGCGGACCTTTCGCACCATCGCTAGTGTGTTAGGGGTGAGCATAAGAGTCCGGGCGAGCTTGACGGTCTTAGGATCGGAGAGGAGAATCGTTATAATATTCAGACCGTCACGGAAAATGGGGGTGGAGTTCAAATGTGCTTCCATGACCGCAGGCACGTGCTCAACGAGTATGTGGCCCTTGGCGTCGCTGACTGCCTGGTGACGGGCCTGGGGTTCCATCATAGTTACACGCAAGACGTACATAAGATTGAAGGCTAGGCCGGGATCGTGTCCTCCGAGGGTCTCAATGCCACGGACCAAAGCCTCCACCCCACCGCCCTCCAAGAACTTTTGGACTTCCCACGTGGTGGCGTCTTTGCCCATGCCTTGTGCATTCATGATCCGCTCAATAATCGCCTCCATGCATTCTTTTGCCTTGCTGCCCTTCGAGGAAAGAGAACGGTCCAGGCTGCTACGGGTGACCGCACGCAGACATTCATTTTTGTGTGAGACAGAGGAAGAGAGGCTAAGGGTGTTGCTGCTATGGTCGAGACTGTACTCCATCGCTGAGCTATTGACCAAGGATGCGCTGCTGTTCGTCGAGGATCGAAAATGGTGGCCTGGTCGTCTATCAGGCAACGTCAAGGGAGGAAGAGGGATAGGAGCGAAGGCGCACGACTCCTCCCGGGGGGGGATGGGGGGGGTGAAAATGCCCATGTTGACCAGAAGGTTCAAAGAGCTCTCGCGCAGTTTCCCCAGGAAACCAGAAGACTTCGTGTAACCACGATGTCGCACAGTGGGAGCCTTCTTTTCGTTTGCATCTGGAACGACTTTCTTGACGCCAGGGACGGTGGCGACGCTTGTGCTGGTGCGGGCGGCCACAGGGCCCAGATTACGCGTACCATAGGGGTCCGATCCGGTGCGGTAGCGGCTGGGAGAGGAAGTAGAACTCATGGGCGACAACACATCCGAGGTCAACCTTGACTTGTCGCTGCCACCATTATTTGTTTGGGTACGGCGATTTGGCGAGGATGACGAGTAGCTCCAACTTCGATAGGGACGGCTACCTAATTCCCCGACTTCCGATTCCTCTGAAGAGGACGAAACTCGGAGAGTTTGGATGGAGCTATCGAGCGACAGAGACGCCGCGCGGGAACTCAGGTCTGGTGGCACAAATGCGGGGAGGGAAGGGCTTCCTAGAGAATCTCCGTCTGAGCACCGGTGGGTAGCGATGTTTCCGACTGTACTGCTGCTACCGGTGCTGTTCGTTCTAGAGTGCCTCTGCTGGAATGGAGTGCTTGGGCAGCGCATGCCTAAGCGTCGTGGCTGGGTGGTGCGAATGACTGCGCTTGTGAAATTGGAGTTGGTGGTGAGCGGAATTGGGCTCTCTTCAAGATTGTGATTGTGCTGATTGGCCTGTGACGCCAAGGTCGAACTGATTTTGTCGCCTTTCGGGGCCGTGCGTTGGACGCTGTTGAAGGGCAAGCCGAGGCGCTGGCCCGTGGAGCTGTTTGTAGCCAAGGAACGTGCAGTTTGACGAGGATCCAGCCGTGACCGGCTTTGGCCCCTCACTTGTTGACGGGATATGTACGGCTGCGGGTGAGTCTGAGTGTCATGCGGGGCAGCCATATGTTGAAGCTCCAACTCCCGGCCCTGGGCGCCGTGGTAGATGTTAAAATTCCCAATCGAAGTGGCGATTTCCCCTCCTAAATTTCCGCTCATACCACTGCCTATCTGGCGATGGGCACGACTCTTGACTTCTAGCTTGACGGGCAGGAATGCTTCGGGGCTCAACTTCTCGCTATTGCGTCGCTCGTGATGTGGTGGTGGCAGGTCTTGCTTGGGAGGCGGCTCTGGGATCAGTGAGGGGCTTTCTTCAATCGTCTTATCAGATTGAAGATATGGTATGGAGAGAGAATGATTATCCAGAAGGTAAGTGGGGATAAATACTTAAAATTTGCAGGGGAGATCTCAATCATGAACTTGGCCTCCGCACTACACTTGCGAGGAGTATTGGTGTGGGTATTCACCGAATCAAGACCAAAGATCTAGACACTAGCCGCTGTCAACTATATTCACAAGCTCACCTTCTTCCCAGATGCATATTGATGGTTGTTGAAATATGGCATGGGAGCGATCAGAGACGAGTAAGCACCCGGGTCGGCGCCTCGATGACGCGGTCGCGCTGCCTCGGCCATACTTTTCTAATATGGTCCTGGTCGTGCTCTCTGACTTTCTACTCAGTCGTCATGCGCTTTACGCTGAATGTTAACTTTCTGGCTTCAGAGGGTGTGTGTTTGTGACGTAGTTTGTGGGATTTGGTGGGCAATTGCGAGTACGATAATAGAGAATTTGAGTATGGCCCGGCGCGACCATACTGCCAATTGCGCTTTGAGTGAAGCCATCTTGATCAGCCTTGCATTTCCTTGGTGTGCATCCGGTTAAGGGTCGTGTTCAATGCAAGCAGAAGAACAAGCAAGCATCCACACACCCAATGGCCTGGGCAACTAAGCTAAGGCAAGGCAGTAGACGTCTCAGCCCAGCCGTTTAGTAAAAACAGCCGTTACGGAGAGCTTCGTTCTTCGTCCCTCGCGAGATCTCAATTTACATGTCCTCGCCCTGTCGCCGCATGTTAAGTCAGCATTCATCGCCTATCCACATGTATTTACATTTTTATTTTTCACCCCCACAAAACGAAGATTATATCAGGCATATCACCCCATGCGCATTTGTCTAATCCGTGGCCAACGCAAATACTCCTTCCACAGCGCGCGATGGATCTGCACCCATCTGAACCCCCACCAGATCCTCGGATACCGTCACCGCCAGCGTCGATGAACATAGGAAACTTCACAATGCCCACCATCAGCCCGTCACGGCGCAGACTTCCGAACTCTATTCCATCACCCATCAGGGTTGAAAGGGACAATGTTTGCGGGAGCGGCGAGGAAATCTTAGGAAGCGCTACTCCACCGCACCAGCAGCAAATGAGGGCCTGGGTAGGAGGAACATCACAGCTTTTATTCTACTGTCCCGTTGAACAGGGTTCGCTAACACGGAAGCAGGTAACCGTATCTGTGACTAATGTTAATTCTTCTTCAGGCACCAACGGCCACGAAGCGGTTCCTACGCCTCCTTCTCTATTGTCGCCGGCGCCGCCTCTCACGACTCAATCTTCGAGCATTGGTCGTGAGAGCCTTGTTTCGCCAAATCTTATCATCGGTACGGCCTTGCGTAGCTTCAGCCCCGCCTTTCGGGCAGCAGCCACACGCTCTCCGTCAAACACTTTCATAGGTACGCCGCAGCATGTCCCATCTCAGCTGGAGAGCTCCGAGCCTGGACTGCAAAAACAGGTGGAAAGAAGGGACGAGGCCATACGGAGTCAGGCCTCGTCATCATGTTGTTCTCCATCTTTTTTATCCTCGTCCTCTCTGTCGAGCAGCAGTGCCTCAAACACACCCTCGCTCCATGTCTCTGCACCGGGGGGCGAGGAAGAAGACGAGGAGATGGAGGTGGGATTGCATTTTCTGGCACCTGCCGTGGTGGCAGATTCGCTACTCTTAACGTCGGAGGAGGAGGTTGTGGCCGAGTTGGAGGAACTGGAAGACAACTCGTGGGGCGGTGTGCAAGACGAGGCGGACGAGCAAACCATCAACTCCGGAGGCAGTAGGGACAGCAGCTGGGGAGGGATGGAGGGCGAGCTTTCGTCTTTGATAGAGGACAACAATTCGGTTGATGTCGTTCTGGCCACTAGTGCGGATAATTTAGGGGATTTAGGGGTAGAAGATGATGATACGGAGGAAAGAAGAGAAGAGGAAGAGGCGGAGGTAGGGAGGGGAGGGGAGGAGGAAGGAGAAGAGGAATATGAGGAGAATAAGGTCAATCACCTTATCGGGTCCGTCCTCGTGGCGGACTTCGAGAGAGATGCTGAGGCTATGGTTCCACCAATCAGATGGTCGCTGGTAACTGCAGCGTTGTCAGTGAGCAGCATCTCTCCAAACACGGCGGAGAGGAGGCAAGTGTCTCAGTGGCCTCCACCGGCGATGGCCTCTTCAGCAGCATCGGTGACACTGCCGCCAGAATTGCCCTCCCCTGTGACATTCTCCATAGTTTCACAACTGCCAGACCAGCAACCAAAGCATTCGGCGTCAGACATTGCCATAAGGCCCGATCCAATCCGCCTCCCCGTGATTGTGGGGGAGGCCTTTCCCTTAGTTGATGTTGAGGAGGGAGTGAAAGAGATCAAGAAGGAAGAAGAAAGGATAGACGAGGTAGTAAGTACTAAATCGATAGACATTGGAAACATTATGCCAGCCGCCTCGCTCCCCTTCTCGGGCTCAAGTATCGCCATTCAGCGCGAGAAAGAGGGGATCAATAAGGACGAGGATGAGGACGAGGGTGAGAACGAGGGTGAGAACGAGGGAGATTTGGAGGACGACGATCGGAGTGAGGTTTTGGAGAGGGGCGAGGAGGCTGCGACCTTGGAAAGCCACTCCTTTGAGGATGCTCATGAGGTGGGCTCGTATGAGGGCAGCTACAATTGGAGGGATGTGCGCATGTCGTCTTTTGAGAGCTTACATGGCTTTGAGACAGCGGAAGAGGGTGACCTCACTACCCTCGTAAGTAGCTCCACGGCCAATATAATGCTCACAACCACTAGTAATGGCACTACGCCCATCAGTGCTGTGACGAGCTCGGCGATGCCATTTTCGGCCGAGGCAGGAGATCAGCCCTCCATCTTTGAGTGGGGGTGGAGCCAAGTAGCCCCACTGTTGATAACTTTGGGCGCAGGGCAGGAGTTGCACTCCCAACCCTCGTCTGCTTCTTCTTCGGCGTCTTCGCTGCCTTTCTCTTCCGGCTCGTCCTCCTCTTCTTTCTCCTCACCCTCTTCTACAGCCTCGTCCGTGTCGTCGGTCTCAGGGTCCTCCTCAATCGCGTCCCGGTCCTCCTTGTCTTTCTTGTCCTCGTCCTCGTCCTCTTCCTCTTCCGTTTCCTCCCATTCAAATGCAGAATCCAAGGAGGCCACAACAAAGCCTTTGAATACAGCGTTGGAGAAGAAGAGAAAAGATGAGAAAGAGGAAGAAGAAGAGAAAGAAAAGATGAGAAATGCAGGTTCGGCGGGACAGGCAATTGAGAAAGAAGTAGGGGGGAAAGTCATGACGTCTTGGAAGCAGGGTGGAGATGCCATAAAGGGTGAATTTTTATCCCTTTTCGGGCGCCTTCCGCCGATGGAGACGCTGGATAGCGCGTCCGCTGCAAATGACGAGATACTCGCGGACGTCAAAGCGCCGGCACAAACCGTAATGGTAGCACCATTTATAAGTACTCCTTCCCATTGTGTCACGGCGGTTGCGCCTTCAATTCAGACCATTCTTGTCTCCTCTTCGGTTTTCAAGGAGAATGAGCATGATCGTGCGGATTACATTCAGGACTTAGTTGTGCATGACTGTGTGGGCGGAGGCGAAGAGGAGGAGGAAAAAAGCAACGAGAACGACGACGACCAGTCACTCCCGTCACACGCCCTCCAACAAAATATAACGATCGACGCGGAAATCATCGTGCCAGCAACCCAGTCGTCATCAATTGCGCCCACTACTTCTACTTTCTCCGCGATCTCGCTGAGCCCCAACACTAGCGTTTTTGCGCCGCCTGCCGCGCGCTCCAGCTTTAGTGGTGGTTGTCTACAGGGTGCCCTCTCCGATGAACAGCACGTGGTAGCTGCCACAAGTTGGTTCGTGCCTCCTCTCGCCCTGACGTCGCCTTCGGAGAGTCTACATACCCTCATCAGCCCCTTGGAAAGCCCTACTGTCTCACCTTCATCCTCGTCCATGACCCCCGTTTCCACGGTAGATGGCACTCCGGAATACCGACGCTCCGCAATAGTGGAATCTATACTTGAGGAGGAAAAAGAGGAAGAAGAGAGTGAAAACAAGCTGAAGAAAGAGGAGGAGGATGACTTGTGGAGCTTGTTTCCTATTGCCAAGTACGTGGGCAATATGCGCAGCATCACCAACAGTGCGGCCTTGAACACACCCCATGACTCGCATCCTGCCCCTCTTGCTGTGACCACACTAGCGCTGTCGCGCACAACCCACCCAACCCTTGCAGCGATCGATATGCTGATGCCTTCCCGCCATATCTCTCCGCTCGATACTGTAGAGGAGGACGAAAATACGGATGCAGCAGCCTTTAACTCGTGGGACCTTAGCCTTCCCACCCCATCGGTCCCGTCCACCGTGCCCACTAATCCCAGGAATCAGGAGACAAAAAAAGAGGAGGATTTCCCCCCCTATTTGTCACCATCCTCGTCTTCAGGTTCCTCCGTTTTGCTGGCGTCGTGTGTCAAGGAAGAAGAATTGGCGTCTGTTACCCTCCATGGCACGGTTCAGATAGGCAATGTTGTGCTCTTACCTGATCCAAGCGTCGCCTCCATTTACAACGGTGGCAGCAGGAGTCAGAGCGGCAGCGGCAGCAGCAGTAACAGCAGCAACAGCGTTGACAGCAGTGCTAGTCGAAGCAGTAGTAGTAGTAGTAGTATTTGCAGAAGCAGAACCAGCAGCAGCACCAGCACCAGCAGCAGCATTAGAAGCAGTAGTAGCGACAACGGCGGCAGCAGGGGCAACAACAGTCGCCGATTTATGGCTGATGCTAGAAAGGGGAATGTTCCTTCATGTCAAACAGTCATGGCAGGTGGGGGTAATGCTAGCCAGGCTTCTTCTTCCCCTGCCTTAGCAGAAGAGTCTAGGATCGCAGAAGGTAGCGTGTTGGATGAGATTCCCCCCATTACTCCCATTCTTGCCTCTATGAAAGAGCAGGAGGAGGAGGAGAAGGACGAAGAGGAGCAAGAGCACTGGGAGGAGGAGGATGAAGAGGAGCAGAAGCAGCAGGAGGAGGAGGATGCGGAGAAGAAAGATGCGGAGGACGATGATGGAAAAGAAAGTGCAGAGGAAGATGGTACTCTTTCTCAGGAGAAATCTCCTTCTCAGAATACTCAGGATTATATATGTGAGGGCGATGGGGGGTCGGACGAGGACGATGAAGACAACGAGGTGGGCAGGATTGTGGCTGTGCAAGACCGCGCAACCCATGGACATGCGCCCTTGTCGGGATATGGTGTGGCTCTCGAAGATGAGGCTGTGGTAATGGCTGCCAAGAGGACAGCCGCAGCACTGAGATTGCAGAGCAAATGGCGGATGATTTTGGAAAGGCGTGTGACAAGCCATGCCAGAGAACTAATTTTGCAGCGGAAAGAGAACGAGACGCGATCAGCAGCGGCGGCAACAGTCACTGCGCAATTCTTGGTGAATATTCGAAGTGCCAGTTTGCCTGTCCAATATGAAAGGGTAATACAGATGGCTGAAGAGAGTGCTTTTGCTGCCGCTGAAGTTCAGGTCCAAGTGTGTGCCCAGGCACATGCAGCAGGAAATATTTCTGCCACCGCGGCAGATGCGACCAAAGCGCTACCCCCGGCAACAAGTGAGCGGCAAGCTCGCGCTGTAAAGCTGCTAAACAGCTACAGTGAGCGTATCCAAGGGCGATTCATGCTTCAAAGGACCTTTACCAAGCTGCAATATGCAATTATGGAGAAGGTTACGGATAAACTTGAGCACGCCACAAGCAAGATACATTCGCGACTTGCATTTAAGTACCTCCATACCCTCCAGCAAAATTATGCTGCCACAAGTGTTGCTGCTACCCTCGTTGCAGAAGCCGAGCTTCATACGGCTCACTGTCAAGCTTCTGCAACAAAGGTCCATACGGCCTTTCGGCGCTGGATGGCCGTGCGTGACTATCCCTCTCAGGAGGGCGCCCATCGCCTCATCCAAAAATTGGTTTCCGCGCATAGTCTACGTAGTAAGAGCATCGCCTTCTGCACCTGGCGCGCCCAGACCCTTACAGTTGTACATCTACAGCGACTAATCCGAGGGCACCTGGCTCGCCTGCACTTCCAGCGTTCTCAAGTCGCCATCCTTCGAATCCAGGTCTGGTACCGTAAATGCCAGCTGCGCTGCCATTGCTCCGTGGAGAAGCAAGACTTATTTTCAACTCAGAATGCATTGTTGAAGCTGCAAAGCATGGCCCGAGATTTGCTAGCCGCTCAGGAGGCCCAGCAGCGCAAGGAAGCTCTCGCTGACCTATCTGTTCGCATGCAGGCTGTCTTAACGATCCAGCGCATGTTGCGAAGGTGTTTGGGGAGGATGGCTGCTCAATCGGCTCCATTGGTCGAGGAAAGCGAAGCCACTATCCCACTTCAGGGGAGCATTCGAGGCCGCATGGCTCAAGTCAAGCCCCAATATCCCCGCGTGCAGGTAGAAAATATGGAACAAGAGGAAGTGACAACAATCGTAGCTGATGCCCATCTTCTTCAGCCCACAGTCTCTACTCTGGAACAACACGGAGCGCCTCCTGTGGCAAAAAAGAGGTCTCTGGACGTTGTCGGTACAGTTGTGGATGTTTCCTCGGTCCTGTCCACTCCATTTCAGCTGACCTCTTCGTTGTCTTCGTCTCTGCGGCCCGGTCGTCTCATGGCCATTTTGAGACGTAAAACAATGGACAAGTCAGTGGAGGAGCGAGAACAGGCAGATAGCCCAGAGGCCACTACTGCAAATGCAGCAGGCTTTACATCTCCAGTTTCATCCCGACAGGTGTTTAATGACGAGGACACCAACCAGGATTGGGGAGGAACAGACATCTCTCAATCAGTTCGGGCTTCTCGTAAGTCTTCTCTGCTTGGTCTCGGTGGATGGTTGCGCCCAGGACGTACGGAGAGCGTAGAAGATGGCAAGATGGGCGATCTAAACACACGGACTCGTTCCCGGACCACATCTACGCAGGCCACCCAAGAGACAGTAAAGGAGATGGAGCGCATAGGCCGCACTTTCGACTTATTTACCCGCCTCTCTAGTGACACGTATAAAAAAGAAAAGGCGCATGTGCAGCAGTCTGCCCTTTTACAGCCTTTAGAGGTAGAAGTGCAGGAGGAGGGGGATAATCGGCCCGTTGAGCAATTGTTGAGCCCTTGTCCATGGCTAGAAGACGGTGGGGTGGAGGAGTACCTACCCACGCTGGTGACGCATCACCAGGAAAAACCAGAGATGCCTGCTCTGCCGGTAGTTGGCAAAATGCACGCAATCGGATGCAATCCTTTTGCTCTGTTGTCCCTTCTTCATGTGTCACCATCGGCCAGCAACCCACACGTCACGCTCATGGCGGCGACACCAGAATCACCAATAGCAGCCATCAAGTCTATAATCTCGGGCGAGGGTAAGCTGAACCTAGCACAGCTCGACTTAGCGAAAGCCGCATCGTCAACGATTCACCAATTGCAGTGTGACCGAGACTCTCATTGCAAAAAGCTCATTACGAGCTCATCGGGAGAGCGGCTTTCCCGTGCTTTCCAGGCCATTAAGCTCGCTTTGGACCCCTTTCCCCCTAAACCCGAAGGTCATGCGGCAGCAAGGCGCGCGTCAGCACCCACCATATCGGCAACAGCAGCAGTTAGGAAAGATCGCTATTCCTATGATGGTCAGCAACCGTCTTTTACGTCACCAGGGCTAGGGTTAGGGGCATCGGGGCCCGAACGGAGCAGTCGGACCGTCAGCATGGGGTACAGCAGAAAGGCGTCATCCGCGCGGCCGGCCCTCCGTGACACCACATCTACTTTATCCTGTATCCCTTCTCACGAGACACCTTTTAAGGGTCCCATCCCTATTCTCCCCATGGTCCGTACTCAGGCCCAATTTAGGACTTTGGCTACGCCCAAGAAATCATTAGCCCTTCGCAAGCCCAAGAAGACAATACGCGTGTCCTCCCACCAAAATGTCTGCGGCAATGCCCACAAGCGACAGGAGCAATTGCCTCGACGGACCAAGCACTGTGTGGCCAAGCCTGCACAACGTGGAACCAAGTACATGAATCAAGGCGTGGAGTACCTTGACTACCACAGCAGAAGCGGAGAAGGTAATCTGAGAAAACTTCCTGGCAGATACCGCTCGCAGAAGTCGGTCCCCGGGACATCCGAGGTAGAGGTAGCTCGTTTTTACCGAAAACAGTGCGAGCGGCTGGTCTTAAGTGTCGAGGGTCTTCAACCGTGGCTGATCGACCGTGATGGGAAGAAAGAAGCTACGGCTGTGGGACAAGTGAGCATACTCCGCTTCGAAGATATGCCTGACCAGAAGGGACCTTTGACCAAGGAGGAAAGAGCCCGTCGTTACCGTAAGTAATGGTCGTATTTTCCTGAAGGGGTCTATTTGACTTTAAATCTGATTTGAGTCCTTCATATTCCTCTCTTCACTTTTACACAGGTGCCGCATCCGACATGGAATCATTAATGGTCATGGTGAGAGAGGACTTGAAGACCCCGGATTCCCCGGCTGTTGCAAAAACGGCGCTTAAAAAGCAAGTACATAAGCTTTTGGCGAGCCTCGAGGCATTTCCCGAAAGTCGGCGTCTGGTGAGCAGCTCATTCTCTGTGCTCCGGTTTTACGTGGCCTACGAGCCCGATGCCTGCAATATTCTCACAACAGCTGAGGCTGTCCGTATCCTGTTTGACGCGATGCAGGCGCATGTGGACGAGAACGAGATCATAGAGGATGGCTTGTTAATTTTAATGGGGCTGACTGAGACTGCCAAGAACCGAGAGATGATCCGATCTGCCCTGCCTGTATATGGACTAAACATCTTGGCGACATTCCAAGCCCGCATCGACTGGGGCAGCCCGGGCCATCGCACGCTCGATTCCTTGAAGCGGCGGCTAAGTGAGGGGGGAATCAAAGGCGCATCTAGTTAAGTTTCGTAATTATATTTCGGATGATCAAGAAGGCAAAATACATTGTTAATGAAAGGTTGCTAGAGATTGAAACATAATATCATGCTCTCGTGTATTACAACATTTTGGAACCCTCAAAAAAGGGCACGTCTTGGCTACTTTGCATGTAAATTAAATATAAGTTTAATTGATTGGCTGTTTTTGGATGCTGCCACATTTGGCGCTCGGTAGCAGCTCTGAAGACAAGACGAGATTTTTTTCAGCACGTGCGCGGTAGAAGAAACCCTCCAGTTGTGATTGTGGCTCATAAAAAAGTACCATCTGCTAGGGGCATCGCTAGAATAAAATTTCTTTTCATTCATTTTTTAAGGTCAACTTAAGTCATACTGTGTCTCGGAATCTTAAGCCGTTAACCGCTTGATGTCGCTCTTCTTATGCACACTAAAAAAGGTTGTTTCCTAGGAGACATCAAATTATTTTTGTCCGATTATCCAATCAGCTTTTCTCCCCCTTGCTTTGCAAGATTCGTGTATCAGAACGGACTGCTAATGCCACGCTTGCCCAATGCCACAAAATCCTTGCTTGCTTCCCCTCGTCCTGCGCCTCGTGATGACATCTTGCTCGCATGACTGCCGGGAGTGCCACTGCTACTGCTGCTAGCCCCACCGCTATGGCTACCGCCTGGTTCTCGAACGTGGGCTGTGCGAATGGCCGTTCCGTCACTCAGCTTGGCGTGCCAGGCAACCTTCTTATAAGCAGGGCTGGCCGAGAGGAGATTGTCTGGGTCGAGGTTGGCAGGGTGGATTCGCTCCTCTTCGCCATCCTTATCTTCTTCCTCTTCGTGGTGATGATGTGGTTGGTCGTCTAGCATGAAACAAGTGCTCACACTCTCTGAATCAGGGGAAGGCGAGCGGGGCGAGACAACCGAGGTAGAGGAAGAAGTCGGGGAAGGCAAACCGGATGGATGATGCTGTTGTAGTGGCTGCTGCTGACAGTATTGCTCATGCAGCGGCCCTGCAGCGATGTCTGATGCCTGCCCATTGAGCCCAACATCTGGTGCCGCGGGGAAGAGGGCTGCGAGAGCCGGCACTCGGGCGGGGGAGGGCAAAGGCCGGACGGTGACCTTCCGGATGGTGCGAACCACGGCATAAGGGGGCTGCTCCACTTCCACATTAGGAAGTCCTGCGTTCGCCGCGTTCAAGATCCAGTCAGAAAAGCAGAAACGGGCACGCGCCTCGTTAAAGCGCTCGGGCAAGAGCACAGCGCACGCTGCTTGTTCAAACTGCTGATTTTGTGGTAGACCTCGCTCTAGCAGATGTCGAAGCAGCTCTCGCCGCCCCTCGACACGTGCCAGACGGACTTCGCCAAGCGAAATGAGTCGAGATGAATGCCCTTCCCCCTCAGCTGCCGCAGGGCCAGCCACGTCCATTTGGTCGCAATCTCCATTGCTGCTATCACTTCTGCTGCTGCTACTGCTACTATTATGACTACTACTACTACTCCTGCTGCTCGTGCGGAGGAGGCCGCCTGTGTTATGGCCGAAGGCGCAGAAGGAGAGTAGCTCGGGATCTGGTTGGTCCAAAAAGATATGGGACGGCTGGAGGGTACCCCGCCCGGGATATGGACGCGTGCGGATTGCGCTCTGGAGTGCCAGCAGCGCTTTAGGTACCTTGGCGCGAAAATCTGTCGGCGCTAAGAGCCCCGACCCACCCAGCCCGCCCAGAGATCCCCCCGCCTGGGCCGTGGCGGCCACGTCCTCGTCCATGATTCGCCGGTAATCCAATCCCGTCAGGCGCCGGAAGCGGGCCTCCAATCGTGCCAGCTCATGGGTCAGAAAATCCTTTGGATCGCGGGCAGGGGAGAGCATGGGCCGCAAATCCCAGCCCTCCGGCTCGCAATACAGGCGGGCCAGGCCGAGATTGAGGTCGTCGTTCTGGCTGTAGTTTAGCACAAACTTGAAAACTGATTGGTCTACGTTTCCAGCTGAGGGCAACACTCCACGGGGAAGTGTTGGTGGCGAGCTAGATTTGATATCGGCAAGGGGTGCGCCGAGTGGGCTGCTCCCTTGCAATGGTAATGGCTGTGGCAGCAGCGAGGCGTCCTGGTCTTGGCCCGTATGCGGAAAGTTGCTGACGGTGGCTGAAATGACGCTGCCACTGAGGGTGCTGCCGCTACTCCTGCTACTTTTACTAATCTTAACGCTATTAGCGCTACTAGAACTGCTCGCTGTGGGGGTTGTAGGCGCGGCAGGAGGAAAGAGGCCCGATGAATTGACCTGAGTCATGGTCGTGGTCAATGATGGGGTGGCTGTCGCTGTTGCCGACTGATACTGACAGCTCATGAGATAGTAGAGAGCCCAGACAAGGCGATGATAGCGTGCGAAGTCGACCTGGTGGACATGCAGGCTGAGGTATACCACGTTGTTTTGGCTGGTGGCCTCCGCCTCGCCGCTGACCTCCATACCCAGCGCGCGGAAGAGGGCATTCATGGTCTTGAGGTTCTTGACCGTCTTGTCACAGCGTGCAATTGAGATCTGATCCTCGAACACCACTTTCAAAGGCAGCGCCTCCATGCACTCGGGCCGACCAAAGGCCTGACGATAAGCTTCCCTGTCCGCGGGCGGCACCTCGTATGTGCTCAGCACTTCCTCCATTTTCTGGGCCGCCACGCCAACGCACATGGTTAGAATCTCCTCCGCAAACTCCGGGATGCGGTGGTTGATGCTGCCTCGTTCCGCCTCGTACAGCCTCAGGGCCTCCAGTGCCGCGTCGTCGCCTGCGAAGCCCGAATCTGGCCCTTTGGCCCAATCCCAAAAGTCTCGCGGGTCTTGGTGCACCAGCGGGATGTAGTGGTCGTACTGCAAAAACACAAAGATGGGTGGTGCGGCTGGCCCACTCCTGCTACTGCTACCACTGCTGCTGCTACTGCTGCTTCTGCTGCTGCTGCTGCTTCTTCTATCGTCGGTATTTGTCTCTTTTTTTTCCTGGTCCGTCTCATGAGTAGTGGCCGGTGGGGAAGCGGGCAAACGGCAGTCCTCAGGGTCATGGCGTAGAGGCAGGAATAGACCTCCTTGGAAACCCTCAGCCAAGATCATGATGGGTCGACGGAGGGCGTTAGCTAGCGCTGCGACGTGAATCTCCTCCAGATACTGGGCAGGTCCGCGCATCTCGCCCTCTGAGGGCCGGGCCTTCTCCACCGCCTCTTCCAGAAAGGCGGGCGTCCACTTGGGACGGCCAGTCCTGCTATTGTCGAAGTCCCGCATCTGTATCGCTGCCTCGCGCATGCTCTTCTCCCGATCACTCAGCTCACGAGCCGCCGCCTCTTTGGCCGCCGCCTCCAAACGTGGCAAAAAACGGGCCTTGTCCTGCTCGGTGACGAAGCCAGCCTGTTGGTAGAAGGTGGCGTGATCACGGAGCTCCTTGTGCGCGGCCCATCGGAGGGCATCGTAGTAGAGCTGTGAGCCCGTGAGCGCCGTGGACACAGCATGTACCAAGCAAGAGCCATCACTATCCACCCACACCGGCCGCAGGTTCGCGCCATAATCCCGCAACACGCGCAGGCTCTGACCCTCCTCCTCATCCAGAGGTTCGGTTGGATGCCGCACGACAGGCTCTCCGGCCGGAGGCCGGGGCTCGAAGGGAGTCCACCGCAGGCCTTTCACAACGTATTCACGCCGCTCTATCTCCTTGAGCAGGGTCTGGCCCTGATACCACAACTTTATCTCGTCCCAGTCCATGAGCACCGTCGAGCGCACTGTCTTAAAGCCCGGCGCAAAGTTCGTGGGCTTCACTCGAAAGTCGAAGCGGCCCAGTGCCTCGGCTGGAAAGGGCTGCTGGTGTTGCTCCCCACCACTATCCAACCCGTCTTCGCCCGGCTGAGTCTCTGCATCATCGGGCAGCCGGGGCTGCGACTCCCATTGCGTAGTGGCGACGGCAGTGGTCGCAACAGCAGCATCAGCAGTCTCGCGGGGACATGGTGGTTGATCCGCCCCACCACTACCGTGACACCTATTGTTTACTGCAGACCCCCCACATTCCCCATCGTCGTAGGTGTCCGCATTGACACATAAACCTATAGGAGAGGGAGAAGTGGTCAGTTCATAGGAGGCACTAAGCCCACACAGTCGAGCGTGCCATGACGCTATGCTTTCCTTAAAACACAATTATCAGTTGATGGTGAGCAACAACTGGGTCAACACCCGCATGCAAATAAGCGTCCCCTCGCGGTGTAATAGGGTTTCATATCAAGGTGGGGAGTACGAGGTTCACCAATGGAATACACGCTAACACGTTTTCACTGGATTGGGCAATGCGGCCTCCCCTTTCCACATCCCGCCAAACCGCACGCATAAAAGGAGTTCTTACCAAGGACGAGGTCGCTGTAGGATAGGGTCATGAACAACAGGCGGCCTCAGGCAGGACTTTCCCCCACTCTTGTGTGTTACGTTGGATAGCCGGCTGTAGGTGTGGGAAGGGAAGCAGAAATGAGAGTCCGCCTACGAGTGTATCAAGCCATGCTGACAAAAGAGTAATTACACCGCCTGGCACTGGCACAGCATGAGGTGGGGACCTGTTTTGGTAGTTTGCGGAGGGGATAAAGAAAAGGGAAGCGGATGATTTTGTTCCCAGTTGTGGCCTGAATCATCACCACGGCTGTGAGCTCGTCTTTCACTCGCCATGCCCTTCTCTTTGTAACACACATCCCAGTCATGGTCCTCGTTCAAGCACGCGCACCCCCTAGCTTTGTTTCACATTGCTGTGGTCGCTGCTTCATTCGTTCCTCCGGGCTTTGTCAGCTCTTAATGTCCTAAGCAAAGCTGGTCTAGCTTCGTTCTTCTGTGCTGTACATCGTCGCCCATACATGGCGCTGCACTTTTCTTTGACCACGCCGCCGGACACAACCAGGCCATCCCACGGGTACGGTCTTGGTCAGCAACAGTTGCAGGTTCAGGACTTGTTGGTGTGGCTGCAACCGCTGTCCCCTCAAGGGGGCATGGAGCTCAATACGAAAGACGTTAGGTGTTCTTGCTCTTTGTTCTGGTTCCACCTAAAAACACCCGCCCGTGTCCGCGCACCCTTAATCAATACGCGTCCTCCACGACCGTATCTCACATGTACCTCTCTCCCTCCCCTCCTATCGTTCTCCTAACCACAGCACTATCTCGTCCACTCTTTGTCAAGATGGCTGACGCTTTCAAGCTCCAACTCTCCAAGCTTCGCACCTGGCTGGACAAGTACCCGGCCATGAAGGTCGTGGAGGAGAAGACCAAGGTGCCCAAGGAGTACATTGTCTGCGGGGCTGGTTTCGTGGTCTTTATGTTCCTCCTCTTTAGCAACGGTGCCGGCTTCCTCTGGTGCGTGGGAGGAGCGGGAGGAGGGGGCGGTGAGAAAGAAGGGCGGACGTGACGAAATGGAAGAGTAAACTTCTGTTGGCAGCACCTGTATGCTCACTGGATTTCTTCACCTTGCACCCCCAAACACAGCAACGTGATTGGCTTTCTCTTCCCAGCCTACTACTCGTTCAAGGCGATTGAGAGCTCCAACAAGGAGGACGACAAGCAGTGGTACGTATCTTGTAGAGAGAGAAGAAGCAAAGTGAGGGAAAGATGAAGGATTACGGAAGCAAGCCCACGGTCGTTCCCTTCAGCGCACAACTGCTTTCTTTAATGTTGCGATAGAGATGTGGAGTTTAAGTGGGCGCCTCCTCCAAGTGTCGACTGAGGCTCGAGTTTGTCACTTTCCCTCATGGTTTCGACAAAGCGCCTCTAACACTAATATGAGTTCTCTTCTCTTTTCTCTATGCTTTTACACGACAGGTTGGTGTACTGGGTGGTGTATTCCTTCTTCACCATCATCGAGGCCTTCGTCTCTGTCATCCTCTACTGGTAAGCTTAACGAGGGGGGACGGGAAGGGGAATAACTCCGTGCGTTGGGGGCGCGTGTCTCTACCTCGGTATGTCACTCACCACTTTTCCCACCTTCCCCCCCCTGGCCAGGATCCCCTTCTATTACGCGTTCAAGCTGGCCTTCCTCGTGTACCTGGGCTACCCTGGCTGGAATGGCGCCACGCTTATCTACAACAACTTTCTCAAGGGCCTCCTCCAGAAATACGAGGCCGCCGTCGACACCCACCTGGACGCTGCCAAGCTCTCGGCCACGGCCACGGCCAACGACAGCCAGAGCAGCGGCGAGACGGATATCAAGAAGCAGAACTAAATTGCTCTTCGCTGAGAAAGGGAGAAATGGGCTGTGGAGGACTCGGAGGAGGAGGAAGGAGAGGGAGGGAGAGAAGGAAGGCAGCCAGCAGGGAAGGGCACAGAATTGGGCGCGGGAAAAAGAAGAAGCGGGAGTAGCATTCGATTGAAGGCAGTATGTACAGAGGCACCACCAGAGTGAAAGAGAGAAAGAGACCATCGGCAAGACAATCATCTGTAACCACACGCACACACGGGGCGCCCCACAAGCCTAGGTGCATGTGTTCTCACACGCCGAGCAACAGAGGGTAGAGGCGCATTTTCTCCTCCAATCTTGACAAGCTCCAATCATAGATAGGTAGAGGAGAAATGAGAGTTATTGTTCTACGTTTGCGTCGCAGTCACTACCGGCACACCCTTTGATTTCACTCTCACTCTTGAATCCACACGATCGGTTTCATGATTAGCACCGGACTCCCTCTCCAAACACATGACATCACATTATTAGTTCGGTACACGCGAGTAGGAAAAAATACATCTCATTATTTTTTTGTTTGGCACTTGAGAGGAAAGATAATAAAATGGCAGCGAGTTTACACGTAAGGAAAGGATCACTCTTTCTAAACTTTTCCCCCTCCTTCCTCCTTCTATGACGTCTCGCATGTTAATCGCCTTTCCTCTTCTATCCCTTGTCTTCGGAATGATCGAGGGAGGGGAGGGAGAAGACGAATGTGTGTGTGTCTGTGGGGAGGACAAAAGGAAATGTCACGAAAAGAGACATGTGCCGAGGCCTACGAAAATACCTGCCTCCGCTACTTCCTCTTATATACCCATGTATCATCCTGTGCGAGGGGAGTCCTTAGTGTCCTCATACCTCACTTTCTTCTGTGGCTATACGTGTACGGAAGGACGTTCTCCTCTGCTTTCTTCTTCCTCATTTCCCACTCGTATTTTTCTTCGCCATAGTGTGTGGGCGTGTGGTGGCAGGATCAAGGAAGGAAAGAGACCCATAGGACTGCTCCGAAGCGAAGAACAACAGAAGAAAAAGAAACATGCCAGATAGTCATGCCTTTTCTGCCATTCATTTCAAGTTTTGGGGGTGCCCGGTTGTTTGATGCTTTTTTCCTCTCTTACTAAATTACTCTTCTCTCTTGCTTTCTTGCCTTCGCTCGTCCGTTTGCTCACGACGACGAAGAGTAACTGTACATGCGAAGGGGCTCTCTCGCCCACGTGTCCCTCCCTTCCTACCTCCCTTTTCATGTGGAGGGATAATCGGGATCGGGGTGATTCTCCTTGATCTGGTCTGTCAGTTCCCGTGCCAGGCCCAGGCGCCGCATCAATCTCGCGTACTGCTCCAACCGCAAGTGACTCCTCAGCCCGAATGGCAAGGCAAACCCCTCCTCGTCACAAACCTGCAACACCTTCGCAATCGGTAAATCGTGCGAGGCCGCCAACTCCCGCAAGCTGTCCCAAGTGTACATGTCGTACATAATGGCGTGATCCCACCCGTGCATCGCCTCCAGCAACGCATAAGCCTGCTCTCCATCAATTAAATCCCCCATTCGCGCCGTCCATTGGATGGGCGGCACCACCCCAAAGTTACATAACGCGTCCCCAACCCACGAAATTGGTACTTGATAGGACCGTGCCACTTCTTCTACCGTCAGACAAGTAAAGTCGTACCGGTTCTTGGTGGCGGCAGCCCGGGCTTTCCGCTCCTCGGGCTTGGAGAAGGTCTCGGTGTACAAGTCGGGGTCGTCCCGGCTAAAGTTCAGTAGCCACTCATCCTCTTCCTGCAAACGCTTCTCTTTCTCAGCCTCGGTCTCTGCTTCTGCTTCTGCTGTGTTCTCATCTTCTTCCTCCCCGAATTCGGACGTAAAGAAAGGGTTATTGGGGTCACACGCAGAGCCAGCCCCCGCCGACCCTGTCGTGTCGTTGGCCTGTCGGCTCGTGCTGCTGCCGGAATCCCGCAGGACATCGCCGCGCAGCCCTTTCTTCGTGGATTTTTTCTTGTTGGAGGAGGACGCAGCTGTGGCCGTCACGACCAGAGCGCGCTTGCCGAAGCTTTGGGGGGTGCTGACCGGAGTCCTGGCATGACTCGCAACACTGCTGCGGCATGATGAGGGGGAGGGCAGGCAAGAACAGGAGTGCAAGGGGAGAAAGGCACTGGCCTCGGGGACGACACTGCTGGCCAAGAGCGCGGCCATCAAGGCGACGGATAAGGTAGATGTCGTAGTCTTGGTGGAGCCGCGTCTGCTATTCCAAGCACGTGCTGCTACTGCTTCTTGTTGCTGCATAATGAGTGGACGTAGGAACAGGAGCACGCACAGTTTAGAAGACTGGCGCAGTGACCTGTGGAAGGCAAAGACAAAGAGCGATGCGATGAGTGGGTGGGACGTGCACGTGGTTCCAAAGTGCGTGAGAGGGCAGGGCAAAGAGACGAATCGGAGCAGGTTCGCGTGTGTGGTGTTCCGAGAGGCAGCTGTGCAGCTGTTCACATTTCCAGAGAGACGTGTGGTATGTATGTGGTGCCTCTGTCCCAATTCTTGTGCTTTCTAGGGGAAAGTTTTCTCAAGATTGAGCAGCCTTGCTGTCTCAGTGTCCTACGCGATATTTTTCTATAATTTATTGGTAGTAAGCGACGAGGGGAAATAAAAAAAAGTCTCTCTCTTTGCAGTAGTGCTAGTTCTTGTTTTTTCTTCTGTTTTTCCTTGTTCTCGGCACCCGCGCTTCCTCGACTCAAGGGGACCCATACTAAACACTTGATTGTATAGATCCCCGTGCTCGACTTGTCAACCATTCGCCCTTGTCTCTTCACATGCATCGCCATTCCCTTTCTGTTTCTCGTTTCTTTTTTGGGACCCTTCTAGCCAATTAATCCCGTAGCTTATCATTCATTCTCTCAATTCATCTTTTCATATCATTTTTGTGTGGCTGTCATTACTTCCTTTCATTGACATCCATAGCGTGTTTACGCTCTCAGTGCTACGGACTAACTGCTCAACTATGAGACTCTTTTTTTGTTTACCGCTCAACCTCCATGTCAAAATGCTGTACATAAAGCGATGTACTCTTGTGACTGGATGTGTAAGGACGCATAGGGCTCCCCTCATCTCTGTCAATCTATTTCTCTGTAACTTTGCTTTCATTCTGATCGGGCTGCTTTCCATCGGCACTTGTTACTGACCAGTGGGGGTCCTCCCAGTCATTAAAGTCTTTTCAACCCCATACACATGAACACAAGCAATGCCTCGAACTAAAAACCTCTGCGAAGAAGAACCCTCCCATTAAACCCCCTGCCTCCCTACGGTCATTCACCTCTGCAAGAGAGTACATGGTATGTACAAAATCTCTTGTTTTTCCCTTCTCGATTGGCATCTAACTTTCTTCTCTCAATTTTTCGTCGCCTTGCGCCAATCGTACCTCTCCAAGGCCTTTTTTGGCTCGGTTTGCCATCCTTCACATGTCAATCTAGTAAGTCTTACACTTCACTCCAACCCATTCAAAACCTCGCGCCTTAATGAAGACAAAGCATACTCAAAACAAAACCAAGAACACGCCACTCTTTCCTCTTCCTCCCTCTCGTCGTCCTGTCTCTATTCCTCTTCCTCTTCCCCGTCCACCAGCATCTCCGACGGTAGCTTTCCTCCCTCCTTCCCCACCATCTCGTCAAAACTTTTCAATGAGAACGATGGCGAGGGGGGAGATGAGGGACCAGCTGAGGGCGAAGGTGCGATTGAGAAGGGGCTGAGAGTGAGACTGGGAAAGGCAGGCGAGAAGGCGGCAGAAGTGATGCTGAGAGCGGGAGAATAGGTCTCGGAAGTTGTTGCGGGGGAGGAGGGCCAGGTGCTTGAATTCCAATTGTTGATCAAGTAGGAGGATGAGGTGGAGAGGGGTGGAGAGGGAGAGGAGGAGGAGGAGGAGGAGGAGGAGGAGGGGGAGGGGGAGG
>Ga0160420_100098_pt1 | contig 51721 bp, 41 predicted proteins | sample CelAP2metagpilot_FD_108197 | JGI IMG/M metagenome (GOLD analysis project Ga0160420, IMG submission 108197) | Phycosphere-associated microbial communities from algal ponds in Kailua-Kona, Hawaii, USA - Cellana AP2-5-5 metagenome pilot | ecosystem: Engineered > Artificial ecosystem > Aquaculture >...
CGGCCACTGCCGTTTCCTCTGCTGGTAGGGCGACAGCATGTGGGCCAATGATGATGATGAAGAATCCGCAGGCACGGCCACTGCCGTTTCCTCTGCTGGTAGGGCGACAGCATGTGGGCCAATTAAGGGGAGGGCTGCTTCATTTTCGTTTGAAATCGCTCCTGCTTGGGTAACGGACATACCATCGCTTTAAAGATGACTCCCACCGCCATACCGTCCAAAATTTACAAGACCTGGACAACATCTGAGCACAGGGCGTGCAAACGGGGTGATTCCACTGTCTGAGTGTCAAGAGGTAGAGTTCGACGGATCGTGTTGTGACGGAAGTGTGTCTAAACCCGTCGTCATGCCATACCCACAAAAAGCTACTTCACCACCACCACTATACGCGACCCACAAGACGGACGGGGACGATGGCCACAAAGACATCATCAAATCGTGCAGGTCGGCTTAGGTATGTGATTTTGGGCGGGGGTATTGCCGGCTGCACGGCTGCAGAGGAGCTGCTTGCCATGCTGCCGCCGGATTGCGCCGAGGTGACCATGGTCACGGCTACCCCCATCGTGAAGCAGGTGGGCAAGGTGGTGCAAGTCACGCGGAACTTGGAGGAGATGAAGATTATAGAACGGGACGCCGATGCCTTCGGGCAGGACCATGCCAACTTGCGAGTGGTGCAAGCGCGCGTCACGGGGTTGGACGTGAGCAAACATACGGTGGAATGCGAAGGGGGGATCTGCTTGCCCTTTGACCGGTGCTTGGTCTGCACGGGCGCTGTGCCAAAAGTGCATGCGACGCACGAGCACGTAGTTGGCATTCGTGACACGGAAAGCGTGCAGGACTTGGCCAGGCGCCTGGAGACGGCGCGACGGGTGCTGGTGCTGGGCAATGGTGGAATTGCATTAGAGCTTGTGCATGAGGTCACAGGCTGCGAACTCGTGTGGGCCGTTAAGGATCCGTACGTAGGCAACACCTTTTTTGACCACACGGCATCGGGATTCGTGCTGCCGGAGTTGGAGAAGCGGCGGCCGATCCGCATTATCGACAACGAGTACACCAAAGGCGGTACTGACGGAAAAAATGATCCGAAGAAACAGCAGCAGCAGCAGCAGCTGCAACTACCACTACTACTACAACAACAGTCAGCGCACGTCAAGGAGCCACCAGCTGTCGAGTCCATCCAAGCCAGTCCCACCGGCGGTGCCTTGGGTCCAGATTGGACAGTCGGTCTATCAACCGGCACCGGCACACCCGCCGCATGCAACCCAGAGGCCAACATAAAGCCGCCCCATGCTCCCTCTGGAAAGTTGCTCACCATCCTCTTCCGTGCCGAGATCGAAGATTTGTATGAATCACCCCCTGCTCCTTCCTCCACAGGAAATCAAGACGAAGACTGGGTGCTGTGGGTACATCTGACGAACGGACAGGTTTGGGGGTGTGATTTCGTGGTGTCCGCTACCGGGGTTATGCCATCGGTTAGTTTCCTTGGTCCTGAATTTGAGCGAGGGGACGATGGGGGTGTGTTGGTCAATGAAAATATGCAAACGACGGCGAGTAAGGATGTGTATGCGGCGGGGGACTGCTGCTCCATGACTTGGCCGGAGAGTGAGGTTTGGTTTCAGATGAGACTGTGGACACAAGCGAGGGCCATGGCGAGGTATGCGGCGAGGTGTATGGCGGGATTAGTGGATGAGCTAGGGTCAGGGTTTGCTTTTGAGCTATTTGCGCATATGACGAGGTTTTTCGGGTTTAAGGTGGCGTTGTTGGGCTGTTTCAATGCCCAGCTATTGAAGGATGAGGAGCAACGGCGGTTGGTGCAAGAGATACAGGTGATGCCTTCTTTGACGATGGGAGGGAGGGAGGAAAGGGTGAAGGAAGATGGGGGCGATAGAAGAGGGGAGGATGAGTCAATGATGGGTGTATTGGCGCCATCGATGGAAAGGGGGAGGAAAGGTGGAAAGGAGGAGGGGGATGCTATAGCAAAAGAGACGATGTCGAAAGACAAAGTTGAGATTTTGACACGGTTGACGCCGGGGGTGGAGTATATCAAGGTGTTGCTGGTAGGTGGAAGGGTGAAGGGTGCGATGCTGGTGGGAGAGAGCACAGAGCTGGCGGAGACGTTCGAAAATTTGATTTTGAATGAGCTGGACGTAAGTGCTTTTGGGGTGGGGTTGTTGGATCCGGATGTGGATATCGATGATTATTTTGATTAGTGTATATGTAGAGGGGATGGAGGTAAGGAAGGGAGGTGGAGGGTAGGAGGAATTGAAAAGAGGATGAGGATTCTTTTTTTATGTAAGTATGAAAGTACACGTGAAAATGTATACAAGTCAAGACATTGGCAAGACTCAGTGCAGATAAAGAAATACGCAATACACACATGGTAACAATGACAACAACAATTACTCAAAGCAGGTAGATGGTGGATTCGCGAAGCTCAAATGCTTATAACGACATCAACAATAAACCAACCATTACTTTTCTTGTTTCATTTTCTCTGCGTGTGAAATGCTGCACCAGCATCGTATGTACTTTCAGAAGCTCCCTCGACGCTTCTTTCCTATGTATGTCATTTCTCACCATTCCCTTTCTTTTTCTTCCCATTGCCCTCATCCCCACCGCTCCCGCTGAAAATCCCCACCCGCCCTCCCTTCCTCCCACCATCACCATAATCTTCATTCGGAAGGGAACCTGCCGCCATTGCCGTTTCGATCGACTCCGCCCCTCCAACCCCCTCCACAACAGACGAGCCGGCATCACTCGCGTTTGCACGAGTATTATCAGTCGGCATCCTCGTCAAAGCCCACTGCATCGCCCACACACACAACGGTCTCATGTACCCCAAAGACCTAAAATGCCCTTTCGAATCCCATGCTTCAGGCGTCGCAAACCAATACCCAAACCTCTTCCACCCTCCTTCATAGAGTCCCCTCGCCGTCTCAAATGCCGCGTGCCTTAAAAACTCCGCCTCCTCTTTCAAAGCCCTCCCCCTTCCATCCGGCCTCCTCTCTGCCTCCAGAGCCGCCCACCTCGCTTCCTGCAGCATGGCCGCCGCCACAGAATATGTCGTTCCGGTCCACACCTCCTGACTTTGCATACATGTTTCATCCACCTGCCCATCAGGCCTCATGCCATTCACTGCCCCCGAGTATCCATCCGCGAATTTCCGCACATTGAAATCAAAGACAGTCGTCAAGCTCGACCTCGCCTGCAGCCCCACCACCACAGGGGTCAATCCACACGCCCTCGCGTACCACTGCCCCGCCATCTGATCGGCCATGATCGAGTCCTGGTGCGCACTCCAGCTGTTGTCATAATCAAAATAAGTCCCATTCCAGAGATGCCGAACATACGCTCCCCTCGCCTGCGTGGCCAACGCCGCATAGTGCGACACCGATCCCCCCACCATCTCTACCCTCTCCTCCCTCCCTTCTTCCGTCCTTCCCTCCTTCTCTACAATCTCTCCCAGCGCCGCCATTGCCGTCAAGGCCGCGACCCACAAGCCCCCCGTATATGCGCTCGGGCCCTCAACAGTCCATATGTCATAAGTCTGATCCGGAAACCCTGAATTTTCTATCAACCCATCCCCATCCAAATCGAACGCCGCCAGTGCCGCCTCCATGACAAGCCTCAGTACCGGCCACAATGTCATCACAAACGGCAACGAGCCCGTCGCGACATAATCCCGGTGAATCTGCAACACCAACTTAGGCCCTAAATCCTTCCACCTATTCACGTCCTGCAGATTATACGCATTCACGTCTTCCCAAGGCGTCCCCGACGGACACCCCAAATCATGCGGAACCGCCCCCGAGATCTTCCTCGGCCTTATCTCCGCCCTTGCCAGCAACCGCCGCATACCCGGATCTGAGCGGATCACTGCCGCCGCCACATCCCTTTGCACCGACAATTCCAGCATGGGCCACAGCATGACCAAGGCAAAACTTGCGTAGAAATGGACGTCGTACGTGTTATACATTAAATATTCATGTCCTTCCAAGTACAGAAACTGTCCTACCAAACCCTGTTCACCATCACATGCCCGGAAAGCCTCCCTCCCTTTCTCCATCCCTTCCTCCCTTTCTTCCTCCCTGCCTCCCTCAATCCTCACCCCTCCCACACTCTCCGTCCAAACCGTGCCCCCATCAGTCAAAAAATACAACTCATTAAACAGCATGTGCTTATAAAAATCCGGCAATGTCGAGTCCTCCAGCACAGGGGTTTGCCACGCCTCGATCGCCTTCTCCCACTTGCCATAATTCTTCAACGCATGGCTCGCCAACAACCCCGCGGTCAACCCACCTTTCTTCCCAAAAAAACGAGTGTACCGCCGGGGTAAGGCCAAACCACCTCCGAACCGAACAATTGGCATGTCCCAAGCCAGAGCGAAGGAAATCTGGGTGGTTCTGTGGGGAGGGAGGATTACTTTTTGGCAGACAGCCGCGGCGATGCTTTCATTGGGGCGGGAGGGGTTGTGGTGGTGGTGATTGTGTTGCCTGTCGCCGTTTTTGTGGGAATGACGGTAATGATGTCTAACACTCTTGCTGCTGCTGCTGCTGCTGCTGGTGGTGGTGGTGGTGGTTGTCATGGTGGTTGTGATGGTGGTAGGGCTTTTCCTCTCATTACCATTGTTATCATTCTCCTCCTTCCTCTCTGGTTTCTTGTGCTTTTTCTCGTCACCAGTCCCCTCGCAGGTCATCTCCACGATCCTGTCATTGCCCCATATTCGTGTCTTCAATACCCTTTCCCTCTCCGCTTCTTTAAAGCCGACTCCTGCTGCTGATGCTGTTGCTGACTTTCCTCCTCCTCCTCCTTCTCCTCTTCCTCCTCCTCCTCCTCCTCCTCCTCCTCCTCCCCTAACTTCGCCCACTCGGCCTGTGTTTACAAATTGTCTCCATAGCTCCGCAGCCCCATCACCACCTCTTCCACCACCTGACGTCACAAATTGTGTACACATCGATAATTCCACATCTGGGCGGACATCCGCTGCCACAGCAAAAGTCAAAGAGTCTTCACTCCTTATCCCTCCCTGCTGGTGGTGCAAATGCACCCCTACCACTGATGCTGTTGCTGCTTCTCGTCCTTCCTCCTCCCCGTCTTCGTTACCAAATACATGAAATCTCCTGTTATAATGGCCTCCTGCCTTATCATTCTCCATACCCGTTCCATTTTGAAACGAAAACATCACACTCACCTCCGCTGTTGAAGCCCCCAAATTCTCTATCGACCATTCAAACACCCCCACCGGAAGCGAACTCTCCACGTAATCATTGGGCAAGACCGGGCTCATCTGCCTACAAACCAATCGAATCAAAGGCACCGCCTCTTCATACACCGTCCAAGCCCGCGGGTACAAAGCATGGTACGTCGCTGTTTTAGGATCCATCCCCCATCCCCAACCCTTTAGACCTTCGCTCCCACTCCCATCCTCCGCCGACAACACACGCGCCTCCGGCAGCTGTCCAGCTCGAGAAACACGCACCGAAAACTGATCAGCAGCCACGGTCCCGTGCTGGTATTTGCCCGGGCTCAGGTTCCACCGTCGAAAGTCGCCTCGAAACCCCCGTCCAATGCACCCACCACCCAATCCACCAAGAGGCACACCGGCATAAGGACCAGGGGAAGGTGGCTGAAGCATCAAGCCGTTCAGGTCGAAAATGGGGTCGCGACCTCCCTTTCGCTCCTCGCTTACGTACTGTCCCATGCGCCAGGCCAAGGGGAGGAGGCTGAGCGATTCCCGGAAGCTGGGCATGGCGGCCTTGAAATGCCGAGGGTCAGGCAAGTCGTCAAAAGACCGGCGCCAGCATGCCTCGGGAGGCATCCATGTTGGTGGTCGTGGAAGTCGAGGAAGTGGATCATGTGCTGGAGGGTCGTGCTCGTTTGTCGTCGTCGTCGCGGTGGCGGTCGTTGCGATCGAGACCGAAGAAGTTGCTGCAGCGGCAGTGCTGGCATTGGTCATCGTGCGCACAATGCACGACCGGCAAGGCAGGGACAGCAGTCTTCTTCTCCCTCTCTGCCTCCCTGTGTCGCCGCGATCATAAGTGAGTGAAGTAAGCGTCGTGTGGCTGCCACATGACCTTTGGAGATGGCAAAGTGCAAGGAATGATGGAATCGACTCCCATGTTGCCGACAGCTGTTCGTGCCTCCAGCCAGAACTGACCCCCACTTTCCCTCGCATAACACAAGTCGCTCGCTGCCTTGCGGGCTTTGAGAATGGCGTAGAGAGGTGCTGAGAATATGCAACCTACGAGTCTATAATTCTTTGCTCGTCATACATACAAATGAAAGATCATTTACAGTGAAGGCTGCACCCAATTAGAGGGCAAACATCGCCTCCCGCCTGGAGAGGAAGAGGAAAGACTCTCAGAGCAATAGGACGTAGGTGTTGTGCCATCGAATTTCGAAAGGCAACTATTGCAACGTATGCCCGCTGTGAATCCCCGCCCACATAGCTATAAAGTGGGTGGCTGGGATTAGATTCCTTGTTTAGCTCGCTCAAATCCCAAATTATACTGTCTCACGACAGGGGAAACCCCCGCAGCGTCGAGCTTGTGGAGCGAGGACCAACAGGACGAGTAACGCCGGCCTGAAATAGTGCTAGCCGCATAAAAACTCGGGTATGTAGCCTCTCCTTCCTTTTACTTGTCTGTGTCAGCCATGGGCTAGGAGAGTTGTTTCATGTTCTCCTCCGCGAATTTAGGCTGCCGTGTGAAAGGTAGTCCAAATGCTTTGTGGGCTGGATACGAACGACCTGGCTGTTTGGGCGGCCCTTAAACCATGTCGCAATCATACTCCGCTCATCTAGGCACACGCACGGTCGTCGTCCCGCATTGATATGCAGCGTATGGACATCACAAGACGGTAAAGCCAAGAAGAGACGCGCCGCGGACATTGTTTCTCCCAACACCAGCCCAGCAGGCCCGTCCGGTTATCCCCCGCTCTACTTTAGTTTTAGCCCCACATTCAACAGCATAACCGACAACCACACTCCCCAAACCCATACTGCTAGGTATCTTCTTTCTTAAGAGCTCCTGCCAAGCATTCGAAACAAGACGAGGGGATATGTGCGGGATCGTTGCTGTCTTGCTGGCTGACCCGTCCGCGGCGGTCAACCAAGAGCTGTACGATTCCCTCACTTCCCTGCAGCACCGTGGCCAGGATGCTGCTGGTACGTACTCGAAGCAGGGAAATATAAATTGAAAGCGGGCAGACAAATGATACGGCATCATGCTGTTGTTTCTGTATGCCCTTCTTGGTCTGGTTTGCTGCATCTCTCCTTACCTTCTTCAGATCCCACGTTTCCATAAGGGCAACACATACACTCCCTCACCCTCTCCTTACCTTTTTTTCCTCCCTCCACTCCCTCCCCCTTCGTCCCACATAGGCATCGTCACCGCCGACCAACGCCGCCGCCTTCACTTGCACAAGGACAATGGACTGGTGCGCGACGTCTTCAAGCTCCAACACATGATCCAGCTCATCGGCAACGTGGGGTTGGGACACGTCCGATACCCCACTGCTGGTGCCTCGAGCAATGTCCAGGAGGCGCAGCCATTTGTGACCAATATCCCGTTCGGTATTTGCCTGTGTCACAATGGCAACATTACAAACGCGAAGGAATTGAGCCAGCAACTGGCCACGAGGTACACGGTCTCGACCGACTCAGACTCGGAGTTGTTGTTGTCTATCTACGCCGACGAATTGCTACGGCAGATGTGGGGGGGGGACAAGGAGGGAGGAAAGGATCTCGATCACTCGGTAGGAGGGTTGACCCTCGACGTGATTTTCAATGCGTGTCGGGGGCTGATGGGGAGGGCGAGGGGGGGGTATGCCGCTTTGGTGCTGATTAATGGTTACGGGGTTTTGGCGTTTCGGGACCCCTGGGGGATTCGACCATTGTGTTATGGAAGTCGGAGTGCGAAGCAATTCTTGGGGACGAGCAAGAAAGATTGGTGTATGGCGAGTGAATCGGTGGCGTTGGAGTGCCAGGAGTTTGATTTGCACGGGGATGTGCTGCCGGGGCAAGCGGTGTTCATCTCGCTCAAGGGGGAGTTGACGATGCAGATGTGCCACAATGCACCTATCCTTGCGCCTTGTATTTTTGAGTATGTCTACTTTGGTCGCCCGGATTCGATTATTGACGGGGTGAGTGTGTACGCGGCACGGAAGGCGATGGGTGACAAGCTGGCAGAGAAGATTAGGAGCCTGCACGACGTGTCAGAGATTGATGTGATTGTGCCCGTGCCGGAAACAAGTAGGATTTCGGCGTTGCAGTGCGCGATCAAGCTGGGGGTGACATATGAAGAAGGGTTGAACAAAAATAGGTACATTGCCCGCACGTTCATCATGCCTGGGCAGCAGAAGCGGAAGAAAAACGTGAGAAAGAAGTTAAATCCGTGTCATGGGGTCTTTGAGGATAAGAATGTTATGTTGGTGGACGACTCGATCGTGCGAGGAACAACGTCGGAGCAGATCGTACAAATGGTCCGCGCGGCGGGTGCAAAGAAGGTCTTTTTCTGCTCGGCTTCGCCGGCGATCCGGTACCCTAATGTGTATGGGATTGATATGCCGGTGCAGGCGGAGTTGATTGCGTATGGACGGGATGAGTTGGAGATCGCCAAGGCGATAAGTGCGGACTGGTTGGTGTACCAGGTATGCTTCGGCGGGAGGGGTTCGGGTGGAGCTCCACTGCCTGCTTCTGTTTCCTTGCCTGCTTGTCCCGTGAATCGAGGCGATACCACACGCGTGATCGTACGGAAGAACCTTAACTCACCTACCCTTCCTCCCTTCTTTCCTTCATTTCTCTTCCTTGCAGGAGCTGGACGACATGACGGCAGCTGTCCGCGAGTGCAACCCGGCGATCGAGAAGTTTGACACCTCCTGTTTTAATGGCGTGTATGTGACCGGTGACGTGGATGCGGCTTACTTCCAAGCCCTCAAGGATCACCGCAGCGACTCCATCCTCTCGGTCGATGGTGGGAAGGGAGATGACGTCGACTCATTCGCAAAGGAAAACAGCAACGGGAGCAGCAATAGCAACAACAGCAGCAGCAGCAGCAGCAAGGGGGGACAAAACGGCAAGTCCCCACCGAAGGGTGACCTTGTGCGAAGAGTCCAGGAATTGAGTATCGAGGAAGGGGACGAGGAAACGGAAGATAAGGACAGCAACGGCGCAATAACCGATGTGGATGGGGTAGAGGCGGCTAAAACCGCGGGGCAATTGGGCCAAGCCCGCCCGAGGGGACGGATGATTGGCGCTGCTCGCAAGGGGGCTGAGGATCTGGTGGCAGCGGAGGAGCTGGCGGCAATCGACCCGGCCAACAATCGGGATGGGTTAAGGAATGAGGACATGGAGAAGCTTAGGGACCGGTTTTCAGGGTGGGTTTAAAACTGAGGAGCTGAGGGATGAGGTCATGGAGAAACTGAGAGATGGAGAGGGAGGGAGATGGAGGAAGAGAGGGAGCGCAGGTGTTGGGTGGGAGGGCCAAGGACGCGTGTCTATCATCGATGGGGCGAAAAATCATGTGTGTAAGAGGACCGCGGAGGCTGAGCGATTCAAAAGCAGAGGGAGGAGGAGTAAGAAAGGGAGAAGCTGGGGAGCGATCGTGTTGGAGGGTCCCATCTTCGAGCTGGTAGTAGAAATTGGAGCACCAAACTCTCAGCCATTTCAGTCAGACACACTTGGATATGGGATACGATTGCAACACTTACAAGAGCAGTCACCGCAAGATGCACATTAAGATGTGGGTGTGGGGTAGGTATGTCTTTCGTGCTAATTCCAGGGAAGGATGATGATGTGCTTGCCATTCTATTTTATTTTTTGCGTCTCTTTAGTTTGTTTCCCATCTTTCAAACCAGCAACGTCAACTAGGATCGTGTCCGTGAAGCAGAAAAATATGCGAGCGAAGTTAAAGAGAGACGGAGACAGAGACGTAGTCAAACACAACAGGAGAAGTAGTATCGGACGGGTTGACGGACAGGTAGATGGTCGCAGAGACCTGACGATGAGATGGAAAGAAGGAAAAATGGCAAATGGGGATTATTGAACACCCAGTGATTGAAGAGATAAGTTGAAGCAAGGCACATGCCTGTTACATTCACTTTCGTTTTTTTAGCTGTACATCCTCTTTGACAATTCGGTCAAAATTTTACGGCAGGGCTTAAAATGGTGTGTCGTCACGGACGGGGGACGCACATCCTTCTTGTTGGTGTCTGGTATTGGAGGCCCTGCCATGTTGTAATTGTAATCGATCTTTTTTTACACTCACCACCACTATATCATCCCTTTACATAGTCGGCTGGCGTCGGACAAGATTCCATCCCCGCATCGTCCACGACGGCCGCCGACGTTTCCTCTTTTCCCTCTCCTCTTCCGCCTCCTCCTCCACCGCGAAGCTTCGTACCATCTCCATAGACTCTCTTTTTGACATCAACGACACGCTCTCCTCCCGCAATTCCTCCTCCGTGCCATCATGTCCCTGCCGTCTCTGGGCAGGAAAACTTACAGCCGTCCGTCGTTGCCGTTGCCGCCACAAAGACCCTCCCAACTCCTTCTCTTCCTCCTCCTCCTCCTCCTCCTCCTCCTCTTCTTCTTCTTCTTCTTCTTCTTCTTCTTCTTCTTCTTCTTCTTCTTCGTCGTGATACCGATCCCCATGCATCGTGTCTTCCAGCCCATCCTCATCCTCCTCCTCCCCCCCACCACCGCCTTCGCCCCCCTCCCCTCCGTCGTCCTCCCCGTCATTTCTCTCCCTCCATGCCATCACCCCCGGCACTACCCCTGCCGCCGCTTCCAAATACGCCCTCAATCTCTCCTCCCCGAGATAGTTTCTCGGGGAAACGCCCACCAACCTGCACAACCGCACGAAGTGAAATTGCGGCTCCCCCGCCGGCACATGTAACGAGAATCCCAGGTGAAAATACACCCCAAATTCCGCATTAAATATTTGCCTCTTGCTCACGACCCATTCACGGTCAAACCATTCTAGCAACAAGGACAAATTTGTATTGCTTTTCCTCACATTACTACAACTTCCAGCACTCACATTCCGCTGCCCAAGCTTCTTCCCCAACCACCCATTTTCCCTTCCTCCATCTCCCTGCAACCCCTGCTCCTGAAACTTGTAAGCGAGTACAAGACACGTCGCAAAAGCGATCCTCCGATTTGTCTTGGTCACCAAGGCCTGCAAACACAATTTTTCGAAATAAACGCATGCCAAAGCCAGTGTCCCCAACTCGACACCTAATGCACAACATCCTTGCGCTGCCTGTATTTTCAACCTCCTTATCTTGCTCAATGTCAAGGAAGGAGGGAGTGAGGGATGCTGCTCTCTGAATTGCCTATTTAACTCATCCTTTAACTGCTTGGGATTGCGAAATAGGATGGTGGAAAACACCACAGGACCTAACCCGGGTCCACCAATGTTAAGCTGTCGTGTCCTCCCATGGCTCAACGCCGGATCGTCCAAAAACGCAGGATCATATGCACCATTCCCCACTCCACAAGGACGCACCACACCACCTGTATCGTGTCCTCCCTCCCCTTCGCCCCCCCCTCCACCACCATACGTCTGATGCTGGTGATGCCCTCCATCCCGCGCATCTCTCTCGGCGGAACACGGGGCCCACTCCGCATGCAACAGTCGGCAATACCTCACACCACGCCAGTCAGGCACAGGGCGATCAAAGGCCTCGGCCCCTCTTTCATTGACTTGCTTGGCCCGAAGTCTTTTCTCCGACTCCAAGCCAGGTTTAAACTGGATCACAGAGGAAACTACCAAGGGATAACCCCGCTTCGAGGAGATAAATAAACGCCCTTCCAAAATACCGGCATCGCTCACTTGGCGCTCCCATTGCCGGATTACCGCGGTGCTTTGCTGGTACTTGTGTCGGAAGGATTCGGGGACGGAGACGACGTAGGCCGGAGGCCCATCGAGCTTTTTGCCAGGTACTAGGACGTTTCCAATTGCGTAGCGGGCCGCCTGCTCGTTGTAACTATTGTTGTTTTCTTTATTGCTGCCACCTATGGTAGCGGCGGCAACCAAGGGAGAATCAAGTAGGAGGAGATCCTCGTCATCTTCCTCTTCCCCGTCGTCGGGTGCGGACGCACCCCGGGCGCCCTCTATTTGCTGCTGCTGCTGCTGCTGCTGCTGCTGCTGTTGCTGCTGCGATACTGTGCCCTCCAATATGGCCCTCTCATTCTTCATGGGAATGTTACTTAGAAAATGTAGCGCTGCAAGTTGCCGGTCCCCATTCCTGCGAAAGAGGCCACTCGAGCTTGTCCCCGCCTCTTTGCTGCTCCTCCGATGATGATAGTGCAGATGGTTGTGCTGATGAAGAGGGCGGAAGGAGAATGTGGACGTTGGAGCTCGTGTACCGCTGCTGCTGCTTCGAACAAGGACCCGCTTATGAGGCCTCGGGACCGCAGGTGACAACTCCCTTAGCTCCATCTTTGCCTGCGCATTGGGTATAGGGTATTTTATGGTGAATTGCCCTGTCGTGGAAGTTGAAGGCGGCAACCGGCAACGGCAGAGCACCTGCTTCTTGTCCCCCTTATGTCTGTCATCTTGAGTCTTACGTGCAGGGCGCCCTTCTTCATACTAGCCCTAAACTCATGATAAGACAGATGTCAGATTACAAATGTGCTCGAGACTCTTGAGTAACCTCCCCCACTCCATCGCGCACTCCTTCAGAAACAAACATGCCGCCTAAAAATGAAGATGCAAAGCGCACAAGTAATACGAGCGGCAATCAAGTCTCTCTAATTAACACCGCCTTTCAGGCGGCCAGCTTCGACTCAAGCACCAGCAATTCCTCCACATCTTTATTTCTCTTTTACGGCATGGCAGGTGCAGTGGGGCTGCTGACGATGGCTTCCTTACCATTCTTGGTCGTACCTATGCTGAAAGGAAATGCCCTACCTTATATGAACATTCCCGTTGTCAAATACAAGAATCTCTTTGACAAGATATTGCCCCGCCACATCTACCACGGACGTCCAAAAAGGGCTCTGCCGCATCGCTTCATAGATTTAGGGCACGGCTTTGGAGAGGCCGTCGTGAGTGCGGCGCAACGAGGGTACTTCGCCGCAGGCGTGGAGCTCAATCCCACACTATATTTGCTATCGGTATGGAACGTGTGGCGACATCGTCTCTGGTGGCCATTTGACACTCGCGTGAGGCTTGTGTGCGGTGACATGTGGAAGCGAGATTTACGTTTTGGTGAGCAAGACGTCATCTTAATGTTTGGGGTACAAAGTCTCATGGCTCAATTGACAGCGAAGGTACTAGCTGAGGCCAAGGATGGTGCATTAGTGGTGCTGTATCGCTTCCAGCTCACCCTGCCAGCTTCATCACCGTCTTTGTCGCCGTCATCACCTTTGTCGTTGGCTGTGGCGGAAGAGAGAGTAGGAGCGGAATGCAAGAGTGGGACGGTGAGCAATAATACAAAGGCCGAAATTGAATTGCTGGAAGTGAGCGAAGATGAGTTTTCCGTGTATCGTGTGCTTCGGCCGGTATCATGGATAAGAGAAGGAGGAATGGTAGAGAATGCAAACAACGACAGCAGCAGCAGCAGCAGCAGGAGTAGGAAGAGGAAATGAGGCTTCTCGAAAGTAAAACTTGTATAAATAGATGTGCTCGTCAAACTGCTATCAGCGGTAAGATTTTATGCTCGGCACACAAAAAAAAGCATGAAACACCTCAGGTTTCTCCGTCTTCAATCTCTGCATTTATTCAATTTCTCCCGGTATTTGTGTCACATTCTTTCCATCTCACCCCTTAATTAAGGAGACATGACCGGACGCTTCGCATTGTATGGTTTTGACCTCCCCGGTGATTGCTGCTTCGAATACTGCGATCCCTTTTTCCATTGCCTCCCTCCTCCACCATGCACTTGATGGTAGCCCCCACCATGGTCACCAGTGAAACGAGCCTTTTCATACACCAACCCCGTCTGACGCCACAACACGCCCGAATACACCTTTTCAAGCCTAAACGCATTATTGTCTCCCAAAGCGGGCGTCCAGTCCCCCCCCAACTTACTGGCGAGGTAGTGAGGGTAGGCAGGATAGAGCGCCACGAATCGGTCCAACGGCATGCCCACCAACGAACTCAGATTGATCCTTTTCAACGCCTTCTTCCTCTCCTCTTCCCCTGCCTGCTTCCCCTTCATTTCCTCTGCATCCTTTCCTTCCGCCGATACCTGCTGCCAGGCCGCCCAAAAACGCAAACGGGCCGCAAGTAATCCATAAGGGACAATCAAAAACCTCGCATCCCTACCTAGTCGCACCGTCATCTCCTCTACCTCCAGGCCCGTCCTCTCCCGGACCTCCCTCAACTTCAACGCCAAGACTGCCGCTTTCTCCGTGTATAATTGTGGTTCTTGCGCGAGAAGCTTCGCAAGCTCTACCCCTGGAGGGAGGGCGGTGTGCAAGGCAGCCAAGTGGCCACTGACGTCTCCTTCGGGCTCAGTCAAAAACGCGGGGTTTAACTTCAAAAATCTGACGACGTCAATACCAGGCAAGTGTGCGATCAAGGCCCCTAAGCGCTCTTCAACTTTATCTAGGTCACGATTGAAGATAGTGGGCATCGCGTGGCAGAGTTCCAGCGCGGCGGCCGAACCGAGGAGGCGCTTGAGGTGGCCCAGTTTGGGGCCTATCACACGGTCACTGTTGGTAAGTAGGAGAGTGGGTTTACGGCTAATCATCGTGAAAATCTCACCAGGGATGGAGGTAGGAAAGAGGGATTCGAGATGCTTGATCCGGGAGGAGATGAGGGAGAGATCGCGGGCGAGGAGATCGGGTTGGCGGGCGACGAGCTCTTGGACGTTGACGGAGGGAAGGAGGGCGGCTAGTCCTGCAAGTTTTTCTGTCATTTTCCCTTCCACGTCTCGTGAGAGGAGGTCGGGACGACGAGCAATCATTTTGCCAAGGTCTTGCTTCGGGAACAGGGCGCGGAGGGCTGTTATTTTTGGGAGGATGACGGCGTCCCATTCGCGGGCAAGGACAATGGGGTTTTGGTACACGACCCGCGCTAGGTCCATCTCGGGAAATTCCCGTCGAAGGTTCTCTGCAACTTTCTTGGTTTGTGCGTCAAAGTCTTGGAAGACGAGAGCAGGTACCTTGGCCATCATACGGAGGGGGCGACAGGCGGGAAGTAAGGCCTCAAGTTGCACTCGGCGCTCGGCCACTCGGTGCGCGAGGTCGGTGGGTTCGACGCGGAGCAGGTCAGGGAGGCGGTAAGCCATGGAGGTGGCATTCTCACTGGGGAACAGAGTGTGAAGATGTTCAAGACGGGATTGGATGATGGCGACTTGGAGAGGGGCCAGCATGTCGAGGGCATGAAGGCGGTCGGAGTAGATGGCCATGTCATCTGGAGTGGGAGTGGGGAACAGGGTGGGGATCGTAGTGCTTGCGGAGGCGGGAGATACCGAGAAACAGGATTGCTGTATCCATGGCCGTTCTCTTCTTCTGTGCTGGTGTGCTGGCCGTGGAAGGCCTACAAACGCGTGACTCGGCCCTGGCATGAGGGTGGTGGCAACCACAAGGGCGACGCCAAACATGATCATATCTTGAGTCCTGGACTCAAGCTTGGTTGAGTTAACCATCGGCACGCAGTCTAACTCCACGGATTTGGGCAGACAGCGCTTCCTGGTGTTTTTCAAAAGTCTGTGCTCTTCGGAGGGTGAATAAAAAAGTGGAGAATGTGAAGTCTTGTGGCAAACAGCAAAGCAAGAGAAGGCAAACGTACTCGCCTCGAAAGTCTCATGGGCCACCGTACCACTCCCCTCCTCCGCTTTCCTCTTCCCCACCAAGGGAAACTTCCAAAATGTCTCATTATTCATCGCACACGTAATATCATTTTCGATTTCTTTCTTCTTTCATTTCCTGGCCCGACTGCGCCAAAGTACCGACAAACCAAAACACATTTTTATGTATAATTTCCTCTTCCCTCCTCTCCTCCCTCCCGCAGTCTACTCCTCACTCTTCTCCTTGGGCGCCAGCTCCACCGTCCCATCCTCCAAGACCACCAAATCATACTTTTTAGCTAGCTGCGGATTATTCTTTATGTCGAGATACTTGGCCTCCTGTCCACTCGCCGCCAACAGATCCTCCAGCGTCACTTTCCCACCACCCGTTGGAGGAGCCTCGCCATCCTTGGCGCCCTTTCCTAGAACGGCCCCAAAGTCCAGCTTACTTAAATTATCTGCGACCAAATGTTTGGCATCACAGTGTTTGCAACGGGCCACAACAATCCCCTCGGTAAATGCAATACGGTCCACTTGAATTAGGTTTCGGCCTTCGCAGATGTTGCACGTATAGAGCATTTGAAATTTCCGGGGGGGCAAGGAGGAGGAGGACGCAGTGGCAATGTTGGGAGCTGCGGCAGGCTTGGCGGCTTCTTCTCTACGGTCTCGCTGACTGAAGGTTGGGCGGATGATGTCAGGGCCTTTGTCCGCCTTTGTTTGTGGGAGGAGATGTGTGGGAGAAGTTAGAACATGAGGTTGCGCTTCTTTGCCCGATCAGGTCGTCGAGCTTCCCACCTTGCCAGTTCCCTGCTGCGTAGCCTGTTGTTTGCTACTCTCTCCTCCTCCCTCCTTGTTTGGTTTTTTCCCGAAGCCTTTGCCGCCCGCCGCCGCCAATGGCAAGAGCTGCCATCGCCGCCCTTCTAGATGGTCGTACTGGCGCTGATGCGGTGGCAGCGGGGCGAATAACAGTGTTGATGCGGGCAACAGGGATCGCCTGCAAGGTTGAAAGGCGCCTCTCCTCCTGCTCGATATGAAAGTGGGACCTGTGGGGTGGAGCGGAAGTGAGTGCACCAAAATCGTATGTGCGCGTATTTAGAGGAGTGACGTACCTATGGGATGATAGAAGCCATGCGTCGTTGCTGCTGCGAGAAGCAGCAAAAGGACAACAAGGGATTGGAGGGTCACGTGTATTCTGCCGCGGGTTTCCATCTCGTTGCGTCTAGTGTTGGAAATTGTGCCTGTGTGGGGGGTTGTGGGTTGTTTAGCTGGATAAGAGGAAGGAGTGGATTGAATGATGACTAAAAGAAGTTCGGACTGCTCATCACCACACGACGCCTCTCCCTACGCCCTTTTCACGCATCCACTTTCTCTCATATTATCCGATACAGGCAGCACTCTCGGCACAACCTAGCTGTCATGGCTCCGGCATCCGCGACCCTGCTGAAGTGGTTGTCCTCGGGACTTGCTAGAATTGAGTGGGTGGATAAGGAAGAAATGACGGTCAAGGTCGAGGGGGATGTGGTCAAGGAGCCGAATGCCGTCGCCCGTGCAGTGGCCAAGGCAGTACGCCCGGCCCTCGTGGGTGTTCTGCCGGCGGAGCATGCACAGGTGGTGCAATGGCAGTCCTGGTCGACCGATACATCGGACGTTTTCGCTGCGGCAGTCGAACTCAACACGTTCCTGGAGGGCCGTTCATTCCTGGTGGGCACGGCGCCAACCCTGGCGGATATTCAAGTGTACTGGGCCTTGGCACCGGGCGTGAAGCTCACGTTTCCTGGCCCAATGGGTGGGTTGGTGGCCTTAATGCGTTGGTTTGATTTTATGCAGCACTCATTGCGACAAGAAGCTGCTTTTGACGCGACTCTCCTCCCCGCTCTCGTCCCGCTCCATTCCATTTACAAACCTGTTTCAATGCCTGTATATGACAGAAAGAAGGCGGGAGAGAGCCCGGGAGCACAGGAACAGAATGGAAAAGTCGCGCCCGCGGTAGAAAGTACCAAGGGGGGGCCTGTGAAGAAGGGCAAAGATGCCTCTCCTGCAGCCACCGCCACATCTTCTGGCAGTGCCCAAAGTGCGGGCGACAAGGCGAATAAGAAACATATGCAGCAGGACGCTGAAAAGCAGGAAAAGGAGAAGGGCGACAAAGCTGCGGGGAAGGGTGCGTCCGACCCGACAGTCGAAGGAGGAGGAGGAGGAGCAGCAGCAGCAGCAGCAGCAGAGAATCCAAACGCTCTTGACATCCGTGTGGGTAGAATGGTCAAAGTGTGGCCGCATCCTGAAGCTGAGAAACTCTATTGCGAGGAGATTGATTGTGGGGAGGAGGGTGGGCCGCGACAGATTGCGTCGGGGTTACGTCAGTTTTATTCAGAGGCTGCGGAGCTCGAGGGACGGTTGGTGTTGGTCTTGGCGAACCTGAAACCGAGAAAATTGGTCGGATTTGCCAGTAATGGCATGGTGTTGTGCGCATCAAATGATGAGCATACAGAGGTGAAGATTGTGGAGCCTCCGGCTGGTGCCAAGGTGGGGGATCGCGTTGTGTTCCATGGCTTTCCTAGGGAGGGCTTGCCATTGACGCCCGCGCAAGTGCAGAAGAAGAAGGTGTTTGAGACGTTGGCACCGGGGTTGATGACGGATGGAAAGGGGGTGTGTGTGTATAAGGTGGCGAGCCATCCGTTTTGGGTGGGGGAGGAGGGGGGGGGGGGGGGGCCTTGCACCGCGCCCTTGACGAATGCCCACGTGTCGTGAGGTGTGACGGCGAGATTGATGACGGTGAGCGGGGGTGGATAGTCTTTTGCGCTAGGTTTGCAATTCAAAAGTAGAGCACCGTTTCTAATGAAGGGACTTGATTACGGGTTTTGTTGCATGTTGCTGCTGTCGTTGCTGTTTGTAACAGTATTTGTTGTTTTTTGTTGCGGGTGCGCTCCTTCCATCTTGAGGCTGCTGCATTCCTTCACATCATAACTTTCCCTCCACACCACTGTAATTTCTCGTTCTGTTTATTTTTAACTATCCCCATCACCACTACTTTTGTTCCTCTACGCCCTCTTCACCATAATACATTCTCTCAATATACCCAACTAAATCCCTATACGCCTCGTCGAACTCTCCATTCACCACAATCTTATCGAAATTCCCCTTGGCACACCCATACTCTAGCTCTCTCCTTGCATTCCCAAGCCTACGCAGGACATCCTCCTCCTTTTCTGTCTCTCTGCCCCGCAGCCTCTTCTCCAACACCTCCAACGACGGAGGGGAAATAAAAACGTAAATCGGCCTTAAGTCATGCACCAACCCCATTGCCGCCGCCTTTTTTACCGACAACACACCCTGCACATCAATGTCCAACACACAAATCTTTCCATCGTCTTGTACCTCCCTCACAGCGTCAAAGCTCGTCCCATACAAGTTGTTATGGACGGTTGCATGCTCCAAAAACTTGCCCTCATCAATCTCCGCTTGTAATTTCTCCCGGGTCGTAAAAAAGTAATCGATTCCATGTTGTTCCCCTGGACGGGGTCCCCGAGTGGTATGGCTGCAGGAAAACCCAAAGCGCGCAGGATATTCCCCCAGCAAACGGCGGATAAGTGTCCCTTTGCCCACGCCCGAGGGGCCGGTAATAATGAGAGGTCGACGCATCGCCAACCCCTCTACGGGCTGATCAAGGCTGCTACAGCTCAAACTGCTGGTCATACCCTTAATAGTAGCAATGCTTCCGCCATTGCCGTTGCTACTGCTGCTGCTGCCGCGAGTCATGAGGTGCCGCCGAGTAGAGCAAGCGGAGGCAGAGGAAGAAGCGGAGGAGGAAGAAAAGAAGACTGTGCCACTCTGGCACGCGAAGCCCGGCGACGACGACGAGGAGGTTCTGGAAGGAGAAACAGCGGCGCTGCCGGTTGTGTAGGCGTTGAGGCTAAAAATGCAAGCGGTGTAGAGCACACTTAAGGCCGCACTGCTGGGACGTGGGCGGCGCAAGGAGGACACGGAGGCTGAGATTGACGAGGCGACTCGTAGACGGCAGGCGGCAGAAAGTGTTTGAACAGAAGGCAAAGACGACAACGAAGACAATCCCATATGGCTAGCTAGGTAGACCAAGCCTGTGTGGGTGAGTTGTGTGAGGGGATTTTCCTGTGATGTGGACTCCTTGTTGAGGACTGAGGTGAAAAACGGCAAGGCCAACGCGCCGACGAGCGGAATTGAAAATAGTGCTTTGCATGCAATTATCATCCCTCACACCGCCACCTCATATACATGACCGCAGGCTTCTCATTCTAGATAAGCCTCTAGTGCGACTGGAAATGGCGGAGGCAGTGAAGCGCCTTAACAGCGATGCACGCCACTATTCCCCTTTTTTCAGAGAATGGGCCCTACTACCCAACACTCTTGCCAAGCCTCAAGCCAGACACTCACTCGCCTATGACCACACCTTTACATCCACAAACCACAGGCCTTTACTTGTTGTGCCGGGCCACAAGTTTCTGGAAGGTATTAGCCGCGCTCTCGATTCTCTTTATTGGCTCCACACGACAACCCGCGTCCCCGCCCCACTTCGCATGGCCAACACCTCCAGTGCCAACAGCAGCAGCAGAAGCAGCGGCAGCCACATTGCCAAGCTCCTGCCCCAGTCCCCACAAGATTCACCGGTGCGCGTCTACAGTAAGAAGGCTGAACAACAAGGTGCCAACAGCAGCAATAATGGGGCCACAGCGGCAGGCGTTGCGCTGGGCGGCTCTTCTGCTTCGTCTTGGGATGTGGAGCAAGCCGATCAAAGCCCTACGCACAGCCCTTCCAAGCAACTCTTGTCGGCCAGTCTTGCCCCGGCGATGATACAGAAGCTAATTTATGGCCTGGGTGCCTCCTTTGGATTTAACGCGCTGGTTGTGAGCAATGGAACTTTGATGGACTACTACGAAAAGACATATGGGTTGTCCACTTCCTTCCTCAGCTTGGCTGATTTCCTGGCAGGATCCTTGACGCTGTACGCCGTCGTAGGTTTTGGGTACTGGAGTGATATAACCACGAGCTCGTACGGGCGGCGGAAGCCATTTGTGGTGTTTTTCACCCCGCTCTTGGCCTTTTCGCTTATCATGCTTTTTACTCCCAAATGGGCGCCTACGTACAGTAGCACGGGCACGGAGACAGCGGCCTGGTTTGGAGTGTTTTACACATTAGAGCAAGTATCGGTTTCGTCGATGACGGTTGTGATTGCGGCATGGGGGACATCTTTGACGCATGCGGTGAACGAACGAGCGTCTCTATATACCATCGACGCAATCATGGATTTGTTTGGGTTTTGTGCCGGTGTTTTGATCACTGCCGTCGGCACGCCTGCCAAAACCGGGGTGGCGTTGGCATTCATCTTCCTCTTCCAGAATTTATTGCTCGTGTCTTTTCTTCGCGATGAGCAGGTGACGACGGGTGCCACAGCTGGAGGAGCGGCGAGGAGGCACCATGTGGCGGAGACTGCGATACAAGTCCCGTTTATTGCGGGCTTGCACATGTCTTTTGAGAATAAGGAGTTTCTGACTTTGTTCAAGGCTGCATTGTTTGGCAGTATTGTGGGCACCACGGTCAACCTCCTCCCAATCTTCTTCCAAGTCGTCATGAGGATAGGCGATGACGCCATCGAAAGCGTCTATAGCATCTATGCCCAACTTGTCATCATTTCCGCTTTTTTTGCCGTGTTGTCGACGGCCACTTTAAATGCACGATGGGGGAAAATTCGGACGCTTCAGTTTGGGGTGGGCTGCGGAGCTGTGTATGGGTTGATTGCGTTTTGCGCCTCTTACGCGAGCGTGGTGGAGTTGTTCTACCTGAGCAGTGTCCCGGCTGGGATGTTCGCGGGCATTGTGGCAGTGAACGGCAATGTGCTGTTGAGTAACTCGATCGATTACGATCAGCTTAAGACAGGGTTTAGGCGGCAGTCGCTTTACCAATGCCTCATTTATGTGCCCATGACTTTTGTCAGTGTCGCGGGCTCCTCCATTCCTCTGTCGATCATCACGGCGTTCGGTGGGCTGGAAGCAGGACAGACCCCCCCCTCCGCAGTCGTTCTGACTCTTCGGCTCTGGGTTTCATTGGTAGTGACTGGATGTTTGCTTGCCTCGTATCGTCAGCTGTCCGCCTTCAAGTTGACCGAGGCAGTACAACAGGATGTCTCTGCCCAGCTCCGTCGGCGTGAGCAAGGACAGTTTTTGCCGCCCCGAGATCCGATCCAGGAAGAAGAGGACGAATCGGGAGAGAATACATTGGGGGTAGAAGGCGAAATTGAGCTCTCACAGGATGTCAAGGCAGGGGAAAACAGCAGTGGTGGGGTTAACGGTATCAGCAGCAGTGGTGAAGGTAAGGTGCGTGTGGACGTCGAGGTTGAGAATGACCCGCCGAGTGCGTCGGTCAATGGGCCTTGGTACCCTATGGTGGCCTTCCTAGAGCTCAACTTTTCCTCTCAAGAGCTGGCGTTACTGACGCTGGATAATGGAAAGCAGTGGAAGTTGGGCACATACCTGTTGAATCTGTTGGCTTGTGCTTTCTATGCCGTCATTCTGTTTGTGCAGACGGTGGTAGCGGTCGACCAACGGGACGACTTGACGGGCGCCATGATCTTTGTCTGCTTTTTAATGCTGGCTTCCAGTGTTGCCATTTATGAGGGAGGGAGGTTTCATGCAATGAAGGAAGTTTACTACATGGGTGATGGACGGGACGTGGCGCGGTGGGCAAGGCAGCGTTTGACTGCGCGAAAAAACGTGCGACCTTGGGTGTTGTACAATCCATTTCGACTCGTACTGCGGACGGTCATCGCCCACGTGGGTTTCAGCATTGTCCTGCTTTCTGTGGTTTTCTCATTGCCTTTGCCGCTTAAAGGAGGAATAGAGAATTAGGCGCATTAAAAATGGGGGGGGTAAGGGGGGTACATGTTCATGTGTACGATGACTGTCGAGAAAAGTTGAAATTGAAATAGAATAACAAATAAACGGGCGGTGCCCTTCCATGTATGATGATGAAAGCTAATTGATAAAAGCAATTATAAAGAATGATTTCGCCAAGGTATACATGCATTGACTTCTATGTACGTGTCCCTTTGTTTCTTTGATTTTACTTGTCTGCTTGCTAGTCCTTCACTCGCGAATATTTCTCTCCTCCACTCCACTCTGGTGTACATTGGGCGACTTGGAGCCACCTGCCGGGGTGGGACAAGAAACACAGGTACTGGTATAGAGGCAGAGAGAAGCCTTCTGTGATAAGCACGTTATTAATTCACGTGTAGATCGAGGCACGCAGGGCAATAAAACGACGCAAAGGGATGGCCCTCCTTCGCATTCGAAGAAGGGTCAAGTCGGCGAAGAAAGATATGTTGAACACCGTCAGCTGACCTCGACCTGACCTGCCCTGCCATGATATCGTCCTCGACCATTTGCGTAACTTGTCGTGTATTGACAGCCTCTTGAGTCGTTGGCAATCTCAGATATTGACTATTCTATATCTCTATCTAACATATCCTGTTTCCCCCCCTTACCCGTACACAGAGAGCAGCAGTGGTGCAAGCACCGCTTGCGACCACGAGGAGCCTCTAGCGCAAGTCCCGCACCACATTGCGTACAAATGGCGCGCACGGCCAAGCGCTCGGACGACGAAACTGACGGTAATGGCAGTCAAACTGGTGACATGCCGCCTCGTGCACCCCCCCGACTGAGGAAGCGGCAGTCGTCCCACAGAAGGAACGCCGGGAGAGGACCGGCGGGAGCACGGAGTGGCTGGGCGTTGATTTGGCTGGTGGCTCTTGGGGGCGTTTTGGGCCTGTTACTCTATTCATATCGCACACTGGTCCCGCGGGCACAAATCGTCGAGTCTCAACGGAAGATGCCCACCCCAGTTGTCCTGGAGCATCATTGCAAGGAGCACATTGGACCGCCGCGGGTCATTCGAGTGACCGACACGGTGTGGGTAGCCGTGGGCTACGACTTGGCCAATACCATTTTGATCAAGACTAGCGCGGGGCATGTAATTGTCGATGTTGCCATGAGCCCTTCCAAGGCTAGGGTAATTCGTCAGGCGCTTATTGAGGCTGCTGGGAATGCTCCTATACATACCATTATCTACACGCACTCCCACATTGACCATGTTGGGGGTGCGTCAGGCTGGGCCGCCAATGCTACAAGGATATGGGCCACGGATGCGGTGACGGGGCATTTTTTCAAACAGTACGGGGTGTTTCGCAAGGTACACATCGAGATGGCGGTAGCGTGGTATAGAGAGGTGGAGGATGGTGGAATGTAATCGACAGGGCATGCATAATACAAGCTACTTCAATCCACCTCACACATGCACACTTAACACTCCATTCCTGCTCTCAAACCCTACACCAGGTCGAAAGTTTGCGAGGATCCCGTCAATACGGCTACCTCGTGTCACCGAGCGACTTGCCGTGCTCCGCTCTGGGGGCCCGCGTGGATTTAGACGCTATGAAGGGCGAAGCAGGGTTCTTGCTCCCCACGGATACCTTCCAGGGACATGCCTCGTTTTCCGTAGGTGAGGAGGACTTTGACTTGATCGAGGCGCATGGCGAGACGCATGACATGCTGATCGTGTGGTTGCCGAAGCAGAAGGTGCTGCTGCCGGGCGATAATTACTACCGAGCCTTCCCCAACCTCTACACCATCCGCGGCACCACCCCACGTCCCGTCCGCGCCTGGATTCAATCTTTGGACACCATGCGGAAGCTTAAGCCCGAATATTTGGTGCCTTCGCACACTGAACCTGTTTTCGGACTTGAAACTGTGTCTAAGCAATTGACTGATTACCGTGATGGGATCCAGTGGGTGTATGTGGAGACGATCCGCGGGGCTAATGAGGGGAAGAGCATGGACGAGCTGGCCTCCTCGGTGGGATTGCCATTGCATTTAAGAGATAATGATGCGCTGGACGAGCTGTATGGACAAATCGATTGGTCCGTGAGGGCGATTTATTCGGGGGAGCTGGGCTGGTTTGATGGGCAGGCGGAGGTAAGGGAAAAGAAGGGAGAGTGTTAGGGAAATGATTTGTATCTTGCTTTTTACTGCATTCCTATAAATTGTTTGTACCCAGACATGTATTATCCTCCACTCCGTTCTTTTCTCATTCCTCAGGAGCTCTACCCGCTCGGCCACGAGGAAGAGTCGCAAAAGACGGTCCTCCTCATGGGCGGGGCGTCCAAAGTACTCAAAGCAGTGGAAGACGCGCAAGCCATGAACGATCACCGATGGGCACTGCATCTCCTCCATATGCTGCGTGCCGTCCAAAAAAAGGACAAATCCGTCTCGCGTAAGATTCTCAAAGCGCTAGAAGCTGCCAGCTTGCGTGCCTTGGGTCGGACAATTTTCAATACCAACGGCAGGGCTTACTTGCTGCAGACGGCGTTGGAAAGAGAGGGGAATAGTCCACGGGCTGAGACCAAGCCAGTGCTGTCGGATGCGTTCATTGACTCCATTCCTATTTCACTGGTATTTGAAGTAATGCAAACCAGGCTACGACCAGAGCTTTCAATTGACGTGCATGAGTCAGCCATATTCCTTGTTGGGGGGTCAAAGCACATTGTGACGGTGCGGAGGGGCGTGGCGGAGGTGACGAAGGGTGATGCTTTGCATGGAACTCCTGAACCTATTGGAACATTTATTGCGGATGAGAATACGTTCCGACGAATCATGTTGCAGCTGAAATCTCCGGGGAAGGCTATTATGAATGGCGATGTACGGATTGAAGGGGACCAGCTTAAGTTCCTTGTGTTCGTGCAGCGATTTGAGCGGGGTGCTTAAAATTGAGAACGAAAAACGCATGCATGGATCCCTAGGGGCATGTGTGAGGTTCAATAGAATGTGGATTGGGGATGGGATGGGGGGGAATGTCAAGGGGATGCTTGAAAATGAACGATACCGGCAGAAATAGAGATGGAGGTATATGGATAAATAACAAAATCAAAGAATTACGGGAAAATAATGCACGGTCGTACAAGCAACCTTCTATTTGCCATTTCATCCGGCGTCATGCGTATCGATTTTATGGCAGTTGGCTACGAACTTTTTTTAACCTCCCCAATTCATATGAAACGAATATATGGCTCACATCTGCCCACTTTTGACACGCTGATGTCCCGCATAGCTACAGCAGCCTGGCACTGCCCACGTCCCTGCGGACAGGGAAAAAGGCGGTCAGATTCATTCTTGGCTTGGCAAAACTGGGATCTCCTTTAGTCACGCCTCTGAACGATTAGTATCTCTGTCTGACCCCCAGCCACATCCTCATCCCTATTCCTCATCTGAATCAGCACAGCGCGCTGGCAAATCAAGGCGCTTTCATAGTCACGAACAACGAGGCACACATGCAAGACAGAAGAAGACATCAGCTAGGATTTTCCACCTTTCGCTGCTCGTCATTCCGCTCCACCGTGGTCATCATCATGCTGGCCGCCTTGAGTCTAGGTACGTGCGTGTGCACTTGATGCGAGATTGGAGGACGCATAGGCATGCAATGCGAATTAATCCTCCATTAGTGTCTACTTGTAACTGTATTTATCCTTCTCTTGCCTCCGGTCCCTTTTGTGCCTCATCTACTTAATGCCTTGTCTTGATAAGTTCTCTGTTCAAAGGGGCTTTCCGCATTTCTCTATCTCCTCCTTTCCTAGTGCACCAACTCAATCCTTTAACCTCACTTCTCCCCAAAACTTCTACAGTGAAACCCATGACAGCCTGGCGAAGAAAAGCCGTAGGCTTCGTCCGACCCGATGCTCCTCATCTGCGCCCACATATCTCCTCCTCCTCCTTTCCCCGGCGAGCTTTGTCCTCCTCCACACCCCTGCGCTCCGCTGCCGCCGGTGCTGGCGACAAAAGGAAAGGTTACTACATCACCACCCCCATATATTACGTGAACGACAAGCCGCATATTGGGCATGCCTATACCACTTTGGCTTGTGATGTCATTGCACGCTTCATGCGCCTCGATGGGCGGGACGTTTTCTTCCTGACTGGCACAGATGAGCATGGGCAGAAAGTAGAACAAAGCGCAGCAAAGGCGGGTAAGACCCCCCAAGATTTTGTTGATGAAGTCTCGCAGAATTTTATGTCCCTTGTCAAGACGATGGACTTTACGAATGATGTGTTTATTCGGACGACCCAGCATGATCACAAAGCCGCGGTGCAAGCGTTGTGGAAGCAGTTGGAGGACGCGGGCCAAATTTACCTGGGAGCTTACGAAGGATGGTACTCTGTGCGTGATGAAGCTTACTACACGGAGAGTGAGCTAGTGGATGGTAAAGCTCCGACGGGGGCGGAGGTCGTGTGGGTGGTGAAGGAACCGAGTTATTTTTTCAAGTTGTCGGCGTGGCAGGAGCCGCTGTTGAAGTTCTATGAGGAGAATCCTGGGTTTATTGCACCAGAGAGTCGGCGAAATGAAGTGATTCGCTTTGTAAAGGGGGGATTGAAGGATTTGTCGATTTCGAGGACGACATTTAAGTGGGGGGTGCCGGTGCCAGGGGATGCGGATCATGTAATGTATGTGTGGATGGATGCATTGACTAATTATATCTCTGCGATTGGGTACCCGGATGCGGGAGGGAAATATCAAGATTTTTGGCCAGCAGATTTGCATGTAGTGGGAAAGGATATTCTGAGGTTCCACACGGTTTATTGGCCGGCGTTTCTCCTCGCTGCCGGCCTGGCGCCCCCGAAGAAGGTGTTTGCCCATGGGTGGTGGACGAAGGATAAGCAGAAGATAAGTAAGAGTGTAGGAAATGTGATTGATCCGGTCGGATTGGTGGAGACGTTTGGGTTGGACTCGACAAGGTACTTTTTGACGAGTGAGGTGCCGTTTGGGAATGATGGAGATTTTAGCAATGACGCTTTCGTGCGGCGTGTGAACAACCAGTTGGCTAATGAATTGGGGAATCTCTTTCAGAGGTCCCTGGCCTTCATAAGCAAGTATTGTGAGGGCAAAGTGCCGAACCCGGCAAGTGCAATGACAGACGCGGATGTGGCTTTATTAAAGTCGGCGAGGGGGTTGCTGGGGACGGCCAGGCCACTGGTGGAGGAGCAGCAGGCATTGCACAAGTACGCAGAAGCTCTTAATCAAGTTGTAAACGAAGGGAACCGTTACTTTGACGAACAGGCGCCGTGGGCGCTCAAGAAGACGGATACGGACCGAATGGCCACGGTTTTGTATATTACCATTGAGGCATTGCGATCCGTGGCCATCATGTACCAACCCATCATTCCGTCCTCGGCCTCGAAGCTTCTGGACCTCCTGGCCGTCCCACTTGACCAAAGGACGTTCGCTCACATTGGTGCTGCTGCTGCTTTGGTACCTGGTACCCCCCTCCCTACCCCTGAAGGAGTCTTCCCTCGCGTTGAGGACCCTGCGGTGGCTGCTACTGCTGCTGCTGCTCCTCCCAAGCCGCCAAAACAACCGAAGAAGCCCAAGGCACCCAAGGCGTCCAAAGCAGAGCAGCAACAAGCATGAAGACATGCTGATGGGAAAGAGGGGAGAAGGCAAAAGGAAATTTATAAAGAAGATGATCCTCATAAATCGTAAGAGCAAAAACCGTTTTGCGCAGCAGCCCCTCTGTACACGTTTTTTCTTTTCTCTTTTGTGTATCCCTTATCTTCCTTTCTTCCCATGGATCTTTGCCACGACCGTGTACATATATATGTATGTATGTATGTGTGTATGTATGTATGTATGTATGTATGTGTGTGTGTATATACGTTTCTGACCATCTTGCCTTGTTGTATCCCCAGCCTCCCTTCTCCTAACATTCCTCCTCTTTCCCGTTTCGCCTTCTCCAGCGCACACGTACACAGCGCAACAAATTCTGTGGCACCGCCTGTGCTACACACCCTCCTTCCCTACTCCCTTCTCTTCCTCGCTCTCTCTGTTTTCCCACATACACATAGTCATTCACCTACTACTACCTCTTCTGAGCCAGCGCAAAAGCCACCCCCGCCATCGCCGCCGCCGCAATCAATAACCGATCCGGCCTCCTCATCACCACTTCCCCCACCCAATCTTTCATTCCCTCCATCCCTCCCTCCCCCCCTCCGCCCCTCTCAAGCAACTCCATCGCAAGCGACGTATCCGAGCAACTCGTGCTACTCTCCGTCTCTGACATACTGTCCTCCTCCGCCACCACGCGTGCCAACACCCTCTCAATCGTTCCAGACTCCACTACCGGCCTTCCCAGCTTCCTCACCAGATCGAACTTCAACGACAAAGCCTGCGAGGATGGACAAGCAGCCACCATGCTTGTCCTGGTCACGTCAAACAATCTCAGGACATGCTTTCTCACCGCTCTTACCACCTCTACCTCCCTCACCTCCTGCACCGCTGCAATGGTTTCAACACAAAACCTTGGAGAGGTCCCCCGAAAATAGTTCATAAAACTCTGTTGCGCTGCCGCTGGGCCCGTCCAAACTCTATCCAGGTATTCAAACATCACTGCGCCTTTCGCTGCGGCTAGTGCATGGGTATCGATCTCGAGTGCGCCGCCGGCGTAAGCACGGACGAGGTCTTGGGCTTCCGTGTAGGCGACAGTGAGGTTGGGAGATTTGTAGAAGGATAGGGTCAGAATCCCCTGTTCTGGAGAGCAGGTCAAATCGTAGCTTCCTGCCGCTGGTACTGCTGCTGGTAGTGATGCTGCCGCCGACGCTGCCGCTGCCGCTGTTGATCCTGCGAGAGTAGTGTGCCCACGTGAGGTGTGGGAGGAATAGGGAGAAGAGTGTCGTTGTTGCTGTTGAAGGGGGGCGTGGCGGATGAGGTACTCCATGGTGACCAGCAAGGCTGCATAGCCTGGAGAGCCATAAAATAGGTCATCAGCATGGGGGTCGAAGGGTGCACATTGAATTAAGTAGCCGGCATCAATGGCGGGGGAGGAGATGAGAAGGCCTTTCCCACTTGGATTGAGGCACTCAATTGTCCGCAAAGTCCGAGACTCGACTACAGGGCAGCGCAAGCTGGACAGAGCGAGGGGTAGTAGAGAGGGGCCGATGTCGTCTTCATCTCCTGATTGGCCTTCAGTAGAACCAGCAGGAGCGGTGCCACTGGTGGAAGAAGACGAGAAGGACGAATCCACAGATGTACCCAGCGCCCCCTCCCGCTGCTGCCTCTGCTCTTGCCCTCCCTTACTCTCTCCCCCCATCGCTGCAGCAGCAGCCACCTGCAAGACCTTAGTGGCAAGCCGCGCTTGGGTCAAGGGCAAAAAGTCACGTAGCCAGGGACGAACTGGATCAGGTTGGGCAAGCACGTCACACACAACATGCACTCGCAAGTTCCAGGGTTGCGTCAATGCTTCTTGAAGTGCTGTGAGTTCGGTTAGAATACCCAAGGGATGGGTTCGAAGCCGCTGCAACACTGCAGTCAACACGCCGTACTGTCGAATGAAAGAGGTAGCAGCATGGTTACTGCGACACGCATCAAACGTCAGTCCTCGCATCAACCCCGAACACACAGACATGCCATCTTGCTGGTAACCCTCAATCTCTCCCAGTAACTTAGTCGCTGCATTCTTCACCTGTTCCGGGCACATCTCCGTGCGGTACAACAGATTTCTCAACCAGCGCACAGCATGCCAGTGCTTGTCCGCTTCCACTTTCAGAGTCACCGACGCAGCCTGCGACCAGATTCCGGCATAAAAATTGCTCCTTCCCGTCCCCAGGGCATTGCTCGCATTCACTGTGTCGGCTTGTAAATACCGTGCTACCTCTCTGGGGGACCACAATGACCCATCTTCCTGCCGAATGGGCAAATCAAAAAGCACTTCCAACCACAGTTCCAACAAGGGACGAAGATGGTCGGGTACGGAGGACGTCTCAAGCCACACGGTAACAGTCACAAACTCAGTCGCTTCTACGTGATCCCATTGACAGAAAAAGGGTAGATGGTACGGACGCCCCTGAGGGTCAAAAGGGCTCTCGGCCCCTAATCCATTGGCATGCAACGCCTGTGCGACCTTGAGTGCTGTGGAGAGGACCCCCCGCTCATTGTTGGTGTCTTTCACGGTGAAAGCAGGGGTGGGTAGCGTGAGGTCGTCCTCATCCTTTCCTCCCTCTCTCGCTTCCTGGTCCTCGTACTCATCCTTGTCGTTGCTGCTGCCGCCGCTACTGCAGCTGTTGTCGTGCGTGATTGTTGAAAGAACCTCAAACACGGCCTTCCCCGACGGCGTCAAGACATTCCGAACCGTGCACACAGGCACCGATGGCAACAGCCCTCCATCCTTCCCACCTCCCACTCCACCGGCAGCAACAGGTGCAGACGCCAATAACGCATCGAGCAACTGCGGCGGGCAAGGGCGACTCATCTCCTCCTTCGCAGCAACCAACGCCAGTCCTCGCTTCGCAAGTTCTTCAACTCCTAACCACTGGGCCTGCTCCTTCTGCCGCTCCTCCTCCGCCTCCTCCCGGGCTCGCGTCAGGTTGGAATTTGGACGTGCAAGCACCAGAACAGTCTTGCTGGCGTCCAACAAGGTGCCCTGCAAGAGCTGTTTCCAATATCGCTTATCCTCCACGCTCTCTTCCCGGCAGGGCAAAGCTTCCAAACGTGACACCGTGTTCTGCACCCTATCTTTCAACTGCGCTGCCTCCTCAGCCTCACTCACCGTTCCTTCCTTTCCTCCCTCGCCTTGCGTCTTCTCCCCTTCCCTTTTCCCGTACAAAAATGCATATAGCAACAGACTCGTCAAGCTGGCATACGGATCCTCCTCTATATCACTCAAGTATCTCATCCTCTCCCGATGGATCAACGCCCGTATCCTCCCCATATCCAACCCTCCCTCGCCCTCCTGCCCTCCTCCCTCTTCCTCTAGCAAGTCTTTGAAAGCCGGGTATATTCTCTCCAGGTCCTGAGACCTCACCCCTTCAAAAGTCAAATAGCACATCCCCCTCCTTCCCTCCTGCATTCCAAAAGTCAGAGTGCGGCACACACCCATCTCCAACACCATCCTCTGTAGGGGAGCCGAGGTGCCTTCCACAAGGTAGAGCAACAAGATGCGCCAAGCGAGGTTAGCTTGAAAGTCTTCCCAGGATGGACCAAGCCAACCCAGTAAGGCTTGGCATTCTTCCTCCTCGTCCTGCTGCTGCTGCAGGGGGTGGTGGTCTTGCTGCTGTCGGTCTTTACTGTGGAAGCTGAAGGATGCGGTGGAGGGGTAGGTTATCCGGTCGATGCGCGGCCCACCACCAGTAGAGGAGGACGATGACGAGGACGAGGGGGGGACCATGGTCGCTGCCTCTACACAATGAAACCATGGGCGCCTCCTCACATCTATCGGTGTCGATCCCGCTCCTAGAAAACTCCCCAAAAATCGCCCAGGCCCCGTTCCTGCAGCACCAGCAGTTCGTGCAGCTTTCAGTAGTTTCGCCTCAATCCCTTCCAAACTCGCGAAGAGCTCCTTCACCTCCACTCGTCCTGTTACCACCAGCGCCACATTATCCGGTCGGTAAAATTCACGGTGAAAATCCAACACCCCTTCCCGCGTGACCTGCCTTAGTTTACTACTCCTCCCTCCCGTCATTGCCCTATAACCACTCTCTGGCGGATAAAGCATTTCCAACAACCGCTGTCGTGGCGAACCCTTTCCCCCTCCCTCCCCCCCTGCCGCCTCGACTGCACGCATTTCTTCGTATACATTCCCACCATCTCGGCCTTGGCCGTTGATGTGATGAATTTCTGTGAGGAACGCAGAGGGGGAGAGAAGTGGAAAAAAGACGTGGTCGAGGAGGACGGGGAGGAGGACAAGGAAGCCAGCAGCGCCTGCAGTGGTTAGTGTGTATCCAGTGTAGTCTGTATCATGCCAGGCTTTGGTGGGGCCGCCGGGGGGGAGGAGGAGGAGGAGGTTGTCCTTTCTGTCCTTCTCGGCTTTTATGGAAGAAGAGGAGGAAGGAGGAGTAGAGGAGGACGAGGGGGAGGACGAGGAGGCGGAGGCGGAGACTAACGCTTCCTGGTCCAACACCCCATTGTACGGAAAATCCTCACTTCCGGCCATTACCAGATGCTCGAGAATGTGGGCCATACCATCGTCTTGCCGCCAGCGGGGTGGGTTATCCAAAGCTTCCGTCGCAACACATGCCAAGCCTGTCACCAGGGGGCCTGGGACTTGGGCGAGCATCACTCGGAGGCCGGTGCGCTCGGAGATGTACACCTCGACAGGCACACGATGTTCGGCGTCAAAGGCGGTGAGACGGCGCCATCGACCGCGGCCTATACAGGAAGGTGGAAAGGAAAGGAAGGTATGAGAAAGTGTGCGGGAAGGAAAGTTGAGTTAGTGCATTTATTGAATTTTATGCCCCAGCTGGAAGACAGCGTCACACTCCACAGCGCGCCTTTGTGCAATCCAAGGCACCATGGCATACAGCGCACCGGGCACAGGAAGGCTCACTCACTTATGCGCCTGCAGCGACTGTCCCCTCACATATAGGACTTACCGTCTGGCTTGAGCAAAGCCGAGACCGACAAAAGCTGCCAAGAGTCCTCCATCGCGGATAGGAGAGGGGTCGCCGCACGTGGCTTGATTTTTGGGTTGGCTCCGTCAAATCAGCTCAAGGGCAGGAGCAAGAAGCCCGACGCGATGATGGTGTGCCAACTATAGGAAAAGGGCGGGATGAAAAATTCGGTGTGTGACACTGAATTAGCCGCCGCTATGGAGCGAAGCAGAGCAAGAATTTTTCCTGCGCCTTGTTTTACTTCCTATGGTGGTGCAAGGGGAGGAGTAAATAGTGCAGCTTTAGAAGGGGGCTGAGGGAGCGAGGGCAGCAAGAAGCAGCAGTTAAAAGTTGAAGAAGCAGGGCGGCGTTCATTTTTTGCCTTGCCTCCTCCCTCCTATTCACGCCCTTTGTAGTGTATGTGGGTGCAGTCCTAATCACCATCTATGCCTTCATCACGCATTGCTTGTTTCATACTTTGCTTTTCCCTGCACAAACTGACACAGGCCGCCGCAAAGCACATTCTTCACCATCCTCCTTCCCCCATCCAAAAACCTCAGCCTTCCCTGCGACTCCTAATGTTCTGCAGCAGCCGCCTCCTACATCACTCATTACTCTTCTCGCTTGTTTGCAGTATGTCGTGGCGGCGTTCCCTGGCATGGGTCACCGCCCCTGCCGGGAGATGTGCCCCAGGTAGAATGCAGCTGCATCGCCTGTATGGCAGCAGTGGTGACATTATTGGGTTCCGTCCTGGGGATGGTAAGGAAGGCATTGAAGCCCACGAAAAAGCCATGAAAAACTTTGAGCTTGAAGTCGTGCATGACGATGCGGACATCATCGTTGTTAATAAACCGGCCGGGGCTTTGTGTGTACCTGGGCGCTTCATTCAAGACTCGTTGGTAGTACGTGTTGCAGCCCACTTTGGCATCAAAGACTTTACGCGCATGGTCGTCCATCGCTTGGACCAAGGCACTTCAGGCGTACTCGTCTTAGCTAAGAACGATGTTGCCCTTAAAAATCTACACATGCAGCTCCGACCGGAAGCCAGGAATCTGACGGCGGGCGGGGACGGAGGGATGCAAAAAAAGTACGTGGCCGTGGTGGAAGGCGATGACCTGTATCCTATCAATGGGCAAATCAACCTTCCCTTGAGCAAGGATATGGACAATCCACCCAAACAAATGGTGGACAAGATGACAGGTAAGCCCTCTTTGACTGAGTACACGATTCGAAGCCGTGGCGCTGACAGCAGTTTGGTTGAGCTGCGGCCTATCACAGGAAGGACGCACCAGTTACGCGTGCACCTCAGTTGCATTGGCCATCCTATCTTAGGGGATCCCTTTTACGCCTCACTGAGAGTACAAAACAAGGCACCGGGTGGACGGTTATGTTTGCACGCGGAGTCATTGGCTTTCAGGCATCCAACGACACAGGAGCGGGTGAGTTTCTCGACGCAGTATCCTAAGGTGTGGGACGAGGGAATGGTGAGTGTGATGATATAAAATGGAAAATTTTTGATTGGGGCAAAACACTCTTTCCCCTATGTGAAACGTCCAGAGGAAACATCAAGGAGAAAGGCACCGCTCAAAGTGAAGGCCCCGAAAAAGGAAATGCAAAGCCTTCATTAAATTACTTTGAATGTCGAATGGGGTGCCTCTGTGAAACAGACTCCAAGGCTGTTGTTGACTACTGAGGTAAATGACAAGAGAAAGGAAAAGAACAAAGTACTGTTTGGTAGGAACTTTAGAAATGCTTGCTACCTGTGCCTGGGTTTGCTTCCATGTGTAATGCTTTAATTCATTTCCCTTGTCGGTTTTGCTTTCCCCTCTTCTTTTTGTTTCCTTTGTTCCTTTTTTGCAGCTTCTCCCTATGGCTCTCAATCTCTACAAAATGACACACCTGCGACTCTTCCTGATCGTCGTAATTAGAACTATCGCCCATTTGCGATCAAACCCATTTATTTCACTCATCTTTCTTTTTATGATTTGTGTGATGTAAAATCTACTTTCTTCTTTTCCCCCACCAGCTCCCCTTCCTCAACTAGCACCTCCTTTGACTTACATCCGCGCCGTCGGTTTTGCCGCATTCAAAATAGGTCCTAATTTAGTAGCCATTCCCATGTTTCCCTTGATCTTAATCTGTCCCTTCATGAATGCCTGCTGCGCGCTCAAGTTCCCCTGTGACACCTCGAAGAAGACATCATCCGCCATGGTCACCGTCAGGTCTGCGGGCCCCGTGCCCTTGCTCAAGCTCCCCGTTCCGTTCTTAAGGTCCAACAGCCACTTCTCTCCATTGATATCCCACTGAATCACTCCCTTCATTTTAGCCACTAAGGCTGCACCTTTCGTGGGCAAGACCTCTGCTAGCTGGTCAAACACCACCTGAGCCTTCGGCGCTGCCGAGACGGCTATCGCCGCGGCCGCCGCACCTGCCGCCTTCTTCTTCTTGCCCTTCTCCAGCTGCTTGCGGGTGGCTGTCAGAACCTGGTTGAATTTCATAGCTAGGCTCATATTGCCCTTTACTTTGAGCTTCCCTTTCATGAATGCCTGTTGAGCATTGCTTTTCCCTTCGTACAAAGACGCGAAATCATCATCAGCGACCTTGATGACCAGATCGGGTTTTACGCTCCCTTCCCCGGTAATGACTGTGCCGTCCCCGCTTTTCAAATCCAGAGTCCAGGTGCCGACGTTAGTGATCTCAAAGCGAACGATGCCCGTGAACTTTTTCTTTAGGGCCGGACCGATTTCTTGAACGGCCTCGCCTGAGTAAATTGTCGTGGGGGGGGGGAAGGCTAAGGGTAAGTGTAAAGGATTGGAGGAGGAATCTTTTTCTTAAAGTACCACGAAGACGATTACATATGCTTTTCAGAATGAGATATAGATGTTTGGAAATCTTTCACCCCATGTATTTATATAGAAGAAGGATGCTTGTGTTGATGGAAGGATGATAAATTGTCAGAGCCGTCAACAGAGCATCAACTTTCCATTTCCTCGGCAATCACCACTTCTAGGAAAGTGTGTCATTTCTCTAGGTTTTTACTGTAGCCGTTCTCCTTGAAGAGAAGCCTTATGTCAATAAAAGGAAGGGGGTTGTGCAGCGTGACACAAGAGGCAGCAAAGAAGATAGATACAGACAAAATTATCCCGCCCCCATCTTTAAACTTACGCATTTCTTCGAAGATTTGGGGCGCGTGAGGCATGGTTGTTATGGGGTGCTGTCTATGGGAGGACCGCGGCTGGAGAGCCCTGTGCCGTGGAAATGGATTGCAGTAGGATGTCTGTGTGAGTGTGGCGCAGTGGAGTTGAAGTTGTAGGGAAGAGAATGAAAGGCAAAGCAAAGCAGAAACCATATGGCTGCCCCTGAGCCGGGTCTTACACCACTGTAACTTCAAGACATCTTATGTGGTATTGTCTTGGTTGTCTGCAGGTAGTTGTCCATGGCTCATGGCCGGTGTGCAGTGGGATAAATAGGAAGAGCCCCCTCTGAGTGACGTGCTCGCCGAATGGCGGGTTTCGAGCGGGTTAAACGCTCATGATGAGGACGACCGAGGCACCACAAGGCCATTCAAGAGACGGTGTTTTGGAAAGGCTGTACAGGACTCTCGATAAGTGGAGACGGGGCATAAATGTTCTTATTTTGGGAAAGCGTGCAATCAAGCTCCCCTCACCATACATATCCCTTGCAGGGAATGAATGGAGGCAACAAATGGAAAAAAGGGAGACACGCCTACTCCGACCACTGCAGCCACCACTACCAGCAGCAACGACAACGATACACCGCGATGCATCTACCGGGACACGAATGCGGTTCCTCGTAACCTCGACTCGACGACGCTCCACCTTGGCCTCAAAGAAGGCCAAATAGCCTCCCGCATCGTCACGGTTGGCTGCCCAAGACGTGCCGCGCTGATTACCAAGGCACTAGATAGCACGCAACCAATTTTTGAGCACACCTCGCCGCGTGGTTTTATTACCTATACGGGAACCTTTGAGGGTGTAGGCGTTTCCATTGTTGCTATTGGGATGGGTTCGCCCATGATGGATTTTTTTGTGCGGGAAGCCAGGCAAATTGTCGCAGGCCCCTTGATCATTGCCCGCTTTGGGACTTGTGGAGTGTTGCAGTCACATGTGACTGTCGGCGGGGTCATTGTTGCATCTCCTGGCTCCGTGCTGTGCATGCGCAACCCCGACGCCTTCTTGCCTCCCACCACCTCCACCACTACGACAAAAACGGTACCAACAGACGCTGTCAACGATACGGTTCACACACCTCACCAACCATATCTGGTATTTGCACCTCAACCCTCTGATCGAGCACTATCCCATGCCTTGGTTTCTGAACTCATCGCCGAGCTAGGTCCTGCCCGAGTTACACAAGGAATGAACGCCTCTGCCTGCTCCTTCTACTCTTCCCAAGGCCGAGAAGACACCCTGTTCGACGACCGGAACATGCACGTGCTCGACACACTGCGGACCCAGCATCCTTCGTTGTTAAGCATGGAAATGGAGACTTTTCAATTGTTTGCTTTGGCAAACGCCAGTCGGGGTACTGTTCGCGCGGCGGCCGCGAGTATTGGTGTCGCGAACCGTCCTACAGGCGATGTGTGTGAACAGTCAGTTTTCAGTTGTTTGGAAGTTACAGGGGGCAGGGCAGTGGTAAGAGCGCTGGCGAGATTCGTGATGTAGGGGGAAGGAGACAAGGGAGGTGCAGGTACTTGCATTGGCGGCATATCGGCCATGGATATGGATAGTAATCTGAGTGTGTTAGATATTGTTAGATGACTTGTGTGATACATCAGCAGCTCTTTCAGTGCGAGTGCTTTTTTGCCACATAGAGGGGGAAAACTCACGCTCATGAAGGATTCGCAGAATATGACAGTCCAACAACAAGTGTAATTGAATTTTCATGAGGTGCCAACATCTGTAGTTTTCTACGATGACATAGAGACAGAAGAAAGGAGGCTGGTTGTCGATACAAAGCAAGCATTTCGTTAACTCTATCATCTGACTACACTGCATGCGGGGACCGTATTTCTTATTTTCTTCTACACACAAAAAGTCACACGCCAGCCATCCAGTGGCGAGGGTTTGCACCGTAATTGTTGCTGCTGCTCCTGCTCCTGCTTTTCTTCATCCTGTGGCTCCTTGTTCTGCTGTTTCGGTTTTCGCTGTTGGCTAGGGCTCTCGACTCATCCTTTACTGGTAGTAAGGGAAGCCACTGTTGGTCAGCACCGCTTGGGTGGCGATCCCACCAAATGCGAGCATGGCAAGGCGGCCGTTCTTGATCTCGGACACCTGGTACCGCGCATACTTAGACGGGTCCTTGCCCAAGCCAAGGGGGTCAAAGCTAAACTCGCCCGCCGCTCGGTCCGAGCCCTTGCTCATCTCGTAGATCGCCGCACCCATCACTACCTCTAGAAACCCGATCGCCAACAGGCCAACGGTCATGTCGCCGCTCTTGACGAATACATCGTGCGCCTGCACGGCATTGTACCCCGCGTACTTGGCAACCGGCAAACGCAGGCCCATGTCCACAGCTACCCAGCCCAACACCGCAAGCATGGCGAAGCGGCCGTGCTTGATCTCGGCTTCCCTGAACCACTTGAGCGCGGACAGGCCAGTGCGGGACTCGTCCCACTTTGTAGGCACCATTAGGTAAGTGAAGTCAAAGCCAATATCAGACAAGCCAAGGGGGTCAAAACCCACGTCCGCGGGGAGGGACCCGTCCAATGCCTTAGGCGCCTCGAGGAAGGGCACAGCCTTGCTCTTGACGGACAGCTGGGTCGCGGGGGCCTTGGGGGTGGAGGGCATGACGAAGGCAGAGGAGAGGGCGGCGGTGGCAGCGAGCACGATGGTGATGGAACGCATAGTATATGGTTGATGTGGAGAGTTGTTGGGAGGAGGGACCTGTGGGTTTGCGGGATTTTTTTGGGGAGATGGTCAGTGTGGGTTGCTGGGAATGTGTGCGCGTGGATGGATATGTAGGGCGGTGGCTGCCTCTACTTAAATTCCATGACCCGGTGCTGGATTACTGAGTCCAGTTGCGATCATGGCAAAGTTGCATGCCCAAACAAGAAATGGCACGCGCGCGGACGGGGGAGGTGCGTGGGGAGGCCAACGTGCAGCAAGCAGCTAACGAAGCCCCGTGGACCTGCACACACACCTGTCATGATTTTCGAACTGTGTGCACTGTGTGAGAACACGAGAGGCGGAGCCGGGCTAGCCGGGAAAGAACGTCCCATGGTAGAAAGATCCCAAATGCTCGATTCAGGGTGGTGAGGAGCTCTGTTCCTTAGAAAGGATTGAGAGCTGTGGTGGAAGGATTGAAGGGGTGGGAAGCCTACACCAAGCGAAGAAGCCTTCTTCATTGGGCAGACAAATGAAAGTACATTTCCTCCATGAAGAAGCAGGGAAATGAGAGGATTGCTAATGGGGGGAATATATATATTATTAGTATAGGAACAGAAGCAGAAAGAGACTGGCAGTTGGCCTCCTGCGAAGATCAAAGCTCAAACTGGCAGCGAATGGGGACTGCTGCCAGTGGTACAATGGCTCATTATCCATAAAATGACCCCTTGTCCCGGAGGCACGGACTACATGGCTTGGAAAATGGAATTAGTTTGCAATCTTAAGTCGTAGACAATTCAGTTGGGTCCAGGTCGTAGTAGTCCGAGCGCCGGCAATTCACGAAAAGGGCTGCAGCACTACTCGCCACTCGAGGACCAATGCGGGTGTCGACGTCGACCGATACGACCATTACTAACGGTCGACATGGGCCCATAAGCCTTACTTTTTCGCGTTATGTGGGCCAAGGATCATGCACTGAGCAACCAGGACACCTATGCCCGTCGCAGTCGTAGTTCCTATCCTCGTGTATTACAGCTTCCACAATCTGATGTGAGAAGGCAACTAGCAGCATGGAAAAAGCAAGCAACATCGCCGTCCACTGGGCGAGATGACGCTCTGGCACCCCTCCGCTGAAACTCCTCTCTCACCATCTTCTCTCCCCACGCCAAATTAAGACGTGCGCATATATCTCCATTTACTTTACATTCACGATCGACCGTTTCTTTCCCCTTGTTTATGCGCATATAGGCGCCATGCCCTCCATCTTTGGCCTGGGTGGGAGCGGCAGTGGTAGCAGCCGGAGTGGCAACGGAAGAGGGGGAAGGAGCAACGACACCGGGCCTGCTCCCGCGCCTTGTTCCACAAGCCGGGTCAGTAATGAGGAATGTGCTGCTGTCAAGTCCACCCACCGATCTGTCAAGGTCATGGAGCCAGTTGTGGACGGCTGCAGCACAAATTTGGTTGACTTTCGACGCTCCCCCCCCCACCCCCTCGTCACACGGACCGTGCCTGACAACCACATCCTCTTCCAGGGCTGGGTCACGGACGAAAGGTGTATGGATGTTAAACCCAAAAGGTGCATATTCTCAGTTTTTTTATAGGATACGGGTGTGTAATGTGCATGACCCTTCAATCCACTGCATATGCGTCGGGATCGCGTGGTCGACTGGCCCCTTCCTCGATATGGAGTCCCCGCCATAGTGCTTTGGTCGAATTTTGTACCCTGACCTAAATGCTTCCCATGTTCCGAATGTATTCAAAATTTGTCTTTTTCAATTACGCAACGCCTCTCTCGCCGCTACCACCTTATACAGGTTCCTCGTGTTGGAGGGCAGCACCCTGAGCTTCTACCAAAATGAGGAAAACACCGGCCCCATGGTTGGAATGGAAAATGTGGAGAAATTGAGGCTGGCTGATGACTCAGTGCTGGACTTTGTGCACGTGCCTGAGGACAAGACCAAGCTGATATTTCTTGTCAAGGGAGATGGAGGAGGTGGAACGGAGACGAACGATAAGTCCTTCACTTTCTCCAGCAACGGCGGTCGGGACAACGACGAATGGATAGAGCACATCCAGGAGGCAATTGAATCGATCCAGCGACAGAGCGAGCAGGAATTAGTTGGTTTTCCGCCGGGTCAGTCGTCCATCCTGTCTACTCCTAGCACGCGCAATGGCGACACGGCCACCTGCGTGGAGCGTGGGACCCCACTAGGCTCGGACGGTCGGATGCAAATGTCTGCCCCTTCTTTGCCGTCCAGCGAACCAGCATTTAGCCGCCCTGTAGTACCAATGTCACCATCATCACGACAACAGCCACCATCATCACTGCAAAAGCAAAGGATACCGATTGTAGAATCGTCCCTCGTCCCACTGGCCCCATTCGAGCTTTCCATCCAAAATCCTCACACCTTGCACCTTCGTTCCTCCGTCTCCTGTACCCAGCCCGTCAGCATCATTACTGCCACTCCACCACAAGCACCGCTGGCCCAGTATCCTCACCAGCCGCAACAGCAGCTGCAGCAGCATGACGCGGTTTGGACTCCTGTTCCTGTCTCGTCGTCGCAGCAACCCACTCCTTGGGGTGAGGCGGGTGACGGGGAAGGAAAACGAGCCGAGAGTGCGAGTCATTTGTCGGTCCTCCCACCTTCACCGGGAATGCTTCGTAAGGATGAGAGCAACTCAGGTTTTGGCGGCGGTGGTGAAGGGGGAATGGGGAGAGGGATGGACGAGACGACTGCAGGGATGCTAGGGATGACTGTTCGCACTTTGGCTGCTGTCACGGGCGAGGGGGAGGAGGAAGATGAGGAGACTGAGGAGGAGGTAAAGCCTACTGAGGCAGCTTTGTCAAGAGGAGGTCTGACGATGAGCGCCTTGGAAGAGCTAGCAGGGGGAAAGCGACGGCCAAATCCAGAACGGGAAGACATGATCAGCATGGAGGAGCGGAAGCAGCGCGTGGAAGAAGGAATGCGAAGGACAGCGAGTGCTTGTCGGGCTGACGCCCGCATCAGGGTGGAAGAAACGGTTCGGAACGAGAAGTATCAAGGGTGGGTGAACATGTCGCGGCGAAAACGGTATATGGTCCTGCTCGCCCCCGAAATGCCCATAATTGCTGCAACCGCAGCTAAACCACAAATAGAACTACAAGTAGGACCACCAACAGTATTCGTAACAGCCGCCACCTCGTCAGCAACATCCACGAGATTGCCTTCCCTCTCCACGGCAACTTTAACAGGAAAAGAGAGCTTTCCCCGCCTGGCCCTGTACTCGAACCCGAGTGACCTACGAAGTCACAAGCCACCAAAGGAGACAATAGTCCTTACAGCTGACTGCATCGTCGAGTCCCGTCGGTTGCCCATCGCCGCAACCCTTTCGAGCAGCGGTGGCATAAGGGGCAGGGGTAGGAGCAGTAGTTGGCAGAAGACCTCATTCTCGGCCCCGTCAATCAGTACAACGCCGAGCTCGTTTTCCGAGACGCTGGAGCCGGATACGGTCATTGACTTGCTGCTTACCAGCAGTCGGACAGGGCTCCTCAAGACTTTAACCTTGCAGTGTTTTACGGTGGAGGAGGAGAATAGATGGATTTCGGAGTTGCAGCAGGCGATTGGCGCGTTGACGGGCGAAGAGGAGTACGATAACAGCCCAGGGTTCTTGGGTGGTGTGGGAAGCTTTTCTCGTGAGCTCTCGGAGCACATTTTTCCGAGTGTGTGCTGTTCTCTCTCATAAAGGTTTTGAATAGGAATATAGAAGAATGTGAGTGCAAATTGTCATACGTAAGTATGTACATTCGCACAAACCACTAAATCAAGCAGATTTTCACTTCTATTGCGTATGCATATATGCATGTGTGTTTATTTTGTAGATGTATCCGAATAAAAACAGACCAGTCAGTTTTAAGCATCTCTTGAAATTCAAAGAAACTTGATTTTGCTTGCTTCGAATCACATGCTTGCAACCCTTCTTTGGTTCATTAAACTCTTTCCTTATCGGTCGACAAAAAACATAAATTATCTCAATCTTTCTCTCGCATTAAAGCTTAGCCATTGTTCATCCGCAATGATTTCTCCGAATAACCTCAAAAGCGAGAGCCACGGCCGCGGCACCAGGGTCCGCATGCCCATGGGTCACAGATATCGGCACGTAATTTGCCCTCCCCGCCATAGCCTCCATCGTTTTGGTCGCGTCCGCACCAGCTCTCGCGGCCGCTGCCGCTCCTTCCAACCCTTTACCGGCCAGCAAAGCCTCGCTTGCTGGGATCCAAGCGTCCAACATCGTGCGGTAGCCCGGCTTTGCGCCACTATAGAAAGACATACGCTCAACGGCGTGCTTCACACCGATTGCCCACTGCTCCGGCGTAGGGATCATCGCCTGTTGCTCGGACAATGAACGGGCTAGCGCCCGAAAAAAGATTTCGAAGAGTGCTCCCGACGTCCCTCCCATAGAGTCGCTTACAGCATTAGCTACAGAGGTGACATAATCGGAGGCATTGCGCGGTTCCACATCCGCGGGAAGATCCATCGCGGCCTTCGCTCCACGCTTGAGCGTTACGCCGCAATCTCCGTCGCCCCCATAGCTGTCCAACTCATTCAAATAACCCTCTTCTTTAATCAAAGCTGCGCCTACGGCTAAAGTGTTGTTTTGGTACATCTTGATGGCGTGAAGAAGTGAAGAAGAAGGCGATGTAGAGGCGGAGGAATCGTCGGTATCAGCATTGCTTCTTTTGGGGGCAGGAGACAAAGGTATCGAGGCTCCTGTCGTTCCAGGCACGCGTACCTCCGCCGAGAGCCAACCTGGAGCTTTGGTGGGCGCGTCCAATCGAGCTAAGCACTCCGGCATTGCTTTCAAAATGGTCAGCGACACGCCAGCCATCTCCAAGGAAGTCATATAAGGCCCCACAAACACACGGTGGACACGGGCAAAGACCGGTGCACTCTCCAGCACCTGCACTGCCCGTCTGACCACAACATTTAACTCAATGAGTGGAGTAGCTCCCAGATTGTTGACCAGCAGTGCCACGTCTTGATTTGGAGCCAGCGGAAGGTACCCGTGCCCTCCCTCACCCTCCTTGCTGATGATAGTCTGTATCATCCGCTCTATCAAAACGTCGACAGGTTGCAGGGGCATGCGCTCGATCCCCTCCTCGCCGTGAATACCCATTCCCAGCTCCACCGTGTCTCCATCCAATCGCGCCGAAGGCGTTGAGCCCGGCACCGTACACACAGATAGTGCCAGGCCTAATGAGCCCATGTTGGAAATGGCCTGCTCGGCCTCTGCCTTGACATGCATCAAATCCAATCCCGCCGAGGCCGCAGCTCCCGCGATCTTATGGACCAAGACCGTCCCCGCTACCCCCCGTCGGCCGGTGATGCCCTTTGCTTGCGGCAAAGCGCAATCGTCCGCCACCACCACCATCTCCACTAGCAACCCCTCGCTCAAGGCTTGTTCGCGTGCCATGCCAAAATTCAGCAGGTCGCCCGTGTAACGCTTGACAATAAGCAAGGTGCCTCGAGGTCCAGTTACAGCCCGAATGGCTGCCAAAATGCTGCCTACGCTCGGCGAAGCAAACACATCCCCAAGCACAGCCGCACTCAGCATGCCGTCCGCGACGAACCCCCCGTGGGCTGGCTCGTGTCCGCTGCCTCCGCCTGAAATTAATGCGACTTGGTAAGCTTTCACGTTAGCGTAATCGACCCGCAAGAGTACGTGCAGACCGTCGAGGCGTGCGAGCGTCTTAGGGTGAGCGAGCAGCATACCTTGAACGGCTTCCTCCACCAAACTCTCGGGCGCGTTGATGAGCTTCTTTGCCCGGTGCAGGGCGGTGGCGCTTGCCATGGCTGGTGTGGGGGAAAATAAAGATATGGGAGGTCATTCGATTGTCACGTAATGTTTTACAAATGCACAAAACCTAAGCACCCCGCCAAGGGAGGGGGGGTGTTCGGCATGTTGACCTGCTTTGGCATGCATGCGCCATTAAAAGCAATTCCCCACGGCACCCACCAAAAAGACAACAAGCCTTCGCCTGATCAACCCCATCCTCGGTACGATTTCTTGAGGTAGCGCACGCCTTACAGGCAGGTGTGCCGTGCAATGCGGGGTGGAAGATGCACGGATGGGATGACGATAAAAAGATCTGAGACGGGAGGTCGCAGGAGTTCAGGAGGTTGGCCTGCACCACCACCGGTTGCACTATAATCCAGGGCGCCCTCCGGATTGGACGACCAGACAATGCAGTTGCCTGTGTGAGAGCATTGCCGATGAGGAAGGGGCTTGTAAGAGTGTGAGCGCCCCCTGCTTGTCCGACAGGATCGATTTTGCGCGGAGATTTTGGCGATCCGGCTGCCGGTCGGACCGGACCCCAGACCTTAGGATACACTCGATGCCTTTTCCAACTCCTGCTGCTCCCTTGCACTCCAATCCTCGTCTTCATGTAAACCCACAGTATGAGGTGTACGGCAGGAATGTCATGCATAAATGGTGACAGTGCGCAGGCCCGCTGGACTGCACATGTAAAGAAAGACCCAAAAGTTCCACATGACAAGTTGCACTGCTGTAGCTATCATTCGATGGCCATCGATCCTAGCTAGGCGCGTCGCCTCACTTGTTCTTCTCCACGTCGTCACGCAACACAATGCACAGAAGGATATGCATGCCACTATGAGCATCGGGACCGGGGCCTTGGGCCTGATGTGGATGCTGTGCGTCTCTCAGGTAGTCGCTTTCAGACCAGTTGTCATGCTAAGAGCAACGGCAGCACGAGGAGGCATGATCACGACCGCCTCTTCGTGTGTCGCCCTACCAGTAGCCATATCGCTGCCATGCAAACGGCTTTACTCCACGATTGCGTAAGTACATGCAGGGATGATGTCAAAGGTCGTCGAAAAAGGGGCATAGGAGCCCGGGCCTGGTCTCGCGCTCGGGAGAAATATTCCTTTGTACGAACAAAATGATCTTTCTGCTACTTCTACCATCGATGCCAGCATGCATACTCTGCGAGCTTTCATGTTTATCTCCATACGTATGATGGTGCTTCTAGATTTGGTGATGTCTTATTATATAGGTTTATCGAACCCCTCCTTTCTAATTCTATATCGCCTGCACCCGCCACCACTCTCCGATCAAATTGCTACTTGAAGACATCTCTTCTCTTTCTCCTCTATGACTCTCCTCACCATCACTACTTCAGCGAATCAACGGACGCGGCCTCCGATCAGGCGGCCGCAGAAGAACTGGAGAAGGACGTGCTCAAGTCCGAGTGCGGGGTGGACTATGTGCCCTTGGCCAACATGCTGCTTACCGGAGACTTCAAGGCCGCCGACCAATTTACCCGCGATGCTCTCATTCAGATTGCCGGGGAGGATGCGCAAAAGCGGGGATATGTGTATTTTACTGAGGTAAGAGGCTTGCCGGAGGCGGACATGGCGACGATCGAGAAGCTCTGGCTCAAGTACAGCAAGGGCAAGTTTGGATTCACAGTCCAGCGCGCGATCTGGAACCAAGTAACGGTGGGCAAGGATTTCGAGCGATTTTGCCGGAAGATTGGGTGGAATATGATGGAGAACGGGATCGAGCGCAAGCTTAAGTGGTTTGGTAACTCTGAGTTTATCTACGATTTGGACAAGGCTCCCCCCGGCCACCTACCTCTCACCTCGGCCCTACGCGGCACGTCTCTGTTGAAAAATTTGCTGACTTACCCTCTGTGGGAGACGGATTGGAATAAAGAGGAGAAAAAAGAGTAGAAATGACATGAGATAGATGGAGTGGGAAGTCACGAAGGAAAGTGTGTGAATAGGGGGCGACGACAGGGAGGAGAAGGAGGGCGTGTGGCGGGTGTGGCCGCGTGCTGGAGGAAGGATGCGTAAACGATTAGGAGAGTCCGGCAAGCGGTGCGTGCGTTCGAAAAGCGATGGAGGGATAAGTGGGACGAAGAGAAGCGGAGAGGGAACGACGGACGAAGAAGGGGTGTCGATGCACACATGCAGGAAAACGTCATTTTTGTTGCTGGACACAGCAAATCCACATTCCCGTTACAAAATGCTGACGAGAACAAATAATTTTGTGAAGGAGGCCAGTAACAGACGCGACATTACCCCCCTTGAGGAGCAAAATAAATGGGGAGGGAAAGGTAGAGACCGAGTGAGGGAGAGAGAGAGAGAGACCCACGAGACAACACGACTAACAATGACAAGAAAAGGGGAAAAGGAGGGCATTTTGGTAAAGAATACATCTTTGGAACTTCACGTGACAATTAGTTGCTCGTATATACCGATTTGCTTGATTTTTCGAAAAATAGTGGCTTCTAGTGAGGAAGCTCAGTATCCGAAGCCTTTCCATTCCTTGTCCCACCCCGACAAATTGCTATGCCGACGCTCATATGCTCTCTCTGCTCCTTCCTTCACGTTCACACAGGCGCTTTTCATATTTACAACCACGAACGACAAGCAAGCAACCATGGCACGGCAGTAGAGACAAGCAAGCAAGCCCGCAGCCATGATGATGATGGGAAGGAGAAAAGATGGGGTCGCAGCAGCCGCCTGGACTCTCATTTGCTTGCTGCTATGTGCCGCCAACGCCGTCGTACAAGCCTTTAGCCATCCTGCTGCCTTCTGCGCTGCATGGTCTACCCAACGCTTGGTTCACAGGATCCATGCGGCGGATGAGAATGAAGCCGCAGGATCAACGACGTCCTCCCCCGCCTCCATCACCTCCAAGGAAAGCAAGGCTTCCGCCGCCTTCATCTCGCCCGCCATACCAACATCTTCATCGGTGGGGGACCTACTCGAGTATCTGGGGGACCAAAATACGCGGCGGCGAGCAGCCCGCCGTCTTTTAAAGCGGCCAGAGCAGGTTCCTGCGGAGGGGCTGGTCGAGTTGCTGAAAGCCACCTGCAGGCTGGGTAACACCAACGGTTGTCAGAAGCTCCTGGCCATGCTACGGGCCATGGGCACGCCTCCCCATATATCCCTGTATGAGGCCTTGCTTAAGATGTCCAATAAGCGCTACACCTGGGACCTGTCGCTAGCCTTGCTGCATGAGGCGGAGCAAGAAGACGGCCTGCCGTTGACGCCGGGCATGCTGGGCGGCACCCTCTACACCTGCTTGCAGAGCGGTCGACCCCACGAGGCTGTAAAGCTCCTCAAGCGTTTCAAAAAACACGACAGCAAGCCTTTGGTATCCCTACTGATGTTCATGATTCGACTGTTGAGTGACAAGGGCCTGGTGCCAGCTCTGCGGGAAGTGAGCGCGGCATTGGCCACCCTGGGTGTGGAGGGAGATGCGGCGCTGTACACATCGCTGGTGGCAGCCTTTGGACGCGCGGGTAGCTATGAAGACGTGGTTTCCAGCGCGGTGTTAGTGGAGGGCAAGGGAGTGGCAGACAAGGGGCGGATCTACAGCTCGGCGGTCGCTGCGTTGTTGGAAGGAGACTTGCCGTCTCCCGCCCGGGAGCTGTACAAGCGTGCTCTACGAGATGGGGCCGTGATAAGTCGCAAAGGATACGAGGTTATGATCGCGGGGGCGTCACGTGCAAGCGACCCGTCGCAAGCTGTTTTTTTCTTGCAGGAATTCACAAGTGCCGTGGCCGCTGCGGCCGCGGCTGCTGCTCCTGGGGGGCAAGAAGGGACGAGAGGCGAGGGCGATCAGAGGATGGACGGTAACCCTGTACCTGCCAAAGTGTACTGGAGGCCTATTAGTGCCTGTCTCCGCGCAAAGCGTCTGACAACAGCGGCAGATCTTGTGCTTGAATATTACAACGATGTGGCGGGCACTGCATCGGACCCCGTCCCTCTCAACAACCTGATCCGAGCCACGTGCGACAGCGGCTCGGCCGAGGATCAAACTTTAGCGGTGCGTGTGTATGAGGCCATAGTAGCGTCGCAGGATGGGAATGTCTTCGTGGGTAACAGCTACACAAGCATGATTCTGATTGGGGCGTATCGCCGCACGCAGGAGCTGGACAAGATAGTAGGCTTGCATAAAGCCATGCTTGCGGCGGGGGTTGATGTATGGCTCCCTGCGGCCAGCAATGTAATGTATGCATACGCCAAGCAAGGGGATGTGGAGGCAGAATTCGAGACTTTCCAAGCATTGGCATCGTCGACCGCTCAAGTCCAGATGGTGGGGACTCAGAACAAGAGCAGTAGTAAGGGCAAGAAGAAGGACGCTACCTCCGCGTCTGCCTCCTCCCCAACCCCACAACAGGAGAAACATCTCCTCTTATGGGAGCGTCTGTTGTCACGCGCCATGTATCTATCGTCGGAGCACCATCGCCTGGATATGGCCTCCTTGATTCTGTCTCTCCTGCAAAGGTACCGGTACTTGCGTGCCAGCGGGCCGACGGACTACATGAATTTAATCAAGGTATTCAGCCAAGCTAGTCGGCCGGGGGATGCATTGCAGGTGATGGTGCTAATGAACCAACGCAAGGGCGAAGCCAAGCCTTCGACCTTGCACTACAATGCAGTGCTGCACGCCTTCACAAGGTTGGAGCGGATGGCAGACGCCGAGGCTGTGTTTGAAGAAATGAGGATGCGGCAAGTCTCTGCGGATGCTGCTACTTTCAACATGCTCATTTCGGGCTTTGAGCGCGCGCGGCAGCCAGATCGGGCTTTGGCTTTTTACGAAGAGATGACCCGTCGGGGGATTAAAGCGGATGCGTATGTGTTGAACAGTATGATTAGTGTGACGGCGGATTTGAGGAATCGCACGCAGGCGAATGGCCTTCTGACGCGCTTCAGAACGTTGGCGGGCGATCCGGAAGAGGCTTCGAATGATATCATGTTCGGTGCATTCATGCATGCGTTGGCCAAGGCAGATGTGAAAAGCCGACGTGAGGCCTTAGAATTGCTTGAGACATTCAAAGCGAGTGGGCGTACCCCCAACACGATCATGTACAATGAGGCGATGTACGTGACCTACCGTTTGGTGCGTGATGACCCGACGGGCATGTCGGAGAAGGCTTTACGTCTATATCACGAAATGCTCAGCCATGGGCCATCCTCGATGCCGAACCCACTGACCTACCGCCGGCTTTTCAAGTGTCTGAAGCAAGCATGTCGCTTCCAGGAGCTGGCGGACGTGGCTGCTACCTTACCGCGGGAGATGCTGGTAAAACATGATCGCTTAGGTGTCCCTGCGATTCTCGCCTCCTTACGCGTTGGCCAGTCGGACCGGGCGAGAGATCTGCTGGGGGACTTGGTCCTGAAGCCAAACACAAGTTATGACACTTACCGGTGGGCCACGTTTGTCTATTGCACCAAGCTAGATCCGCCTGACCTGGCCGCAGCTGAAACCATCCTCGGCCTGGTGGAGGAACAGGGGTGGAAGGCGGACCGAGGGTTCTATGGGTCTTTGCTCCGTGGATGCTGGGCGGCGAATCCAAAGCAGATTGAGAAGGCATTTGATGTATATCACAATTTGCCTCCAGCATTTCAGGGCGGGGACCCTGCAGCAGTAGCAGCGCTCTGTCACGTGGATCGAGGTCGCCTGGATCGGGTTGCGGGCTTGCTGCAAGAGATGCGAGATCGAGATGATGTCGCTGGGGCGGATATTCTCGTGACATTGCTAGAGAGTTTGCTAATTAGTGAAAGCTGGAAGAATGCCCTGTCGGTAGTAGATGTGATAATTGATTTTGAGCTATCCATGACACGCTCTCAACGTCGACAGATAGAGGCCCTGGTCCATGGCAACCCCAAGGGCCCAGCGTTAGAAGTGCTCGAGAGGTTGGCTTTGTTACCTGTACGGCACGAAGGAGAAGTGGAGGGTGTGCCGGTGGTGGAGGAAGATGAGGAAGAGGAGTGAGAGGTCAGGATGAGCGGGTTAATAGTAGGGGGTAAGTAGAGGTCTAGCTTTTAAATTTCTCGTACGGGAAAGGACGATGACGATGACGTCAGTGTAAGTAAAGAATCAATGTAATTTGTAAACGAATATATATGCTTTCAGTATATATTGGCAGCGCTATGCTTTTATAAGTTTTTGCCCTGGAAGAAAGAAGAAAATCATTAAGGGGAAAAGGAAGGAATGAGTCCAGGGCACCCGAAATATTAAACAAACCCGTCTTTCCTCTTAATAGCCTCTCAATAGAAGGGGTTGGTGAAGATATGGTTCGTAGACTCGAAGGTATGTTTGAGGGGCGTCAGGCAAGTCCAGGAAACATCTGCCAAACATAAAAGATACCCGGAGATTGGAGGGCGGAGAACTTTTTTTTTTTTCTTTACCGTGCATCCTCTTAGGGACAGATGAAAAGTGTGTATGGCATTCGTCCCTATGAAAAATCGTCCAAAGCATGTATCATCATAGGAAACAAAAAAGAAACATGTGACTCCCAGATATTGCCCCGAGGGAAGCAGATGTCTCGTAACCGGCATGTGCGCAAACAGCGCTTGCGTCTCCTTAATAAAAAGCTACCCGGATTTCCGGAATATGGAGAGAAAGGAAGCGCAGTCGAAATAGGCCAAGTCCAGGAAACATCTGACATTTGATAAAAAGCTACCCGGAGTTTGGAAGAGGGAGACATTTCTCCACCGCCCATCCTCTAATGAAGTAGAGGAGGCGGTGACGAAGTGTTATGAGCATATGCCTTCGTCCCTTGGACTCTCTTCAGCCCACTTCTGTGAGGAGAAAGGTTGTTTGGGGAATCAGGTATGATGGGGGGGCGTGAATTGCGAGGAAGGTCCACGGTTGTGTGGTTTCCGCAATCTCACTAGGAGTGGTTTC
>Ga0160420_100101_pt1 | contig 51126 bp, 45 predicted proteins | sample CelAP2metagpilot_FD_108197 | JGI IMG/M metagenome (GOLD analysis project Ga0160420, IMG submission 108197) | Phycosphere-associated microbial communities from algal ponds in Kailua-Kona, Hawaii, USA - Cellana AP2-5-5 metagenome pilot | ecosystem: Engineered > Artificial ecosystem > Aquaculture >...
CTCCCTTTCTTTTTTTCACACATCCACTCCGCCGTCCTCCGTCCATCTTTCCGGCCGCTCCCCACCCCTGTCTTTCTTGGCGGCTTCCAAGGCTCGAAACGCGGCGATGGCCAGAACTATGTTTGTGACGCCTGCCGGTGTGGGTTAGGACAAAAGTAGCAATATCCACTCCTCCTCTCTACCCATCCGACACATGACTGATTAGATGGTGTATATGTATACCCAAGCACCGTTCTCTGCTACATTAGCTAGATTTCTTCGCGGGGGAGACGTTACAAGTATAACTGTGTACAACGATCACGTATCTACCGTGTATCGATCACGTGACGTCTCTTGTGATCATGGTGGCATCATGACAGTTGAAAATCATTCAAACATGGGAGATCCCTCGCCAGCAAGACCGACTCAATTTCTTGTTAATGTATTCATGCCATTTACACCGCACACCCATAGGTAGCATGGTTACGCTAAGAAGGCCGTGGCGGAGAGCATGGTCGCGGGGTAAAGTCCTCGCTCTCGTCCTTGGAGTCCTGCTCAGCCCACCATTTGCTCAAGCCTACGTAAAGCCCCCCATCCCCTCCATGGAGATGCATCGTCAAAAACACGATGCCCTCCACCATCGTCGCTGTGCCCTGCAGCACATTGCTGGCATGGCTAGTGGGCTTCTCCTTTGGGGGGGCGTCGCACCATCAGCATGGGCAGCGGACAGTAGCGGCGGACGCAAGGGACTCGTTAACCTGCTGCGAGTACGGGCGTATATTGTGACCCTCAAAGAAACCCTTCAAGAATTGCTCGACAACGGTGAAAAGTCCGCTCCGGCAGAAATCAATCAACAGATCAAATATTTGGTGCGCACGATTCGCATGGCCGAATCCATACATGAGGCAGCCATGTTGGTAGAGGGTGGGGACAGGGCTCGGGACGCCGCCAGGACTGCAGGAAGAGCCAGTTACGAGTATTTGACTCAGGTCATTGAATTTAGTGGGTTTGAAGACATGAAACGCGACGGGGTGAGCAAGTACGCCACTTTATCCAGCCCTGAGCGGATTCAGTTTGCGCTCAAATGTCTGGCGGCTGCGGATTTAGGTATATGGCGGGAATGGCATGACTGGGAAAAAGGAATTCTTGGTTGGGCAGCAGAGGCGTTATATACGTTGACATCCTATCAATATGCTCAGTCTTGTTTTGAGCAAGATGAATGTAGGCATTCCTCATACGATAAAGATCGTGTCATGCTCTTTATGTATATAACTTTTCCTGAAAGTCATCAATAATCTGCCCAAAACTCACATCCTCCCCCATTCATTCTTTCCACTTTCTCTGTCCCTCCTCCTTATTTAAATTAACAGAACTTAGTCGGTACTTCCGCTACTTTCCGCCGGCGGTGCTTGCCGATGCGCAAGGCATCTACGAGTCTTACTTTTTGTCTGGTGGCGGATGAGGAAGGGTCTGAGAGCAAAATGAAGAACAGAATGATAATAAGATGTATATCTTTAAAGTGTATGACCAACCAGCCGGCAGCTCTACTGACTGAATGCCTCTGTTGCGCATCCATCTTCCTTAAAGGTTCTTTTTCATGAAATTCTCGGTAGTGTTTTTTAAACCACTTTTCTATAGGTACTCTCGTAAGCTTTTACTTTTTCATTTCCTCGTTTTCCATAACTTTGGTTCAATTTTTTGTAAGGCTTAAAAAATATGTACGTTCAACCTCGTCCCTATACAAGAATTCAGTTCATCTAATAATTGCTCCGCAGACTTTTCATAATCTAGAGATCCTGGCAGAAAAATGTTTCCCCCCTTTTGCTGGAGAGGTAACAAAGACAAATATACTCCTGGAAAGACGGTTTCTGCAAGTTAGGTGTTGGTGTCTCGCTCAATCTTGAGGCAGGAAGTGTGATCTCTTTTCCCTGTCGATGTGAGAAGGGCTTACTTAGCTTAGTGGCTTCGGATCTTCCTTGTCCCTTGATTAGGGTACTAGTAGAGGGTGTTGGAGTTGTATCAAATATACTAATAGAGTCTCTGTCCGTTGGGTTAAATAGGGAAACCGAACCAACACCGCCGAAACCAACCCGGTGGGTGTTCGCTCTGGTTGATTGAAGTCTTTTGTTATGATATAAAAAGTTCCTCAAGGTAAGGATGATAAGACAGCAACATTCGCAGATTGGAGAGATCCCGTTTGACATCAGCAGCAATTACAATTTCGTTCAAGACTTCCTTGCTTATAAAATTAAAATGCTGTGCGGGGTAAAGATGGTGTCGGCAATGTCGAAACAAAACACTACAAGCCCTCCCGTTGGATTCATTCACTCATAGAAACAAGTCAAGTCAAGTAATGTCAGTGGTTTCTTCCAGGAAGGAGATCTATCCTACTCATTCGAGTTGGTGTCCTAGACTGTTCTACCTACCACCAACTCTCGACTTCATCCCAACCAACAGCAATCCCATCAATGGATTTAATCCACCTTGCGACGCTCACTCATCGCACGGTCATCATGACTATCACTCAATATCTGCCTTTGGATTTCGTGTACTCGCTGCCGAGCGATTCCTCGATGTATCACATCCAAAGCATCCGGTGTCCTAGCTAAAATATTGAGTATAAACGATTTTGAAGCATCTCCTACCCAACCCTTTTTCTCATTTACCTCAACCATCCCAGAGAATAACTCCATTCCGTCTGCTTCTTTATCTTCTTCTTCATTTATTACCTTTCTCAATTCTTTGACTCCCCCTTGCGCTGCCCCATCATCTGTAACACCATCTTTCATTTCATTTATCCGCCTTCGGACCTGAAAATACACCCACACTAATACACACCACGCTACCACCACTGGCGAAATCACATACAAGAGCAAACTCATCAACAACGCTACCGCGATCACGAAAAACGCCATGGGCAAAGTCACATGTGGATCGGCCCAGGAGAGGAGGTACGAGGCTCGTTCTAAGAGGGATGAGATAATGCCTAAAAAATCTTGCGTCCAACGGACAAGATTGATGAGTCGGCGGATTTTCTTGGGCGCAGAATATGCTTCCATTTGAAGGACTCGCTCGACCAGCCGGTGGGGCCAGAATTCAATAGGGTGCGGGGAGGAAGAGGGAGGGATAGAAGAAGGTGGAGTGGAGGGGCAGAATTCGAGTGGGATGGAGGATGGGAAGGTGGACGAGAAAGAGAAAGAGGGGGAAGAGTTAGTAAGGGCACCATTGAGCAGGATAAGGAGAGCTAGGTTAAGGGGAAGGGCCCATGTGGGGACGACGAAGAGATAAGTGACAATAACAAGGAAGAAGAGCGGGTAGTCGAGGAGAAGGAGTTGAAGCGAAGAGGGGAGGAGGGCTTTTTTTAGGCGAAATATGTTGATGGCAAGGACTCGTAAATTCACGTTCTGGATTGTTAAATCTGCTGCTGTGGCTGCGGCTGCGGCTGCTGTTTTCTCAAAAGTCGTTGTTGTCGTTGCAGAGGTAGAAGGACGAGGCGTATTGAAACTGTCCGCCAGGAGAGGGCGGGAGGCGAGGTAGGTGCGGAAGAGGTTGTGGGGCGTATTGAGCGCGACCTCTAGAATGACTTGACCCACCACCCACTCTTCCAAGTAAAGGCGTGAGGAGGAGGAGTATTGCTTCATTTGCGGCACATATTTTTGGGAGAGGAGTTGCTGGGTGGTTTTAGGGCGACGGCCGCCATCAATGAGCTTGGCGGCGAGTAGGTCGAACGCAGAGGTGCGGGGAGGGAAAGGTTGGTGGTAGCCCAGGAAGTTGGGAAGAGGAAGAATGAGGCGGCCGATGATGAGTGTCCGGAGAGGTCGCTACGATTTGTGTTTCATGTTTGTTTTGATGTGCGTGGAATGAGAGTTGGATTGTCAGGAATAAAGTGAGACTGACACGCATGCAAACAACGTACACGACGAGGACTGGGACACAACTATCGCCCCGTCTAATCTTTGTCTCCAATCACCAGCCAACAGCATAACCACATCAATATACCTTATCCAGCAACAACACGTGCACATCTGTCGTGATGTCCGTAACTTCAAACTGAAGCCAAGTCTCCCTCCACTCCTTATCTCTATGAGGATGCGCTAAAGATCTAGCAGCACGGCTACCATCTCCTCCTCCGTCCTTTTCTCCAACTTCTCCATTTTGTGAAACTTTAGGCTTAATCAGCCTCTTGGTCCCCTCACACCACACTTCAAAATACGGATTCAACACCCCATTCTCTCCTCCCAAACCTCGAGTGCCCTTGAACGTCAGAGTTAACGTCCCTACCACCGGCGCTCCGTCCTTCCTGCGCTTACTTTCATCACTCACCAACCCCAACAAATGCTTGGCGCCACGACGAAAAATCTTGCCTGTATACTTGCCTAAAAACCACTCTCCCTCGCCATTACTGGCCCTATACTCATCGTCAGAGGGTACTGGACCGCCGATTGTGGCGGACGTGAGACTGACGCGGATCCTCTCTCTGAATCTGACTCGTCGTCGGGAGGGCGCGTCAACACTACTATCTTCGCGTTCCTCCGCATGATTTTCCTCCATGTCCTTATTCGCTTTCTTTTCCTCGTTGTATTCATGTTCCTCCTGCCGCTGCTGCTGCTGCTGCTGCTGTTGCTTCTGTCGATCTTTTTGCTGCTGGAGTAGCTGCTCCTGCTCCTGCTGTTGACGCTCCGTGCCTCTCTCTTTGACAGGGTCAATCATCGTGCCGGGCCGCCAACCTGCCGAGTCGATCACCCCGCCGCCTCCAGTAAAAGCAGCAGAGGATCTGATTGTGACGGCGAGGTTGTTGGTAGGGAGACATGTGCGCGGCTGCTGCCGGTCCTTGGTGTGATCGTCGCTCGAAATGGGCGAGGGACAAAGGGACGACATAGCTGTGACACCCGCTGGAAAATTGTGACGTTTCTTGACGCTTCTGCGGAGGAGGGGTATGAGGTTAGAGCCGGAGGGCTTTACTTTCACAGCGTAGTGGATGTAGCGGTGGGCGTTGAGTAGTGCTTGAAGCAATCGCTCGCCGGGTCTCGGCGAGTACGAGCGCTCATGGGCCCACCCAAGCTACATGTAACTTTCACAGCATCCATGGCAGGCATGCCTTATCTCAAGCTATCCAGGCCATTAAAGTGTTGGTGTGGCATTCATAGAGCATTTGAAAAAATGGTGCGTGATGCAATTTTTTACGTCCTAGTCTTCATGTGTCATCAAGATGGTGCGTCCGTTTTACTTCTTGCATGATTGTTCTTGCTTGCCTGTGGGTCGTCGTCTCATCGATCTCCTCGCTTAGCCGCTCTGCCCTCCCTCCCGCACACGACCTCCACACGATTCCCACATGATGCAGTAGCGCGTTTGTATTGATTTCTAATCTAAGGTCATCCAGCTCGTAACGCTCTTAGTTCGCTTGACCATGCTGGGAAGCCAACAACGCGACATTCGACCTCCTTTTCATATTTAAACTCACTCTTCTAACCCACTCGCAACCACAAAACACAGACCACAAACGCACTTTCGGTACACAATACAACGATGTTGCGCCATCAGATCATCCAGGACACCCTGCTCCGCATCCCGACCACTGCAAGCGTCATTTCCAATGCGTTGTGTCTGCTGGGCCTCGTCCTGTGTATCGCCTTGGCAGCGGTAGGGACCGTTTACTTCATGGGTCCGCAGTGCGAGGACAAATCGATGCTGTTGCCCCAAAGACAAAAGCAGCAAACATCCTTGCTGCCCTCGACTGTGACGCCGCTGCCAACCACCTCCATCGTCACAGCGTGCCGCGTCGAACCGCAACAAGCGCCCACTCCCCAGGCCTCGCGCCCCGCTTCCTCGTGCAACATGAACCTGTCCCGATCAACTGTCGCTGCTTTTTAAAAAAATGTGTGTGGGGATTCCCTTCTCACGTGTGCTATCGTGTGTGTAATGCACAGCTTTTGCGTGTGGATTATGACAAAATGTGAATAAGTAGCCTCCAGTCAGCCAGCCTCCGTTAGTGGTGCTACTACAAAGTATTGTTGCCAGTGCACAAAAGCACAACAACCGGGGCCGGCCCTTTAAAGTATTAAAATATAATTCCTTGTGTGTCAAGTTATGTCTGCCTATGTTTCAATCAGAGGGAAGAACAATTTCATACAAACAAAACAACTCAAAAATTAATGATAATGATCGATAGTAGGTGAGCCAACAGCAGCGTTTTTGAGTGAGTCGTCTCGCCTTCTATTTAATGCTCTATTGTCTGCAGGCCTTACTCTGAGAGAAGATGTAGATGTCTTTCATCCTGTAATTGCATATACGATACACTGATGCCTCATATTGCGATCAGATACATGTTTTCCATTTCGAATTCTCATTCGTGCTTTTCTCAGCATTCTCTGGATATTCGGTCCATTCCCCATCTTCACACGAACACAAGCTTTCGTCCTCTACCAACCGAATCTACCTTTTACACGCTTCCCACCGCCTTGTGTCTTCTCAGAAACGGCTCGGGCTCCTTTCTTCTTGATTCATCCACGGAAGAGAATTCGCACTGCAAATAGTTCAGTGTAAACGGAAATCCTAAATACGTAATATGATCCACAAAATTCAGTGGAAAATCGTTTTGATCGCTCCCGCGGGGGTCTTCCCCTTCCTCAGGATCACAGACGACAAATGCACAGACATCGTCATCGCCGCTGCTGCTACTATTGATGCTGCGGCTGCTCCATCCGTCGACCCCTCGGCCAGTCCCACACGGGTAATACACTTCCTGTGGCTCATGTCGGAAGCCATATGAATGCGTCGGAGGGATCGATGGAGGCAAATGAGGAACAGGGTCCCGACTGTGTGTCACCCGAAAATGCGCACAAGACGATGCCTCTAGACTAGCTTGAAGAAATGTCTGAAAAGGAACATTGCCAATACGGGGCTGTCCAAAAGTGTAGAGCGTACTGACCCGCAGTCCCAATGTGTGGATCAATTCCAAAGCCGCAAATACTGCCAAGGCTCCTCCTAGGGAATGGCCCGTCAGGTGCAGGACCGGGGTAGGATACTCCCGATGGTACGCAGCAAGAATGGCAAGCACTTGATCGCGTAACTCCAGGTAGGTGTGGTAAAATCCGCGGTCCACCCAACAGCCTTCACAATCTGGAAAGGGTTCAGGGAAGAAATTCAGGTCGTCAAACCAATCCTGCAAGGCCAAAGGGTCAGTTCCCGTAAAGGCCAGGTATGTAGTGTCGGTAGATTCGTCGAAGGCAACGAAACCGTGCCCGTCGTGGATTCGGGAATGAATCGACGTCACTTTGAGTGATGGTTGGGCAGTGCACATGTTGCAGCCGTGAATGCAGCAGTAGGTGCAGCCTGTACACGGAGGAATGAGGTAGGGGGAGCACGAGGTGGAACATAAGAAATGTGATATACCTCCACGCCGAAATTCGCGTAAGAGGACACTTGGAGATGATAACGGAGGTAAGAAAGGATGACCTACCGCACAGATCAACAAGTTGGTACGCTAAGGTTTCGTTGTACTGGTGGCTTTGAGGCCCAGCAGGCGTCGGCGCTGGCGGCTCTAACGGGCTTCTACTAGTGATGATCCTATATTGCCCAATGGCCGCATTTCTTTGTGCCCATAGGGTAAGAGCTACGATCATCCGATGGGTCCAATGAAGCAAAACTTGAAATAGTGCTGCATTGCGCGGCTGCATGTAGATCTGTGGCTGGTACGTGGAGAGTGGCTGGCGTAAATTTTATGCGCTTCGACAGCGTTATAGATGAGGTTGGAAAAGAGGAGAATGTTGCCAGGCGGCACAGATGTGAAGGCATTGGCTGGAATGCTGCCGCTTCCACTGCTACTACTGCTGCTACTGTTCAAGCTTCACGGCGAGGAGGCAGGTGTTCGTCTCGGATGTGGTCTTAGTCTCGGAGCTGGAGGAGTTGAGGTCGCTGGGCTGATATTTGCCGCTGACAAGGTCTAAGGGTCCTCAATTGCCGCGACGGGTTGCCTTGGCGGGACAGTCATTATTGGAAAAAGGCTGGGTAGCCGAAGGCAGGCTTGGGATGATGGCGTTTGGTTTGCTCACTCTTGCTTCCTTGGCATAAAGCAAGGGCTCTTTAAGCACGCCGGGGTGTACTTCACGGTGACATGTCGTTCTTTCCTTTATTCTTCCCTTATATCGTGTTCTTCCTTCGCCATTTGATTGACTTTGGGCACACTCTATCACTATGAGGACAGGACACACTAGTCTTTCCTCAATTCCCCATCCCTAAAAACACATATTCCTCCCTTTCAAAAAGCTACGCACGCTCTCTTCCTCCTGGCTTTCCACGAAATCTCCTACACTTCTCCTTCCCCCCCCCTATTATACTTTATGGTCGCTCGCTCTTCCCATTTACCGCCTTATCATTGCTTGCCTCCCCCTTCACCACTTGCGGCGGCATACAAGCCTCAGCCACAGCACTAAAGTCGTGATCATCATGCCCATGCCTCCGCGCCCGCTTGTACACCTCATTCGCCGCCGCCGCCACCGGCAACGGCTGCGCGAGCTTATCTCCCAACTCAACCGCAAACCGCATGTCTTTTTGGGCATGCTTGAGAGGAAAAGCCGTGTCATACTTCCTTTGCAACATCTTCGGTCCCTTTAACTGGAACATGGGACAAGAACATGCCCCGCCATCCAAAATAGCCAATAAATCGCCCAGGGGCAAATCTGCCGCCTTCGCCAGCCCCAATCCCTCTGCAAAGCACGCCAACATCCCCCCCATGGTCATATTAACCACAATCTTCATCCTGCTGGCCGCCCCCACTGTTCCCAAAAAGTATTTTGCCTTGCCCATGGCATCCAAATCCTCACTAACTCGCTCATACAACACTTTATTTCCTGCACACATAAAAATCAATGTCCCCTGTTCAGCCGGCGCCTTGCTCCCCGATACCGGTGCCTCTAGGAAAATTCCGCCTTTTCCCTCCACAAGCGCCGCCATCTCGGCCATTCGTTCCGGGGTCAGCGTCGCGCAATCAACAATAGAAGTAGTCGGGCCTACGCCCGCCAACATTCCTTCCGGGCCCTCAAAAACAGCTGTTGAGGCCTCCAGCGTGGAGAGCATCGAAAAAGTAACTTGTGCTGTGGCCACAACTTCTTTGGGGGTGCTCGCCACGGTGACCCGGCCGGGGAATTCGGCGGCGAGGTCGACGGATTTGCTGGTGTCGCGGTTCCAGATGATCAGGTGGTGCTTTCGTTTGTTCAGCAGATTGTTGGCCATCCCTAATCCCATGAGACCAAGACCGATAAAGCCGCATATCTCTGTGTCAGAGCTGGTCGCCATTGCTGTGCCTTGCCTATGGGGGCTTGGTGGGGTAAGAAAGGTGGGAGGAGGTGAGCAAGAAAGTCATGACTGCGTGTGCGTCCGATAAGAGAGGACGATGCTTGTTTGTCCTCAGGCAAATAGCGCCCGGTATATCACTCGTAGAGGCATATAATCGTCTTGCTCCCCACGCTAGCTGAAGATCCATGCCTGGGTCAGCCGCGGGAAACAGCAGAGGTCGCATGGAATGTGCAGGGGCGTCAGGTCGTGAGAATGATCCGCATGCTCTCATTGGACACGCCAACGCAAGTGGTACTTATTGCTGTGATTTCTTCATTACTGTGAGGGGGAATGGCTGTGGGGGTACTGTGCGGTGATAGCTACGACCTGAGTGTCAGGGGGTGCGTGTTCGCTCTCTGCTCATGATGGGGTTGCTGCTGGCTGGCTCCTCTTGCGGCGTCGACTCATGCCACGGCCTGCCGCTCGTATCAGAAACCGCGGCCTGTTCAAGACGAGCAGCTGGGAGGCAGGGAAGGGTAAAGACAAGGTGGAAATTGAACGACGTGGTGGTCGTCGTCTTGGAAGCTATCATAACATGTTTCACAAGAGGAAAAAGCGATGGGATTTATTTCGTGAACAATTTCCTTCAGATCCGAGCACTGATTATACCGCTCACTATCCGCTTCACATGCCACGCGAATTGCCCTCATTCGATGCACCCATCTACCTTCCGCTTCCCTCGCACAGAACCGAATGGAGGACGGCAGCATGGAGGAGGAGGGTGACATGCCGCTACAACCACCGTTGCCGGGGGTTGCGACCGACCAACTGGCAGGTAGCCACACCAGCAGCAATCATGGGTCGACCACCATCCAGCGGGTGCGCTCCAGGCCGACCATGCGCTTGCGGCGCAAAGTCGGGTCGCTCACGGAGCCGGCTGATCCTCCCTTTTTTTTGGAGAGTGAAGATAATTATGAGCGCTCGTGTTGGAGTCTCAAGGACATGGCCGAGGCGTACTTCCGCTCTTTTTGGGCCCAGTTCTACATGTTCAGTCTTTCCATCCTGGCTTGCGTGCTGTATGTGGTAGAGACGTATCAGGAAAGCCCCTACGATGACCTGATCTTGACAGTGATGGAAATAATACTGTCTCTGTCATTCTTGGTTGATTACATTTTGACCCTCGCGTTTGCCCTAGACCGTTGGAGGTACATTGTTAGCTTCGATGGAATAATTGATCTTGTCTCTATCCTCCCTTTGATCTCGCTGCTGATCTACCGCTTTTCTTACGGAGAGATGCACAACGCGGCCGTAACCTGGCTTGAGATTGGGAGTCTATGTCGTATTTTGCGGGGGCTCAAGATTTTCCGTGTCATGCGATTTTCCGAGCCAAGCAGCAACATGAAAATGCCTTACTCGCTGGAGCGGGATTTTTCCGGGCCACTGCCCTTCGACGAGGGCAATACGGTTAGAACGCGGATCATCACGCTGTGCTTTTGGTTGTGCGGGACGATCTTCATTTCCACTGGTGAGTGCTTGCGTCTGTCGGATTTCGGTGTGCAAATCTGTAGCTTGCTGCTTTTTTTTCATTGTAATGTGGCACCTTCATAAAGGGTAACCTGCCCTGGATTTGGCCTCGGCTATTCTCGTTTATTGGCATATTTCCGGGTCTCCTCCTCTGCTATCATTCTCTTTTTATCTTCATTCTCACTCACTGAGCTCTGTCATTTATTCGCATGGTTCATGAATTCCCTCACGCACTCAGTTGCTTCTTTCTCTCTCTCATTTCCCCTTTTTCTTCTATCGTTCCCTCTAGGCCTCGTCTTTTTTATAGACACGCACGAGAAGCACAAATCCTTCTCGCTCCCACCCGACATGAAGGTGTTCACCTGGATGGATGCACTGTATTTTGTGTCCGTGACGCTCGCGACTGTCGGTTACGGAGTAAGTGTTCGTGATTGGTTTGTCTATTGTTATTGCTATTCAACATTTTGTGTCGTTATACTCTTACACTCTTGCTGGTGCATGTGAGGTTTGGTTTGCAGCAAATCACAAATATTTAAGTAGTAAGATACAAAAATGCACCTGCAGTCAACAAAAGCATTCGAATCCTCGACACACACTTCCTCGTCTCCTACAGGACATCACGCCGGCATCCAATCTCTCGCGCATTGTCGTCCTTTTGGCTATCTTCTTCTTCCTTTGCTGCATACCTTACCAAATTGGCAGGCTCATGGAGGCAATTACATCCAAATCCATCTACCGAACTGCAGTCTTCCGGCCTGTACGTAACACGGAGCATGCCGTCCTACTGGGCCGCGTCACATACCCGGTAAGAGGCACGTCGTCTTCTGCTTTGATAAAGAGCGAGGACAGTATGGGTCCTCATTATTTTCTTAATTTAGCACCCTGTGGTAATACTTTCCCCGTGTCATATTTAATGTGCCTTTAATCGGTTCTCCACACAGGTACTTGCCAGCTTCATAGAACAGTTTTTACACGGCGATAAGGTTTTGGAGCACAATTTTAGGCTGGTCATCCTCTCGCCTAAGGAGCCAGATGCGTGGTAAGAGGGGGTGGACGCGAGGAAGAAAGGGAGTTGTTGTTGCCGTGGATGTTGCTGCTGTTGGCATTGTTGTTGTCGTTGTTATTGTCGTTGTAATTCTTTGGTGTTTTTTATTCATGTATATTGTCTGTCCTCAGATCTTCAATTATAGACAATCATTTGTTTGCATACTGTGCGGCGATTGCTTCGTATGTACATGTCTCTGTACCTTTGTGATTGTATAAGTGCACCAGGGTCAAGCCAGCCCACATTAAGCTACGTGGAGAGGGATAGGGGGGGCAACCCCTATACTACTACCCCATAAGCCTGGCAGAAGAGGGTGCATAGAGTAAAACCAATGCGGATTCCATAGATACTGACGGTGACTTTGAGAACATGCCACCTTCGCACTGAAAGCGCGACATATGATGGTTAGATTAAGGTTTTTTTCTTTCTTGCATGTGTGTCTGTAAGGATTGCTCTTGCATCTATGTCTCAGCTGATTTTGTCAAGTTGTTTCGATTAACGCCGCCTCCTCCCTTCCTACCAATTCAAACCAGGCTTAGAACTCTCCTGCAGCACCCTCGGTACCAGGATCGTGTCCAGTACCTTCATGGTAGCCCCTGGAGCGCCCAAGACTTGCGCCGGGCCGGCGTGGGGCATGCTCAGGCGATTTTTATCTTGGCCGACTTTTTTGCGAACGATATCGCGAAGGTAAGGTACCCCTTCTTCCTCCTCCCTCTCTTACTAACTCATTTGCTCGCTTACTCTCTCTCTACTCCTCCTTCCTGTCTTCGTAGGATCAAGATCGTATCCTTTTGACTGCAGTTACGGCCCGCAAATATCTGATCCGGCAAAACGACGCCACCATTGACCAGGATTCAGACGACGATGAGGAGGGGGAGGAGACAAATGCGCCCAGAAAGGTGTCATCTTCCTGTGGCATCATTTCTTTTGACCGGCCCAAAGAAAAAGTAGGAGCAGAAATGCCTTCCTTGGCGCGACTCAAGTCGACGGATGCTGCAGGGTCCTACTCGTATGCGTCGTGCTCGTCTCCGCCGCCTAAGCGCCAAGCCTCGCTAGATGCTGATGATTCGGAGCTTCCAAGCTCATTCCTGCGCCACAAATCTTTACCACTCCTAACCCGTAAGCCATTAAATACGTACGTTCGAGGTGCTGTCTCGGTCCTCCAGCGGGGGATCAGCAGTTTGGGCAGCGGCGTTGGGCAGCGACGGCAGCAAGAAGCGGATGAGGAGCTGTCGGAGCGTATTGTGATTCAGACGCACACCACAGCCGCCATGGAAGAGCTGACCCAAGGTCTGGGGTTTCGACAAGCCTACTGTCCTCATGTCATCCGTTTAAGACTGATGGCGTATGGCACGGTATTCCCAGGGTTGGTCTCCTTTTTCATGAATCTTCTGAAGGGCGATCCATTCCGCGGCGACGACGTGGGCCACCAACCGGAATGGTTTCGCGCATTTCGAGAAGGCGCGCGGCAGCGGGTGGTGCGGCACCAAGTGCTGCTTCCGCCAGACTCACCTTTGAAAGGGCGGACGTTTGCTGAGGTGGCCCGATACCTGTATCGGATGTTCGGGATCATCATGGTAGGCGTAGACGTGAACGGTGTCTTTTTGCTCAACCCGCACGATAATTTTCGCTTCCAACCGAACCGGGCGCGGACTGTCATGGCTTACTTTATCGCTTTGAGCAAACAGAGAGTTCGAGAAGCTTTGGAGATGCTCCAGCACGCGCACTGGGACCGGATGGGCCTGGCAGCAAGTCTTGACGAGCTCCCCCGGGTGGGGTTGCATGTTGGGGATTTGCCCTTGCCTCGCACGACGCTGTTGGAGAGCATGCAAAGTCGGCCCGGTTTGCATATGCATCGCATTTCGTTTGGCGTGGGCCGTGGGCGTACAGGGGTGCCGTACCGCTCATTTGGACGAACGGACTCAGAATTAGGCGGGGTTAGTGGACGCAGCGTGGATGGTGACCCGGTGGATCCAAATTCGCGTCGTGCCTCAATTCCGACTTATAGGCAGGTTAAGCTTCACCAAGAAATACGGAACCAACACCAAGAGATGCTGACCAAGGCGCATCGTACATTGTGGGAAGCTTATGAAGACAACCAAAAGTACTCGCGGGGCCCTGATAGTTCGATGCAGCAGAGGTACGAAGTGAGCACGCGGAGAAATCCTGCAAACGTAAGTGCAAGCGGGGGAATGGTTGTCGCGACGACACCAGTTGAAGTTGACAGGCGGGCAGGAAAAAGCGTTGTAAGGAGGGGGGGGAAAGAGGTGGATGAGGCTATGCTAGGACTGCAAGAGTCATCGGCGAGGGATGGGTTGTCGATTCCCCCGCCGTCGCCGCCGCAGCAGCAGCAGCACTCTCAGTCCCTACGCCGCACGCAGCTGCTTCCCATATTTCTAGAATCTGTCGTGGAAAAAGTGCAAGGTGCACGGGACATGCTCACCCAGCTCTTGGATGTCCACCACAGCCCCTTGCCGGAGGGCGGTCTGCACGACCACGTGGTTCTAGGCATCTGCAATCACGATGCTCCTTCCATGGACTCGTTTATTCAGTATGTTTCGGCCTTTCGTAAGTTACTTCATTTGCCCATCGTAGTGCTGTGCGCGGACTCGGAGCGCTTCGCGAATATGTTGCAAGGAATTCGACAGCGGCTGCGACAGTCCGTGAGGCCTGTGGCAGACCTGAAAGCGCCCGACACGCATGACATATTTTTTATCAAGGGCTCACCCAAAAAAAAACAAGACCTCCGCAAATGCTGCGTGGAATCAGCGTATGCCGTGGTTTTGCTCGGTGATGACGTCCCTCGACGCAGGGAAGCTGATGGGGAGGGTGACCCTGTTTTGATGGATCGACATGTTCTTCTTTCCTGTTTTAAGCTCGAGAGCATCCTGCGGCAACGTCTCTATTCCCAAGTGTTGACGCTGGTAGATCTGCGAAGTGCGCAGAATATGCATTTATTGCGGCAGCGTGTCCGCGCGCCAAGCCAGTTGTTGGCTTCCTCCACCATCACCCCTGGCTTTTACTTGGGAAGGGGTAGCTTCCACATCCCGGGGAGCAAAAGGAGTTCGTTAAACTTTGGTGGTAGTGGTGGTGAGGAGGCTCACCGGTCTTTGTCTATGCCACCAGACAATCCCCCTGTTCTGAAAGACCACACTCGTGTCTCCTTCGCTGCGCTTGCGGGCGAGGCTTGTACAAGTGACAATCACCAAGGGCTTGCACATGGGTCCGATTTCCTTCATCAAGACGTCCACCCGCACAACGACCCCCACCACCATCACCATTACGATGAGGAAGATCCCTGTGCCCGTCGTAGGCGCCGGCGTGCCTTCTCGGCTGTCCCTGAACGGGCTTTTCGCCCCGAGCAAGGCTGCCCTCTGTTTGCGGCAGGCCGTGTGTGCTGCCGGTCGTTTTTTGACGTATTTTTTATTTATTTGTATAAAAGTCCTCATACCTTAAAATTTTGGAAAGAAATGACTCGTTCCCGTCGGGATGACCTGGCGGGGGAAGAATTCCAAATGGGCAATGGGATGACGGTCGCGGAGATGGGCTTTGAAGATTCAGAAATAATGGAGGAAATGATGGCGGAAGGCCTTGTAGGGGAAGAAGGGGAGGAGGGAGAACGAGGAGCGGAAATTCCGATGGCGTATAATGGCAGACAGCTTTTTATGGATACAACGGGTAGTAGTGAGGCACCTCCCGGGATGGTGGATTTGCAGGATTCGATCGATGCGCTTCGTTCAAGTTTGGATGAGATGGCGTTGCCCCGGGCATTTATTGGTGCGCGTTATGGGGATCTAGTCGACTCGTTGCTGCATATTGGGTTGGTACCCATGGGACTGTATCGACCCCGAGGGCTGTTGGATGCGCCTATGCCCTTCTCGGTTGTCAACCCTCCGCCTGACACCAAAGTTGTGCGTGCTGATTTGATTTTTGTCCTGCGGCCTGCTGCTGTTTTTGATGCTAAAGGGAAAGGAGGAGGAGGAATGGAAGGACCTGCGTATACGCCTGGCATGGGCGACGAAAGTTCCACTTCGGGCTCGTTTGCTCATCCGCTGGCTCCCCCCATACCGCCCGTGCAAGTGCGGCGTCGGTCGGATAGTGTTTAGTGAATAATGGCTTCACGGGGGGCGCCGGGGGGGGGGGGGAGGGTTGTGCCCTGGGGAATCAAAATGGTGGGTGCTTGATTATCGAGGAAGTCGAAACGTGATTGAGCATTGATTGGGCAAGAATGCTTACTATATATGTTGTATATGAATTGTATGTGTGTTTAAAATTCAAAAGGAAATACGAGAAAATCCATTCTGTAAAGAGTTAAAGCAACATAACTGCACAAAAACTATCTCTGCTGAAATACATTTCAAGGTTAGGTAAGCAGATGATAGCGTCCTGTTTTGCTCCTTTTAGTATTTCCCTCTTGTATCTTCATCCTTCCTTTTTTTTAATTATCCTCACTCATCTCTTATTTCCTTTTTCGTTGTTTGGTTTCTACCTCGTCGTTATCGCTGTCACTTCCACCTTCTTTCCCCCGACTAAATTTGGTCACCATTCTCATTCCTCCTTTCCATTTCCTCCTCCACGAAAAGAGGTCACGACTGTCTACCCTTCAGGCTTTATCTGCCCTTTCTCATCTTCCTCAACACCCCAAGGATCAGCAACAGAAGCACGCCATTTCCCCTTCTCCCGCTCCTGCTCCTGTTGCTGCTACTTACCATAAAAGTGCGGGCATCGTTGGTTTCTTCAAATGACTTGTCTTGGTCGTCACAATCGAGTCAATCATTCCATATGCCACCGCCTCCTCGGGGGTCATGAAAAAATCACGGTCGCAATCCTCCTGGATCTTGTCGATGGGCTGACCAGTGTACTCGCTGATGTAGCTGTTGAGCAAGGATCGGACAAAGAGGATCTCTTTAGCCTGTCGATGAAGGAGGGAAAGAGAGGAGGGAGGAGTGTGACTCGTGACTATTTCAACATCGAAAACATGCCCCATGAATGCGACCAAACCAACAAAGCACACAAACACGTACTCTCAACCCTTGCTCTTCCTCATTTTCTCCATTCCGTGAAACCCACCTGAATCTCAATATCTGCTGCCTGTCCCTGTGCACCTCCCAGGGGCTGATGAATCATAATCCTTGCATTGGGCAAAGACCTTCTCTTCCCCTTCGCCCCTGCGCCGAGCAAAAAAGCACCCATCGACGCAGCCATGCCAAAGCAGACAGTGGCTACATCACACGGGACGAATTGCATCGCGTCGTAAATCGCAAGTCCAGCCGAGACCGAGCCTCCCGGAGAGTTGATGTACAGAGTAATATCCTTCTCTTTATCCTCCTGAGCGAGATACAACAACTGGGCCACCAAGATATTGGCTACCTCGTCGTCCACCTGCTGGCCCAACAACAAAATCCGATCCTTTAGCAAACGAGATAAGACATCGATTTGCCCTGTCTGAGTTTCAATCACCGGAAGACGCACGGGAAACCGCTCCGGTTTTGGCTCTTCCTTGCGCCGGGGGTCAACCTCAGGTTCTTGATCAGGAGACATGCGGAGGCCCCGTCCGTCCCACTTCATGCCAGGGTACCTATGCAAAGGAGAAGAGGGAAATGGCCTAAGAGGGATCCCTTCCTTGTGGTGCAGTGCGGCAGAGAGAGAGAGACAAAATCACCTCATAAAGTAGCGCGTCAAACGACCGATGAAAAAAGGACAAAATGAGACCAAGGTCTTCACCCCTTCCTGACGACCATTATTCCACCTACCAGAGGTCCGGCGACGACATCATCACCGTCTTCTTGGACGAAGCTACGCTGGAAGAGACAGGGTTGAATCGAGCGGCAGGTGTGATAAACGCCTGTGTGCGTGGGATGGGAAAGGCGGGGCAAGGCGATTGAGGAGACATGTACACGGCGGAAGATGGGGAACAAGCACACAACGGCCGCAGCTTCTGTGCTCTCTTCATGGAGCCGCTATTTCTCTTGTTTTAGTCCTCTACCCTCGCTGGTTCGATCCACCATTGTCGTGGCTGCTGCTGCTGCTGCTCCTTTTCCTGCTGCTCCTGCTGCTATATGGTGCATGATGCATCCTTCCATAGTATCCTTCCTTCGTGATATGCACTTCCCTTTGCCACCATTTCATTCAAGACTCACCTCTCCCACGGTCACCAGCACAAAAGCCGCCACCAACAGTATCACCGCGCGCATCTTCTTCTTCTCCTTCTCTGACTGATCGTTCGGTCCTGTATAGTGGGGTAGGGAGAACGAGAAGGTGAGTTGACTTCGCGCATGATGACGACTTGTCGCTCTGCGGTGGTGGGAGATAGGGAGCCTTGGCTGCTCGTGGGAAACAAGAAGGACTAAGCTAGGATAGGCTGTAGATGCGCATCGTGGAAAAATAGCGCTACAGAGCCTGTGCCTATGTTTCTTTTTGACAGAGTGGTGCATGCATGAGTGGCTGCGTGGTCCAAGGGCCTCGAGGGTAACAAGAGAGACGAGAGAGAAGCGAAGCTTGGTGAAGGGGTGATGATGATGTTTCTTGAACCAGACGCAGAGGAGGCCCATTTTCATTGTATCTCTTTACACACGCTATGCCACCAACCCGACGCACAGATCCTCTCATCGCAGAGATGTGGCGCATTCTGCAGCAAGATTTTTCCGAGTTTGTTGCCGTGGTGGCCAAGGACAGCAAGGAAGTCCTGTCCGCAGTCATGCAAGCCCAAGACGAACACGATGACGGCAGCAGCAGCAGCAGTCGTGGGACTATCACGATCACCGCCACCGATGGCCTCTCTGCCACGGAGACGGACTTGTTGAGGTTGCAGCATGACCCAAGAACCTTTACTGAGGCAGTTAACGAGGTGGACAAGGAACAATGGGTCTCCTTTGTTGGCGGGCTCGACCTGAGTAGCAAGGCTACAGAGATGGCCTGCTTGCTCAAGGAAAACAAGGACGTTGCACGCATGCACGCCAAGCTTGTCAGAAACGAAGGGAATGAAAATGAGGAGGGAGATAAAATCGATACAGAGACATTCTGGCTGCGGTATTTTTACAGGCTGGACCGTTTAGTGCGACAAAAGCGGGGGGTAACCTTGCCTTCGGCCTTAGCAGGTGAGGATGACGAGGAGGAGGATCTGTCGTGGGGAGACGATGAGGACGAGGACGAAGGGAAGGAGCTGAAGACTGACAAACCGAAGACCAATGAGCAGATGGTTGATCCAGTGGTGGCAACGGCAGCAGGAGTTCTTGCCGTCGTTCGTGCCGAGAAGAAGCATGTGGAAGAGGGACAGCAGGCTGCCTCTACATCCGTATACAGCTTTCCTTCGAAAATCATTTCTCCTCCACAACTTAATGATCACGATGATAGAACTACCAGGCCACAGCCAGTCCCGCTTCAGGAAGATGTAGCCGCGGGGGACCTCAACGCTAATGAAAGTACCAGCACCAACGCTGTTGAGGCAGAGCTGGCTCGCATGCAGGATGCAATTAGGATATACAAAACACGGACTCACGAAGTGGAGGTGGACCTTCTGGGATGGAAAAAGAAGTGCGCCATTTTGGAAGGGCGACTGGAGAAGGCGCAAACCAAGAAAAAGGAAATCACAGCGTTAGCGACCGATTCCATCGCGAAGCTTCGAGCCCAGCAAATGGAGCACAAGAAGTTGCAGCAGCAGCACGAAGAGCTAAAACTGCAGCATGATCAGCTGCAGCAGCAGTTCCAAGATCGGGAGCAGCAGCATTTGCCACTCTCGCGGTGGCCGCAGCGGGAAAAGTCACTCACACACATTGACGGGGTGAATGGTATTGAGTGAGAAGAGGAGGAGGGGGAGGAGCAGAGAGGCGAGGAGCTAGAAGCATGGTCGTGAGAAAATGTAGATGATTAAAGAGCGAGTACAATCGATATATAGCGATGTACGGGAATTCAATATGCCTGGTTGGGTGACCACTTCGCATTTCTTTCGCTGCTGCTTTTCCTCGTCTCATTCTGGTTGACACAGCCTTCCTCCTTGGGACCGCAAAGCATGGCCAAATCGTAGCGTTTACAAAAACGCAACACTAAATCAAAATCACAAAGATCCGAAAAGCCCTTGATCAGTTCTCGACTATCTTCTCCTTGGGGCTCCCCGAAATGTTTTCAATCACCCACATCCATTGTTTTCGGCTGCCGAGAGTCGCCCCCCATGGGATCTTTTTGAGGGTTTTCCATGGGGTATATGGGGCGAATGGAAGAATATGAATGCATCCCCATTTTTTTAATTTGGCAACCATCGAGCGTTGTTTTCCGGTCGTCTGCACAGAAGAGCAGGCCACGGGCCTTTTTTGACCGACAATATGCTGCTTGAGCAAGTGGATGGTATGAGATAGGGTCAGGAATAGGATCCTATATTGGGGAAGAAGATAGAGTATGTAGCGAGCATAACAGCTGTTTCCTTGTCACTTAGGAGCTCGAGATGGCCAGGGGTGGCCTGGAAAATGGCCCTTCCCCCCCCCTCCCCCCCCGCGGGAATGTAACAGTTTTTCTTTTTTCTTTTTTTTCTGGGTTTGGGCGAACCTTCGTCACACCACCTGTGCTCTGCCTGTGCTTGCCGTTGCACTTTATCCTTGGGTACCTGGACCAGTTTTTGGGTCAATTTCTTTCTGCACCACATGTCCAATTGTTCCCACTTCTCTAGCTGCACCTCTAAACCTCTCCGCACCATAACACATACATTAACACCGTAGACCATTCCCATCCGTTTTCGAGCCGTTGCCGCCACCACCACATACGGATCAGCCCAATTATGCCGCTCTTCATTTTCCTCCTGTCCCTCACTCTATTTTTCCTTGACGCCACTGCGCAGCTACGTTCTACGGATGCATTCCTGGGTGCTTCCTCCGCCCCTTTGACTGCCACGGTGACTGACGACCCGCACGTGGCCTTCATCACTCCCCAAGGCGTCGCCTTTAAGAAAGAGACCAGCTCTGTCAGCGCCAAAGCGGCCTCAGAGTGGCATAATTGGGAGGACACCATCGTTTGCCGTCCTGGTTTTGTTGCCTACCCCTGGACAGTGGAACAGGTGGTAGAGTTGGTGAAGGCTCATTCCCGCGTTCGGGTCGTGGGGCTGGGCCATAGCTTCAACACGCTGACTTGCGGAGAAGACCTGATGATGACCACAATGCAGATGGATAGAGTGTTAAATTTTGATAAGATCGAGAAAACCGTGACTGTGCAGGCTGGCGTTAAGACTCGAAACCTGATTCATTGGTTGAGGGATCGGGGGTACGCGCTGCCTACGGCCCCGTACTATATTGATCAATCAATTGCGGGCGCCGTGGCGACCAGCAGCCATGGCAGCTCAGTCATTTTTGGCAGCTTGTCGAGCCTAATTAAGGCTATAAAGATCGTATTGGCGGATGGGAGTATTCGAGTCTTGACGGAGGCGGATGGCGATCTGTTTTTGGCGGCTAAAACAAGTGTTGGGACTCTGGGTGTGGTGATAGAACTAACGTTAGCGGTGCAGCTCAACGAAATTGTGTCGCGCGGTCTCCATTATATTGACGATGAAGGTATTCTGGCGGAACTCAAAAAGGCTGAAACCAATGCTTTGGCATTTGAGCGCGTGCATTACTGGTACTCTCCTCCGTTGAGAGGGGCTGTCAAAACGACGGTGGACGACCTGTCTCACATACGTAAGCTCGATGCCAAACCATTTCCGAACGTGGGCGAGTCGGCGTCAGACACGTACTACCGGATCATTGCCAATAGTTCGCTCCAACGTGTTTTGTATGCGCGGACCGCGCAAATGTTGAATGACCCAAACACGCACACAGCGGCAACCTATGTGATGGTAGGGCACATTGCAAACATTTTGCCGGGCACCTACAAGCTCTCGGATGCCCTCCCCGCCCAACAAATCCTCGAGACTGATATTCTGCGCTCAGCCTATGGGAAATATGATCAGTACGAATTTGCCGTGGCGATTGACAAGGCTCACGATTGCGTCAAGTCTTTGTTTGAAGTATTTGATCGAAACGTCACGAATCGCGACGACTTCCGAGTGCCTTTTTGCTTGCGCTACGTAGGGCCTGGTAAGGAAGGATTGCTAGGCATTTCTCACGGAGGTACACGCTTTTACTTAAACATGGACAATTACGATGTGTACAACCGCAAGGGCTTCTCGCAATCGATGCAGGTGATCAAGGACCTGATGGCATCGCAGACATGCCAAGCTCGGGTGCACTACGGCAAGGCCTCAATTTTCTCCCCTATGGGCGGTACTTGGAGTTTGCTCGATGCCCGTTATGTTCAGAATACTGTGGGCCACGATGTGTATGCACGCTTTGTGGCTGCGGCCAAAACACTGGACCCAGCGGGTAAGTTTGCTGATGGGGTGCTGATCTCGAATTGAGCACACACGCGTGAGATCATTATTTTTCAATATACAAGGTTTCGGTAAAATGTGATACTTGAAGTAGTTAAAGGAGGGCAAGTTAAGAATGATTAAAGAGCATGTATGAAAATGAAAATCAATGATTCGTGATTGCACACCTTCACTTTGTTTCTTTGTTTCTCTATCATCACCTACTGCTGCTGGTGTTGTGGTCATTTACTCGTCATTCCCCTCACGATTCCTCACTTTCGGTGTACAGAAGTGAGTTCACACTATCACGGGATTTATACTTTCAAGATTTCTTATTTTAAATCAACACATGTGCCTCATGCGCTGCTGGAAGTGGTACACATGCGGTCATGTATTCCACATAGTTTATATGTTTCTCTTTCTTATTCTAGCGTTTCAATTTGTGGCGTAATTTCCTCTTTATTAGTCATTCTCCTTCCCATTACAATTTTGGTGGGCGCTTGTCCAAGCAGCTATTGTATCAGCTCTTCCTCTTTCCCCCCGCAAAATAATATCAATCATCAACACTATCGATTGATAAATATTTTCCAACTCTCCTCTTCCTCCATCCACCTCGTCCAACCCCATCTTTCCCCGTCCCCTTGCCAACGTCACCATCTTAAAACCCCACTTACATTCATCATCTCACAAACATCTCTCCATCGTCATGAGCATCCTCATTAGCTAACATGCTAGCCGCCCTCTCGACAACGGTCTCCTGCACCAGAGGCGACGTAAGTATTAAACCCGCCAACGATGCCACTTCCTCTTTTCCACTCTCCACGGGCATCTTGTCCGCTTTCCCGACGCACCAGGTCGTATTGAGTCTTGGCCTTTGCGTCGAGGTTGAGGAAGGGAAGGGCGGAGACTTGTTATCCCCACCCAACCACTTGCTCCCACTCCCTTCCTCTCCACCAGCACACGCAACACCGTCATCACTAGCGGCAGCCGCAGTGCCGGACAAAGAAGACGACAAGGATAATGATATCGAAAAGGCTCGCGGACAGCATCGAGCGAAAAAAGGCTGCGACAAATGATTACCTATCGAGCCCTCCAACGCACCCATCGACAGAATAGTGAACCCCTTCCCTCCTGTATCCCTACCGAACCACAACCCAAACGTACACGCCACGGAGGTGAAGGCCGCCACCACAAAAATCCGCCAATCATATTGATTCAATTGACTAGTAAAAGTCCATATTAATCCTTTTAATATGCCCTGCCCCTGTATAAGTACCCCTAACAAGCACGTACAAAACAAGCTCACGGCTGAGGAGAGAAGGACCGTGCTGCCTGACACCCGTGGGAGCCAGAGGGCAGAGAGTAGAGGAAAAGTGCTGCAAGAGAGGGAGGGAGCAAACGAGGGGGAAATACTGCTGAGAAGGGATGAATAGGTGTACGGACGTCGCACAGTATGACAGCACGGAGATTTAAATTACAGGCTGAAACGAAAAAATGTGTGAGTTTTTTTGGCACATTAATCTACGTCAAACACCTACCTGGTGGTCGTCAAAATGTTCATAACAAGAAAGAGGTCGAGTAGCGCGAAGCTTTGAAGGGCGATGAGGACGATCTAAAGGGTGTGAGGGAGAGATTGAGGGAAAGGAGGAGCAAGGGAGGGAACATGGGTGAGAGACGACCCTTAACCTTCCTAATCCATTCCCAACCCCACTTATGGATTTTTGTATAACTTACAGGTGCGTTCACTACAAATACCAATGCTCTCGACCAGCTAACTGGCTTATTCTTCAAAAACGACGACGACAACGTCGAAACAATCGCATTCTGCAACGAATCCACCGCACTCTCATTCATCGTCGTGGCTAAAACCACCAGCATCACTCTTATCACCATAGAGCTGAGATGGCTTCCCGTTGCCTCATCCGAGAACGGCACAAAAAATGCTAAGTTATTATGATCGTCCAAGGGAGGCAACTCCGCCAACAAACCCAACCACCCCACGGTCCCGAAGAAGGCAATCACAACAGTAGTGAGTGCGAAACCCAATGCAGCACCATATCTCAAGCTTCGTTTATCCTCTGCCGACCACACACGCTGCCAGAATGATTCCTGGTAGCATGCCGAGGAGAGGAGGGAGATAGGAAGGGAGAATATGGATGAGAGGCCTGAGTAGTTGACTCCCAGGCGTTCTGGGAAGGGTCGATGCAATGGCTCCCTAAAATTGACGGCAAGGTACGTCGAGGCAATAAGGATAAGGAAGAGTACGAGGCCTGCTTGGAGTTGATCTGTGAGCAGGGACACCAGCAGCCCGCCTTTTGCTGTGTAGATTGCTGTTACCAGCCCGATGAGGAGGATGATGTACACGCGCGAGGGTCCCCCCACGTAATGCTCGAACAAGTCACCGATAGCCGTATACTCCGATATTAATGCCACGGACATGTTGACAAGCGATAAAATAATCACGAACAATTGGACCGGGCGTCCATACATGCGATGAGCAAAATCGTTGAGACTTAACACGTCCGGAGCCCTCTTCAAGATTTTTCGTCCAAATTCCGAAATTAAAAGAAGAGGTAAGCCCGTCGAAACTGCGTAGGTTATGATAGAAATCCATCCCCCAAATGCAGGATACGAAGCAGGGAGAAAGATCGCCCACGCCCCAATCGAAGAAGCGAAAAAGGACCAGGCCACCCGAAGGAGGGGTTGTGAACGACGGGCTGTGATGAAGGTATCGATATCTGTAGAATAGTGTCGTCTGGAGAGAATGACGGCGACTCCCGCGAATCCGAATAAGGTTAAAATCGCGCATACATAGCTTGCGATGATGAATGTTTGGTCGGCGGGCGGTTGAGGTCGGGGAGGATTTGAGTTTGTGACCGGACGGGCCATTTCAAGTTATTACTTCCTTCCTTTAGTGGATCGCAAAAAAAAGGGGGGGGGGGGAGGGCCTAGGAGAAATGAAAACAAAGTGCCTTTGCGTATGAATGTCCGCAGCCTTTTTTCATGAGTGGCTCGGACGACAAGGCACGTTATTCAGCTTGCTGAGTGGGTGGCGGGGAATGCGCGGTGGCAGCGGGAGGCAAGAAGCAGGGAGCCTCCTGTGTTGTGTCCGTGGCCAGCGCAGTAACTGGGTAACAAAGAAGAGACTGCGAGTAGCATAAAGGATAGTACCGCTACTGTGATTAGTGTGCGCTTGTGTGGGAAGATTGTGTTGCAGGTGCATCATCGAGGAGAAAAGATTATGGAGCAGAGAGGAAGGAGTGAGTTGTATGTCCAAAGTACATACCGTCTGCTGTTCCCGTCACGCCCAAGCGGCCCAGTGGTCTTACTGCCCTGCAGCTCAATGCCAATGCTTTTTCGTTATTTTTGATAATGGTACCGTCTGTAATGTAGTGGGCATAATGAGTGTGGGTTTGGCGGCACGTCTGCCTCGATGTCGGCGACGGCAAACGGAAAGCAGGATATGAATCGCGCCCCATGAATGGTCAAATATCACGCCAAACTGCTCCCCGCACCCCGAATGCGGGTATTAGCTATCTGTATCAAGGGCTTGACCGACTAGTTTTTGCATGTCGGGCTCTCACTTAATTGCGCCGCCCGTCTTCCAGCCACTCATGCGACCTCCTTTCCCCTCCCAACCACCCCATACTACCCCATCATCACATACCACAGCGAGTCTCTTTCCTCCCATACTCCTACAAGGCAAGATGGTGCTGGAAAAATTGACGGCAGGCTGGGAGACTAACACGGTCTCGGACCTGAAGGATCTATTAGAAGAGGCACGCATAGCCAAGTTCGATTTCGTGGCCATCCCCCTCGTACACCCACGCTTCGAGCGGGACAACGTAGGGGTAAGCGAAGCCCGCCACGGTACCCTGACAAGGAGTGACATGGAAGTAGACAGTCGAACTTGGACCACGTGTATCGTTGGCAAGGTGTCAGAATGGCTTGACCCAGGAAACCCGGATGTGGACGTGCGTTTGGCAGCAGAGACAGCGCTGAAGCAAGAGTTGGCGTGGGCCTCGCATTTGGCCGTGCCTGCTGTCCTGATGCCGATGCCCCGACCAAACTGTGCCAACTATGCTCGGCTTATCAACCAAGCAGTATCACAGCCGACGGTGCTGCAGCTGTGGGTGCGGATTCCCTTGGTGCGATGCAAGGCCGAGGACGATGTGGACGACGACAAGGAAGAGCAGCAGCAACAGCAACAGCAGCAACACCATCGGCAGCAGGAATGCAACCACAGGGTTAGTAACGAAGGCGATCAATTGGGAAGCACAGTAACGCCCACAGCAACCAACGGATCAAATACTGCCGCTGCAGCAGGCGCTAATCAAACGAGCAGCATAAAACAAAAACAGCAACAACCCATCTCTTCCCTCTCGTCCTCCTACTTGATGAACATGGTCCCTTCCGCCAAAGAAGATCCCTGGGAGACGTGGAACCGCCTTCGTACCCTCTGCGAATTCAATGCCTCCCTAGGCGTCGCCCTGGAAGTTACCGAAGACCTCCCCCCTCGCCAGACTCTGCAACGTTGGCGCGGCGAGCCCGTCAAAGCCATCATTTTCCCCACATCAATCTTCCTCACCAACAAAAAGGGCTTCCCCGTGCTGAGCAAGCCCCACCAGTATTTTGTGCTGGAGATGTACGTATTAAAAATTCAAATAATTCTGAATGGGAGGGCCAGGCATGCAGGAGGGTATGAAATCTATCTACAGTACCTAGAGCACCTGCGCCTAAAACTTTTCCCCGTTCCCGAGCAAGATCGCTTTGAATCTCCTTATTACGACTATCTCCAAGCCCCCTTACAACCCCTCATGGATAACCTGGAATCTCAAACCTACGAGACCTTCGAAAAAGATCCCGTCAAATACGCGCGTTACGAGGATGCCGTGGCTGCCGCCCTCTCGTCCACCCCTTCCTCCATCACCTCCGTCGTCATGGTTGTCGGCGCTGGTCGTGGCCCCTTGGTCCGAGCATCCCTTGCCGCTGCTGCCAGGGCAGAACGGGAGGTACGTGTCTATGCAGTTGAAAAGAACCCGAACGCCGTGGTGACGTTGAGAAATATGGTGAGATGTGAGGAGTGGAGCAATGTGACAGTTGTTGCCACTGATATGCGAGTATGGGCCGCCCCTGAAAAGGCCGATATTTTGGTCAGTGAGCTACTAGGCTCTTTCGGTGATAACGAGCTCTCTCCAGAGTGCTTGGATAAGGCACAGGCCTTTCTCAAGGAAGGGGGGATATCAATTCCGTGTGAGTACACATCTTATCTTGCCCCCATCTCCTCCTCTAAGCTCTGGAATGAGGTCCACAGCTACAAAGACGTCAAGCACATGGAAACTGCCTACGTCGTGAAGCTCCACAATTTTTGTCAGCTCTCCGAAGCCCAGCCCTGTTTTACTTTCTCACACCCAAATGGCGCGGAAAAAATCGATAACACGCGTTATGCTTGCCTGAGGTTTCCGGCGACAACTGCGGCAACCATACATGGATTTGCTGGTTATTTTAACGCGAGGTTGTATGACAATATCTTCATTTCAATTGTGCCGCAGACTTTCTCTACGGGTATGTTCTCGTGGTTTCCCCTTTATTTCCCCTTGAGGACACCTGCGTATGCACCGGAGGGGGTGCAGGTGGAGGTACACATATGGAGGAACGTTAATTCGAGAAAAGTGTGGTATGAGTGGGCATTGACGGGGCCGGTGGTGACTCCGATTCATAACCCTAATGGAAGGTCGTATTGGATAGGGTTATAAGGAAAAAGGGAAGGAGGGGGGGAAAGAGGTTGAAGGAGCGATGTAGTAAGTGTGGAGATGATTAGAAGCACAAATGAAAAATAGACATGATTAGAAAGTACAATTTTAAAAGACCCCGCGCGTGTATGATGGTAGCTTCGGAGTAGATTTTGAGGCGTTTTTGCTCATATTTTCAATTTTCATTCAATACATCCGTATTCGCATTCTTTACACGTGCATTTCACAAATTGACATAACGTCTACACCGCATCCGCATAGTGAATGGACCCCGTGCGATACCGTTTGCTCGCATTCCCACTCCCATCCAAAGACGAGCCAGTCAGTGGAGTCTGCTCGCCAAGACAAGGTGGGGCCGGAGACATGTCGTGCTTATCGCGAAAAGAGCGATTCCCACCAACACCATCATTACCGCTTCCCGCAACATTTGTCATGAGCCGCAACCACCACACCGGGAGTCGCTCCCCGCTTAAGATATTGCCCAACGTCAAGGCAAATCCCAGGATAACCACCAGCGCTAGAAACCAGTAAACGAGCTGCAAATATTTGATGTTTTCGGACCGGTAGCGAACACCACGCGGCATGTTATTCTTATGATAGGCCTCGTCATCATTCTTCTCTGGCTGGACAAGATATTCGAGCGGCACATGTAGAATGGTCTGATCCATGATTCGAGCCGTGATGGAATCCCGGAAGGTCATAACCAAGCGCCAGGGTGTCGCTTCCAACACCATGGTGCCCCAGGACTCCCTCTCGACAGACTCGAAGTACACCGGTCTTTCCGTCTTAAAGTTTACCGACAGTCGTCGTCCGGCCATGCCCACAATCGCGTGCACGGGCGCCATGTAGGCACCCTTGTAGGCTGCCTCGGCCACGCACTCCCCATCCGCGACCTTGCAAGTGCGTTGATAACTGTGATGATGACCAGCCAAACACAAATCCACATGGTGCTGCAAAAGCAAAGGCTCCAGATGTGTGCGCAGCAACCGCGCTGCACCCTGCTCGGAGGGGCTTAGCGGGTTGGCAGGCTCCGGGTCTTCCGTGCTGTCCACATAGAATGGACGATGGCCCACAAATACCAACCAGGGTGTCACTATACGATCCACTTGGCCCAGATCCTGTGCTAGCCATGCATACTGTCGAGAGCCTTCACGAAAGTCGTGCTCTGTGGAAGCCACAGTCACATGCACAGGCCCATAATTGAACGAGTACCACGGCTGATCACCACGGGAGTCCTCGCCAGGACCGGGCATGGGGAAATACGTCTGATACGGAACGCCACACTCGCCACCACCATCATTTGTGTTATAAATAGAGAACCCGGCGTGTTCATTGGCAGCATAGGTGGTAGCGGTCGTGTAAAAGGACGAGGCGAAAGGGTCGTCACGTTCGTGGTTGCCCGGCGTGGTCATGAAAGGCACACTAGCTGCAACCTGCTCCACTTGATCGAGCCAGGCATCCCATCGCGAGAGATAACCCGAGCTGTAGGATAGATCGCCAATACACATAATCAAGTCAATCTCCCCCTCTATTACCTGTTGCCGCAACAAGGAGCTGGTGTCCAAAGAGCTGAAGTCGTTCGCGAACCATCCAGCCTGCAAACTGCCGTCTTCCTCGGCGCTGGACATGTCCGCAATCATTGCGATTCGCACCGAGTGTCCCGCGTCATCGAATTTACTAGAAAATGCTCGGCCGTTCCCACGAGCAGTCGCAGCGGCAGAAGCCATGACCACGGGCGCTGGCGCCACGGCAGGACCCGTCCGAAAGCTATAAGTGGTGCTCCAAATGTCTTGTGTTGCGTCGCCCACCTTGTACTCGTACGTCGTGGCCGGTGCCAGCCCCTTCATGACAGCCGTGTGCACGTAACCCGGCGGCAGGAATCCCACGCTCTCCGCCGGCTCGCCACACAGGTCTTCCTTGTCAAATGTCATGGACGACGCCGAGCTGGTATCCCAGCTGGTGTTGTCTTCGGATGAGCCGCTGCCCTGGGCGTAATACTGCACTTGCAATGACGTGTTGGCTGCAGGTGCCTCTAAGCCACTCGTCTTCCACGTCACGCGCATCTCTGATGGCTGGCCCGTCAGAGCTAAATGCAATTGCAGTGGCCGTAGAATGATTTCACCCTCTTTCTTGCCCTTGCGCTCGCCCACAGTAACAACGTCGCTAGACCAGGCCGCCAGCACTCCCTGGGTGACATTGCCTCTGAAAAAGCCAAAACGATAATCTCCGCTAAGCTCCACCAGCCTGAAGTTGATTTGGCCGCTCCCACTTTCTAGGTGCTTGGGGTCGGCAAAGGCCGCGTACTGATACTTGACTGGAGCGAGACGCGACGGCTCCAGCTCAACGTCCTTCTCGAAGGGAACTGCGTATGCAGCGATGAAATCTGTGGCACTGGGGCCCCTTACGCCCTCCCATGTCACGGTGACCCAGGAGCCGGAGTTGGGCAACGCCTTCGGCGCGGCGTCAAGCGAAATAGTGTGGTCAAGCTCCGTCTGTGATTATGTAGGGTGGAGGGAGTCGCGAAGAAGATACAAGTGAAACAGGACTTTTGGAGGTCATGCCTCTCCCTCATCCAGCCCAGCAAGGTAATGAATGTAGGGATGCATGCTAGTCGCCGTGCGGGATGTGGGCGATCGTCCCGCCTCGAGCACGAACACACGGCCCATCCCAAATCATGGGCTTTTTGAATCCCTCCACTGCACGTACCGTAATCCTCGCAATGGCAGCTGCATCGAGTACCTCGGAGGGCATGCGGGTCATGTTGTGTGCCACTGTATGACTGAATATGCTGGAAGAGCTGAAAAGCAGGAGGACCAAACTGGTAAACTTGCCACAGAAGCGTCGGCACCACATGATGACGACGCCACTCAGTCGGCTCCGCTCCCTCGTTTGCTCACAGACCGACCGCAAGTGCTGTCAAGCGGAACACGGTGTAGATAGTAAGATACGGGGATAAATGAGAGTGAAGTAAAGGCAAGGAAGGGTAAGAGGTAGAGGTGGTACAGTCGTGAGATTGAAAACGGCTCCTCAGAAGCCGGACCTCCCCATCCTCGAATGCTTGAGGTGCACAAAATCTTTGTCACTGATACGGTGTACATGGCATGTACGTGACATTTTCTTTTGTTTTGCACCACTGATACATCCTTATCTGCTTCTTCAAGATTTGAATCTCGACTGCTTAAAATGGATTTCCCTACTTTGTCAACCCCGCCCTCCCACATGAGCATAAGGTCTTCAATTATATATTTAAGATCAAGTCCAAAACCTTTAACTTTATGTGTCGTCAACACAAACCTATAAATACCTGCTCGGATTCACCCAGCACTTTTTGATACTTTCTGTCTGGTTTAAATCATCGTCCTTTGCCAGGGGCAGAAGCACGCCGGGCTCTCCACATCGCAGCACGGCCATCCCGTGGGATCATCCCGCTGTGAATAGTCTGGTGTTGAGTGGAAATCGTTTCGAATGTCGTCCATTTTATGCTGCCATAGATCACGCAGCGTATTAGCGTCTTTTCGACTTACAGACAGCGGGTGCGCTTCGTGTGGGTCTGCCTCCAGATCAAACACGAGAGGCACATCCAGCCACCCCTTAGTCTCGTCGCCGTCGCCCAGCACAAATGCCCACTCTTCCAAAATGTCATCCATATCCCGCTTGTCATCAGGCACGCAAGGGGGTGCCTGGGTCAGTCTAAAATGTATCTTGTACTTGCCCAGGCGCATGGCAGAAAGCTGGCCAAATTGATCTGGGTGGAAGAGCGTCTCGTGCCCCTTGGTGGTGTCATTACTTCTCTGCTGACTGTCCTGCAACAACAAAGAAGTCAGATCGAGACCATCAAAGCCTCGATCACTGGGCAAGGTGGCACCGGCCAATGTGGCAAAGGTTGGTAAGATGTCCAATGTCGACGTGAGCGCCGATGTGACACTGCCGGGTACGATATGTGAGGGCCAGTACGCAAGGGCGGGGACGCGGTGGCCGCCTTCCCACGTAGTAAATTTGCCCGTGCCTGTCCCGTGGTGCTTCATCATGTATTGGCCTTCATAAGGACCCGTCAGCCCTGCCAAGTGGCACTTCATCTTGTGTCGTGTATTTAGGTAGTGTGTGAGTGGAAAGCAACAGAAGAGAGTGAAAACAATGATGGTTGGTCTGGAGCAGGCTCATGCCTTTCAGAAATCTTTGTAAGTCCGAAAAGTGTCACCGCGTCTTTGGAGCCAATTTTATTTAGACACAACTTACATCCCAAGGCCCATTATCGGAAGTTATGAAAACCAAAGTATCGTTGACTTGCTCAGTGCGGTGGAGCGCCTCAATTATGCGGCCAACTTCAAAGTCGACTGGCGTGAAAGTAGAAAAAGTTAGCTGATTTGTGAATTGAGACTATAGGTCACACAAAAATGGCAAAACCATCCAGCCCCTTGCAAAACACAGTATTCACCTTCAGCCAATGCATTTCCATAGATGCGACGGTCCGTGCGTGACGAGGCATTGTCAAAGCGTGGATCGTACGCCAAAGGAACGTGCATGTGAGACATGGCGACATACAAGAAGAAGGGCGTCCGCGTCGTGCCATTCTTCTTGGCCTGCTCCTCTACGAAAGCCTCAGCAAACTCCCCATACCTACGGGCAAGTGATGAAAGATTTACCGGCTGCTCTATTATGTCTTGATTGCAGGATGGCTTTCTCGAGCACTGGGGGCCTGTGGAATTGTACAGCGGCACGGCTGGCGCCTCCACGCATATGGGTCCTGCAGCGGTTGAAGGCCGCTGAGCGAAAAAGAGGTTAGAGAGAGACTGTGTTGCTGCCATGGTATCGATTTCAATCAAGTGACGATGAGGATGCTCTGGGTCATCGCTAGGTATAAGTGGTGGCTCCCTGGTCCAGGCTCTTTTGCAGCACGGCAAGCGAAGCGGATGGTCCTCCCCCTCTACGTTTGTGCAGCCCATGTCCACCGAATACGGCACGCCCAAGTACCGATCAAAGCCCCGGTAACTTGGATGGTATGGCGGATGCGTCCCTAGATGCCATTTTCCGAGCATTGCCGTGTGGTAGCCGGCTTGGTCTCGTAGGAGCTCTGCCAACGTCACTTCCGTCTGCGGTAGCCCTCCTAAGGCCCCCTCCCGAAAGTTGGTGGTGACGCCTGTGCGCAGGCCTAAGCGACCCGTGAGGAGGCTAGCTCGGGAGGGCGTACACACTGAAGCTGCTGCATGAAAATCCGTGAAGCGCAGGCCCTCCGCGGCCAGCTGATCTAGCACTTTGGTCTCGGGCGTTTCTATTGGGCCCACATTAAATCCTGCATCCCCCCATCCCGCGTCGTCGAGAAAAATGACCACGAAGTTGGGGTGACGTGACACTGATGATAACGGTGTTACGAGACTGGCGGCGACAACCAATGCAGTGGCCAGGAGAGGGGACAGCAAGCGGAATAACATCCTGTTCATGGAGGGTACGGAGGGAGGAGGTCAACGAGAGAGTATGTATTTGTGTGACGCACGCAGTGAAAGGCGTGAGAAGCACAATTTGCCTGGGGAGGCATCGATCTGGAACACATGGGATGAGGGCGACGCGCTTTCAACTTTCCATCGGTCGCGAACTCGTGTTGAGGCCTCTACATGGTGCAACGGTCACGTAAGGCCCGGAAGAAGGGAAAGTATCGCAACATCGCCAGATTGCGGCAAAGCGTCGCCCAAAGAAACAAAAAGTGTTCTGCGGATGGACGTACTGGCATCAAGTCTTAGTCGTATGAATGATAAATTTCATGAGTGTGACTAAATAAAGTACTAGAGGCAGATTATAGCAGAAGGCAATAGAATAAAGTGTCTCCTCGCGCCATCATCTCCCTGCACTTCAGCATTGACCCACACCATAACCACACATTGACAAGCCCGAACCTGTTCCTAGCCATGCAGGCAATGGCGATCACTCCACCAACGAGCAGGAGACGGTCCCGGCAGCGCCAGAGCGATACCATTCGCGTATGTGTGCGCGTCCGACCTGAGGAGATTGACAGCGAAGATGAAGGAGAAGACCCAACTACTAAAGCGAAGCGCCTCTGCGTCGTTGCAGGGCCGGATGGCCGCACAGTTTCGGTGCTGACAGACGTCACCACACACACCACCGACACAATTTCATCGCGGAAAAAGAGCGTGGCAGCAATGACCATTCCCGCCACCACGGCGCGCAGCTTCACTTTCGACCATTGCTTTGGACCGCATGCCAGTCAGGCGGAGCTTTATGAGATGGCGCAACCTTTGGTACAATCGGTGGTCGATGGTTTTAATGCCACCATTTTTTGTTATGGTGTCACAGGCAGTGGAAAGACCTACAGCATGACAGGTACTCCAGACGCGCCTGGTATTGTCCCGCGGGCCACGGTCGAGCTTTTTGAGCGCATTCAAGCCGCCAACACCAGCATCAGCAACGCTGACCGAAACGGAGGCGAGGAAGATGAAGGGTTAAAGTTTCTGGTACGCTTGACTTACGTTCAGCTTTACAACAACGATTTTGTCAATCTTCTCGAGGGCACAACGGCAGGGGGCGAGGCTAAGGACGCAGCACCAGCCACTCCTCCTCCTCCTTTCCCGTTAAGCCCACACCGCTATTCCAATTCATCTAAGATCGAAGTCCACGAAAATAAAGAAGGCGAGGTTTATCTGTCCGGACCTGCCGATCTCCACGTCACCGTCACAACAGCAGCAGAGGCTCTCTCCCTTATCGCGATGGGAAACCAAGCAAGGGCCACGGGTTCCACTAAATGCAACCACCACTCCTCCCGCTCCCACACCATCTTGACCTTTCACGTCGAAAGCCGCATTTTACACCCTCCAAGTCTCTCTTCGTCCCTCCCTTCCTCGTCCTGGCAAGTGCGTCGAGGGAAATTGCACCTGATAGACCTAGCGGGAAGCGAGCGCTTGTCACTCTCAGGCGCGGAAGGAGGGAGGAAGACGGAAACTCAAAACACCAACTCATCGCTCACGGTGCTGGCCAATGTCTTATCCGCCCTATCGCGGAATGCCTTGAATGAGCGGCGGCAGCAGCAGCAGCAGCAGGAGGAGGGGAAGGAGGAGGGTGCGAAGGAGGAAGAAGATGGTGGGAGAGGAGCGAAGGATGACTCATCATTAGCAGGTGGCTCTCCAAAGAGCACATCAGCAGCAGCGAGAGGCATAGGGAATATGAAAGGCAAATATGCCTTGTCAGCTTCCTATCCACGTCCGATCCAATGCCCTTCTCACGCTGCCTCTCCTCCTTCTGGCCTTGCCCCCCTACCGGTGCCCTACCGAGAGAGCAAACTCACCTGGCTCCTCAAGGGCTCTCTGGGGGGAAACAGCATGACGCTCATGATCACCACCCTCCGCCCCTGTCTCCCCTACCAGAAACAAACCCTCGTCTCACTCCTTTACGCGGCACGGGCCAAGAATATAAAAAATAATGTATTTATTTATACAGATATAGTGAAAGAAAGTAAATTGAACGAAATGTCTGCTGAAATAGAGGGGCTGAGAAAACGCCTCAAGGCACGAGCGGCAGAATTGGATAGACTGATGGTTAGAGAGGGAGGGAGGGAAGGAGGGAGGAGTTGGCTGACGTTGAGTTGTGGAGGGAAGGGAGGGAGGGAGAATAATCATCGGAGGAGATACGAGCAGCAATACCAGCAGGAGGAGGTGGGGGAGGAGGAGGAGGATGGATGGCGCTTCCTACAACAACAACAACAGCAACAAGAGCTGCTCAACCGTCGGGTTGAGGAGCTGGAGAAATTTTACGTAAGAGAAAGACAAGAATCGGATTCAAAACTAAGTACCGTCATTCTAAGCCATAAGGGGGGGCAGCTTCCATTCCAACCTCTCGTCCTCGCCTCCCTCCAGCTGGAGCTAGAAAAACAACAATCCGAAATCTCATCATTGCAATCTGCCCTCGTCGAGCTACAAAATGAATCTGTTGCCTCTGCAGCTGCAGCAGCAGCTGAAAAACAAAGGCAACGCTTGAGTGAAGAGATGAAAGAGGTGCAGAAAGTGGTAGAGTCCTGGCAGGCTCAAGCAATCTCAACGCAGCAAGAGCTCGTCAAAACAACCGATCAACTTCGTGCCCTTCATCAGGAGAGACTGGCCGACAGAAGGCAGCTTGAGAAAGCAAGGATTGAGGGACAACGGGCTCGCGCACAAAGTCATATCATGGGATTAGAACTAGCAGCAGCGCGCAAGGGAGGGAAGGCTTTGGAGGAGGAATGGCGCATGGTGCGGGTCCGCTTGAAAGCAGCAAAGGAGGACTTTGAGCGGCAGGCGAGCGTGCTGCAGGAGGAGGGGTTGGGATTACGGGTGCGCTTGGATGCGGCAGAGCACGAAGTGAAGATGTTGAGGAAGCAGAGTGGGAAGATGAAGAAGGGCCGAGATGGCGACGTGTTGCGGCTGGAGGAGCTGTTGCAGCAGTGTGAGAACGAGAGGGATGAGGCATTACAGCTAAACCGAGAGGAGGAAGGGAAGGGGAGAAAATTGCTGGTGTTGCAGAGGCAGTTAGAAGAGCGGGAGACGGAGTTGGAGCTTGTAAAGGGGGCCTGTAAGGCACTTGAAAAGAGGTTGATTAACTCTGAAGAGAGATTGCAGGGGGTGGTGAGAGAGAAGGATAAAGAAGTAAAAAATTTGCAGGCTATGCAAATTCGCGTCGTCCGGTTGGAGGAAGAGGTGGGAGAAGCGAGGAAGGAGGCTGTGAGGGTTGCGAGGAAGAAGAGGGAGGAGGAGGAGGAGGAGGAGGAGGGGCTCAAAAGGGCAAGGCGGGGCTGGGAGGAGGAAATGCAGGGGCTCAGAAGGCAATCGGAGGAGGAGGGGGAGTGTCGGCTGCAAAGAGTAGTAGCGGAAGCTGAATCGCGAATGCAGCACCAACAACAAGAGATGGAGGAAATTTCCAAAGAGGAGAGGAAACGAGTAGAGGCACAAGTACGGGCAGCAGCTGAGGAGGAGCAGCAAGCGGTTGTAGCGAGGGAACGCGAGCAACATCTGCAGCAACTGCAGCAGCTATTGGAAGAGACGGAATCGTTACGGGCGGAAAAGAAACATTGGTGGGATCTGTGTAAGGAGGCGCAACTAGCACTGACGACAGAACAAGCCAAACAGCAAGTAGCCATGGAGAAGAAATGTGGATACGTTCAGCAGCTAGAGCACCTACTGGAGAAGAATCAAACCCAGCTGGATGAAAAACAGGTAGAGGAAAGGCGGTGGCGAGATTTATGTAAAGAAATTGAGACTGCACTGGCGGCCGAGAAAGAGGAGCGAACCAAAGTGGAGGAAGAGGCAACAAAGAACCGTGAACTACTACAGCAGCAGCTGCAGCAGCTGCAGGGCGAACAACAGACTCAGCTACAGGCACTACAGCAGGCAAAGGATGCACTGACAGTCGAGAAAGAGAAGAGAACCCAGCTTGAAGAGGTGGTGAGGGTAGCAGAGCACGCAGCAATAGAGCTTGGACGGAGGGAGGGAAGGAGGGAGGTAGGGAGAGAGGTGAAGGCAAAAGTGACGAATGAACTTGAGAGTCTCGTGTTGTTTGGTAAAGCAGGGGCAATTAGAGAGGTCGAAAAGGGGGGTGATAACAGGGATGAAGAGGAAGAAGGGCCTGATCTTGAGTGGTGTGTGCGTTTGAGGGAGGGGTTGCAGCGGCGTTTGAACGAGGTGGAAGAGGAGCAGCGACGAGCAGAGGCAGCAGCCGTATCCGCAACAGCGGAAGCTCTAGTCTCTGTTCAACAAGAGGCTGAGGAACATTTGAAACAAACCAAAGAGGAATGGCAACGACAGATAGGTAAGATGCAGGCAAGGACGGAGAAGGAGTGGAAAGAGACGCTGAAAGCGCAGCAGCAAAGCGGGCGACAGCAGCAAGAGGAGATGAGGCAACGACTTAATGAAATGGCTCGACGAAATGCCGAGACAGCAGCAACAGCTGTGCGTGCAGCAGAATGGGCTGTGTTCCAGGAGAAAGGCGCAGCTTTTGAAAAGGAACGAAAGGAGATGGAGGATCGGGTGATGAGGGAGAGACAGAGAGAAAGGACAGTGTCGGCTAGGGTGGTTCAGAGGATGAAATTGCAAATTGAGAGAGTTCGTAGGGAGCATGATCAGGAAGTTAGAGAGGCGGTGGCGGGTAGAAATCGAGAATGGATGGAGAGGTGGGATGCTGCGATGATCGAAAGGAAGAAAGAGCTTGACAAGGTAAGAAGGGTGACAGAGCAGGAAGTGGATGACAGGTGGCAGGTTAGGTTGAGGGAGATGCTGTTAGAAAAGGAGAAATATTATGGAAGGAAATATGATAAGCTGCAGGCGGAGGCACGAACAGAGGCGTCGCAGAGGTTGGCAGAGCTGGAGGAGCGCCTACGGAAGGAAGGGAAGGAAAAAGGGCGACGGCAGGAGGAGGAGTACCAGGAGATGCTCGCAGAAGTGAGAGAGAGGGTAGAGACAGCGGCACGTCAGTTAGAGGGAGCTGATAAGAGGGTGAATGAGGCGGTGCAAACTGTGAGGAAAGAAGTTTGGGAGGAGCTGCGAGAGAGGGAAAGGGAGGTTGAGGGGCTCCGGGAGCGGTTACTGCAAACAGAGTATGATTTGAAATGTCAGTTGGCAATAAGGCCACAGGACAAGCAGCAGCAGCAGCAGCAGCAGGAGAAGGAGAAGGCGGGGGCAGGAGCGGTTTCTTATTCATCGGAGGCTCGGTCGTCAACTAACACTCTAGTTCCCACCGCTGCCGCTGCGGCTGCTGCTTCGGAAGCGGCGGCGGTAATCAAAGCAAGGGCCGAGAAGGAGCATGATCCTCGTTCTGCTTCTTCTGCTGCTACTTTCCATTCGAATAACCGGCCTGCTGCTCTTCCCCCTCCTTCTCCTACCACTGGCACCCTGCTTGGCCAAATGCGTTCAGCCCTGCTGGATGGCAATGCCCTTCAGCTTCAAAAGCTTCTGGACGAACACCCAAACCTTCTCATGCAGACCTTCTTCCCCGTCTCTCCGTCAGAATCAGGTGAAAAACAGCAGCAGCAACAGCAGCTTCTGTTGCCCTACCCCCTGGCCATGCACGGCTTCACTTTTCACGCGGACTTGCCCCGCCTGCTCCTGACCCTAAACACCCTAATTGCCTACGACAGCAGCAGCAGCAGCATCAGCAGCAGCAGCAATGACAGAAACAGCAATGACTGCAGACGTAGAAGCAGCAGCAGCTCATCACTGCTGCTGGTAGCCAGAGATTGTCAAGGAGATTCCGTTTTCCACGCCTTATTCAAGCACGTTGGTAGCGCCTCAGTCCTCTTCCCCGTCCTGGAAAAGCTGCTCCGAGGATTAACAATGGTTACAACAGCAGCAGCGACAGAAACGGCAGGAGCAGCGATGCCAGCGGCAGGGACAATAAGTACATCGACTTCTAGGATGAACACCAGTTTGACAAATGACATGGACAACATAGTTTGGACTCGCAACGCCGAAGGCAAGACGGCCTTAGAGCTCGGCGTGCTCCGTGCTTTAGCCTCTCCTGACACCCTGCCTGCTCTCCATCGCTTGTTAGAGCTGGTACCACAGAGCTGTTTAGACAAAAGACGCAACGACGCGTCTTCTCTCCTCTCCTTTGCTCTGCTGCAAGCCACCACCAGCCGGCTGGCGAAAAAGCAGCAGCAACAGCCCTTCTTTTCGTCACTGCGTGCACGTAGCCGGAGGACGGGAGAAAAGGAGAAAGAGGAGGGAACGGACGATGTACCTTTGTATTTAGGTGTGCTTGCGGCGCTTTCGCCGATTTACTCGATAGGGTGGGACGCAGGATGGAAGGAGAGAGGGACAGGGAGGTGCCAGGGGCAGCTGCTTGCGCTTTTGGCACCCACCACGGAAGGGCAAATGTGGAGTGAAAAGGCTCAGCTTTTGTACGATACAATAGTGCGGGCTGCCCTTCGTCAGGGGGTGCTGGTGCCACGTGTGGTATCAGCTCAAAATGGTTGAGAAGCAAAGGAGAGGTCTCTAAGTTTGAAAGATGGATGGGAGAAAGGGAGAAGAGGGAAGAATTACAGAAAGAGCTGTGCGAGTGTCAAGCCCGCAGGAATGTGCGGGAACGAGTTTATGTATGTATATATATGAGCAAGAAACAAAAATGTAATGTAACATACTCACACAACCCAAAAAGCATACACACCAAAAAATGCAAACGCTTGTTTCTACATTAAGTGCTAGTGCTGCTATTTCTTTGGCTTTGAAGGACATTTCTTCTCTTTTGATATCCCGATTACTCGTAAGTTTTGATAAGTGTCTCGACATTGATTGATTGGTTTCTTTTTCCGAATAATGAGATTATGAACATCCCGCTGTTTATTCCACACCACTGGAGTGAAGAGTGGGCTCTGACCGCGTGCATTTTATTGGTATTTTTGTTGTCTGAATGATGTTTGAAGCTCTTTCCTATCCTTTTCCATATTCTCTCTCTTTCTCTTTCATGCATTCTATTTCTCCTTGTTGTCATATTCGCTCTTCTTTTTTCACACTTTTACACACTCAATCTATAGCTTTTCAATCCCATTCTGTCCCAACGATTCATCTCCCTCACTTCGACCTCCTCCCATATTCTTATTTTTTACTTATCATCTCATTTTGCGCTTATGACTCGCTCTGCTGTACTCGCAGCGCGCGCAAAGCCTGTAGTCGTCGTCGACGCACGACGTACACACCCAGGAAAGCCGCAACCAGCATACAAAATACTGTTACAGACCCTCCAACAACTCTCACCGACGGCATGATCTCATTCCACAACCTCTCTTTATCCTTCCTTTCATCCTCATCCAAGGCCATATCTTTGACTACCTTGTCCTGTCTTCCATGTTGGTGAGATAGAGGCTCGACATCTGCTACGCGGGTTGAAGATTGCGTGACGGGCTCGGGCGAGCCGATGGTAAAGTCGATGCTGCGGGCTTTGTGTTTGTGACCTGAGGTGGCAGCTGCCACAACAATGGTATACACCGCCCCGGGGGAGGGAAGCTCGGTGCTAGAGGATGGGATATGGAAGGTGGTGTAGCCGTCCGTGGAAGAGAGGGGATTGGTGGGGTCAGCCACGGCAAGGATGAGCTTGAATGTCGCCGAGAGGGGCTGACATTGCCCACCAGCTACCCATAGCCCGTCCTCGTCTACTTCGGTAGCGCACATCTCGCTACTCAAATCATAAGAGAGGACGCAGCCATGGTATTCGTTCCCCGAGACGTCTTCCCAGGGCACGCAGGGCTGGTCCGAGACTGTACGCCGATCTGGAGTTCCTGAATAGAGGAGGACGGCCACGGGGAAAGAGATACCGGATGCATGCCAAGAGATACGATACGCTTGTCCTTTATAGAGTGTGGTGGCGGGAAGGGTGACATCAGAGATGGCCTGGGCTTGGTAGAAGGTGAAAGGAGGAGATTGAGCCTGGGCGCCGACGGGAGTGGAGAGGAGGAGGTAGGCGTCAGTGACAGGGTCTCCGGGAGGTGCAGGAGCGATGAATTGGTAGGAGCCGGAAGTTGAAGCATCGTTCGTGAGTGTTGCTAACAGACCGAGCTCCGAGCTGTAAATTTGGACGGTGACCGGGCTCACTAGCCCTTCCGATGTATAAATGACAGTGATCAAATCGCCCTCACTCCACACAGAGGGCAAGGCCGGCTCGGCTGCTAGAGCAAGAGAGGGGATTGCAGAGGCGGGATCGACTATGACCACGCGGACGGGAGGGGTAAAAAGTCCGGTTTGCGGCCCCACCAAGGAGATGTCGTATTCGCCAACAGCAGCTGGGTCGAGGGGCACCTCCCATTCAAAAATACCAGTGTTTTCTATGAAAACCAGGGGAAGCATCTTGCCGGAGGTGTGGTTCTTCAGTAGAATTGTCACATCGGAGATCATGACGCCCGTCCAGATGATGTTGGTCTGGGAGCCGCGCTGGAGGGTAGTGCCGTCGGTAGGCGCGAGGAGGGTGAGAGACGCGGGGGTTTGCGCGGCGGCAAGATCACTGTGTTCGTGGCTGCCGATGGAGAAGGAGGTAGGGAAAGTATGATAAATAGATGGATAACGGTTGGACACCGCCACGAGGAAGCAGGAAAAGCAGTCGGAGGGTGGGGCCATGAAGGGGAGGGCGAAAGTGAAGGATCCAGCCGAGACCTCCGCTTTGGTCGTAACGACAAACACCGTCGCACCATTCTCGTCTTGGATCTCCAACGTCAATGTATCGGAAGCATCAGAAGCTTTAAATGTAATAGTCGCGTTCCTTCCCCTCACCCACATCGCTCCATCCTGCCCCTCAAACATGCTCGTTATCTCGACGAATGGTTGAGGAGCATAAATTGAAAATAGGTCAGAAGTAGCATTCGCCACCTTCGTTTTATTTGCCGACGCATCAACAAGTTGCAGCTGAAAGCCGGAACCAGGGGCTATTTGATTGTTGCCCGGCAAAGCACTCACCATCCAGACAAAGGAGTTTTCGTCCACCCCTCCATAGAGCTGGACATTTAGCCCCGTCTCCGGTTGGATAAGGTATAGAGCGGTTTTGGTGATAGAAGCAGGCGAGGTCCACATGACGGTGTAGGGCTTGCCTGACTCTAGCAAATCGTCCATAGTGGGAGAAATAAATGTCATAGCACCTTCGACAGTCTGTTTGCGAAGCCGGAAAGACGGCCCTCGGACAGTGGCGTTGGCTTGGGACGAGGGGGAGTATGCGAGGAAGATGAAGTAGCGGCCGGCGGTGAGGGTAGAGGAGGGTACCCAGCGATAGATTCCACTGTTGGGTTGTGGGCCGAAGTTGACGAGTTCGGCGCTGGTTCTAGGGTTTATGATGGAGATGATAACATTTGTAAGGGCGCCGGTGGTGCGGGTGGTCCAGGTGATATTCGTGGCTTCGCCCATGGTAACAATTGCGTCCCTGACAGGTGCAGTGATCGCCACAGTCGTTTGATCTTGAATTGCAAACACGCTGGAGACATCAATCATGACTTCAGAGCCGTCTGCAGGGTAAGCATACACAGACACAGTGTACCTTACACCTGGGGCGGCTTTGACCTTCCAATGGTAAGTCCCGTTCTTCTTTCCCTCGACTCTTCCGCCATCGAGCACTACTGTTCCATCTGATAAAATAATATCCACCTTGTTCACTTCCACATTCGCCGTCCACCTCACAAGAGCAACCGCCCCGTTATACAGCGTCTCTCCCACCTGCGGGTTATTCACCATGACGTCTGGACCCCCGCCCACTTCTTTCATCCCTTCCTCCTCCTCCTCCTGCTCCTCCTCCTCCTGCTCCTCCTCCTCCTCCTCCTCTTCCTCCTTCTCCACCATATATCGTCGGGTTTCCTCATTTTTCTCTTGCTCCTCCACTTTCTCCTCTTTCTGGAGGTATCTTTGGAACTCATCCTCCTTCTCGTCCTCCCTCGGAGTCTCCCATCTCTCGTCCCTTCCCTGCGCCCGTCGCACAACTGCAGCCAGGGCGGGCACACGAGTGGGTCTTCTGGTGGGGAAGCGTGTGGGAACTCGAGTAGGGAATCTGGTCGGGTACCGCGTTGGAGTGCGCGTGGGCCTACGTGTAGGAAATCGGGTCGGCACACGAGTGGGTCTTCTGGTGGGGGAAAGTGTGGGAACTCGAGTAGGGAATCTGGTCGGGTACCGCGTTGGAGTGCGCGTGGGCCTGCGTGTAGGAAATCGGGTCGGCACACGAGTGGGTCTTCTGGTGGGGGAAAGTGTGGGAACTCGAGTAGGGAATCTGGTCGGGGAGCGCGTTGGAGTGCGCGAGGGCCTGCGTGTAGGTGATTGGGTCGGCACACGAGTGGGTCGTCTGGTGGGGGAAAGTGTGGGAACTCGAGTAGGGAATCTGGTCGGGGAGCGCGATGTAGGAGGAGGTGTGGGAGGTTGGGTGGGTGCCTTGGACGGGGCCCGCGAGGGAGTGCGCGTGGGGGAGACGGTGAGAGGGCGGGAAGAAGCAAGGGTGGGAGCGCGGGTAGGCTGACGGGTAGTAGTAACGGATGCGATGCAGGAGCCACCGGAACAGACTTTGTCGAGGGCACGGCTGCAGAAAGCGCCGTCGGGCATGTCGAACCCACTCATGCCGAAGGAGGCGCCAGTGTAACGGCATTCCCCCCTGTTGAATCGCACGTATTCCTTACAGGGATCAGTCTCTGGGGCGTTGCATCCTTGCAAGTTGCTGTAAGCAGCTGCGAGACGATTAAAGCGACAGAAGCCGTTGTTGCAGTATCCTGTTTCGGGCCCTCCTGGCACGTTGCACCCGGTACTTGTGGGTACAAACTGACATGACGCCGTGCAACAGGTCGAGTCCAGGCCAGGCGTGCATTTCGCAGAGGCTACGAGCTTGCAAGTGGATGGGTCGCAACAGCCGGTAATATCGTCACAGTCTTCCCCTGGCTCCACGATCCCATTCCCACACCTAGGGGTCATGACTCCGTAGCACACACCCTTGACAGAGTTGATATGGTTGCAGATTTCCCGGGGGTTGCTCCCTGCGAAAGTGAACTCCTTGTTAATCACTGGATCGTAGCTCATTATCCCCCCCGTCTGCAATGTATGATAGGCCCCAAAATTATGCCCAATCTCATGGGCAACCGTCATAAATGTCGCCTCATTTTGCAAGCTCGTCCAACTCGAACCCATGAAATTCGTCGCGCACGTTGCACCAATATATCCAAGTCCAACCGTCCCAGGGGGAGGATAGCAGTTAGTAAGCAGATGCCAAAAGGCATACCTCCGGGTGCTGACCAAACCTGCCCGCCACCGCCCAAAATTTGTAATGGTGCTTTGATAGTCACTACTATCCGAGGAGGCTCTCGAAACTGGACAACCCCATTCATTCCTATTCCCCCCATTCAGCTGCGTCGCGTCAAGGGGCTCCTGGTTCCAGCTTTCCCCCCCTGGTGTGGTCTTGACAAAAGTCTCGGCAACAGAGATGAAAATATTACTCATATCCACGTAGAGAAAGTTGACAATATTCAATTGCGTCTGGATGTCGTTGTTCACCCGACGAACGGCAGCAGCGGTATCTTTGGTAGTGGTACCGAGGCCTGTCAGCCTCCTGGTGTATCCGGCGTCAGCTGCTATCCCCATCGCTGCTCGATACGTCGTGGAAGGACAGCCTTCCATAAGCCCATAGGGTGATAAAGACTTGGCTAAGGTATTCATGAAGATGGAGGGGAGGGTTTGCAGCTCTCGTTCCTTTCCATTGCCCTCTTCGGGGATGTCCATGGTGGCAGAGGAGGAGTCGAAACTGTGAGCATCCGTGCCGTTCCGGATGGGGAATGTGAAAGAATTGATATTGCTGCCACTGGTCAATGGTGGTGGAATCTCCGGCAGGCCCTCTCGTGGGGAGGGGTCAAGGAGATGATATCCTAGCCATTCAGACAGCAGCTCTCGATCATGTTCCGAGTGCTCCATCTCGTGTAAATGGAAGGCGAGCATCCTCCCCCCCTGCTCCGCTGCCCGCGCTGCCACGGCCGGCAAAGTCGTTTCGTACTGATGGGCAGGCACCAGCATACTAACCTGTCCATGGGTCTTGTCAAGCCACATTGCCGAGATCACATCGTGCTCATGCACCGTCGCTCGAATCCACCCACCATCGAGAAAAGTGCCTGTATATACAACAGCCCTCGGCCGTTCCACCACTTCTTCCCCTTTCTCCGTTGTATATCTCGACACTGCACCCTCCTCGAACAATGCGTCGTTTAACCACAACTCCGCGTGATGTTCCCTCCCAAATGCCTCAAAATTCAACGCCAGCCGCCGTCCAAACGGAGCTTCCAGCTCAGCATCTTTCTCGTCCTCTACCTCGTGGAGCAAACGGCGAACACCCATCCCCTGCCCTGGTGCTGCTTTCGGGCTTGGAAGCAGTGTCAGGTGCACCCTTGCGATGGGCTCGGCAGAAAGTAAGTGACGATGGGGACGCTCGCCTCCCTCTATATCGTAGGTGAAAGGAGAAGCAATGATGTGTGTGTGTGTGGTTGACAGACGAACGGGGTAGGGTAAATACAGATGTTAACTACAAGCATGCACACATGACTGTGTGGGGAAGGAGATCAAATGTCCACCCCCGAGGGTCGGGAAGGGGCTGAAATTGTGATGGCGAGGATGGAAGCCGAGAGCGGCGGTTCTATCGAGTGGGCCCTTTACCCCTCCTCGCTCCCTCCCTCCTGGGGGAGGAAGAGCAGGCACATGGAATATGATTTGGAAGAGCGCAATTGAAAAAGCATCAAATTCTGCCATCTACCACCCCAAGAACACTTTTTTGGCGAGGGGCAGAGAGTAAGGGCATGGAATATGCCTGAGAAGGGACCAAAAAGCCCAGTCATTCGGTATGGACGTACCAGGCTTGTGGCTATGGCCTTGAGAATGGCTGTGCGCGCGCGTCGTCAAAATTTCTGGCCCGACAAGGATTTGAAGGAGGAGCAAGACGATGGCACTTCCGAGGCCCTTGGAACGATTCCGTGACCAAAGCATGGCTTCTTACTAGGACGGGGGGCAACGACGGGGCCAGAGAGAAGAGGACAAAGGAAAAGCAGGAGGGGTGCCGGCCCTGTTGGTTGTGTCTGGTGGGTGGGGAACACCACATAAGCTCAGCTTAGATTTGGTTTCGTGGTTGCCGGCGGCAGAGAAAAGGGTGAACGATTCGAGCGATTCATGGGCCTTCATGGGCGTCAGGTGGGTGACAAGATTGTGAGCCTGGTAATGAGCACCAGAGTGCGAGATTGCCACCGAGCGCGCGTCAACAAGGAAGGCTATACATAAGTGGAAACCCATGTGGTAGAAAGAGCATATTGAAAATTTGCCTGTGGCTCTCAATTTGCCACACCCTTTTTCTCAATCCCGACGTCCTCGGCGGCACTGCCGAGGCCCTTGAAGCACGGGCGAACGGTCTTCGCCGAATACTACATCGGCAACCGGTGTTCAGCACCGATACCCATAAAGGGACACACGCCGGGTCATGCTGTGGTGCTCCTGGACCTGTGTCAGGATCTCTGGCAATGACATTCCGTAGCCGCCGAATTACGGCACGGCACTCATCGGGCTTGTTTGGGCATGGCTGTCACGAACATTTTCCGGGGGTTACATTTACGGCGTGTCCTAACCAAAAATAGGCGCCTGCCTCGACATGCCCACCACGAACACCACAAACTATCGAAGACGTTGCTCTAAGCATTCATGCAAGGAGGAAAAAGAAGAGGAAGAAAAAGAGGGGGAGGAGTGGCTGAAATGATTACAACAAAACAGAGAGACAACAATAACGGCAGCAATTATCATGAGGAGTCATGAACTCACTGTGCATAATCGTAATCAACCGAAAAATATTCAAACACTTCCCTCCACACAAACACACACATATACAGAGTGTGACACTCATACACAGATACTGGGGCATAAAACACCATTAACACTAGTAAGATTGGTATGACCGAAGAGTGACGGGGAGTGAAGAGCAGACAGACTTGTTGACAGCACAGTAAACAAAGGAAGTGACAACAAACAAAGTTGTCCTGACACGTATTTCCTATTCACAGGAAAATGCTTCTCCCACCTTCCTCCTACCTCACCCTCTCAACGCAACGACATCGCTGCCGATCTAGGGAGGTATAACCAAGATAGAATTCAACAGTTGAAAGAGTCATTCGTAGCCTTATGAAAGGGGAAGATTCCCTTCTCTCACTCTCACTCATACTCCAAATGGACGAAAGAAGCATACACACCAACAAAAGAGCACATACTCAAGCCCGAACGTTCCCGTCCTTTTCACTCATTTCGTTGGATTCTCTGCAATTTTACCCTTTGTTCTCAGCTCTCCTCTCTCCCATCCTGACCTCTTCCCATCCTGACCTCTTCGTGCAATTTCTTTGTTCTTCTTTCTCTTTTCATCCCCTCTATAATTTTTCTCTTGGGTTGCACACCTATCTTTTTATCATTCGACGCCTTCTCCGGACAAGCAACCTCACACAAACATAAGCGTTAGCTTTTCTATTCTTCTACTGCTCTCATTCTCTATCTTTCCTACTCACTCGCACACGCGGCCCCAAGTCTCCAGAGACTCACACGTCACACGGTCCAATCCCCCTCCATCTTTGATTTCTTTGCTTCCTCGCTTCCAATCAGAGACCCCTACCTCCTCGAGGCCAGCCAGAGTTTGCTCACCAAGACCCCTCACGGCCCCTTTCTCACATCCTCTCTTCCCTCCGTCTCTCCTTCCTCCCCTTCTTCCCTCCTTTCCTCCCTCCCGGACTGCCTCTCACTCCGTCTTGACCTCCATCTCCATCCCTTCTACTTCAAAAATGAGGGTTTTCTGGTTCCGCCGCTTCTCAACCTTAGCCAAGTGCCACCTAAAGGAGAAATGATAAATAGAAGAAAAGGGAAGAGAGATAGTGTCACGTGATGTTTCATGTGAAGACAAAACATCGGAGTGAAGAGAGAAACAAGATTTTCTGGTTCCGCAGCTTCTCGACAGCCAACCGCAAAGAACCTCCGGAATAGGAGCGAAAAGAAAGAAAGAGAAATTGATAACGAGGAAAAGAGGACCACTCAGACTACGATCACATGAATGTATGTGCGCATGCTTATCGAGGTACACAAGTTCCCGCTTTTCCCTCTTTCCCTCCCCCTTTACCTAACCAAGCTCGGGCGGATCCAGGCTTTGTACGCCTCCGAAGCCAGGACGAAGAGGAGGCAAGAGGCGAGGACCAGTCCCCACTCCCACCCCATTGGGGCCTGGTAGAAAACGTTCTCGGCGACTTGGGGGATTTGGATGATGGGGAAGAGGGTACAGACCCCGACGATGACCGAGACGAAGAGGAGGCGGTTGCCGAAAATCTGTTTGTAGGAATAATAAGCATTTTGAGAAAAGAATAAAAATGGATCATTATTTACTCACGAGAAAAACTATATCATGCTGTTAAATAAATTAATAAATTAAGAGTAGAGAAATGAACAGAGGCATACATAAATAATTAAGAAATAGACAAGATAATTTCACGAATGAAAATAATTTTTTATAAATATATTTGAGAATACATACATAAAGTCCTTTCGAAAGATTGGGCTTGATTTAATGAGAGAAAGTTATGTTAGTGGAAAAAGGCGCTATAAGTGACCTTATGTTCACAGTGGGCGTATAATCGAAGAAAAAGGCCGTCGGCGGTGATCCTCCCTCTCCCCTCCTCCCCCTCCCTAGGATAAATGCTCACATCCATCGTGCGCATCGACGCCGCCAGGTTCTTGCAGTTGTACGCGTGAATGAGCAGCAGCACAGTGGTGGTGGCGAAGGTTGTAGCGCGGGCCCGGAATATGTTTTCGCATCCCTCGAGCACGAAGTTACAGTTATGGGTGTTGTAGAACTTGGAACCGCTGACGTCGATGACGATCATGAAGTTCGCGAGGCTGGAGAGGGACAGGGAGGGAAGGGAGAAGATTGGAGGAATGACATCTTATGGTGCCCTTTTGCGAGGGATAAAGAGAGGGAGGGAGGAAGGGAGGGAGAGTGGGAAGGAGGAAGGAATTGAAAACGAGGTCACGTACCCGAGGAGGCCCATGACCAAGCCATACCACAAGGTATCGAAAGAGAGGATGGGGTTGACCAAGAGTTTTCCCTTCTCGACGGGCGGCTTCCGCATGACGTCGGGTTCGGCCTTCTCGCAGGCCAGGCCTAGGGCCTGGAGAATGGAGGGAGGGAGGGGAGGAGGGAGGGAGGGAGGGAATGGCAGAGGAGAGGTAAGTGACAGGTGTGTTGACTTAAACGCAGACATTTGGATGTTGGAGGGATGGAGCGGAGAGGGGACAGGAGAAGGGCGGGAGTGGGGGAGGGAGGAAGGAACGTACCGGCGGCGTGGAGGTAACCATGTTAATCCAGAGAATCTGCAGCGTCGAGAGAGGGTATACGGAGAAGCCTTCGGCATCCCGGAAGGCCAGGCCGATGAGCAGAATGAAAACCTCGGCCACGTTCCCTTAAACAAAAAGGAAGGGGGAGAAGAGGGAGGGGGGGAAAGAGAGAGGGAGGGAGAGGTATAAGCAGACCGAGATATACAATTTGATGCTTTTTTCGACTGCTTGCAGGCCATTGAAAACTCACGAACTTTGCGACGTTAGAGCCAAAATTCCCTCGCCGTCCTCCCTCTCTCCCTCCCTCTCTCCCTCCTTCCCTCCCTCCCTCCCTCCCTGCCGGTACTTACCGGCCATCAAGTGGCACACGAACTTAACGATGTTGGCGCCGATGCGTCGTCCCTCGCGGATGGCGTCCACAATAGCAGCGAAGCTAGCGGGGAGGGAGGGAGGGAAAGATGGAGGGAATGCGGTCAGTAGAAAGCAGGTCGGCGGCGCGTGTGGTCACATCATTTTACCAATCTAGCCCATGGCGATCAGAAGAGGGGGGGAAGGGAGGAAGGGAGGAAGGGAGGCACCTACTTGTCATCGGTCAATATTAGGTCTGCCGCTTGCTTGGTCACGTCGCTGCCGTTCTTGCCCATGGCCACTCCCACGTCTGCGGCCTTGAGGGAGGGAGCGTCGTTGACACCGTCGCCTGGTAGAGAGGGAGGGAGGGAAGGAGGGAGAGTGTGAGAGGCGCGCGTCGTGAAAGAGAGCTATCAAAGACTATTCTCCCTCCCTCCCTCCCTCCCTCCCTCCCTCCTCGCTTACCGGTCATCGCCACGACCCTGCCCCTCCTGTGCAGGGCATCGATGAGCTTCACCTTGGTCGCGGGAGAGCAGCGGGCCAACACGTGGGGCAGGCTTTTCATGCTGTCCAGCTGCAGAGAGGGAGGGAGGGAGGGAGGGAGGGAGGGAGGGGTGACGAATGAGTGCCGTCGTGGTGGAGGGTCCGAAAAGAGTCAGGAGGTTGATGACGGGAATGAGAGGTGCTCACCGTGTCGTTGCTGCAGGCGTCGAAGTCGCTGGCCGCCATCTTCACGTCCGTGGGCTTGTTACCCGCGGCAGATAGGATGGACACCTGCGCCGCGATGGCGCCGGCCGTTTTGGGGTGGTCGCTGTATGAGGGAGGGAGGGACGGAGGGAGGGGCGGAGGGGGGGAAGGGCGTGAGATCCATCCTCCAATGTATCATGTGCGGTGGATCATCTTTCGACAATCGCTCGCCCCCCCCCCCCCCCCCCCCCCCCACCTCCCCCCCCCCCCCCCCCCCCCCCCCCCCCCCCCCCCCCACCCGCCCCCCCCCCAAAGCCGGCCGGGCCCAGCGGGGGGCGGGCGCCCACCTTACCGGCGGGGGGAAACAACCCCCGGGAGGGAAAGAGGGCGCCC
>Ga0160420_100102_pt1 | contig 50710 bp, 53 predicted proteins | sample CelAP2metagpilot_FD_108197 | JGI IMG/M metagenome (GOLD analysis project Ga0160420, IMG submission 108197) | Phycosphere-associated microbial communities from algal ponds in Kailua-Kona, Hawaii, USA - Cellana AP2-5-5 metagenome pilot | ecosystem: Engineered > Artificial ecosystem > Aquaculture >...
GGGGGGGGGGGGGGGGGGGGGGGGGGGGGGGGGGGGGGGGGGGGGGGGGGGGGGGGGGGGCATGCTGAGTGGGAACGAGGTGCGTTTATGGTGTGCGTTTTCGTTCCCAGGGGTCCTGTGGAGGGTGGGCTGGAGGAGGTGGAGGGAGGGAGGGAAAGAGGGGGGGTTGCGAGGGGCGTACGGACGGTTGGTTAGGGATGGACACTGGATGGTGAGGAAGACGCTGGCGTGCTCACTGCATGAGATGGCCAAGGTGATGGGAGGGGGGGGGGAAGAGGGAGGGGTGCCGCTAGTGGGCAAGGGGAAAGAGAGGAAGGCGAACGCAGAGGCAGAGGGAGAAAATGAGGGCGGGTTGGTGGGGGGAATGGTGAGAGTGTCGATTGCTGGGGAGAGTGGGATGGTGGAGGGTAAGGAGGAGGAGGGTGCGGAGGAGGAGGGTGCGGAGGAGGAGGAGGAGGAGGTATGGCAACGGCTGTCCGGTCCAGCGCGAGTGGCGAAAGAGCTTCAATTTGCCTTTGATTTCTTCTTGCAGGACGTGGAGGAGGTGCGTATGGGCGTGTTGAACAACATGGCCTCCTTTCTATCCTCCCTCCCCGCCTCTTCCCGGCGCGTCTACCTCCCCCTCCTCTGTGAGATCGCCACTAGAACTGCCCCCTCCCAGTGGCGGCCCAGGGAAACGCTCGCCAAGCAGCTCCCTGCCCTCCTCCCGCTCTTCCCCCTCTCTGCTTTGCACTCGGTCTTCTTGCCACTGTCTTTTGCCTTGTTGGAGGACCCCGTGGCCGTGGTGAGAGAGAGGGTGTTTCTCGCTTTTGGGCCCTTGTACGACGCGTTTGCCAAGGAGGAGGAGGAGGAGGAAGAGGAAGAGGGGGGGAAGGGGAGGGAGGCGCTGCTCCGGCGGCTGGCAGGGATGGCGAACGCGGAGACGTATGTGAAGAGGCAATTATTCGTCCATGTGGCCCTCGCCCTTCCCTCCACCTCCCGCACCCTCCCCCGGGACCTCTTCCTCCGGCAAGTCCTCCCTCGGCTCCTGCTTCTTGCCAGGGACAGGGTCTCCAACGTCCGCATTTCGTTTGCGAGGGACGTCAGGTTGTTGCCCGAGTGGGTATTTCAAGCGGCTGAAGCTGCTGCTGCTGGTGCTGATACTGCTGCTTCTACTGGTGATAGTGGTGGAGCAGGGACTAAAAATAATGACGTGAAAGAAATCAGTGGAAATGACGAGAGGGAGGAGGATAGCTTGTCTCCCCTTTCCATCTCCTCCTCGTCATCCCCCTTCCCCTCCTCCCCCCTAGCCCTCACCCTCCTTCATCTCCTCAACGACGACCCCCACAGCGACGTCCGCCTCTACATGGGCAAGTGCCGCAAGCAACGAGCAGACTTGGCGCCTCTCTTCAACTCCCGCCGCGCTGTCCCTCCCTCCCTTCCTCCTCCTCAAACTCTACCTCCTTCTCTAATATCGGAGGGGGAGGGCGAAGGGGAGGAAGGGAGCGAGGAAGGGCAGAGGAGCCCGCACGGAGGGTCTATGGTAGAGCTTGTCGCACCTCTTTCTCCTTCACATGCGGTAGCCCTTCCTCCCTCCCTTCCTCCTTCTTCCCTTCGTCCTTTCGAGGCCGGCAACTCGGTCTTCCCTTCTTCTTCTTCTTCTTCTTCATGTTCCCACCCTCTTCCTCCTCCTCTTCCTCGACCTCTTTATCCTGCTTCCTCCCCTCCTCCTCCTACCACAGCCTCCTCCTATCTAGAGGACGAGATAACTCGGCTCTCCCCTCCTCCTCCCTCCCTCACCACCACCTCCTCTCTGGTGGACATGGCCTCCCTCCTTCTCCCCCCTATAGCCACGGCGAGCTCTTTCTTTGGAAAAGGGGAAGGTCTAGAAGAGGGAGGAGAAAGAATTGGAGAAAAGTCGCCTCGTTCCCATCGTCCGGTCCTCCACCCCTCTTCCCCCCTGGAAGAAGAAATTGCCCTCCTCTCCTCCCCTGCAGCCGCTGCTGCCGAAGCTCCTCCCTCTCCTCTCTCTCCGGGTTTTCGTCCTTTTCCTCCCCTAACCTGCTTCTTCTCCGACGACTCCTCCTCCCTCTCGGACGATCCCAACGCTGCTGTGGACCCCCATCATATACACGACATTCTCACACACCTTACCCACGATCAAAATTACTGCCAATCCCACACTGAACACCGAAAGAAGGATTAGGAGGAAGATGACGAGGAAGGCGTCGAGGACGAATCAGCCGCAGTAGTGGCAATGAATAAAGTACCCCCCACTCAGGAAAGGACAGGAAGAAACGACGAGAACGAGGTCAAGAATGAAATACAAGGTAAATTAAAGGAAGAGGCAGGAACAAAGAAGAGAGAAAATGGTAAAGGAGCGAAAGAGAACGAAAAGGAAGAAGCGCATGAGAAGTTGTATGTACCCATTTTGTGTCCTTTGGTCAGTCAGAGAGGCCGTCGAAAGTAGCAGTCTTCCTCCCTTGTTAGGGAATGGAAGAGGATTCCCTTTGTGGAAGAGAGACTCGCTTTAGGTCAGGAAAACAACAAGTGTGTCCCCTTCGAAAAGCACAAATTTGTTTAAAGAAAGAAGTGCTTATATAGTGCGGCGTGTACTTAACACAAGGTTCTTGTCTCCAATCAATACATTCTAAGGAAATCACTTCCAACCCCTAGTGCCTTACCTTCGTATTATCGATTATCAAATATTATAATATAGTCCATCTTTTTTCCTGTCAAAAGACAAACAAAGGACGCTCTCCTGCTCTGCATGGTAAAATGAAAAGAAGCATTGAGGAGGAGGAGAGTAGCAACCAGGAAAGAGCGACTTTAATATGGGAAATTCATTTTTCATAATTTGTCGAGCATAATAAAGTGTCAGCAACACACTCAGATGAAGATACTGTCATTGGTGGTCTCGGTGGTGGCATATAAATTAACCTCCCCCCGAACTTCGAATGTCCGAGTTGAAGCGTTTCTTCAAAAGCAACAACAGGCACACAACACACAAGCATCGACATCCCTCAACTATCACATCCAGTACTCTACAGCGCAGCCCTGGCTGAGCTATCACCTTCCGACGCCATGCTTGCGCGGCGGCGCCTATTCTGTATGAGCGGTCACCTTTCCCGCAGGCCTCTCTCATCTCCATCATCAGCACCGTCGGGCGGACGCCTCATTGACTTGGGTGGAGGCATTCAAATCGTCAAGCGACAGCCAAAGAATCCCGAACTTGTTCCCAAGGGATACCTGGGCGATATGTCACAGCTTTCTGAGGTAGGACTAGATTAAGAGAGGACTGCAAAGGGGAGAATACATACGGAGGGAAAGGAGGCGGCGGCAGAGCCTCCATGATTCGATTGTTGTGAGCGCCGACAAGACCCTTCCTGACGTCAACCTTCGTTTCCTTGGTAATCTCATGACAGGAAACCCTTGCTCACCTCCGATGGATGGCACAGAAAGACCTCCTGGGGCAAGACATATTCCTCCTCGGTGGCCCCGGGCCCGTGCGCCGTTGGCTAGCCTTAAGCTACTGCGAGCTAACAGGCCGTGAAGTCGATTTTCTTTCCCTCTCGCGTGATACGACAGAATCAGACTTAAAGCAACGGAGAGAAATCTTGAACGGGGGGGCTTATTTTGTGGACCAGCCACCAGTGAGGGCAGCGGTGGGTGGACGGGTGTTGATTCTGGAGGGGATTGAGAAGGCGGAGAGAAATGTGTTGCCCACGTTGAATAATTTATTGGAGGATCGGAGTATGGGCTTGGAGGATGGACGCTTCATTATGAAGGCTAGCGGTAAGAGGGAGGGAGAGTGGGAGGGAGAAAGGTTTTTTTAATCGCTTCCCGTCTCGATTTCTTACACTTATTCTCACCACAACAACCACCACCATTACCGCGTTCTCAAACCACATGCACAGCGTATGACAAACTAGACAGCGACCTACAGGCCCACCGCCTCCGTCGTTGCCACCCAGACTTCCGCGTAATGGCCCTGGGCCTCCCTGTTCCTCCTTACAAGGGCCGCACGCTCGATCCTCCTCTCCGGTCCCGCTTTCAATGCCGCGTGGTCGAGCCCGAGTTAACTGGCGCAGATTGTCTTTCTAGGCCACCTGCCTCCATCCTCTTGCCATGGTCCCCTCCTCCCTCCCTCTCTTCCTCCCTCCATCTTTCCCCTCCTCCAACGAACCCAAAAATCGCCCTCTTTGTCGAAACTCTTCGGCAAGTCCGTTTGAATGGAGGTGGGGAGGGAGGAAGCGAGAGAGGAAGGGCTGGGAGTTTCCCTATCTTCCCTACCTGGGTTTTGCCCCACACACATCACTTATTGAAAGCTTTTCCGGGTTGTGGGCAAGGGCAGGCACTCGCACGCGTGTACCCTTTTTTGTACCAGTATCAGCAGCAGCAGCAGCAGCAAAAAGGGAAGGAGATGAAGAACAGTACGAGTAGTAGCAGTAGCAGCGACAATGACAACAATAGCAGTGGCTTGGTGGGCCTGGTGAGGAAGCTGGGAGTAGATAACCTCTCCGTCGGCCCTCCTTTTCAAGGCGTCCGACCCCTCCTCCCTCCTCCTCCTCCTCCTCCTTCTACAGCAGCACCGGTAGCAACAGTAGCAGCAGGAGCAGCGACGACAAAAGCAGCAACGACAGGAAGACAAGTTCGCCTGCTCTTCGAGGGAGGGATAGAGGTCACGGCACAGGGCGGGGAGCACGAGCCTTCCAATGATCCCTTGCCTCTCTACGTTTCTTCCGACAGAGGAGAGGGAGGAGGAGGGGAGGGAGCCTTTTTCGTCGAAACCCCCACGACACTCGCGACGCTCACAGCCATGCTCCAAGAGCACTCCCTGGGGCGCGACATCTGCCTGTTGGGGGGGAAGGGGGTGGGGAAATCCAAGCTCGCGGAACTGTTCTGTCACCGGTTGGGATATCGCCCTGAGATCTTTCCCATGTTTAAGGACATGACGCCGCGGGACCTGGTGCAGCGGCGGGGGACGGACGAGAGAGGGAACACTCGGTGGGAGGATTCGCCTTTGGTGAAGGCAGCGAGGGAGGGGGGGGTGGTGGTCCTGGATGGAGTGCATCGGCTGCACACCGACACCCTAAGCACGTTGCAGCGGGTGTGTGTGGACCGTGAGATGGAGCTGATGGATGGCGCGCGGTTGGTGAAAGGAGGCGGGGGGGAAGGAGAGAGGGGGGAGGAAGAAGGAGGAGGAGGAAGAGGGAGGGAGGGAGGCCTGACGGAGGGTGCACAGCGGATTCTACCCCTTCATCCCTCCTTTCGTATAATCGCCTTGGGCGAAGTCGAGGTGCCAAAGAGCCCCTCCTCCCTCCCAGCATCCTCCTCCACCTCTTATTCCTTCAGCAGCCCGGCCCCTTGGCTGCACCAAGACGTACTTCCCCTTTTTAGCTGGCTCGTCCTCCCTCCCCTCTCCTCAGTTGAACACGACCTGGTCCTCCGCCGATCCTTCCCCTCCCTCCCTCCCTCCCTCCGTCGCACCCTTCTGGACATCGAAGCAGGGCTAAGCAACAAGGAGGAGGAAGGGGAGGAGCTGTCCCTCTCCACACGACAGCTGATGCGTCTCGCGCGAAGCCTGGCTGTGATGAAGGAGGGAGGGAGGGAGAGAGGGAGGGAGGCATTGTCGGGCTTGGTGCATGATGCTTTGATGACTGCGTTTGCGACAGGGCAAGTGAGAGATGTGGTGGAAGATGTGCTGCGGAATGTCGGTTTGAGCAGCAGCAGCAGCAGCAGCCATAGCAGGAGCCACAGCAGTAACTGGAGTAGTGCTAGTGAGAATTTGCCTATCGTGGTCACATCTGGTACGTGCCCTCCCTCCCGCCCTCCCTCCCGCCCTCCCTCCCTAAATTTCCATTTGCCATCGCTCTAGTCCTACACCTTATACATCCACAACTTCCCTCCCTCCCTCCCTCCCTCCTCCCTCCAGAAACGGTCCGAATAGGCGACGTGGAGGCCCGTCGACGCACCCCTCTCCGACCCGACCTCGTTCCTCATCCCTCGCCCTTCTTCGAGAACCCGCGGCACGTCCAGCTGCTGCAGCGCTTGCTTTTGGACGGGGTAAGGGGGGAGAAGGCGATGCTCCTCGTAGGAAACCAGGTACGTCCCTCTTGCTTCCTCCCCTTTTTCTCACCCTCCCTCCTACCCAATACCCTCACCCTCTTTCCCTCTTTCCCTCCTTCCCTCCCTCTCTCCCTCTCTCCCTCCCTCCCACCTCTCTCCTTTCCGCGCGACAGGGCGTGGGCAAAAACAAGCTCGTGGACCGGCTTCTGCAACTGTTGAATGCCGAGCGAGAGTACATCCAGCTCCACCGCGACACCACCCTGCACTCTCTCACCCTCCTCCCCTCCCTCCAGGACGGAAAGATCGTCCACGTCGACAGCCCTTTAATCAAAGCCCTCAAGCACGGGCGTGTGCTGGTGATTGATGAGGCTGACAAGGCGCCCGCCGAGGTTGTGGTACTCTTAAAAAGCTTGGTCGAGGATGGGTATATGCTGCTACCCGACGGCCGGAAGGTCGTGCGAGGCGATTCCGCCCTCCCTCCCTCCCTCCCTCCCTCCACTCCAGGAGGAGGAGCTGCTGCGCCAGCCCCAAGTTATGACAACAACAGCAACAGCAGCAACCCCCCGGGCCCTCTACCGAACATCACCATCCATCCCTCCTTCCGCCTCCTCGTCCTCGCCAACCGCCCCGGATACCCGTTCCTGGGCAATGATTTCTTTTCTCTCGTCGGCGACGTGTTTTCCTCCCACTCCATCACCAACCCCGACCTCCCCTCCGAGATCGCCCTCCTCTCCTCCTACGCTCCCTCCCTCCCCGCGTCCCTCCTTCATTGCCTCGCATGCTGTTTCTCGGACCTGCGAAAATTGAACGAAGAAGGCTTGCTCTCGTACCCGTACTCAAGCCGAGAGGCCGTGGCGGTCGCCAAGCACATGGAGGCATTCCCTCAAGACGGGCTGGGACGGGCTCTCACCAACATCCTGGAGTTTGATTTGTTCCTAAACCAAGAAACGAGGAACTTAATCGAGAATGTGTTTCGACGACGGGGCGTGCCCCTCTCGCTGGAGATGGGGAGGGAGGGAGGGAGGGAGGGTCTGCGGGGCATGGGGAACCTTCCGGCGGTAGAGCTAGGGGAGGTGAGGATTTTGAAAGGGGGAAAGGTAATGGGGGGATGGGAGGAGGAAGAAGGGGGAGAGGGAGGGGTAGAGGTGCGGAGGAAGGGGTGGGAAGAGGGGAAAGGGAAGGATGGAGGGAGGAAGAGATGGAGGGTGCAGGGGGTGGGATGGGGCAAGTGGGCGATGGAGAGCAGTAGGTTGAAGAAATTTAGTGAGGAGGTAGGACGGGTGAGTTTGAGGGGAGGAGGAGGGGAAGGGAGAGAGGGAGGAGGGGGGAAGTCGATGGTGGTGACGAGAGAGGGAAGGAGGGAAGACGTGCATGTATTGATGGATGGGCCGTTGAGGGTGATGAGTCTGTATGGGATTGGAGGGGGAGGCGAAGGCGGAGAAAGAGGAGGGAGTGTAGAAGGAGGGAGGGGGGAGGCCAGGAGGGTGGAGCTGCTGCCGAGTCCGTGGGGGAATTACATGGATGATAATCCTTACCTCGTCCCCGTCAGAAGTAGCAGTAGCAGCAGCACGGAGAATCATATTATTGTTATTTTCCCTAGGAAAAAGTACGCGGTCGTCCTTCCTGCTTGTGGAGGAGAAAGAGAACTCTCGGCGCAAGCTCAGCGGATCGACCTCCCCTACTTCCCTTCCTCTTCCTCTTCCTCCTCCTCCTCCTCCTCCTCCTCCTCCTCCTCTACGTCTTCCTGGGGTGGGCAAACGGCGAGTGCATGGAGAATAGTGATGGGGGGAGGGAGCAGCATTGGAAGCAGCAGCAGCACCAGCAGCAGCACCAGCAGTGGGTTGATTGAAGTGGTGGAGGAAAGTAAGGGGACGTCTCGACTTCTTTATTTCACGAAGGGCGGATCCTCCTTAACGGTGATGGATCTGGAAATAGGGGAAGAGGAGAAAGAGAGATGGCCGGCGGGAGGGGAAAAGGGGGGGAAGAAGGGAAGGAGAAATACGACGCATGTGTTTTTGAAGGACACACAGACTGGAAGCCCGTTGAGGATCGAGAGAGTGGGAGTGACCCCGACTGGAGAATTGATCGTTTGGTCGGGAGGAGGGGGGGAGGAGGGAGAGAAGCAAGAGGCTGTGTATGTGGTAAAAGGGTTGAGGTTTGTTCCTGAGGTAGGAGGACGAGGGGGAGGGAGGGAAAGAGGAAGTCGGCTGATGTTCGAGAATGAAGCCGATCCAGGGGCGGCTCTGAGCTTGAAGAAGCTCCGTGTCTCCGGCCCTCCCTCGTACGGGAATTTCGCTCGACAGATTCCCTCACCCTCCTCCCTCCCTCTCTCGCCTTCATCTTCGTCTGCGTCCTCATTTTTCTTGACGACTTTCGGGTCGCATTATCAGAAAGTTGGCCCGTGGGAGGAGCGGGGGGGGCGGGAAGGAGGGAAGAAGAAGGAGGTTTGGGGGGTACCTCGAGGAGGAGGAGGAGAGCTGGGGGTGGAACAGCAGCATCTTCGTGCTCTCACACGCCTTGGCCATCTTATATCTGTCTTGTCGGCAACTCCTTCAAACAACACCCACCTCGACAGCAGCAGCAGCAGCAGCAGCAGCAGCAGCAGCAGCAGCAGTGCCACCCTCGAGCTGACTAACCCCATCAGTAACACCTCTAAAACCATCACCATCTCTTCCCTTCCCTCCTTCTCTTCCTCCTCCTCTCGGCCTCGTCGCTCCGCCTCTCCCCCTCTCCGTGTCCTGGCCATGGAAGAACTGGGGGGGAGGGAGGGAGGGAAGGAGGGGGGAGGGCGAGTGGTAATATTGCTGAATGACGACACATTGCGCATTATTGAAACAGAGGAAGGAGCGCTTAAGAGACAATTACAAGAGTGGAAAATGATGTTCCCAGGAGGGGTTGAAGGGAGGGAGGAGCTTCTCTCCCTCAAACAGCAGCTGCACCGGCAGCAGCAGCAGCAGCAGCAGCAGCAGCAGCAGCAGCAGCCGCAGCAGAGGGAGGGTGGAAAGGAGAGCATACCAAAGACGGGATTGAATAAGCCGAAACATGGGAAGGAAGACGAAAAGAATGAGGAGCATGTCGGGGGAAACACGTGGGCGGGAGGGGTGGGAGGGAGTGACACTGCTGGGTTGGGGGGACGAGGGGGGCCATACCGATTAGATAAAGGCCACGTTGTTCATCAAGTGTCAGAGGAGATGAAAAAGCAGGTAGGGGAGAAAGCGAGAGAGGAGGCTGCAAGGATGGGGAGGGAGGCCTTGGCGCAGAGGCTGAGGGAAATAGGGATGTCGGAAGGCGATTGGTCTTTATATGAAGGGATCATGAAAAGAGTTAATCAGCAAGTGGGACAACTGAGGGAGATTCTGAGGGAGGGAGGGAGAAAGGGCAAGGACCGTGGGAAGGAAAGGGTGTGGAGGCGGAATCAGGCGCAAGGTGAATTGGATGATAGCAAATTGGTCGATGGTATGGCGGGCGAGAGGTTGGTTTTTAAACGTAGGGCAGATGTGGAGGAAGAAAAAGATGAGTCGTGGAAGGGGAGGAGGAAGGATGGAGAGACGAAGGGGAAAAAGAAGAGGAGGATGTTGTTTGTGATGGATACAAGTGGGTCTATGTACCGCTTCAATGGCGAGGATGGCCGCTTGGATCGAATGCTCGAAGTGGCGACAATGATCATGGAAAGCTTCGAATATGACGAGGGAGGGAGGGAGGGCGAGGATGACGACGAGGTGGAATACGCGATTCGGGCGCATTCAGGCGACTCGGCTAATTTGTCGTTAATCGAGTTTGGGAAACCTCCCAAGACAAGGAAGGACAAATTGGCAGTGTTGGAAAAAATGGCTGCCCACGCTCAGTATTGCCTCGCTGGAGATAATACTTTGCGTGCAACAGAAGAAGCAGCGGCTGAACTTGCGGCACATCAACAGCAGCAAATAGGGGAAGGGGGAGAGGGAGGGAGTTATTCGTCTTATCTATTTGTTGTCTCCGACGCGAATTTCGAACGATACAGAATCCCGCCCAGGAGGTTAGGAGAGGCGTTAGTGAGACATGGGGCAAGTGTGAGAGGGCATGTATTTTTGATCGCGAGCTTGGGAGAAGAAGCAAAGGAGGCCGTCCGGCAGATGCCTGTCGGGAGAGCACACCTTTGTCTGGAGGTTGCAGCGTTGCCAAGAGCGATGAAGAAGATATTTGTTGAGGAATTGAATCGATAATTGGTGTAAAGATATATCAATAAAGAAATTTAAGAAGAAATAAATAAATCAGTAAAAATACATACATTTTTTTTATTTTGGTTTCTAGTTTTGTAGAGACAAAAGAGGCCGTGAATCATATAGGTGGGTAGGGTACATTTGTAATTGTTTGCCTTTTTCGGTACAACTCTGCGCATGTTACTCTTCAAGTTCCTACTTCCCAGTCCCCTTGTTCATGCCCACGACCGTTGCCAATAGTTTCTCTGCGTTATTATATTGTAGGCGGACCGCGTCGTGCGGAAGGACGTTGCCGACATCATCCTTTGGCTCATGCCAGTTTCGCAGATTGGGGGAGAGCTTCAGGGACGTCACCTCGCCCCGGTCGTCCCCGACAAGCAGAATCGGCTCGTGAGCATTGAACGCGACGTGAGTGAGCTTGGCACGCCTCACCACCTTTTGTACGCACAAGGGCTCGTGCTTATCGGCCGTTAGGTCGAAGACATGTGCTCGGCCGTCACTGGTCACGGCGGCAAAAGTAGTTGAAGATACGGGGGACCAGTCCACACCACAAACCGCATTACCCAAGTCAAACGACAAGAGAGGTGCGCCGGGTCGGGTTTGATCCCAAAGCTTGACCGTCCAATCGGCGGAGCAGGAAAGGAAGAGCTTGGGGTGAAATGGATTCCAACGCACCGCGTACACGGCCATCATATGCCCCCCCTCGTAGGTCGCGAGGTACTGTCCTGAATAAGCTTTTGAGCACTTATGCAAGGTTCCTTCCTCCGTTCCAACCAGAAACAGATGGCCTTGTCCAGGCAGCGGGCAAAAGTCAAAACAGGAGCCGCTGGCAAGGCCTGTTAGGCTTGTGAGCAGGTTGGGGGTTTCGTCATCGAGGCCACTGAGGTCGCTGCTCACGCCGCTGTTGCTCTGGCCAGTGGGGGCTGATGAAGAGATGAGAGATGACACACCCTTTCCCGCCATCAGTTTCAATTGCATCACCGGCTCCATCCTTAACTCGTTCTTGGACAAGAGCCACGAGATAACATGGCCATCGGATGCCACAGAATAAAAGCAGAGCTCTCGGTCGGCCAAGCTGATACAGGTTCCAGCCAACAATCCTTCCTCCAGCGTCTGCCACCGCACCTTCCACACTGGATCAGTGTGCTTACCGGTCGTAACTGTTGAAGCATAGATGGGGCAATTAGCCTTAAGGCGCATGTCAAATACCAGGACATTGCCATCGTAGCAGCCAACCGCCAGCAAGTAAGGATGCTCAGGGTGGAAGTCCAGGCACATTACACCTGCCTCCGTCGAAAACGAATATTGCGGCGTGGTAGTGTTCTTCAACGTAAAACAGAAAATTAGCCCGGTATCTTGTCGGAGAAAGTCATAACTTCCGTATCCCACCGCAAATAAGTCATGGTAGCGCGGGTTCCATGCTAATGCCGTTACTTGCTTCCTCTTTGTCCGCTCCGTCACAAACTGCCAAAGCTGCAGCAAAGACCCCTGCGCCCGCGACAAATCGGCAGTGTCGTCCCAATACTTGAAATTATGGAACACCTCATCCTCTGCATTCTGAGTGAGCATCCGCTCAAGCACCTCGAGGGACTTGCCCAGTTTTTCCGAGTGCACTGTCTGAGTGCCTTCGCCACCAGGCCCGCTCCTACTGCTCTTGCTGCCGCTGTCCTGCTGCTGTTGCTGCTGTTCCCGATGCTGCGCTAGATATGCATCGTAGATTTCCCATTGATTGCAATTGGCTGTAAATGTGAGGACGGGAGGAGGCTCCGAGCCGACCGCCTTGTCTTTGGTTGGCCGATTGAACGTCTGAGCTGCCCGGTCGCAGTATTTGAAGCCACCCCGCATGCCCTTCTTCTCTTCATCTTCGACAAAGAACGCTTCTTCACCCGCCTGCACTGCTTCCTCCAATGCTAGTTGTCGGTCTCGTTCCATGTCATCCTTGCGCTTTCCTTCCCATTGCGCTTGCTGCTTGGCTTCGACGCTGTCCTTGTGTAAGGTGTTGCCCTCGACTGCGAAATGAATCGTGAGCAGGTCTGCCTGTTGCAGAGGGGGGTCAGGTTTGTATGCCCTCTCCTTATAGCTATAAGTGACCAAATTGCTAGGTAATTGCGGGTCCATGGCCGTCAAGACTCGATTGACGTCTTCCCTGAGCTCGGCCTCTGAAAGTTGGAGCTGATGCAGGGGCTTCACATAGGTGATTGGCACTTTTTCCGGGTCCGCAGGCGCTTTAGTGCTATTGCTACCGGTACCACTGGCCGTAGACGGCATATTTTTTGCTACTTCCGCCGGCGAGGCAAGGAGGGATGCCGCTGCATTGATGCTGGTGGTCGCGGCCGTGCTTGGCTTTTTGGTGGCGCTCTTTTTGAGCACCGTCGTCCTTCCCATCTCTTGAATGAAGAAGGTGGTGTCTAAATGAGATGGGATTTCAAGTGCCAGCATATATGAGAGTAATTACATGTGACCAAAATTGTATCGTGGGTTCCTAACCACAACTATTGATTTTGTGGCAAGGACACGCAAAAAGAAAAGCTGGGGGGGAGGAGGGGAGGTTTTGAAACGGCTTTCAGCGGATGAGTTGTCGCTCGATAGTCAATGAATGTCCCCCCACATGACCACACCCTCTCGCGGCACACACATACACAAACCGAGACAGGCACACAGCCCATGGCTCCAACTGCAGTTTCGTTCACTGGTGCATCATCTGCTGCTCCTGCCGCAGAAACCAGCATCACGGAAGCCGTCAAGGACGCTTGGGAAGAAGTGTACCAAGCGCTGGACCAATACGTCCTCTTGCCGTCCTCGTCATCCCCGCAGCGGCATCAGTATGAGCAAGCATGCCCCCTCCAAAAAGCGTGGTTGCAGTCGGTATTGCCTGCCCAAGCTTTGCGGGTCGTACTGGACTCGGGATTGGGTAGCTTGGTCTTGGAGTATGTTGCGGAGGGGCTGGATCAAGAGCTCGTCAAGGTGGTCCGACCAGCGTTCTGGCGGCACTTCCAGCAGGAAAAACCTCAGCATGCGAAGAATGTCGACGACGAGGAGCATGATAAACAGCGGCAATGCCAGACAGGGTTCCCTGAATGGGTTTACACACGGATGCGTGCTGCCTTGACCTGTGCTAGCCAAGCTCTACAAGAACGAGACCGAAAACTCGCCTTATTAGGAGAGTTTCTTCGCCTGCCACACCAGACGCGGCAAGAGTGCGCAATGTTGCATACGAGGTTTGCGGCAATTGTGTTCAATACTGCTCCGAAGAAGGAAGGAGTAGTTTTTTGGGAGAGGTGGTGGGTGATATTTTTTAGGACGTCGTTACGGGCGTGGCATAAGGCATGGAGGGAGCGAAGGCAAGGACGAGAACGAGGGGAGAGGAGGGGACGAAAGGAGGGTGACATGATGAGCGTCGAAGATGTAGAAGAGGAGGAAGAGGAGGAGGAGGAGGTGGTGGAGGAGGAAGAGGGGGCTTGTGTAGTGAGACAAGAGGAGGTGGAGGTCGCGTGGCGGGCCTTGAGGAGACTGGGATGGTTGCCGTTGGTCCAGTCTGCCGTTACTCAAGTGATGAAAGGAGAGACGGAGAGATACATAGAAAGAACGTGTAAAGGTGTGTATGATGTGCCCAGACTGGGACAGGTTGGTGCGTGGAAGGACGCAGTGTTGATGCCGTGGTTGGAGAGATTGATGGAAGGAGGGGAGGAGGGCGGGGAGGAAGGGTCCAACATGGTAGTCACTCCCTCTTTCAACAGCAAGAGCAAAACTGCTTCTAGCTCTTCTTTCCAGGAATGGCGGCTTCGACATGCTTTTAGTGTGTACGAGAGTTTTGCCGGGGTGCGGATGTTGGAGATGTTTGATATTATTCGGGATTTTCCGGATTCGTTGCCCGCGGTGTTGGAGCTAAGAGAGGCCTTAGAGGTGACACAGCAGCATGGGCAGCTGGCGGGGCTGCTGAGGGAGAGCATGCGGAGTAGGTTGTTGCACAATGGTGCGAATACCATGCAGATCATCGATGTGTACATTGCCACGATCAAGGTGGGCCTCTTTCTTTTTTTCATTTATTAGACACTTTTGATGGTGTTTGAGTCGGCTTTTTGTTGATCGTGACATAACCTGCCACGCGATGGAAAAAATAATTGCTCATCCCTGCACCCTCCATCCCTCATTCCTCCCTCCCTCCCTCCCTCAGGCCCTCCGCGAGCTGGATCCCTCCGATTCCATCCTCGAGGCCGTCGCTCATCCCATCCGCGCTTATCTGCAGGGTAGAAAAGACACAGTGAGGTGCATTGTCAGCAGTCTCACTGATGAGGAAGGAGGCGGAGATTTGTACGAAGAGTTAAGGAGGCAAGATGGGAGGTTGTTGGAGGAAGAGGGAGAGGAGAGCGGGGGGGAGGACGGGGGGGGAAGAGAGGAGGAGAAGGTTTGGATGCCGGCAAGAAGGGAAGCAGGGACGATGATGTCGGAGAGGAGGAAAGGGGAAGGAAGGGATGCAGGAGGAGGGGGGGGAAGAGACATTTTGTGGATGCTAATTTCGATTTATGGGAGTAAGGATTTGTTTGTGTCTGAGTATCGGCTGATGTTAGCGGAGAAACTGCTAAACTTGAATTTGAATGCGAAATCGTGGAGTGACTATGATACAGACAAGGAGGTGATTAAGCTGGAATTGCTCAAGAAGAGATTTGGGGAGGGAGGAGCCTTGCAGCCGTGTGAGATCATGATCAGGGACGTGGAAGATAGTAAGAGGGTGAATGCTTTGGTGGCGGCTAGGTTGAGAGAGAAGGCCCGGGGGAGGGGGAGGGGGAGGAGGGGATGGGGGTGGTTTGGAAAGGGAGGAGTGGGCGGAGGAGACTGGAAGTTGAAGGTGGAAGAGGGGTTAAAAATGGACAAGGCTCAATCCGCAGCAGCAGCTGTAGCAGTCGATAGAAGACCCTTGGGAGGAGGAGGAGTGAGTGGAGGAGAAGGAAGTGGTGGTAGAGAAGGAGAACGAGAAGGAGAAGGGCCGTCTGACATCAAAGTAGCCATGGCGGCAGCTAAGGCGGAGGAGCAGCGAGCAGCGACGTGCGTAGATGCCACGATTGTCTCGCACCATTTCTGGCCGCCGCTGCAAGAGGAGGAGTTGGCCCTTCACCCAACCATGGCGGGGAGAATGACGGACTTCGCCTCTGCATATTCCGTGCTGAAGAACCCGAGGAAGTTGGAGTGGAAGCCTCAGCTGGGCTTAGTCACTTTGGATCTTGAATTTGATTGTTTGGAGGTAGAAAGGGAGGAGGAGGGAGGGAGAGAGGGAGGGATACAGGAGTGGGACGAGGAGGCGGAGAAGGTAGTGAAGGCCTGGAGGAAGGAGGAGAGGAGAAAGAAGCGGGTGGTAGCTCGGTCATTCACCGTAAGTCCCGTGCATGCCACGCTGATCATGCATTTTGGAAAAGAAGAGGACGACACTGGCAGTGGTTTGGAGGAGGAACGAAGCCAGACAGAGCTAGGGCAACTCACGGGCTTACCCTTAGAAGTCGTGGCCCGCAAAATGACTTTCTGGGTCAACCAAGGTATCGTCTCCCTCTCCTCCACCCCTTCCCCCATCCCTTCCTTTGCCTCGCCCTCGGCGGCAGCAGCAGTGGAAATGGCAGGAGGAGGCTTGACGTCGCCGCCCAATTTTTATCTGCAGCAGCAGCAAACACAACTTCAGCATCAACCACATCGACCAGGGGAAGTCTACTATAAATTGATCACGAAGCAAGATCCCGATGGACCAGATGGACAAGGACACGGAGGAGGACGAGGAGGATCGTTTGAAGATGATGATTTGGAAGCGGCTGTGTCGTCTGACGCGCAAGAAGCGAAAGAGACTGACGTGTACATTTCATATGTTTTGGGGATGCTGGGGACGTATGGAGGGAGGTCAGCGAGGGCAATTCATGACACGTTGAAGATATGGGCAGGGGGGGATCAACAGACTTATAGCTTGCACCTTGGAGAGGTCGAAAGGATTCTGCAGAGGCTTGTGGGGGAAGAGAAGCTGGAGATGGTGGATGGGGTGTACCAGTTGGCGAATCGACCGGCGCACCATCGCTAAACAGGCGTTGAGACGAAAAGGGCGAGAGCGAGAGCTATCGAAAAGCGATAAAGAGTGCATGTAAGTGGGACCAATTCACTGACAAAATAAAAGCAACAACAATGACACAAGTAATGTCACGACTGAGTATGAGCGGCTTTGCCTCGCGCAGTGAGGAAAGCGAAAGGAAGCGGTGCTGCTCCATCAAGCACAAGGGGTTTATACCATGTAATAAGGAGGCTGACGTACGCGTCTAAAAACGAGCGGGAAGCCTATCAATATTCATTTTGCTTTTTCATTGCCACGTCTCATACGCAACAAGTCTTGACCATGCCTTTGTGCCACAGGCGATGACGTCCAGGCCTTACTAGTGGCAAGCGTGCTCACCTATTTCCCGCATCCCCTCCACACATCATGGGCAGACAAGCCAGGGCCACAACCCTACCGACAGCATTTTCCTTTTCTTTCCTTTCCACCAAACAGCTTGTGTAGCCATGGGAGGCACCACAAGGCCTCTGCCCCCCACCAACACGACAATTAATTACCACGGCACAAACATTGAGCTAAGTGCACTTCCCGAGGTGGAGTTCCTGGCGGATGGGAGTTTGTGTCTGTCCTTCACCAACTACACAGGGTCCATTGTCCTCCGCCCCTCCGCGGCCGAGGCTGCTGGTACTGCACCTGCTGTCCACATCATTAGTACTACCAGCACCAGTGGTGGGGATGGTGGTAAGAGAGGAAGTAATGCAGCGAAATTCACTCCTAGCCCTGCTGCAGCGGGGGCTCGTGCGTTGACCTCTGCTGCTGCAATTCCTGCGGCTGCAACAACAACGGGAAAAATAGCCACAACGAAAGGCGGAAAGGGGAAGAAGGGACAAGTGGAGAAAGCCAAGAAGCAGAATAAATTGCAGCCACAACACCAGCCGCTCACAAGGGAAGACCTTCAAGAGCTCGAAGATGAGGACGAAGACGACGACCTAGCCGTCCCTCTCGCACAGCCCGACGAGAAGGAAAACCAGCGTCCTCCCCACCCTTCCTCCTCCTCTTCCTCCTCCTCTCGTCCTAACCCTCGCAGCAATACTAGTCAGAAGATCGCGACATCATCAAAGAAACGGGGGAAGAAGCAGCGGCAGCGCGACCAAGAAGATAGGAATGAAGGAGACACCAGCGACGGTATTCAGAAAGATCAGAACGAGGATGATGACCCCTTCAAAGGCATAGAGGAACTCTTGGCCTCATCTTCCTCCTTCCCCTCCTCCTCCACCCCCACGGAGCTTAATAACCGCAAGCCCTCCTCCTCTTCCCTGTCCACTACCTCCCGCCGAACTAAGAAGGCCCGCCCTTCCTCCTCCCCTTCGTCAACCAGCACCCTCTCCTCCCTCCCTCTCCCCCCCGCCCTCACCCACGGCAGCACTCACCGGCCTCAAGGCGCCCCTCCCCAGGGAAGGTGGGGACATACTGCTACGATGGTGGGAGGGAATAGAATGGTGGTGTATGGAGGGGAAGGTGATGACGTGGACGGGAAGAGCCACACATTCGGGGATCTATTCGTGTGTACTTTAGTACCGGTAGCCCCTACTCCCACTGCTGATGCTGTTGCCGGCGATAAACAAGAGCAGCAGCAGATGCAGGTGCGGTGGGAGAAGCCGATAAACTGCGACTCGATCCCCAGGACCTGGCACTCGGCCACGTTTCTGAAGGATAAAAACCTTCTGGTGTCCTTTGGGGGGGAACGAGTGGAGATGCCCAAGCTAGTGAGGGAGGAGGGATGGAAGAAGGAGGCGTTGGTGGAGGTGCTTGACGATATAATGGTTTTAGATACAGAGCTGTTCTTGTGGTACCCACCTGCAATTTCGGGAAAGCCGCCCTCGGCGCGGTCGGGACACACAGCCAGTTTGGTGGGAGGAGGAGGGGAGGGAGGAGCGGGAAATGAGATTGTTATTTTTGGGGGCAGCAGGGGAAGGGGGTGGCAAAATAATGTGTGTGTGCTGGATGTGGAGAGGTGGCATTGGCGTACTCCAGTAATTGCGGGCGTGGCTCCTCCTGGGCGCTCTTATCATTCCGCGGTGGTGGTGGTGGGGAAGGAGGAAGGAAGGAAGGAGGGAGGGAGGCAGGGGAGGAACTTATTGATGGGGTCTTCGCCTACTCCTGCTATGAAGGAGGAGGAAGGAAAAGAGGGAAGAGGGGTTGGGGGGGGGCAGAGGACATCGATTGTTTATTTTGGGGGGAATAATGGGGAGACATGTTTCGATAAGGTCCATGTGTTGAAGGTGGCAGAGGGCGGGAGGGAGGGAGGGAGGGACGACGGGTGGGAATGGTTCCACCCGGAGGTGGTGGGGAAGGAGAGGCCTAAAAAGAGGACGGGCCACGCGGCGTGTTTGCTGGAGGATGGGAAATCGATTTTGATTCAGGGAGGATGGGACCCACAGGACGAAAGAAGCGACGATACGATCATGTATGACGATGCCTTTGTGCTGGACACGGAGAGTTGGGAGTGGAAGAAGGTGGAGGTGGAGGGGACGAAGGAGGGAGGGAGTGATGAGGGTCCTGGGGTGGTGGTAGGGCACACGGCGGTTTTGGCAAGGGGGGGGGGTTATAGAGGAGAGGAGGAGGAGGTGGAGGGGGAGGGAGAGGAGGGAGTAAGGGAGACGAGGGTGTTGATGTTTGGGGGACAGGATCCGGGTGGGGTGCGGAAGGATGATCTGGTGGTGCTGGCGGTGTGAGGAACGAGAGCGGGAAGGAGGGAGAGAGGGAGGGGCCGGAGTGTCTTTAAAAGAAGGGAAAGGGGAAGTTGTATGTGAGAAGGAAGTGAAACGCGTTCATAACAATGCGAGCAAGAACGATAAGGAAAAGAAGATGATGGAAAGGGCAGCAGATGCTCGAGGGGGGAAAACGAAGCGATGTGACAAGCAGAGGTACATAAGCAGATGTGAAAGCGAAGGTTGGACATGAAGGAGGCCAAGGCGTGAGGGCGCGAGAAGAATAAGAGAACTATTGACGATGACAATGATATGAACTAGATGCCTCCTTGTGACTGTAATCATCGTCAATATTAACTCGCCTGTCTCAAGCACCGGAGGGTGGCAGTCACAGAGGAGGATAGAACAAGTGAAAGGGTGAGAATCCCAGACTCCTTACGTTCCAATCTCAGACAACCACACAGCCACGGTGTGAGCAAAGCACACGGTGTGAATAAGCAAACAGTGGACCACACATGTATTCACGATATTTTTTTTCGTTCTTCCATGGCTCGAGGCAGGCACACCCCGTCTCACACGCGTTTTCACAGTCCAGGTTTTGGCTCCCACCCGGCAAACACCAACAAGCAAAACCACGACAAAGCCGCACAAAGAGCTGTCTCGGCTCACAACCTCAGCCTCCCTGACACCGGTGATGGAGGGAAAGCAATCACAATCCCCTTTACTGGCACACTTTCGCGCTACGCTAATTAATTGAACAACTCAGGCGTCTGCCCCTCCACGTAACCCAATGTCTCCGACACCTTCCCACTCCAGCCCGCCAGCCTCCCTGCCAGCTGCCGCACCTGCTCCTGGTTCAGCACCCGCGGCTGCACCCATGACACGCTCACCTCTTGCGCGACTTCCTCAATGACCCCCTTAATTAAGCCCAAGGACATGGCCCGCATCAACAACCACTCCACCTGCTCCACCCCAATCCGTCCTCGGGTCGCCACCGTGGTAAACGGAATCGTCCTCTCATGAGACGGTGTCTCAAACACCAAATTCATCAACGAGAGCAGCACCACCTTCTCCTTGATGAATTCTTGGCGATTCGCTAGAGCCGGCTGCGAGAAGTAAGCTTCCCGGTGAGTCTCCACCAATTGAGCGAATTTATCGACATCCCCCGCATCAAACACTTGCAGCAAGTCAGACAACCACGCATGCGGCGTCTGGGACAACACACTCAAAATAGGCGTCGCCAAGACCTCCCCAAAATTAAACACGCCATCCCCCGTCAGTGCCGCGAGAGAGATGTCTACGGCAAGCGTGTATTGCTCTTCCACCGGCAGGCTTTCCAGAGGCGTGTAAGCCAAGAACATCAACGCATCCTTGTAAAACGCCTCGGGCGGCCCCACGACCTTGTGGTACTCCGACGCTGCCTTATAATAGGATGAATATACAATGGCATCCGCACCTGCCAGGCCCTCCAACACGCTTTTGGCTGCCTTCAAAGTCGCCTCTACCTCGGACATATCTCCCTGTCGAAGTTTGAGCATCACAATCTCCATATCGATTAGCAAAGCAGCCTCTCGCCCCAATCGCTCACGTTTTTCCGCCACGTTCTGCAAGAAGGTGCGGGCCGCATCCACATCAGGCAAGAGGGCCTTGGCGACAGCGGCGGTCACTGCGGCAAGACGCAAAGGGTTGAGCTTCGTTTCGAACTTGCAGATAAAATTGTCATATAAGGCCCGGCAGTCCACTTGCTGGGCACGACTTGAGTCCTTCAAGAAGGTGAGCAAGGCGTCCGTGAGCTGGTGCCAGAGCTTGCGGGCGTGCAAGTCCCCGAGCTGGCTCAAGGGCTCTTGCAAGTCCGGGGCGGCGGCGATGGCTGTTTGGATGTACTCCGTCATTGCTTGCTCTTGCTGCCGCTGCTGCTGCTGCTGCTGCTGCTTGTAGAGGCGAAAAACGAGCGAGCCCGGGTTCAGTCGTGACAAAGTACTGTTTCAAGTAGTGGAAATGAGGGCAGGGCGTAAGTCTCCTGAGTGTGGTGTGGTGGTGCTGCTACGGATGAAGAAGGCGGCGGGTTCCTCGAATTCTCCGCACGCACGTTTTCAGCGACTGCTTTGCGTTGCCCGGTGCCCGCGCTTTCCCCGCAAGTTTCAGGATGTCGATGGCTTGGAAGTGCAGAACAAAGTGGGGAGCATGTACGTGATTTGGGATTTAAGCCTGCGTGGGGCAACGGTCAGGGGCCTCGAGTTAGGTGAAGCAAGGCCTGCTTCTCGCGCCTTGAGGAGGACGCTCAAGCCTAGAGCCTCTGTACATCTAACCTTGCATGTTTTGGCACGCTCTCTCACATCTTCTCCTCCGCCAGTCATGCACACAGGAAGCTAGAGCTGAAAAAGTAGCAACAGAACGACCGAAATTACTGCTTTGCCGGCAGGCTCTATTCGAAAAGCATTTCGGACGCTGCTGCTCCATCCTCCGTCAACCTCCTTCCCATCGTGCGGCCCTCTTCCTGCGGCCGTCATACACCACCTCATAAGTGGCCGCACTAGCCATGAACAAGGATGCGTACTCCTCCTCTCCACCTTCCTCCTCATTTTGCTCCCCACCGTCCTCGAATAAACCTTCTCCTGCTCCTTCAGTCTTCCCTCCGCCCATGCCCCTTCTTCCGATCACCTCGCCCGTTACCCTCCACAAGTGTAAGATGTATCCCGCTCGAGGCCGGGACATTTTCATTGCATCGTATCCGAAAAGTGGAACGACTTGGACGCAGAATATTGTCTACCAATTGTTGGTCGCGGAGGCAGAAGTGAAAAGAAGAGCAAGGAGAAAAGAGAGAGGGTTGTGCAAGACGAAGGCGGGACAAAAAAGAGGAGGAGGCAGTAGAAGAGGGATCGAGGACGGCATACACAATTCCAATGGCGAAAAAGATGAGAAGGGGGATGAATATCCTCCGCCCTTTAAAATAGAGCATATAAGTGAAATAGCGCCTTTCTTTGAAGTGAACCGGACCTGGCAACAAGAAAGAGGAGGAGGAGAAAAAGAAAAAGAAAGAAACGGACGAGATTTAGATGTAGAAAGTGGAGTAAAAGGAAGCCAAGAAAGAGGAGAAGGATGGGGAGAGATTGCACTCCTCTATCGACAGAAACAAGGACAGCTCGGTCGACGTGTTTTTAACACGCACTTACGCTGGGAACAGATGCCCAAGCCGACACCGCAGGTCAGGGAAGAAAGGGAGGGAGGGGGTGACGATGGGGTACTTGTTGTTGGTACTGCAGATTCTAATAAGCAAAAGGAGGAAGTGGACGACGAGGATGAGGAGGAGAAAGCCGAACCGTGTTACCTCTATCTCGTCCGAGACGGTCGTGACGTCTGTGTCTCGTTCTATCACCATTTGAAAAGCATGGCGAGTGACGATGGTGGGTATCAAGGAGAATTTGAGGATTTTTTCGAGGAATGGATAGAGGGAAGGCTGCCTTATGGGAGATGGATGGATCATGTTGTTTCCTGGTTGGCGAGGGAGGGAGGGAGGGAGGGAGAGGAGGAGGAGGAAGAGGGGAAGCGGAAAGAGCATGATAGCAATTATGAGAAGGAGGGAGAGAGGAAGGGGAGGGTGTTGGTGGTGAGGTATGAGGATTTGAAGAAAGATTTGATGGGCGGTTTGAAGAGGATTGCGAAGCACTGTCGGATCTCGTTGAGGACGAGGGAGAGGGAGGGGGCGAGGGAGGGTGAGGTGGAGACGTCGACAGGAGATATGAAAAAAGGGCAGGAAGGAGCGAGGACGAAAGAAGAGGAGGAGAAGAAGAAGGAGGAGGAGGATAGGATGTGGGAGACAGTTAAGGAGAAGTGTTCATTTGAGTACATGGTGGAAAACAGGAAGATGTTTGAGCCGCGAAGTGTGACCTGGACAGACCCCGCCTTTCGATTCATTCGGAAGGGGGAGGTTGGGGACCATAAAGTACATTTCACGGAGGAGCAGCTGAGGAGGTTTGCGGGTTCTGTAAAGGAATGGTTTGGGGAGGAGGGGGGTGGGGGAGAAGGGGAGAGAAGGAGGGCACCGGTGCATGTGACCCAGATGTTGGAGAGTTGGGAGGGGTTTTTGGACGTATAAATGATCGGGAGATTGTTGCGGAAGATTTTTTCAAGTCTTCACCAGCACAAGCCCGTACGTAAAGAAGGTGAGAATTGGAAGGGCTTCGGGGGGGAAAAGGGAGGAGGGCGGCAGGGGGGCAGGGGTTGGAAGCAAAATTTGAAGGACAATGGAAGTGTAATTTATAGATGATAGCTAATGTAATTAAATTTGAAACCATACTGTGATGGAGTCTATATGAGATATATTATTGTTGTCTTTCTTGTTCATGTCGCTGTTGGTGCCTAGCTAAATTACATGTGATACTATCTCCCCATAAGTTGAAAGGCCTGGAAGCCGCTGATTCTTTCGCATGCTTGATCATTTTAATTTTGCATGGGCAGCCGCTGCCTTCCTTTCATCGCCCTGAGGCCACAGCACGTACACTATGATCATGTCGCCTGTATCATTTCCGCGCTCTCCCTCCCTTTCCGCGCAACGCAAAGGCCGTTGCATAATGTGCCATAAGGGTATTTGTTCTGCCTCCCCTCGTTGCCCCTCCCCATGTTGCCTTGCTCGTCCTCTGTCTCCTCGACCCAACGCAACGTTGCTCCGTTCCAATATCTCCCCCGGCACTGCAAACGAGTTAAGGCCGAGGAGGTACTTGTCAACAGCTGTCCCTCCGCCTCCCTCATTCTCGCTTGCGGCTGCAGCAGTCGCAGTCTCAAGAGAGCCAAACGCATGGTGATAGGCCCGATTCTTCAAAAGGATTGCCGGAGGGGAGGATGAGAAGGAGGACGAGGAAGAAGGAGACGACGATGCCCCCGATACTACCAGCACGGGCACAGGCAAATGCTCCAAAGCCTCAGAAAAAAAATAAGACGCGGGGCGCGCTGGAGCCTCCGACAGAGGCAGTAGCACGGGACGCCGTTTCTCTTGAACCTTTCCTAAGTGCACATCGTCCACAACCAAAAACGTCCCAAGCATGTAAGCATCCCCCAGGTTCTTTTTTCGCGTGTGATTCACGTGTTTCCCTGTCGGGACTACCCAAGGCTCGTAAATTTCAAAAACAGCAGCCTCTTCGTCTCGATTCGGAGGGAGAGCCATGACTTGTCGATCGTCTACAAAATACTGCTGGGCATCGGTGGGGTTGAAATGGTCGTAGGCATTCTGCCCGATCATGTCCAAGCGCTTCAGGCCGCTCGCATGGTCCATTAAGGCATTGAAATAGACATAGCGAAAGCCAAGGCGATCGTCATGGCGAGTTTCGGGTTGGGCATCTTTGGAGAAGATCATAGTAGGAAACCCCTCGATGACAGCGAAGCACAAGGCTTCCTTTACGTCCGGGTCTTGTTCAAGGACGGCGAAGCTCAAGGATTCCTTCTTCAAGTCTTGGTGCTCTCGCGGGCCGGCGGAGGGAGGAGAAGAAGTGTCGGGAGTGCCGGTCATCGTGTGGGCGCGCACACAAGGTATGAGACGTAATATTCTTATTCCCTGTGCAGGTGGAGTGATGTATATAGAGGCGGAAGCTTAGAGATTGTTACAATCACACACAAGCCTGCAATAAGTGAGCCGACTCTTGACATGCCTATCTTTAGGACTTTGGCGAGCAGCATATCGCCGGAACAAGCAAGGTTCTCTCTCTATCGCTCTCATGTACATACAAAGTTGTCATCGTGTCATGCGTAATATTCTTCTTTGTGTGCCTAGGTGTGTCCTTTCTCCTGGTGCTTGTGTTGGTTTTGTGATTCTTTTCGTGCGAAACTCTCTTTCTCTTTTTCTTTCTGCTCTACTCAACTTTTTTCTCTGTGCACTTTCATTTCTTTACAAATGCACATCTTTACATGCCTATCTCGCTTCCCTGTTTTTCTCTCACATATTAGTACATCCACGTCGCAGACGACCATGCACACCCAGTCACCTTCCTTTCTTCCCTCCACGCTCTCCCCCTGCCGGCCCTCTCTCCTCCCACCAAATTAATTTCGTTTACAACCACCATTGTCCCCCCTGCTCTGGCCCTGCTGATCGTCGCTCCTTCTGCTGCTGCTGCTGCTGCTGCTGCTGTTGCTGTGGTCGACGGCGGTACTGCAGCTTGGCAGCACCACCACAATCAATGGTCTCCGTGAAAGGGCCTATCCGAATGCTCCCGAAGTTTTGGCTCCAGAGGTACGCATTCACGGTGCCTGTAATCGAATTAGATGGATGTTTGATTGGGGGAAAAAGAATGAATAGGTCGGTATGTTGATCAACGAATGCGTCTCGGAGAGAAGAAAAACATGACTGTGGGGTAGAGGAAGAGGGGGAAAGAGGGAGGGACGGTGACAACGAGGGAGGACTTACCGTAGGACGCCAGGGTGACGTAGTTTCGATCTGCACACTGCTCCTTGATGAGAGGCGCCAAGTCGGAGAAAGCAGCAGTAATCGTGATATTCACACCCGCGGAACGGGAAGAAAGGGCTCGAACGGGAAAACTCGTGTTGTGCCAGCCGTAGCCGAGAGGGGTATTGGTGTCTTGGTCTTCGACTTGGATGTGAAGGTTATTCCATTGCCTGAGAAGAAGAGAGGGAAGGAGGGATAGATGTGATAAGAAACATTCAGTCGTCCCGGGTCACATCCCTCCCACAATTCCCAGAGGGTACCCACTTCAAGACAAAAAGGAGAGACATAGAGGGCTGCGCGTGCAAAAGGTACAGACACGCCATCTACGTACACAGTATAATAATTCGGGTTGTAGTAGGAGAAGAGCTGGGTCAAGGTTGCGCTCGACGTCCCCTCATCCAAGGACAGCGTCGAGCTCTGATACCTCACAATAGGCCGGCGGGGTACCAGAAAGAATAGCAAGAGCCCCAGAAGCAGGATGAGGAGACAGCCGCTGCTCAAGCCAAGGCAGCGGCGCTTGGTCCGCACGACGCGTGAGGAAGGGGAGGAAGAGGATGGGAAGCCAGCGCCGGCGGCAGCGGCTGTTGTACTGGCGCTGGCAGTGCTGGTGGTGGAATCAGCAGGCAGAGCCACGTAGAAATGGGAAGAGGAGTTGGTGGAGGTTGACATGCTGTGCTTGTGATGTTAGGGTGGGAAGCCGGGAGAATTTGATGATATGATGGGCGGGTGGGAAGCAGTGGTTGACTTGAATGAAGGAGCGCGCAGCCTCGACTGCTAAACACCACCTGCGCTTCATGGTGGAGGTTGTCCCTATACCCAGGGGTCCTTGGCTGGGTTGTTTGTGTTGTAAGGATTTGGTGGTCACATGCGGGCACGCGAGAACGTCATCATCATTCCGGATAAATGATGTTCCGGAGTCCAAGTGGCATATATGCATTTCTGCCGCACATACGATCACATAATATAACATAAGTATACTCTACGACCCATACATCGCGCACAACACACACGAACAGCTTTTCCATAGTACCTCAGACTCGTCGTCCTCCTCTGCCAGGGATGTCCGCTTGCCTGAGCGCTTGCGCCGACATATCTCTGCCTCCTTCCTGACCTCTTTCACACCTTGGTCTCGCTTTCCTTGCCGAAGCCCCGTACCCTAGCCTCCCCTGCATCTCAAATTATGCATGTGATAAGCCGCGGCCGGATTCCTTAACGCCATCGCCAACATGAGTCGCAACGCGTGCGATAAAAGCCATTGCGCTTCACTTACTCGTCCCTCTTCTTCCCCGTCCACCTCTCCCTCCCGCCCCGTCACAGACAGAAGAGCCATGCCCAAAGCCGCGGCCGGCACGCCCAAGGCCATTGCCAACAAAGCCAAAAGCAAGGGCCTGCAACGTCTGCGATGGTACTGCCAAATGTGCGAGAAGCAATGCCGGGATGAGAATGGGTTCAAGTGCCACACCATGTCCGAGAGCCATTTGCGACAGATGCGGGTGTACGCGGAGAATCCCACGCAGGTACGTTGCCACCTTCCCTCCCTTCCGTTCTCTCTCCCTCCCTCCTTTCTTCGCTCTATCCTTGCTTGTGTGCGTGCATGCGTGAAGGGCACCATCTCCCCCGTCCACGCGACACTCAACATCTCCCCTCGCTTCCACCCTCCCTCCCTCCCTCCCCTAGGTGATGGAAAAATTTTCTTCAGAGTTCGAGGAGAATTATCTCGAGACCCTCTCTCGGCTACATGGCACCAAGCGCGTCCCGGCTAACCAGGTCTATCAAGAACTGATCTGCAACAAGACACACATCCACATGAACGCGACCAAGTGGGACGCCCTCACCACTTTCATCAAGTACCTAGGGAAGAAGGGCCTGTGCCTGGTAGATGAAACGGAAAAGGGTTGGTTCGTCCAATGGATTGATCGGGAATACTTGAAACGAAGGGAAGAAATCGAGAAGGCCAGGAAGGAGGAGGTGGAGGAAGAGGTGCGATTGCAAAGGCTCATGGCGGCCAGGGCAGCAGCGGCGGCAGCAGCTACGGGGGGGGAAAGGAAGGCAGAGGAAGAGGAGGAAGGGAAAAGGGAGTTGAGGAGGGGGGAGGAGGAAGGGAGGATCGTGATTGGCGCGGGAAGGTTAGGTGGAGGAGGAGAAGGAGGAGGACGAGGAAGTGGGGGTATTAAGAGACCGAGGCCAGTGGCGGCGACGGGCAATGTGTTTGGGGGTCAGGAGGAGGAGGAGGAGGGGTGGAGGATGTCCATGAAGAAGAAGATGGTTGTGGGTGGTAATGGAGTAGGAGAGGGGGGAGGAGGGAAGAAAAGTGAACTGGAGAAACTGATGGAACAGGACACGGCGCGCAAGGCGGCAGAGGCGGCGGCTAGGAAGAAAAGGGAAGAAGTGGAGGAGGAAATGGGGGATGGCGGGATGGAGGGGGGGCGGACAGAGAACTGGTTGATGGAGGGAATAGTTGTAAAGATTGTGAATAAAAAGATAGGAGGTGGAAAGTACTACAAGCAGAAGGGTCGGGTTGAGAAGCTACTGGAGGGAGGGTTTGTAGGCGAGATATGCCTGACGGGGGAGGAAGGAGGGAGGGAGGGAGGAAGAGGAGGAGGAGGGGTGAGATTGCGGATCGATCAGGAGGAGTTGGAGACGGTGATTCCGGCAGTGGGTGGAAGAGTGTTGATTTTGAATGGCAAGGGGAAGGGGAGGGAAGGAGAAATGGTGGGGTTGGACGTGGAGAACTATGCATGTGCGGTGCGGGTGCGAGGAGAGAGGGAGATGGTCTTGAAGGGAGTGCAGTATGAGGATGTGTGTAAGGTGGATCGGGATTGGCTCCGAGGGGGAGGAGGACGTTGATATGCCCGAAAAGGAAGGAGACGAACAGGAATAACGGAATAAAAGACCAAAAATGACATAACGACACGACCGAGACCTTTGTTTCTTCAATGCCATGGTGTTCATCGATCTTTATTCTTCTTCGTGTCGCGTCACTTTTGCTCGCTTACCCATCGTCTTTTTCTTCTGTCCCGTATTCCCCCCAAAACAAACTGAAACCCATTTAAAGCTCTCCCTTCTCCACCACCACCACGACCCATCCCCTTTTCCTCAAACCAGATCACCTATCTGCAAAGGCATTTCATCTATAATCGTGCCGAAGAACTGCTCTATATCTCTTAATATACTGATATCATCATTCCTCACAAAATTGATCGCCACCCCCTTCCTTCCAAACCTCCCCGACCGACCAATGCGGTGAATGTAAAGCTCGCGGTTGTTGGGCAGGTCATAATTGATCACCAAAGACACCTAAAAGAGAAAGTGTGTGCGTGTGCATGGGGTGCATTAATTTGGCGTGTGTAAGTGTGGACGCATTTGGCCATACAGAGACGGAAAGTGAAGTGGGAAATACGAAATCTAGTCCAAAACGAGTATACCTCGCAGTCCTCTTTCCCCTCTCTTACTAAAGCAAGGGTATATATACATATATATACATATATATATTTATACATATATATATGCAATCTTCTTTCACCTCTATTACCAAAGCAAGGGTGTATATCATATGATTAAAGCAAATAAGCACATAGGAATATTTTTTGATTTAAAAAAAAATAAAATAAGAAAAAATAATAAAAAAATGAAATTGAATTTAATGAAGAAATAAAGAAAAGTAAAACAATAATTCAATATTTTTTTTTGAAAAAAAGGAACGTCAAGAACATACCTGTTGCACATCCAAGCCTCGCCCCCACACGTCCGTGGCGATCAACACGCGTGTTGCCCCCGACCGGAACTCCTCCATAATCGCCTCCCGCTCCTTCTGTGGCATGTCTCCATGCATGGCTGACACCGTGAAATTGGCTTCCACCATCTTGTTTCGCAGCCAGTCCACCTAGACGGGAGAGAGGGAAGGGAAGGAAGGAAGGGATGGGTGTGAATTAGTATAGAGGCCATGACAATGTAAGAGAGAAAAAGCGGATCATAATCAATACGAAGTGGATAACATGCACTGTCTCCGCCCTTGTGATTTAAGGCTGGGGGAAAAGATATCCGACCCCTTCCTCCCGTTTTCCCCATCCTTCTTCCCTCCCTCCCTCCCTCCCTGTCGCCCTTGCTACCTTCTTGCGCGTATTGCAGAATATGACCGCCTGGGTGATGGTGAGCGTGTCGTACAAGTCGCACAAGGTATCGAATTTCCACTCCTCCTTCTCCACCGCCACGAAGAACTGCTTGATCCCTTCCAAGGTTAACTCATCGCGTTTTACCAGCACCTTAATCGGTTCATTCATAAATTTTTTGGTCATGTCGAGGACCTCCTGAGGCAAGGTGGCGCTGATCAACACCACTTGCGTCGTCGGGGGTAGGTACCGGTAAATGTCATAGATCTGTTCCTTGAATCCCTTGTTGAGCATCTCGTCCGCTTCATCGATCACCAGCATCTTCAAGCTCTTGGTCTTGAGATTTCGACGACGGATCATGTCAAACACGCGCCCGGGTGTCCCAGACACGACTTGCACTCCATAGTCCAATCGCCGGATGTCCTCCCCAATACTCTTCCCCCCGATGCAGGCATGACATTGCACGTTCATGTAGTCACCCAGAGAGAGCAGGACCTTCTGGGTTTGCTCGGCTAGTTCACGGGTAGGGGAGAGTACAAGTGCCTGTGTGTGCGTGTGTTGAAGAGGACATGTATCAGCGAGGCAAGATTTGCTTTGATTTGAGTTTCTCATACCTCCGCTTGCAGGTGTGTGCCATTGCACGCTAAGTATTTGTCCAAGAAGTTTTAGATTTAACGGTGGCGTGCGCTTATATTTTCATACGGTCACAAATACAAGTACAAAGCTAGAAAAAGGCGTACCTGGGTGTCATTACTGGTCGTGTCCAAGCGCTGCAGGATGCCCATCGAGAACACAGCCGTCTTCCCCGTCCCCGACTGCGACTGAGCAATGATATCATACCCTTTGATGATAGGCAAGACGGCGCGTTGTTGGATGGCGGAAGGTTTTTCAAAGCCGTAGTCGTAGATACCTGTGGAAGGGAGGGAAGGAGGGAGGGAGGGAAGGGACGGCGGACCGTTAAAAGCTGAACTCAACACTCTGAAGACTCCGCTGAAAACAGACACAAACGCTCAATCCCCTGTGAGCAAGTAAGCAACTACTCAATAATCGAAACACCTACCTCGCAACAACTCCGGGCGCAATCCCATGGCCTCGAATGTTGCCTTGACTTCCACATCCTTCGTGACAGTGAACTCCACCTCCTCCGTCGCATCATACTGGGTCTCCTCCTTCTCACCGCTGCCGGAAGCGGTGCGTTTCCGGGACATGCTTGCGTCCAATGGTAGTGGTGGCGATGGTGGTGATTTGTAGAGGCAAGGATCAGAAGAAGAGAGCTTCCAGTATGGTAGTTGCCGAGAATGGGCGAGATCTGCGCGGTATGATGTGAATTGAGGGAGAGAGCCAGGGATAAGCGACGGGAGACCAAGAAATATATGCTCACTTGCTACGCTTCCGAGATGTGTAGTGTAAGCAGTGGCTCAGCTACGAGCGCAAATGGAAACATAGCTCCCATCCGCTCCCGCCGGCGTGCGGTGGATTATGCTGCTGCTACTCCAGATGAAGGATAGGAGTCAGCAGGGCAACGCTTGCGCACAGCGCGATGCCGATGTATACAAACAGATATTGTGGTAGCAAGTACAGGAGATATGGGAGTGATGCTGTTGCTGGAGAGCAGCAGTGTGTGATGTTCTTCAGACTGTGCGGTGTGATCAGAGGGAGGCAGGAGGTAAAAAACACGGGTGACCACAGCCAGTGCAAGATCGAGCTTCTCCGCATACTTGGACTTGTCCACATCATGACGACTCGCCTACGTGGGACAGTGCGTGGGCCGTGTACACTCCTAGTCAAATAATCAGAATCGACGCGCAGCATGTTAAACGCCGGGTATTGAAAAATCTGCAGGGCCACCGTCATAGTAGCACGCGGTGCTTGTCGTTTCCATTCCCCCCACGTCCCTTTGAAGTGGACGCTTATTGGAGTCTTAAGTGTGCAATACCAAGAAACATAAATGAGAGATAAACAAAAACATACCACGATTGTGTCAGTCACGCCATCAGGTACCAAAACAAGCAGGATTGAAAGGTAAGCGAAAGCAGTACAAGCAGGGTTGACAGGTGAGCGAAAGCAGTGCTCACGCATGAGTTGCCCCGTTGAAGCAAGCGATCAGGAGTGATCAAACAAACATGAGCCCCCCGCCCGATAAGTCATAACTACTAGCACATGCCGTCATGTTCCGTTTATTTTATGTTTCCTTCTAACTGCATCCTGCAAACCACGGGATAAATCCGACTAATCCCTCCTCTGTGTCCTCCCCCTACACACTAATCCGCTTTCCGTCATATTATTCGTTTTCTACATTTCTCCGACAAACTCCCATAATACATTCTACCCCTGTTCTCCACCCTTCTTCACCTCCGTCTTGTCTAGAAAGGCACTGGTCCTCCTTTTTGCACTGACAGCCCACACGCTTCCGCTATCCGTGTACTGTTCAGACTATCTCCTTTGGTCACCATTGGCTCTTTTTTTCCTTCTATAACGTCAATGAATTCTTCCACTTCCATCCCATATGCCCGTGCGAAACGCTCCGGAAACGAGTTGACCGGAATTGCCTCACTCCTTCCTCCTCCCATTGAACTACACACGGTGTGGGTGGTTAACTCATTTTTAATTTCCAGAACCCCCTTTGTCCCACACACTTCTATCCGTTGGTCATACCCCCCTATGGGAGACGAACGACTTAGCTCAATGGTAGCAATGACAGCGGACTTTTCGAAATGGAGGAGCACATTCGCGGAGTCAAATATTTGGTGGGCACGAAGGGAGGGATGGAAGGAGGAACCGAGGGCGTAGATGGAGGAGGGAGTGGCTTGCAGCAGGTGCATGATGTAGTCGGCGTCGTGTACCTTGAGAGGAGGGAGGTAAAGAGGGAGAGGTTAGATTTCAGCGATAATTTTCAAAATCTGTTGTTAGGGAAAAGGGGAAAGGAAGAAGGAAGTGAAGAGGGAGAGGGATGGGGAAACGGAGTGAGGGATGAGGGGAAAAGGCTTTCCTTCCAAACTACTATGCCATAGTACTACTTCATCCTTTCAGTCATGTTCTCCTCATACCATTCACCCTCCCTGTCTCCCTTACTCCCTCCCTGCCTACGTACAACCAGATCATGGAATATATCGCCGCCAAGCTTCAGAAACTCCAACGACGGCACGGGATGGTCTCGAAAAACCGCATGCACCGACCTCACCTCTCCTATCTCCCCGTCCCTCACCCTTTTCAATAGATTCACATAGCTCGGATCTATCCTCCGTTGAAATGAGCAGTAGAGGGGGACATTTCTCCCCGTTTTTCCACCTCTTCTTTGTTCTGCAGCCGCTGCCCAATCATAACATTCGTGGATCTCCTTCTGGCTAGTTCCCACTGGCTTCTCGATCCCCACGGCCAGACCCGCGCCTATCACCTCCTTTAAACTCTCTCTATGACAAGGCGTGGGGGTACATATCCATACCCCACTCAACTCAGGCAAGGCTCGCAGGGCAGAAGTGACGTCGGAGAAAAATGGAGTGTGATAAATGTGAGCTAATTCTTGGGCCTTGACGGGGTCTGAATCCACGATGCCAGCCAGAAGGGATGAGCGGGAGCCATAAAAGGCAGCGGCACGGATGTGGCCCATACGACCGGCGCCGACGACGAGGATTTGGTGGCGTTTTGGCTGCTTTTGGAGGGAGGACGAAGTGGAGGATAAAGCATGACGCTTGGGAATGAAGGAGGGACGGTAGGCTCGGAGCACATAGCGATGCGTTAGCGCGGTGCTGACAGTCGCGTTTGCGGTGCGGGTGAGAGTACAGAGGAGGGAGGAAAATGTGCGGACCATGTTGGAGGGGTGAGTGGCTGCAGAAGCGGTGGAATGGGCTTGGACGAGACGGGCTTTTTGCCGCTGCCTATATATATGTATGGAAAAAGAAAAAGGAGGTGCGCGTTTAAAGAAAGGCGGGGCAGGGAGACAGACTGAAGGAGCAGGAACAGGGTGGGTCGTGGCAGGGTAATTTGTTAGACCTGTGGTGACTTACAGGCTGCGGGCTGTGTGAAGCAACCTCATCGTCATTATCGACAGCATGGCAACGGGCTTGAGACAGGCATGGGTTTCATGCTAGTCATTGCGACCACACCCCTCTCCACACACACACAGCAGAGTTTTCAACCACATATACACCATGCACACACAGACAGACGTACATGGCAAAAGCCACTTCATAGCTGCCGTGCCCTTGTGCGTGGTGGTCATGATGCTCTGGTTGCTCGAAAGCTTGAAGCTCCTCCGGCGAGAGGCGATCACCTTTCGACCCTCCCTCCCTAAGCCTATTCCCAACTCTCAACCACACACAGTACATACAGATACAGCTACATACCATGGACACCTGTGAGGAATGCGAGGAGGCGCAGGCGGCCTTGCGGTGTGAGGATTGCGACTTGCTATACTGTCACCCGTGCGGCCAGCGCTTTCACACCAAAGGCAATCGGGCAAAGCATACTCTCCACTCCCTCCTCCCCTCCGCCGCGCCCTCCGATGGAGACGATATGGTCTATACCGGTAACGACGAGATGCTGCCCCCATCTGCGGCTTCCTTGTCGTCTCGACGCACCAGCAGCAACGGCGGTAGCTTGCTGGGTCCTCCCCTACGACAGACCACCCCACAGTCCCAACAAAAACGTCCCCGGTCACGCATTCCTAGAAGCAATAGCAGTAGCAGCAGCAGCAGCAGTAGCAGCAGCATGAATCCGATGATGATGACGACGATGACGGCCGAAGGAGGAGGAGGAGGAGCCTTCCCGCCACAACCATCACAGGCCGCAGCGGCAGGAGCAGCCTTAGCTCAACCACCCCCGCCTCCGGGTGTGCTGACCGTGAACCAAAATATTATTTCCTGCAATAATACGGAAAAGAAAAAGAGCAACAATTTTCACCCCCGTGCCTGTGGCAGCAGCATCGGTCTCACTGCCGATTTTAAAAAATCCACCACCACAACCACCACTACTAGCAAAGCCGTCTGCACCTCGACCTCCTCCTGCCTCTCTCTCGCCCACCCCCAAATGAAATGGAGCACCAACGATTTCACCGTCGGTCGTCCTCTGGGCCGTGGGAAATTCGGGAACGTCTACATGGCCAAAGAAAATCGAACGTCCAAGCCTGTGGCCCTCAAAGTCATCTTCAAGAACACTCTCACTTCCTCCAAGAGCTATAATCTCCTCCGACGAGAAGTCGAGATTCAGATTAGGTGCGCCTTTTTCAAATCTCCGTCATTGTCCTCCATCCCTTTTCCCTTGTATTCACACCCCCGCACAACACACTCTCAATCAATCACTAATCTTCCCTTCTTGCCCTCCCTCCCTCCCTCCCTCCCTCCCCAAGGCTGCGCCATCCAAACATTCTTCGACTGTACGGGTATTTCCACGATGCCAAAAGCTGCTACCTAGTCCTTGAGTTGGCGCCTGGAGGAGAGCTCTATAAGATTCTGAAGAGGCAGCCAGAGGGTCGGTTTGGGGGGGGAGAGGAAGGAGGGAGGGAGGGAGGGGGGGAGGGGGTGGCCAGGGCATACGTCAGGCAGTTGGTGAAGGCCGTGCAGTACATACATAATTGTAGCGTCATCCATCGCGACATCAAGCCGGAGAATCTGCTGGTATCCTACCCCTACGATCCTCCCTCGTCCTCCCTCCCTTCCTCGTCCTCCGTTGGTGACACCCGACGGAATAGCAGCCTAGGGGGCGGAGCAGGGAAAGAGGGAGGGAGGGAGGGAGGGGAGGCTGTCATCAAGATCTGTGACTTCGGATGGAGTGTGCATGCACCCAAACCAGATTTTCATCTGAGATCGACGCTGTGCGGGACTCCAGAATATATCGCACCTGAAATGGTGGGGGGGAGAGAAGGAGGAAGGGAGGGAGGGAAGGGGAGGTATGATGACCGGGTTGATGTGTGGGCGGTGGGTATCTTTGCGTATGAGTTATTGCAGGGACAAACGCCCTTCTATGTCGGGGAAGGCGAGAAAGAGGAGGGTGGGCGGAAGGAGGAAGGAGAAGGGGAGGACGGCGAGGGAGGGGGGGAGGAGGTGAAGAGGGGACGGGAAGAGATTTACAGACGGATTGTGGCATTTGAAGGCGTGCTGAAGTGGGTGCATCCAGTGTCGGAGGAGGCGGGAGATTTCATCACGAGGTTGGTTTGTCCGGATCCGAGGGAGAGAATGAAGTTGGAAGACGCCCTGTGCCACCCTTGGTTGGCGGCGGAGTGAGTGACGGTGGAGAGATGAGGGGAGGAAGGGAGGGGGGGCGGAAGGGTGTGGAAATGCACGCTTTGGATGTGACGGCGCTGGTCAAGGTTGTTTTGAGGATAGGAGAGAGAGGAGGTGCAGGGAGGGAGGAGGGGTCAATGAAATGGATTAAAAAGAAATCTGTGCTTCAGAAGCGAGGGAAGGGAGGAGGGGGAAACAAATTCAGATGGTAAGTGTAGAAGGCGATTACAACGGTAGAGGAGACAGCGACATAACAAAAGGAAAAGTAGACCCTCCAATGTTGACGAGAAGTACTGCATGTTTGTTCATCATTTTGTGACCTGTCGGTGAGGGAAAGGGTTTTGGCGGCGCGGTGTTGTTTTGGCTGCCCGACGTAAGTCAATTCACGTGACGTCTTCCTAACATGAATCTGTGTCTCTTCTTCTTTTCTTTTCCAGCTCCTTGTTTTCTTCGTTGTGTCGATTTACCCCCTCACTTTCCCTCTCACTTCACTCCTGTCTTATCGAGCTTTTGGTCCTTCCAACTGCTTTCCTTTCGTGTCGTCGTTTCGGTTTCTCCTCTTTCTATTTCGAGTCTCCATTTTCCGTCTCGCCCACATATTCAAGGGATATCATCCTTCGTGCTGCTGTGCAACAACGAACGACCATCCCTACATTACTCCTTATCTGAGAGAAAGGAGGAGAACGTGGCCTTTTTTCTGTGTGCTAATGTAAAATGTCTTGTGATCAAACGGGATTTCAGCTTTCTCTTACTTTTATCTGTCTCCTCTCCCTTCTCAGACATTCATCTCTCCTTGTTTCTTGAGTGCTGTTTCCTTCGGTCGTAAATCAAAATTTTCAAACACAAACTCGGGGAAGTGTCATATATCTCCTCGCTTTTGTTTTCCCCAAACACGCATGCAGGTTCCTTACACTCTCTCTCACTCACTTCCTCGCTTTCTCATTCACACGAACTATCCCACACTGGACTTGTTCAAGACAGAGAGGGAGGCAATCAGCCCAAGCACTCATCCCTCTTTCCTTCCTTTCCTTCTCTTCCTCTATGTTGACGAAGTGAGGACAAACAAAGGAGCCGGCGGGCAGGTTTTACTCTGCAACTGCTGCTGCTGCTGCTGCTGCTGCTAAGATTACTTTTGTACATATTATATTGCTGCTATTGTTGTTGGTATGGAAGTGCTCTTGTTGTTGTTGTTGCTCTTTTACCGCAGCTACAGCTGCTGCTACTGCTGCTATAGCTGCTGCCACTGCGGTGCTGCTACTGCTGCTCCCCATCAGCCTTTCCCCTCGATATGGCGCCTTTCTCCCTCTGCTCGTTCTCATATGGGGCTCCTTCCCTCCCGCCCTCCTTGTCCTTCTCTCTCCGTCAAAACGTCATCGCACGACGACGACATTTTAATTTCTGTTCATTTATCTGCTTCTAATCTAAGAAGCGTATACTTTCCAGCACTCCCTCCCTCTCTCCCTTCCTCCCTCCAAACCTCCCAACCTCCCTCTATTCCTTCGGGGCATGTTGAATCAACGTTATAGCATCACCCTTCAACAAAATCCTTCCCAAGGCCTTACGTGTCCCTTTCTTGCTATCCACCTCCTCCGCTTCGTCCAACACTACGTTCATGTACTCGTCAAAGCCAATCAACTTCCCTTCCATCCTCACAGAGGACTGCTCGTAGAGCCACACTTGCAGTCGCTGCTTCCCTTGTAGCATCCGAAAAATGACCGAGATGGGCTGGGTCATCACTTTCTTCACCTTGCTGCTCATTTTTGTAATGTCTTGCGCTTTGAAGGGGTAGAAGAAGAAGATGCTGATGATGATTTAGGGAAAAAGGCTGCTGCTGTTGTTGTCGCTGCTGCTGCTGCTACAACTTCTCTTGCGAAGAGAAAGAAGAAAAAAGTGGTGAAGAGGACGTAAACGCGATCCAAACACTCCACGTGCGGTAGTGAAATGGTGAAGGCCTGTGAAGCGGTGTTGTTGAGAGGGTGGGGAGAGAAAGGTGCATCCGTGTGGGAACTGAAGTATATATGTATCAAACTGAAGAGGCGCTGGAGGCGAGACAACGCCGCGTGTATAATGATATATGGTATGATGATGGTGATTACGGCACACGCGCACATTGAAGGAAGAATCCTTTCATAAAAGCACAAAATGCGCGCGACTACTCTGGTGAGCACTGGGGCCAAGAACGGAATGCGATGGCGCGCCCGACCCAGACTCCTCCGTTCTCTTTCTATCTCGGCCGAGCCGCGAAAGGAACCAAGCCACACGCACCCACCCACGGCGGCCTATCTGGCTAGGCTACAAGCAGCGCTGCACTGACGCTTAGCGAGCCCAAATAAGAGAGACATGTCATCACCATCAGCCGCTGCCCAGGCACATGTTGCCGAGGAGCCTCCGCATGATGAGATAATATCCGGCGAGTCCTCCTCCCCCTCCCGGCTAAGGCGTGTTTATGTGTCTAATCACCGCATCCAAGCCCCGCGTCCGACACAAGAGTATGCCGGCTTTATTCTGTCTTGTGTGAGAATGTAGGTGTGGGGTTGAAAAAGGCAGATTGAGTGCCCTTGATCGTGTGGAAGGGAAGAAGTGATGGTACACGCGTCACCCAGCGCAGAGCGCCTCAAAGCAAGCGAGCGCCGCACGAGCAAAGCCCTCAACCCATTCCACCCACACCAGGTCCAAACACATACGTACATTCTAATTTTTCATAAATAGGCTGGTGGATTGACCGATACTTGTAGATGCCTAAAAGGACATGGCTCAGAAGGGATGACTGACGACCATTGCACTGCAATGAAGAAGAGAGCGAGGCCGAGGAGGAGGATTACACCTTCCTTGCGTTTTCGATGCCCTTGTGGCATGCTCCTGGTCTCTTTCCTCATCGTTGCACACCAAAAAGTCACGTACATCATAATCACCTGGTTGGAACGCAGGCACATTTTTCCTGTCTTGTAATGTGACATTATTTCCGTCCCTACAATCGGATCAGCGTCCATTTGACCCAGCAGAAAAGAGCGAAGAAGGCCAGTCCTACGTGTTTCATAGGTCTTGTTCGGCACCTTTCTCGTTCAACGTCTGATCTACCACGTGTGGTATGTAGTACTAGAAGCACATGGCGAAACGCTGCTGCGTTGGTCGGACGTGGTCCCTTTTATTGGGTCCGTCAAGTGGTGTCTCTCTCACCTTTTCTGCGGCACGAAATTCTGCGACTCGCTCACTCCCGACAAGCACTCATACATCTCCTACACTCCCTTCCGTTCCACTCAAGGCTCAGCTCGAATTAAGCATGGCGAAATTAACGAAGCGAGAGATAGAGCGTGCCGCCGCTGCAGCGGCAGCAGCAGGAAGCACTCCTTTGCCAGCGCCACCAGCTGGCGCCGCCTCCTCGGTTTCTGCTTCTCCATCGTCGACGTCACAATCCTACGACCATCCGCCCTCTTCCGAAGAGATCGCGAGTTTGTTTACGGACGCGGCAGCTTTTGACGTTGGAAGTAGTTGTGGTGGTGGTAGTGGTGCCTCGAGAACACCAGCAGCCGCAGCAGCAGCAGCAGCAGCAGCAGCAGCAGCAGCAGCAGGGGCGATAACGGGTGTTATGAAAAAAGAAGTTGTAGACGAGGGAGGGAGGATGACGACAGGGCAGGTTATGCCTGCGGGTAATGGGGAGAGAGGAGGGGGAGGGGGGAAACGCAGCGCAGATGAAGCGTTCAGTGCTGCTGCCACAGGAGGAGGAGGGTGGGGTGGGGATGCAATGTCAGTTGCGAGCAGCACGACCGATGGCTGGGATGAGGCAAGCCGAAGCTCCACTAAATCTACAACGGCTACTGCTGGTGGTCGCCCCCGCAAGACCCCCACCCGTCCCTCGAGCAGCAGCAGCAGTAGCAATAGTAGCACCGCCACGCCTGGGAGCGCTGATAAAAATCTGAAGGGCCTGCGTCATTTCTCCCTGAAAGTCTGTCGGAAGGTAGAGGAGAAGGGGACGACGAATTACAACGAGGTGGCGGATGAGCTGGTCGCCGAAGTATTGAATAGTAAATGTGATCCTGGCACGGGCTCGGTGCCTGTGGAGGGGTACGATGAAAAAAATATACGCCGGCGGGTCTATGACGCCCTGAACGTGTTGATGGCCATGGACATCATCAGCAAGGAGAAGAAGGAGATTCGGTGGAGGGGGTTGCCCAGCAGCTTGGGCGAGGGAGGGGATGGTGGAGGAATGGGGGGGAGGAGGCGGTTAGGGAGGGGGGAGCCGGAGGAGGAGATGGAGAGCTTGAGAAGGGAGAAGCGAAGGGTGGAGGCGGCTGTGGGAAAGAAGAAGGAGGTCTTGCAAGAGCTGATTCGGCAACGGGTGGCTTTCCAGAAGCTCGTCAAGCGAAATGGAGATAGGGAAGCGGAGCTTGCCGCCACAGCCACCTCTACCGCAGCAGCCGCAGCAGCCGCAAACGCCGTCTCGTCCTCCCGTTCATCTGCTGGTGCTACTGCTGCGGCGGCGACGGCAGCAGCGGCAGCAGCAGAGGCGGCTGCTGCGATAGAGAATGAGGAGCAGCGCAAGATTCCTTTGCCGTTTATCATCATCAACACGCACATGGTGACTGTCATCCAGTGTGAGATGACTGAGGATCGCAGTGATGTGTTTTTCAACTTTTCGAACCAATTTGAGTTAAAGGATGACAATGATATTTTGAAGCGGATGAGATTGCAGCAGGCAAGTGGGGAGGAGGTGGAGAGCTTTGTCCCAGCAACTGTACGAAAGTATGTACCAGAGAGCATATATGGATGAGGAGGGAGGGAGGGAGAAAGAGATGGAGGGGAAGAGGAAGGAGATTAGACGAGGTCAACGTGGAATGTATCGTACAAAGAGAAATAGAGTATTTATAAGCGCAAGTGACGACGGATAATTTGCAGAAAAAGAAGAGAGTGAAAGACAGCGGAAGCAATGAGAAGACGATGAAGTAGAACGAGAGGCAGTACAGAGAGACAAAGAGAGGTTAGACCGGCACACCCATCTAAGCCACGACAGGTCAAAAGAAAACTGTGACACTAAGAGTAGACTTCATTTAAGAAGTTTGACTACAATACGAAGGCGGGGAGAGAGATTAAAAAATGTATAAGTGGAAGAAGAGAGTGACAGCAACAAAAGTAAAGAGCAGAAAGTAAAGGAACGACGCTAGTATTGATCGGTGGTGCAATAATTTGTTCTGCATTTTCAATTCTAGATTTATTGATTTCGCAAAACTGCTCTTACTTGCATCTTTTTCGCTGTGGTGTGGGTATAGGTGTGAGCCTTACTTTTTTACAGAAAGGATGGACGTCCTGAGTCGTGATTGAATAGAAGCAGCCCATCTACTACGCCACCATTTCTCTCCTCATACTAAGACCTAGTCGAGGCGACAAAATTTTCATACAAAAGTTTATTTCACAGGGCGAGCCTTGACTGGGCGCGGCGCTGGCAGAGCTTGCGGAAAATACTCAGAAAGGCAATGGGGTTGAAGAATTCGTGCAAACAAAGCAATGTAGAGAAAACCAGGAGGATGAATGTGCTTATTGAGTGGGCGGAAATGTACACATGCAGCAGTAGGGGCACCACACGCACGAGTAGCCCTTGGAATTGAGAGACGAGAAGGAGGAAGCCAACGACTTACCGATGGACGACGCACTACTAAGACTGAACCAGCTAGAGTGATATATAGAAAGAATAGATCCAGAAAGCAAAACACAAGCTCAATGAACCCAAACACCTTCGCGCGTGTCCATCTCTTAAATCTCCTTACTTTCTTTTTCTCTCTTCTTTTTCCAAGCAGGGTCTCTAAGGGCTTTATATTTGGAAATTTCTTTTATCGTTTCGTGACACAACATTTTTGCAATATCTTTCTTCTTTTCTCTTTTCCAGCTTCATGCGTAATGACAGGGGTGTGCGTGTGCTTGATGGTCGTTTCATCTGTCTCTCTTCCTCGAGGTTATCTGTGTCAGCCCTTTCTTTTCCCACTCAAGCGTGAGAGCGTGCACTTGCAGTTGATCTTCTTGCCATTCAACTTAGCCTGGCTCGTTTGCTCCCTCACATCGTCTTGTGTCACTGCATCATAACACCTATTAGAGCGCCTTAAGGTTCGAATTTCCCATAACACACAATAAGCGCTCCGCGACACTGCAAACACACCAACATATGCCTAATCCCCACAAAATTGTCGACAATGAATAATTTAAATGTGTAAGAATGATTTTTTAAACTATTTTTATGAGTTAAACCCTTTTATTTCGTGTCATGGCTGGTGTTCAAAATCCCTCTTCTCTTTTCACGACCCCCTTCTTTTACTCATCGCTGCTCCTCCTCCTTCTCTTCCTTTTCCTTCTTCTCCTTCTCCTCTATCTCCCCCCCCCCCTCCCGCCGTTATCCCGTTCCCCCATCCACCACCATCATCGACACCTCCCCCTCCCTCCCTCCCTTCCTTCCCTCCACCACCTCCCTCCCATACGCACGACTACTACTCCCGTTGCCCGTCCTTCCCTCCCTCCCTCCACCTTCCCTCCCCTCTTCTTCCCCTTCCTCCTCCCTAGGAAATATAAAAAGCTCTTCCAAGACGTCGAGCAGGCGCACGGTGCCCACGACCCGGAGGCCTTTCCTCATCTCCTCCGGAACCTTTTCTATCTGCCTCACATTATCCTGGAAAGTATGAGGGAGAAAGGGGATGAGATGTGAGCTTCTCGGTGAAAAAGGAACTCACATCCAAGGGAGGGAGGGAAGGAATGACGGAGGGAGGGAGAGCTTACCATCGGGAGGATGAGGAGAGAGATGTTGGCGTCTATGGCCGTCCGGACCTCGGCCTCGTTCACTTGTTCGAGGGGCCACAAGACGCCTGACAGGGTAATTTCTCCCAGCACTGCTACGTCTGGAGGGAGGGAGAGAAGGAGGGAGGGTGGATTTGGGTCAGTTGCGGCAAGAACGACTATCCACATAAGCACACGTGGCCATGCCTTGACACCTATATACAGCCAGTGCACTCCATATCGAGCCATTCCAGACATGTGCATGGCATTTAAATTGCATTTTTTAGGTGAGTGAGAGGGGAAGGGAAGGAAGAAGGGAGAGGAAGGAAGGAGAGAGGGAGCAGGGGAGAGAAAAAGGGAGGGAGGGTGTACCACATACCTGGACGAACAGCCAAGCCCGTCATGACGGCAATCAAACTCACTGCAGCAGCCGCGCCATTGATTGATACGTCCTTAGCCACCTCCGTCTCGGGAAGGTGCACGTGCATATCCAACTGCGGCGCGGGTAGAGGTGAAGAGGAAGGAGGATCCTCCACACCAAAGGAAGAGGGAGGGAGAATCGTACCGTTTGCACTCCTACCACCCGTCCCATGCCCCGCCTTCCCTCCTCCTCCTCCTCCTCCTCCTCCTCCTCCTCCCCCTTCTCCTCCTCCTTCTTCTCCATCTTGCCCCTTCCCATCCAGCCCCCTCCCCCTCCACTCGGGACCCAGTCCCTTCAACGCACACAATTCCACACGTACCCGTGCCCCTCGTCCCAGCCGGGCCACAATGCTCGCCGCGTGGCGCCTCACCCACGTCCGCGCCACCAGCACCGATCCTCTCGTGCCTTCTTGCACATTCCCCGTGATGTGCCAGTCACCCCGCCCGAAGGTCGCGCAGCACTCCACCCACTGCACCTTCCCCTTCACATGGCTGCATGCCAACGACGCCGTGGTCCCCATTTTCTCCACTTTCCTGACGCAATGCTCGTACCGACTCACGTATCCGCCCCGCCCTCTCCCAGGAGGCTCCACTGCGTGCTTTAAAACCTCCACCATGTGATCGGCCTTGAGGGCCTTAACGGCGTTTCGGGCTTTCGTCGGCAGCCGTTTGAACTGCTTGATGTTCGCACTTGAGAGGACAATGTGCGTAATCCCTTGCCGGGCAGCCGCCGCCACCTTCTCCTTGACGTTTCCGATCGGCAACAGTTCTCCCCTCAAATTAATCTCCCCCGAAATGGCCACATTAGGCCTCAGCCTCGCCCCTGTCATCATCAGCACCAAACTCGTCGCCACCGTCGCACCCGCGCTCGGCCCATTCTTCTCCGCTTCACAGCTCGGGAAATTAATGTGCACGTCCATATCCGGCCGGAGCAAATCAATCAACAAGCCCCCGGTGCCCTCCCCCTCCCTTCCTTCTACCATCCCCATCCAACGCACCAAGTCTCGATTTTTCGCCTTGACCCACGTCAGAGCCACCATACAGCTCTCTGCCATACTTTTCCCTATCTTCCCCGTCAGCACCAGTTCCCCCGTCCCGGGACTTGTGGCCTCGCTCTGCACCGCAAACGCCAGCCCTCCCTCTCCCGACACGGCACACCCCACCCCAATAGGAAAGCCCCCCAGACAACCACTATTTATGCTCACGGCTTGCGCATCACATATTCCCCCCCCCCCACCTCCTCCTCCTCCTCCTCCTCCTCCTCCTCCTCCTTCTCCATGGTTGTTGTTCCTGTGGAACCCTCCTCCTCCTCCCCCTCCTCCCCATCGTCCTCCTTCTACTCTGCCTTGGCCCGACCCTTCCTCCGTCCCGCCCTCCCCTCCATCCTCCTCATTCCCATCGTCGGCCTCCCCTGCAAATGTGAAATTGTTGCTGCTGCTATTGCTGCTCCTGATGTTGTCACTGCTGCTCCTCCGCCTCCCCCATCCGCAATTCTCGGTATTACTGTTGTTGTTGTTGTTGTTGTTGTTGTTGTTGTTGTTGTTGTTGCTGCTGCTGCTGCTGCTGCTGCTGCTGCTGCTGCCGCTGCCGCTGGTCGCACGCTTCAAGGGTGAAGGACACGACGAGGAAGACGAAGATGGGGAAGAGGAGGAGGACACAGAGGTGGAAAGCAGGGGTAGTCCCTCGCCCTCCCCACCGATCTCATCACGCCACGCACCCGGGGCTCGCTTTTTCATCTTTTGCCGCTCTTGCTGCTGCTGCTGCTCTTCTTCCACCTCCGCTCGTTGCCGTAAGCAGCGGCTGTCTACCCTGCCGCTGCTGTTGCCGCTGTTGCTCGCGGTGCTGCTGCTCCTCGTCCTTCTCCTATCGCGGCTATCGGTGTCAGCATTGCCACTACATGCGCCACCACCGCTGCTGTCGTCACAGCCGACGGACAAGCCACGTTTGGGCATGATGGTTATGCTTGGTGATTGCTGCTGCCGCTGCTACTGTTGTTGCTTCTGCTAACTCTACTGCTGCTCCTGGCACACTGCTCTTGGTCTTGCTGCGTGTATGATGCAGGATGGAGTCGATTGCTATTTCTGCGACCTTTGTTTGGAAGGAGTGAAGGAAGGGAGGGAGGAAGAGATGAGATTCTCAGAAAAAAATGTTGCGCTCCCCAGACAGGGCAAAAAGAGCCCCACCCAGCAAGGAAATTCAGGAGAGAATCTATGCATGCGGGAAGGGTGTTTAGAATTTGTGCCTTATGTGTCGTCGGGTGGGGGTCGAAGAGAGCGATAGGGAGCGTGACGGCAAGCTGAGCATGGGGGGTGGCTTGTTGACGTTGCTAAAAACTGACGCTGGTGCCCTTCCTAGACCCACCGAGCCCTCTCGCCCCGTCAGTGGGTCACACACTATGGGGGTTGTGGGTGTATAAGACGGGAGGTGTTGGGAATACGACGTTGAGGTCGTGGGGGCGAGAATAGCATTGATAAATGACAGCTTCAATGACCCAGACGGGGGGAGACACGGAGCGGAGGGGAGCGGAGTTGAGGGCTACGGCCCTTTATCTCGGTGCAAGGAATCATGGTTCTGGGCTCATGCATGAGGTTCTGCAGCCTGGTCCTCCGTGTGTGCTGGATACATGGCTTCGTGTGCATGTGCAGCTTTTTGGTGGTGGTAGGCTAAAATCTGGGTTGTTGAGGTACCATGCCGGGGCCTTCGCCAATGTACCATGCCGGGGCCTTCGCCAAGTCAAGTCGCGAGCGGCGCAACTTGCGAATAATGGTAGGCCATAATTAAGGATAATGAATATGTCTTAAGCCCAGCCAAAGAGCTGGTACTGCATCCTGTGAAGTTCCCCGCGAGAGAAGTTTCTGCCATCTTAAAGTAAGTCCTGGGCTTTCCTTCGTACAACAAGCATTCGAGGACCAATTCTCGACAAACCTCTCATACACTTTTTCACAGGTAATCCAAAGTTCAAAGCCCTGCAGCCACTGCGGATAAACTAACCTGCCTTGGCCTGCGCCCAAGTGAACAAGAACCTCCCCCTATAACATAAACTCAGCCCGGGGCACGCATGAGCTCCTTGGCCTCGTCATCGAACCTTCTACTCCTCCCTCACCGTCTTCATCGATTAATAGCACCATGGTATAAAAACGATTGCCATCGCCTCCTCTCCCCCTCCTCCTCCTCCTCCTTTTCCTCCTCCTCCTCTTTTTCTTCATCTTCTTCTTCCTCATCTTCTCGTCCAAGCGTGCAGCGTCATGGTCTTTGGGTCAATAATGAGGACCGCCCAGCCTTAAATGGGTTGACACACACCCTGCAGAGCCCCGCGACCCGCCAGGAACTGGGTCATGTTGTCGATATTGCCGAGGGTGCGTCCGTTTTCAATACTCTACCTCGCTTTGTATTTTTGGATATTTTCTCTGTTTGTTAATTATTTCTCCCTCTTATGCTGTTGTCATGTCTCATGTCTTCCATTCCCCCCTTCCATCAGCCCAATGTCTCATGTCTTCCGTTCCCCCCTTCCATCAGCCCAAGACATCGACCTTGCCGTCGCTGCCGCTGAAGCGAGCTTTCTGTCCGGCACTTGGTCTCGACATACAGACGCGCGCGGTCGGAGCCAAGTCCTCCTTAGAATGGCCCAGGGGCTACAGAAACGCTTACCAGAGCTCGCTCGCTTGGAGAGCCTGCAAACAGGGCGACCTTTGAGGGAGATGGAAGCACAGCTCATGCGGTTGCCGGAATGGTTTGAATATTTCGCCGCGCTGATCCGAACCGAAGAAGGCGGCCTTCCTGTCTTTCCTGGCTCGTATATAAACTACGTTCAACGTATTCCTCTTGGCATCTGTGCCCTTCTCACCCCCTGGAACCATCCCTTGTTAATAGCCGTCAAAAAGCTCGCGCCTGCCCTTGCTGCCGGGAACAGCGTGGTCCTAAAGCCTCCAGAACTTGCTCCACTGGCCGTTTTAGCCCTGGGAGAGATAGGTAAAGAGGCAGGCTTGCCTTCCGGAGTTCTTAATATAACCCCAGGACAAGGGAAAGTCGCAGGGAGGGCTCTTGCCGCCCATCCGCGTGTGAGGAAAGTGGATTTGACCGGTGGAACGGCGACGGGGCGCATGACTGCGTGCGTGGCGGGGAAGAATCTCGCCAGTGTGGTTGCGGAGCTTGGAGGGAAGGCACCGATGCTTGTATTTGGTGATGTGGATGTGAAGGACGCCGTGGCTATGTGTGCGTTTGCGGCATTTGTCGCGTCGGGGCAGACATGCGTGTCGGGGAGTCGCTTATTGGTTCACGAGTCGATTTATGAAGATTTTTCGAAGAGGTTTGTCGCCAAAGCGCAGGGTTTGAAATTAGGCGATCCGCTGGAGAGAAGCACGGATATGGGCCCCTTGATTTCACAGATGCAGTGGGAGAGAGTGCATGGTTTTGTGTCTCGCGCACAGGAGGAAGGGGCAAAGGTTCTCTGCGGGGGAGGAAAGCCTTCCTTGACATCAAGAGGAGGGGGGCCTTCCCTCGCTCCGTACCTAGCGGAAGGTTTCTTCTATTCGCCTACTGTGATAAGCAACGTGCACCCAGGGATGGAGATCATGCAAGAAGAAGTGTTCGGTCCTGTTGTATGTCTCTTGCCCTTCAAGGATGAGGCGCACGCGTTAGAACTTGCCAACAATTCAGTCTATGGCTTGGGCGCGAGCGTCCATACCCGGTGCAGTAAGAGAGGGCACCGTGTCGCTTCGCAGTTGCAGGCGGGGATAGTTTGGATCAACGACCACCATCGCAATTCGCCCTCATCGCCCTGGGGCGGGGTTACGGCAGCGAGTGGGTTGGGAAGGGAGAATGGGAGGGAGGGACTGCGGGAGTACACGCAGGAGAAGAGCGTGGTTGTCGGGTATGGCGAAGAGAGGTTCGATTGGTTCTCGAAAAATAAGGGGTTAAGGTATGGCTAAGAGGGGGGTAAGAAGGGCTAATCTGAGCAAAGATTGAGGATAATGCGGATCAATAGAGAAGAACGAGAAGAGTGATGACGGGAAAAAGAACATCACAGCTAAATCACGCAAGGAATTATATATAAGTATATGTCTTCCTCCATGAGTCATTGGGCAAAGTATGAAATCTTCGAATCATGAGCAATGACGACGTCTTGTGATCCAGTTCTTCTCTTAATTCAAATCGTCATCATTCTCTTCGTTGCCACCAGAGTATAACTGCCACCATCAGCAATAGCAGCCCTGATCCCACCATACCTAATGTCAGGAGAGTAGCCTTTGAGAGAGTGGAGGGAGAAGAGCGCAAGGCTTTCCTTTTAGTAGTGGCTGTGTTTGTAGCCGTTGCTCTTGTAGTCGTTGTCATTGTTGCGGCTGCCGTCGGTTTCTTTCTTACCACTGCTGCTGCTACTGGTGCTGCTGGTACTGCTGCTGCTTTGGCTGCTGGCTTTGCTGCCGTTGTCTTGTCCGCATCCAAGTTATTATTTACCCGCAAGAGCACTGACGGTGCCAAGGCAGGCGCTTGTTGTTCGAGGACTAGCAGTCTAAAGGGCGAGGAAGAGAAGGAGGAGGAAGTAGAAGAGACCCCACCCACCGGTACCGCCACTGCTCCTGCTTTTTCTCCTTCCGCTTTCGCCATTATATTTCGTAACCGAATCCATGCTTCTTCCTGCCCTTCCTTTCCCCCTTCCTTCAGAGAGCCAGGCGAGACGTAATCAACCAGCGGGACCGTCGAGGACGAGGAGAAGGAGGAGGAGGGGGGAGAAGACAGCAACACCCGCCGTGGGAACTGTACCATTCCGCCACTCCACCCATCGCTCCCTCCCTCTTTCCCCCCCCCCCCTACTCCCTCCTCCCACATTATCTCCACTCTCTCGAGAAGCGTACGTGCGTAATCGTTTTTAAGTGCATGTACAACGGCGGACATTCCTTCATTGTCGTGGAGGCAGGCGATACAGACGACTGTTCCAGTCACCTTAATCTGGGTAGGTCGGAGATTCTCTGATTGTGCTGCTGCTATAACTGCTGCTTGTTCCTCCTCCTCATCTTCGTCTTCGCTGTCGAAGAGGGTATAGAAATCCAGGCGTCGACCCAAGGAGGATGAGAGGGAGGAGGAGGGGGATGAGGTGGAGGACGACGGAGAAGGAGGGATGAGTGATCCTCCTGCTTCTTCCTTGTCCGGTGCTCCACCCTTGCATGAAGCAGAAGCAGCAGCATCGGCAGTGGCCACAGTAGGAGGAGGGAGAGGGATAGAAGGAAAAGCAAGCGCCTTCCGAAAGCGCTTTCCTTCCGCTTGCGCCGCCTTCCACAAGCCCCGAAAGAATGTCTCCCTCCCTTCCTTCCTCCTCCCTTCCCTCCTGCTCCCTTCCGAGTCTTCCTCCTTTTTCTCCCTCTCCTCCTCCTCCTCCTCAAAAAAGGGAACATTTAAAACAACTTTAAAATTGACGTTAAGGAAAGAATGCCATATGACCAACGGGTACTTTATCCCTCCTCCTCCTTCTCCTCCTATTCCTCGTCCTTCTTGGTATAGAACTATGGCTGCGCCTACCTCCCCTTTGGATGGACCAACTCGACAAGTCAATTGACTGGATTGGGTGCACATGTGTAGCCATGTTAGTTCTCGAGATGAACAAGTGAGAGGAGGGGTAGTGGAGGAGGAGCAGGAGGAGGAGCAGGAGCTAGAGGAAGGGTTGGGCCAAAGACGCTGCAGGACGTCGATGGCCTGTTTGCCTCCATCAGATGAGACGGCATAGAGACCGCAGATACTAAGGCCGGCGATTATATGTCGGTTTAACTGTAGCGTGTCGTGTGTGTGTGCGTGTCGCGAATCCGTTGGTCAGAATGCTTTCCTTTTAGATCTCATACCGAACACCTACCTGTATTGCGATACATATATGCAATTTATGCCTGTGATTGGCATACATCTGTCTATCCTCTCTTTTCTCCTCTTTCCCTCCCATCCTCCCTCCTTCCCTCTTTCCCTCCCTCTTCACCCGCTTCACATGCGCCTCCACTGTCTGTCCGGACACATCCGCGAGACTCCGCCAAGCCACTCCCTCCTCCTTCTGATCCTCTTGCTCTCCTTGCTTCTCGTTTTTGATCCTCTTCTTCCCCTGAGGTAAAGGCAAGGCAACAGCAAGTGTTAAAAAGTCACGGCTACCATCTGGGAGCTGCCGCCCTAAGAGAGCTCCGACCTCCACTGGCTTGCGCTGAGCGATAGTACGCAATAGCCGCGTCTTGAACCCCTCATCAATGACGACCGTACGCATCAATTGCTGCCTTATTACATTCACAAACATATGTGTATAGAGAGTTTGAGTGTGGGGGTTGTGGCGGTGTGACGGAGCATTGAAGATGACGACCATGACTATTCGTCGTTGGCGAGGAGGGGATGGGGAGGTTTGCTGCGTAACCAAAGGGATGCAAATATTACCTTTAAAATGAATGCTTCAAAATGGATGCGAAATGCAAATAATTTGCCTTCTATTTCGCATCTATATTTGTTTTATTTCTACTCATTTACGCCTATCCCTATGTACAAACAAATCATTCTCACGCCACTGCCCCTTTCTTGTCCGTCTCCCCTTCCTTACCATTCCCTCCTCCTTTCCAAAGCGGCAGACGCTTTACCCGACTCCCTGCCCACAACCAAGCCAGATACGTCTTAATCCTTGCCTCGCACCTTACATACTCCCACCAAGCCCATACCTTTTTCCCCCACCCCGCCCGCCCTCCCTCCCTCGCTCCTGCCTTCAGCTCTTCTCGCAACAACGCCTTGACGGCTTCTTCTGCGGTGACTAGCGAGCTGTTCACAGGGGCGCCTAGCTCTCTA
>Ga0160420_100103_pt1 | contig 50674 bp, 63 predicted proteins | sample CelAP2metagpilot_FD_108197 | JGI IMG/M metagenome (GOLD analysis project Ga0160420, IMG submission 108197) | Phycosphere-associated microbial communities from algal ponds in Kailua-Kona, Hawaii, USA - Cellana AP2-5-5 metagenome pilot | ecosystem: Engineered > Artificial ecosystem > Aquaculture >...
CTTCTCCTCCTCCTCCTCCTCCTCCTCCTCCTCCTCCTCCTCCTCCTCCTCCTCCTCCTCCTCCTCTTGCTGCCGCTGCTGCTGCTGCTGCTGCTGCTGCTGCGGCCACTCTAGGCGTGCCTGACCCTGATGACGACGACGAGAACGACCTTGCCTTGCGGACATTTTCCACACAGGGCTGCTGCAGGTCATAGCATCGATCGCACGGCCTGTGCAACGAACACGCCAGCTTTTTCGAGTGGCAGTGCACACACGCACGTTTGACCCTCTTGGTCTCCTTCTCCCCCGTGGAGCTGCTGCTGCATACACTGCTGTTGCTGCTTTGACCAAGAGCAGGGAACGCAGCAGCCGCAGCAGGAGAGACTAGTGCCGGGCTAGCCGCTAAGGGACAAGAATGAGCCTTAGACAAGGTGGGGGGGAGGAAAGTGAACGATTGGCCTTGGGAAACGCTCGCCTCATTCCACACGGCCGTCCCTCCCTTCCCCGATCCCAGATGCCCCACCCTCCCTCCCTCCCTCCCTCCCTCCTTCCCTCCCTCCCCAGATCTCTTGGGAGACGGCTTCGAGGCAGGCATGGCTCCAGTCCACGTAAAAGCCGGCAATCGCGCTATCGGCAGTCCTCCCTCACCCACACCTCCGCTCCCTCCCTCCCTCCCTCCCTCCCTCCCTCCTTCTCCTCCTCCACCCATCAACCCCTTCATACTTCTCAATCCTCCTTCTCCTTCTCCTTCTCCAGTTTCTGCTGCGGCTGTTGTTGCTGCTCGTACCCCTACTTCTGCTCTTCTTTCCAGTTGTTTTTTTAAATTTTCAAACGATAGTTCTTCAAAATCCTGAGCCACATAGTCCACCCCCGCAGCCAGGGCATGGGCCTCGAAGCCTGGAAAGGCGGGGAGGGAGAGAAGGGAGGAGGGAAAGGAAGGAGGGAGGAAGAGAAGGAAGGAGGAAGGAAAGGTAGGAGGGAAGGAGAGAAGGAAGGAAGAAGAGAAATAAGCACAGATAGACAGACGGAGGTTGAGTGGATGGTTTACTTTTGAAATGACGGGGGAAGGGAGGAAGGGAAGGAGGGAGGGAGGGAGGGAGAGAGGGAGGCAGACGCACCTGAATAATTGGCATGCGGACTTCCATTCACCACCATCACCATCATTAGGTTCGCCGTCGCTGACTGTGCCTGTCCCCCTTCCTTCCCCCTGCCTTCCCCCACTCCTGGGGAAGGCAATGTCCGGAACTTCATCGCTGCCTCCAGGCCGGACACCACTGAAAAGTCGGCTTCTAGGACCATCCCCTGAAAAAAAACTTCATCCTCCTCCACCACCTCACTCAGAACATGGCAAGGGTGGCGCGCTACACTCACCCTCAGCCCTGATCCTACTGCTCGCTTGGCCAGGCGCAAACACTCCGAAGGGTCTTTCACCACAATCATCAGGTGGGGTGGAAGGAAGGAGGGAGGGAGGGAGGGGTAGACTGGAGGGGGCTCAGCAAAAGCTTTGAGGGCCCGGCGAAGTCGACCGCCCACGCTTTCACCTCTCTCTTTCTCCCTCCCTCCCTCCCCTCCTGCACAGGCCGCGAGCAAAAAACGAGCCTTTCGCGCATCTCCTCCCATCTCACTCATCACAACGCTCGCCAACGCTGCTGCCTCTTCCAAATCTTCCTCCTTCCCTTCCTCCCTCCCTCCCTCCACTCCTGCTGCAGGACGGGCTTCTACCCTTCCTCCTTCTTCCAAAATAGCACTTAATTTCCCTAAGAGAGAAGCGCCGGCCTTGATTCTACCCGCAGAGAAGCCAAAGCATTCTCTCAGCACCATTGAGGTGGAGGACGGGGAAGAGGGGGAGGAATAAGGGGATCCCGAAGTAGTGATTCCTCCTCTCGCTGCTGCTGCTGCTGCTGCTGCTGCTGCTGCTGCTGATGTGGCGTTTGGTGGGAGTGCAGGAGGAGGAGGAGGAGGAGGATGAGGAGGAGGAGGTGCATGGGTAAAAGATGCTTGGCCCAATACAATCACCGCACCAGGTACGTTTAGATTGCGACTGGTGGTACTTCGGACACTGCTGCTGCCGCTGCTATTGCTGCTGCTATTGCTACTGCTGCTACTGCTGCTTGGTGTTAAAGTATGGTGGTCACAAGTAGTAGTTGTGGTGGGAGGATTTAAGGCTTTGTTCGCTGACGTTGACACGGAAGTCGAAGACACATGCATGCCTTCATGTTGGTGATGGAAGCGCTGCTCCTGCTGCTGTTGCCGACTCTCCAAACCCTCGGCTTCATCTCCTCCTCCTCCCGATGGCGCCGGGTAAAAAAGAGGAGGAGTGGGAAAGAAGGAAGCAGCAGCATTCGCTGGTACGATGGCTTCATTAAAATTCCGTGACGAAAGATGATGTTGGTGCTGTTGTGCGTGATGGGCGAGCTGCTCTTTCTGCTTCTCCTCCTCCTCCTCCTCCTCCTCCCCATTGTAGAGGGATGAGAATGTCGGGTTCTGGTCGCCCTCTCCGTCCTCGCCCCCGCCGTCACCTTCTCCCGAATGGTGGAGGGGGTGATACATCCTGGACCTTTGCCCGACGCCGCTGTGAGCGTGTGAGTGTGGTGCATTATGTTTTGCGTGAGAGGAAAAGGGTGGGGAGGTCGCAGCTACGAATCATGATCGCGTCCATTTGATTTCAGGCTATCCAGCACATCTTTAGATAAAGATGTGGCGAGTGCACAAAATGCAGCGAGTGCATAGTGGGCATCTTCCTCGATCTCCCAGTTGGGGAGCTTTCCATCGCCGGTTTGGAGCTGTCGGTTCGCTTCTTCCTTTTCTGTCAGCCCACGGGTCCATAAACAACACACACACGCTGTGTGGAATATACACATACACGTACACGCACTCGCACACACACATGCACACACACATGCACACGCACACATACTACCTAAATATCGCCCCTCTAAATCCGAAACCTCATTTCAGCATCCTCTGTGCCGGATGGGCTCGTCAGTATTCCTGAGAAGGACGAAAGCCAACCAGGCTCCAGCCCCAATATCCTATCTGCATATTATCGGCTCAAATTAGCTTCCGAGCCCAATTTATCAAAGCCCTCGATCAAGTCAGGGCCATTTGAGGCTAGAAAACCGACCAAATAAGTTGAATTGGCAAGAGGGTTTTAACCTCCCGGGTGGGGGAACGTATTTCCCAATGCTCAGCCTACTGATTCCTGGTTCACTACTCAATATTTGATCCCAATCCTCCTTCCTAAGTCCCTCTCTCTGGTATCAAGTCCTTATATAGAAGGTAAGATGCAGACTCTCAGACTTCGCCACAGGCTTTGGCTTTATCGGCTCGCTCAATCTTCTTCTTGAGCGACCGGTCGCGGCCACTTCGCAATGATTTGCAACTATCCTTTCTCTGTTTTGGCGGTCATTGCAGCGGTCCAGCAAAATGGAGGTTTTTATCCCTCTGCTTGTTTGTATAGACCAAGGGCCGTGGAAAGGCGGACAGTGAGAAAAGGAGGGGACGGATCGGAAGAAAGGGGAGAGGAAAAGAAGTTATTGGAAACTACTAATCAGACCTCTCGTGGTTTCTTTGTTTTACTTCGAGTTCCAAAATCTAATCTATGTGTGTATGCATTGTCATGCTCGTACCCTTTCATCTCTTCCTCCTCCCATTCTTCATTTTTTCCCTTTCACTTTTTGGTAGCGATTTTTCATACTGAAGGTTTGAGCCCCGTTCGGCCCGCAGTTAGAAAAAAATGTATCATACCCTCTTGGCGTGGCAACAGTGACATAATAAGACTCAATCTTGCGTATAGAAGTGTAAGAGAATGATATGTCTTCGGCGAGGTCGCCCAAGTCGTCGCACGCCAGGCCTCTCTATCCAACGCTCGGGTACTGCGACTACGCGTGAGTTTGTCTGAGGAAGGAGGACCCCAAAAAAAAAATAAAAAAAAACAAATGAAGTTCTCGGCGATGCAATTGTATCATCAAGATACTCAAAACTTTGCGAAACACAAACGGGTGACAAATATTGAGTATGTCTTCTCGTGCCTTTTTGGGAAATCTTCTTTCCATTTTTCCTTTGATTCTTCATTCAGCAGGTCCTCAAACATCTATCTGTCTGTCACCATACATCTTCACTTTGCCGTCGAACATGTCAAAATGCTCATTTACCAGCAATGCCTGTCTCTCTCTTTCTCATTATCTCACCTTCCGCGTCAAATAATGGGGGGGGTCGTGCCATCTCCCGTCCAGCAGCAACTCTTTCCCCGCTAGCTGCACGCGAAGATCAAGACAGGCGGTGCTTTCCAAAGCATCTTGATCAATGCCAGGCTTGTTCTCGTAAATCTGGTATTCCTCTGAGGGCGCAAAAAAGTGAGAGGAGAAGAAAGCATTGAGTTAATTCGTGGTTCACCCGCCATAAGGAAAGGAGAAGTCTCTTGCTATTGACGGATATAAAATATAAAAAGGTACCAAAGCAACCTTCAAAGAGATTCAAAGGGTGTACACGTTTCTTCCGTCCCGCCGTACTCACCTACCTCTCAACCTTTGAGGGGTAATAATGGGCATCACTACATTCGCCCCCCGCCGCAACGCTAGCTCTCTCCCCTGTGGATCGAGGGCCTGCAATGCGGTCGTCGCCGCGATATTCACATTTCCTAGTATCAGTCTTGCGAGCGCATACATCCGTGTCGTTCGCTCCAAGAGATCTATCCTTTCCTTTTCAAGTTCTTCTGCTGAGTGGTGTTGGCGCTCAGCGAGGTAGACTTGTCCGAGCGGAGTTTTGGCTTGGACGATGTATGGACCCAGGCCAATCATGTCGGGGTCAAATTCCTGAAAGAAAGGAGAGAGAAAAAAGGGAACGAGTGCGAAAGGGTGACTCAAAGCGCTGTCAGACCCGCGTGAGCTTCCCTTCAGCGCTCCTCTCATCACCGAGGTGTGATGCTGAGCGCACCAGACTTGTCCTAGCTAAGTCTAGACAGAATTCAAATTCAATAGAACGATTCGATGACAGAGTATTCCCTGCTGTTCATATGATGAAGAGAGTAATTACCTTGAAAAACAGCAGATCGCCCGCCATGTCCTCCACATCTTGATAGGGCACGCCGACCATCACTCCCGTCCCAACCTGGAACCCAATCCTTTTCAATTCATTCAAGCACTGCCGGCGTGATTCAAAGGAGTGAGAGGGTGGATGTAGTTTGTGATAGAGAACGGGGTTGCTTGATTCGATCCTCAGAAGATAGCGAGAGGCGCCTGCCTCGTAGAACGCTTTGTAAGTTTCTGAAGGTAGTTCCCCCAGGGACAGAGCCACGGCGAGGCCGCGCTGAGAGGAAGCTGCGAGGTTATTGGGCGTCACTGAGAGAGAAGCAGAAGGTAAGGACGAGGAACAGGAGGGATGAACTTCGAGGTCCATTTCGACTGTGCGAAGACGGACGGCGCGGACGACGTCGAGCATGAAACTATGAGAAGAGGAGATAATAAGTAGGGATAGAGGAAGAAGAATGACTTGTTTGAAAATGAGGTCCGGAATTGTGCCATTGTGATGAGTACTTTCACTTTTTTATCTCATTTCCCTCCTATCTCCACTTACTTGATCCGCTCAGGAGTTGGCAGTTCCCCCGATTGGAGCATAAGCGTGCCCATCCCTTGGGTGTAGGCAAATTCCGCGCAAGTCACAATTTCTTGTTTTGTCATGGTGTACCGGTGCACTTTCTGCATATTTGGAATGAGATAAAAAGGGGGTGGAAACGGGACGATGAGAGGGAGGTACACACACGGAATGCAGTGAACAGGGCCACAGTCTCTACTCCTTCTACTCTTCGCCCTCCTCCGCCTCCTCCTCACCATGTGCTTGCGGATGCCGCAGTAGAGACAATCCTTGGTACATACATTGCTAAACTCGACGATGCCCCTTGCATATACCTTGGTCCCAAAGTATGCCGCTGTTGGGCACAGAAAGGAAAAAGAAAGGAAAGAAGGGAGGGACGAATGTGAGTTCGAAAGGCTATTTCTCTTATGTCAACCATTACTACTTGGGCAACTCTATAATCCAATTCTGCATGCACTTACTCGTTGCGGCCTCCGCGAGGGAATACAAGGCCTGTACCAAGGCACCGTCTTGCGTCGTCAATAGTTCCATCAGCTGCTCCTTGGAGAGGTCTATGATGCGCCCTGGCTCGAGTTTCTCCACCCCTAGAAAGTGCGCTAAGGGAGCAAACGAAGCTTGAGCATCGTGCTGGCATTGTGCCGTAGCGGCTGGCGGGCGAGTGCGGTGGAATGTTACAGTAGGGGGAGAGGGAGATGAGGAGGCAAGACGTTCGAGAGGGGCGACCGGGAGACGTGGACGTTTGCGAAAAAAAGCAGCAACCGTCGAACCAGTGACAGCCACATTTTTTTTAAGAAGCAGCATCGGTGTCTGTGGGGATATTGGGGCAGATCTCGTTAGAGGGTATTGTGTGATGGCGTGCTCGCGGCGGCAAAACTGTTCGGGTTGAGGCACCTCGTCGCATGTTCTCTCTGAAGCCCCTGAAGCTTTCCACTCGCTTCGAACAGACCCCACAATACAGGCCAAACACTCGCCTTCAAGTCCTCTTTCTTCAAGATGCTGCGACTGGCGCAATGGTGCTGTCGCCCGCGCGTGAGCTCTTCCGCTGCACCATCGACGACCTCGCCGGCCCGTCTCAACCTTGCCATCTGGCCACATCAACAACGAGGACTGGCGCAGTGGTCTGTGGAAACAGAGCGCCACCACAAGTACGAGGACCCGGCCAAGATCATTGACGAGGTCGCGATCAATCGGTTACTGGAAGAGACCAAGGAAAAGGTATGGTGAGACCTGGTTTGGCTTAAATAGGATGATAGCACTTGGGATGCCAGGCACATATGGCAACCATGTGGCATCCTCACGTATGGGACAAACCCTACCACCGCGAAACACCGCAGGCCAAGGACCCTGCGCATGTCAAGGCTATCCTTGTCGCTGCTCAAGATCGTGCCCGGCTCCAAAGTCCGCCCCCGGGGAACCCTAATGCCGACCCTCCCCTCAATGAGTTTGTGCAAGGCCTGACTTTGGAAGAGGCGGCGACACTCTTGAATGTCGATTCGGCGGACAAGGAGATGATGCAATTATTGTACAACGCGGCGTTGAATGTAAAGCAGCAGATTTATGGTAAGTTGGTGAGGATACGGTGGGGTGTTAGATGGGGTCTTTTTTCACTCTGTTCGGAGTACTAATGAATGTCATACACAGTATCTTGTTTGACGGGTGACTGAACTGTCGGGTGCTGGATGATGTGTTTCTTTTTTGCTTAAATGTATTCTTCCGAGCAACGTCTTACCGCTGACCGCGCGATCTACACACACCACTAGTGTAGACAGGCTACCTGCACATATATGTTTCTGACCACCACTTATTCTTGCACGATACAAACACCCACCAAAACAGGCAATCGCATCGTGCTGTTTGCTCCCGTGTATCTGGCCAACTGGTGCGTGAACACGTGTCAGTACTGTGCCTTTCGTGGGGCCAACAAACAGATGCAACGGAGCATGTTGACCATGGATGAATTACGGTGGGTGTCCGCCCGTCTGCAATATTTCATGGAATGGCTTGGGCATTTGTTTCTTTATATCCACACTCTTCATATCCTCTTTTCCCTGAAAGCCCGAAGCTTTGTCAGGGCGGGTTTTTACCAGACCCAAATCTTGTGTTGAAAGGAGGAGATGACGGGAAAGGAGAGGTTTGCGGCGGAGCCCCATTTGCCACGTGTGTGTGGTTTTGGGTGCCTCTGATATTCTGGCATTATTTTTCAGTATTCCTTCTTTTCCTAGGTCATCTGTCTCTATTGCTCAATAGCTCTAATACTCGCGGCTTTCTCCTTCTTTTTTTCACTCGCCATTCTCTTTTCTCCTCCCTCGCTTGGGCTCTCTATCTCTCTGCCTTTCCGCAGTCAAGAAGTGGAGGCCTTGGAGGCGATTGGCCATAAGCGGCTGTTGCTGCTCACGGGGGAGCATCCAAAGTATTCATTTGATCGATTTTTGGAAGCCGTGCAAGTGGTAAGTCGACATATCTCTTTCATTATCTTCCTTTGTTTGTGGATGAAAAGAGGATATGAAAGGGGGGAAGGGGGGACGGGAGCGAAAGAGACCGTATCCGTTTGACATATACTAAGCAATGTCCGTTGATCGTCACTTTTCTTGTTACGGGTTACGCGCGCTAGCATTGCAACTGTCCTCTCACACACATCGTCTCTCCTCCTTTAACTCCTCCTCTTCCTTCTCCTTCTCCTCCTCCAGGTGGGCACCGTCAAGACACCCAACCCTTGCGGAGAAATCCGTCGCATAAATGTCGAGATCCCCTCCTTATCCGTGTCGGACATGAAACGGCTGAAAGCAACGCAATACATCGGTGAGAATGTTAATTTCCTTGATTCCCTCTTTTTCTCTCTGCCCCCCCCCTCGTGTAATCCCACCTTCTCTTTTGTCGTCTGACGCCCTTTCTCCCTCTTCTGCTTATGATGAAGGCACCTACACGCTTTTTCAAGAGACATATCACCGAGAGACCTTCAGAAAGATGCATCCAGGCGGACCCAAGAGCGACTATAACCACAGGTAGGACACGGAATCATGGGAGAATGGGATATAGAAGGCTTGTAAGTTTCACCACCTGGTATTCATTTCGGGGCTACGTAGGCTTTTAACGATGGATCGAGCGCAATTAGGTGGCTTGGATGACGTCGGAATTGGGGCCCTCTTCGGATTGGCTGGTGAGGCAGCGAGGGAAGGGGGGAGGGAGGAAGGGAGGGAGGAGAGAGTAATTGATGTCGACTTTATTTCCACCGTGTTCTTTTCTTTTTTCATGATGTCTTCCCTCACTTTTTGCCACTGTTTCTTCTTTCGATCCTGGCCTTCGCCTGGATCATTGCAGATTACCGCTTCGAAGTTATGGGGCTGCTGATGCACGCGCATCATTTGGATCGGACCTACGGTACAGGGCCCCATACTATATCCATTCCACGCATGCAGCCTGCCTTAAATGCGCCTGCAGCTGAACACATTCCTATGCCAGTGAGTGATGATGATTTCAAAAAACTTGTGGCTGTCATTCGGTGTGCGGTTCCTTATACTGGTAAGAAGAAAGACTGGTGAGAAAGAAGAAGGGATCACGAGTTTAGGCGTAGTAAATGCCGCACCTTTCCCCTCAGCTAACTAATTCTCTGTCAAACTGGCATGCTTAACATTCACGTATGCCTATCCTCCTCCCCGTCTCCCCTCCCTCCCCAGGTATGATTCTCTCGACCCGTGAATCAGCAGCCACTCGCAGCGAGCTCCTCCGGCTGGGTATTTCTCAGATCAGTGCCGGTTCTCGAACGGATGTAGGTGCTTATCATCGCGACACCACCTGCGATGCAGCAAATTTTATCAGCAACACGGCCAGCAGCAGTAGCACAGCAGGCCGCCCTGCTAAAACACAGCTTCCTCTAGCAGCGATAGCGGCGGCGACGGCTGTACACGAAGTTGAAGAGGAGGAGGACACGGATGAGTACAAGCGGAGACGAGGGCAGTTCTCGTTGCAGGTAAGAAGTACATTTTGGGGTATTCAATCGTGTATGAGCTCTTTCTCAGCCGTATCCTCACATGTGGCTTGATTTCTCTCCGTCCTTCCTATGTAATTTCCCTCTCGTTCTAGGATCATCGACCCCTTGACACCGTAATCAAAGACTTGCTACATGACGGCTTCATTCCTTCCTTCTGCACGGCATGCTACCGGAAAGGGCGCACGGGAGCTGCGTTCATGAAAATTGCTAAAAGTGGACGGATCCAAGACTTTTGCCAGCCTAACGCTTTGCTCAGCCTACAGGAGTATATGGAGGTATGCAGTGAAGATGATTCTTGTATCTTGGTCGTTCATCGAAATTGCACCCTTCTCTCCACCATACTTGTGTCGATTCCCTTTTCTCAGCTTCTTTACTTTTTCTTCCTCATCGTGCTTTTAGGATTACGCCTCTCCCCAGACGAAAGCCGTGGGCGATGAGGTAATTGCTCGGGAGAGCCAGAGGATGGGCGACAATGCCAAGCGGGCTTATGAGAGGAAGCGACAGCAGCTCTTACGAGGAAAGCGGGATCTTTACTTTTAGGTGTGGAAGGAAAGAAACATGGATAAATATGTGAAAGAGAGGGATAAGTATGTAGATCTGTGTAAAATGAATGAAGACGGGAAAGGTATCGGAGACAAATGAAACCTCTGAAAGCTATCTGATTTCCTTTGTCACTCGTGTTATTCGTGTATCGTTCTATTTATTTAGTGTCTTGCGACCGATCTGTGTACTGAGTATGTAACAGCTGATGGCTCAAGTGTCCCCCTGGTTCACCTAACGCCTCTTGATATAATTTCTTGATGCTCGGGTTCTCATGACTTTTCCTTATCGCGCTCTCCATATCTAAATTATACACATGTGCAATCCTCTTCTGAAGCACAAACGGATCGTCGCTCTTGCTTTGCCCGCCTCCCCCTATGCATCCTCCCCTACAAGCCATCACCTCCACAAAGTCAAACTGTGCCGATTCATCCCCGGACTTCATCCTCTCCAGCAATGCCCGCGTTTCTGCCGTCCCATGCACGACCCCCACACGAACCACAGCCCCCGGTCCCTTCCCATCTGGATTCGGAATACACACCCGCGCGGACTTCACGCCCTGCAGCCCTCTGATATCACTCATCTCAATTTTTGGCAATGGCTGCCCTCCCGATGCAAGCTCATAAGCTGTTCGCAACGCCGCTTCCATTACCCCTCCCGTCGCCCCGAATAATACCGCAGCCCCTGTGCTCTCCCCTAGCGGATCATCAGGAGCCTGTGATTCCAAAGCAGGAAGAGAAATCTTGTGCAATCGAAACAGGCGACCGATCTCTCGCGTGGTTAGGACGTAATCGTTGTTGGGCACCGTCGTATCGAGCTTAGCGGAGTAGGTGGCGGCTCGATCGGCAGGGCGATGCGCTTCTCCCTTCTTCGCAGTGCAGGGCATTATGCTAACATTGACTACATCTGCAGGGTCGCGTCCTACGCGAGGCGCCCACACATTTTTAACCGCTGCCCCCATCATCCCTTGAGGAGATTTGCAGCTCGATAAATGAGGAATTAGATAAGGGTAGTTTTTTTCAACCAAATTGATCCACCCAGGGCAACAAGAAGTGAACATGGGAAGAGGTCCTGCGCCCGGCTCTTTCTTGAGACGGGAAAGAAATTCAGTCCCTTCCTCCATAATGGTCAAGTCAGCGGCAAAGTTCGTGTCGAACACATAGTCGAATCCTAGCTGCTTCAGACCGACGACGATCTGTCCCATGGAGATCCTGCCAGGAGGAAGATCGAATTCTTCGCTGATCGCCACGCGGACTGAAGGGGCCACTGCAGCGACCTTCACTACCTCCTTATTTTGCAAAGCATCAATGACATGGAAAAGATCGTGGCGCTCACGCATGGCACCCGTGGGGCAGACGGCGACGCACTGGGTTAAGGGTAGGAGAGATGATAGTTGGATTGAGCTTATCATCAGAACTTGGGTAGTCAATGCGCACGATCAAGATATGAACACAACAAGGACGACCAAGCCACACCTGCACTTTGAAAAATTGATTTCAATATGTGTAATTTGAAAAAAGCAGGATTCACACATGACGAGGGCAGCCACATTCCATCTCTCTGCCTTTCCTTCTCTTGAGTCCCATACCTGACCGCACTCGATGCATTTGGTTTGATCGAATGGCAAGCCCTGCATGGTAGACAAATGCATGTCCGCGCCACGACCTACAAAACCAATCGCTCCGACCCCTTGAATCTTCTGGCAGACTGCCACACACCGCCCGCACTTGACACATTTGTCTGGATCAAAAGTAATGGCGCCATAGGGTGTGTCTTTTGAGGGAGCGGGTGTTTGGCTGTCAGTGGGCGTACCAATGTTAGCCCCACCGTCCCATTCGTGGTGGTGTTCAAAATTCTTGCGAACCTCTGTGGGGGCAATGTCCTCAACCTATTGGGAGGAACGAAGGGGGGAGAAGAGAGGGAGAGGGATTATTAGTGGTGCGGCGAACGACATGTACGCTTCGGAAACTAGGCGCACTTATACGAAAGAATACAAGACAGAGGATGACAAATCCGACAAAGAAATGTATTGAGCGCTCCTAGATCTAATGGAAGAGAGAAAGCACGCACACACTTCTACAAGAAAGGAACCAATAGACGTTCTCACTCTTATCACATACCTGATAACGGTACAGCAAGTCCTGAAATGTACAATTCCCATCGGCATCACATGTTTGACAAGTGTTGGGATGTTTGGCCCGCATAAGCTGGAGAATAAAACGCACGTTCTCCAGGACATCTGGCGAATGTGTGTGGATGCGTTGTCCCTCCTTTACTTGGGTAATGCACGCCGGGACAAGCTTACTCATTGGCACAAGCTTTTCGACCCTCCTTGCATCCGTAGGTGAAGCGGGGCCTACCACCTTCTTCGTGCCTTGGCCTGTCTCGAGCTCCACCAAGCAAATACGGCATGTTGCGCGGGCAGGGATGGAAGGGTGGGCGCAAAGCGTGGGCACAAACGCCCCTGCAGCCCGCGCAGCCTCGAGAATGGTGGCATAGGCGGGCACGGCAATGCTCCGGCCATTGATTTGTACATTTACCAGCTGCTCTTCTGCAGGAAATGTGCCGGTGGGTGAGGTGGTGGGGATGGCAGGGGGTGTAGTCGAGAAGGAAGCAGCAGCAAAGGTACGGGGCTTGGGAAGGCGGCGCAATGCAGCAGCGGAGGCAGCCGTCGGCCCAATCCGAGCCCGTGCGAATAAGAAGGGGCCAAGCATGGTCGGTGGAGCCTGTGCGATTGCGGGATTTGGGCGTGCGGGCACGCGGGAAGGTCAATGAGCGTCTCAGTAGCAGAGAAAAACAGAGCGATACATCGGTTCAACTTCCGAGTCATGGGCTGGGCTTTAAACTTGGATCATGCCTATCTTGGCCACCCACTCCACACGCTACAGGCCATGCCGCCACGCAGTTTCTTTATAGGGTCGTCTTCTTGGGGTTGGTACCGGGAAGGGATGAGACATGGGCGATCACTACTGCCCAGGTAAGTTTGGGATAGGTGGAAGGCTTTCTGTTGAAGAAGAGCGGCATTCGCATGGTCCTTGGCCTCATCAAGCTGCCAGGGCCGTACACGTCCAAATTGCTCAAGCCATCACGGCCTATATACGACACCTCCCTCGACAGAGCCTCGTCCTTGTCGCCCTTCTTCGCATCGCCTTGTGCGTCTTTGTGCTCCTGCAGCACCAATTCCTCCTCCTCGTCCTCCTCCTTCAGCACCACTTCCTCCTCCTATTCTTCTGGTCTACACCGCCTCCTCCTCGGCTTAGTCGGAGAGATGAATGCCGGCAAGTCCACAGTTCTCAATGCCTTGACGCAACAAGCTACAAGTATCGTTGATGCCACGCCTGGGACAACATCAGATATCAAGACAGCCATCATGGAAATACATGGTTTGGGGCCGATCAAACTACTAGATACAGCAGGTGTGGATGACACGGGACGACTGGGAGATAAGAAGAGGAATAAGACGTGGGAGGCAATGCGGGAAGTGGACGCGGCACTCGTGGTGATAGAGCCCTTTAACAAAGCAAAGGTGGCGACTCAAGGGATGGATGAAGAGGAAGGACGTGCAGGAAGAAGAAGTGTGGCAGAAACGGCTGTGGAGGAGGAGAAGCCCGTATCACCGCCATCAGCAACAGCAGTAGCAGCAGCAGTAGCAGTCGGATCAGCACGATCACTATCAGTGGCAGGGACAGCAGGAAAAGCAGCTGCAGGGAGAATGCCAGTTGTGCCGGTTGCTTGTACAGCCTCCTCTGCCTCCCTCCCTCTTCTCATTTCCCTTGTTCGAAGCATGGCCAAGCGACGCCGTCCCTCCATGCTCATCTTCAATATTAAGAATGACGAACGAGAGAAATTTATCCGGCAAATTGGCGATGGGAGGGAAGGGGGGGGGGAGGGGAGGTGGGTGGAGGAGTTGTGTGCGTCAATTGAGGGGGAAATTCGGAAGGCAGTGACAGAAGAAACCAGAGGAGGAGGACAAGGAGGAGGCGTGATGCATCCGAGCAGCAGCAACAATAGCAAGATCAACAACAACAGCAGCTGCAACAGCAATGGTTTTAAGTGCGGCACCAGCATCAGCACAGAGCACCCTCCTCCCAACCTCCTCCTCCCTTCCTTTACTGCGGACTTCACCTCCCCCAATGCCGGCAAAGCCCTCGCTCTCCACCTCGCCCATACCCTCCATCAATCTACCTTCTCCTCAACAGTAACACCAGCAGCAGCAGCAGCAGCAACAGGGGATGAAGACTGTCCTCTTCTTCCCCTTCAGTACCACCAGGGGAACAAGCTCGTTTTGATGAACATTCCCATGGACGCCGAAACACCCCAAACACGGCTCTTGCGTCCTCCATCTTTGCTGCAAGCTTACTGTCTGCATCATTTTATACCCACCTTGGCCTACCGGATGGACTTGAAAAAAGCCCGTGCTACTGCTGCTGCTGCTGCTGTTGTTTCCGCCCCTTCTTTATCTCCTATATCTTCACAACAACATCGATCGGAGGATCAGGAAGAGGAGAAAAGGAAGTTTTTAGATATCCTCGCCCTCCTCCCCCCGGGAAGCTTGGTGGTCACAGACTCTCAAGCCGTCGACATCGTCCACAGGTGAAGGGAGTTGGGGGGAGGGAGGGAGTCAGGGAGGGGGAGTCAGAGGCAACGTTCTCGTCTCGATTGGTTGGGGCGTGGATCTAAGGAAGAAGAGCATGCTCCTCATCCAGCCTCTTTTGTCTTTCTTTCCATCCTTCCCTGTCTTCCTTAGCTGGACTTCACACAAGCCCGTGGACATTACTACATTTAGCATCATCATGATCCAACACATGAGCGGTGGAAAACTTCAGACCTTTATTGATGGGATCGAACGACTGGTAGAGCTCGAAGAAAGGAAAGGGGAAGAAGGAAGGGAGGGAGGAAGGAAAGCCCGGGTGCTCATAGCCGAGGCCTGTAATCATGTCAGAATCCCAGAGGCGTGTGACGATATTGGTTTAATTCAATTACCCAAAGCTATTAAAAAAGCGTTCGCGAACGTTTCCCTTCAGATCGATCACGCGTATGGCCGTGAATTTCCATTCGAGGGCTTGAACAAGCGAGAAGGAGTGAGAGAGGGAGGAAGGGAAGAAGGAAGAGGGATGTATGATGTGGTAGTGCATTGTGGGGGGTGCATGATCGATCGGCAGAAGATAAGGGCACGGATGGAAGAGTGTGAGGAGGCGGGAGTGGCGATGACGAATTATGGGTTGTTGTTAGCGTATGCGGCAGGACCTGCCGCATTTTTACGGGCGATCAAGCCTTTCAGTGCACTAGTGCCACCGAGATTATTGAAGCATGCGTTGGCATTGGAAAAGAAGAAGAGGGAGAGGACGGGTGATGATGCTGATGAAGGGGAGACACAGGGAGGGAACGATGGAGCGCAATCGTGCATGATTTCGGCTTGTGCGTTATGTCTGGGGGATTATGGTGGTGGTGGTGCGACGAAAAAGGGTACTTGATGTGTACATGAACGATTAGGAAAAGGTAAGAAAACTGAACTTGAATAGATAGAGGGCATGATCACACGTAAATAGCAGCCACTCTTAAATATTCATTCAAGATTTCTATTTAAATGCTGGCCCAGGTGTGAGTTCGACCGGGAGGATAACCATTAAATAGCAATAGCAAAGGCATCCTCAAACAGCGAAAGAAACCCTTATATACATGCTTTCTGTGTTTCTATGGTCATTTTTATGTCCACACACAGCCACAACACCACAAATCGGTCCACATGTGTTCTCTCCATGTGATCGGTGGCGAAGCAAGCATATGAAGGAAGCTTGTGCTACAAAAATGGTCATTTTCCTTATTTAAGGGCAGTGTTGCTATTTAAGAGCTGGGAGGGAGGAGCCCTTAACTCCTACTAGTGGCATTTAAGGCGCTACCCTCCCCCTTAGTAGGCAGCCCTTGTGAGAGTTCGTTTTTTAAGGGATTAAACCCCTTGAATAGCCCGTTTAAAGGTTTTGGGGAGAGTTGAATACACCTCCTATTGAGCTTGCAGGGGGGTACAGCATATGGGCCCACCCGCAAATTTTTTGTCAATTCTCCAAAAAAACAGCACCGCAATGTGAACAGCATGGCGCCACGACGCCCCCTCTCACTATGTCCACCACCACCATTACCGCTCTGAAAGATGTATCTGACAGTCAGCATACCGGCTGTTGCATACTTTTCCCCCCACACTGCCCAATCATAGGTCACTTCATCATCATGGGCCAAACTCTCTCTACCTTGGGTGGGGTGGTGGGATACAAGCACGAGTACCGCACGGGTCCTGACGGCGTCGCTAAAACATTTGTCACTGTCCTGGACACAAGCGTCTTCAAGAGGAAAATCAAGCTGCAGCTTGCCATTGTGCACGAGCCACAACAGGAAGAAGATTTTGCTACTGGTGCCGCCACTGCTGTCGCGGCTGCTATCGCTGCTGCGGCTGCTGAAGACAGAGAAGCAGCGCCTCGCCTCGATTTGATCCAAGAAGCCGTCGATGACGAGTCCACTCAGCCTCCGGCCGATGATGACCGACGAGAAGACCACGAACTCCCGCCCTTGGCCTTTGTGGATGAAGAGGACGATACCAGCAGCACTACCAGCAGTACCAAGTTATACCCGCAACCCTATCCTTCTCGCCGGGCCTTCTCCACTGGAACTGCGGACAAAGCCCCAGAGATGACTATGATACCCTCGCGACAGTTGCGCCGAGCTCGACCCCAGTCTGTGGGGGATCTTGGTAGCGGAACAGGAGGCAGGCTTTCAGTACAGACAGTGTCGGATGTAGTGACCATTGCGGGAAGAAACGGCAAACAACGAATGATGAACCGCGTGCGGCTTAGTTTGCATGACCAGGAGGAAATTATATTGATTCCCGTGTGGCCGTCGTCGAAGGAGGAGGAGGAAGGGACGGAGGGAGGCTTGGGAGGGATGGATGGTGAGGGGAAGGATAAGGAGGACGACTTACGGGCGCAGCGTCCAAGTCGTTGTCAATCAGTGACAGTTAGCCTGGATGCTAGAGAGCAGCTGACAGAAGAGGGGAGAGCGCGGAGGAAGGAAGAGGGAGCGAAAGGGAAGGAAGAGGAGCAGAAGCTGAGCTTGGAGATCGAGCAGGTGGAGGGCTTTCAACCCCTTGGTGTCATGACACATTATGCGGCCTCGGCGATAGCCACGTGAGTTTTTTTGTCGGCGGTATGGAATGCCTGCCTAGGGATAAACGGTGTTTCTATCTCTTTTCTACCTCACGTCATACACATGCCTGTCTATATCTTCCCTCGCGTCAACAAGACGATGACCTCGCTCATTCTTCGCTTATCCCTACCCTACTACTGATACAGTGTGACCACTAACGCCCAACTGGAGGCCGCCGTTCTCCGTCTCTGCAGCGCATATCATAAAGACGAAGCAGCCCCAACCGTTGTCTCCCACAAGCGGGACATCAAAATCATCACAGGTTTTCTCTCACGCTTAATCCTCCCTGCGTCCCAGGCCAACAACAACAGCAATCATAGCAGCACCAGCGCCAGTAGCGGCAGCAGTAACACCAAAGCTATTCCTTCTTCTCCCGTGGCAGACGTCCTACCTATGGACATGGCCTTGCTCAACCCCTCGTCCTCCCCTCCTCTCTCATCCCCTTCCTCCGTCTCCATCTCCTCATCGCATATACTCGTCCCACCCCCGCCTCTCTCACCTTATACTCATGAACCAATTGTCGAAAAGTCCTCCAGTGGTCTCACAGCTGCTACAACTACTGCTGCTGCTGGCAAGGCTGGCAACGGGATCGAAAAGCAAAAGGAGCTCAAGATTATTACGAGCCAAGCTGGAGAAAGTGGTACCACGCCGACGCTCCCACTCAAAACCAAACGACATCGCAAGATTCGATTGAGCGCCTCTAGCTTTGAGCAACTTCAAGCCTCGGCCGATGATGGCGGGGCTTTGTTTGATGACCTTTGGGATGTTAAGTCCGCTACTGCTTCCTCCTCCTCTTCCTCCACCTCCTCCCCTTTTTCTGCTTTGCGAAAGCTAGTTAAGACATCTTCCGCGCGGATGACACAGAATGGGTATATCCTCCCACCAGACAACGATGACACAGAGGAGGATGAGGCAGAAGGCCGTCGCGATCTGATTTTTGATGACTAGTTTACATGGTGACTCGTTCGATATCTTTTGTGGTGTTGTAATTGAAATGTAACCGGGAGGAGGTAATTTGGGAGGGCTTGACAAGAAGCAGAAAGGGGGAAAGGAAGATGTTGGGATTCCAGTGGTGTGTCAGACCATTTTACCATGAGAAAACAGCTATTTTTTGATATATAGCGGTCTGCTTGATGGAGAAGAAGCAACAAGGAGTTCATTAGAGAATGCTTTTTAGAATCTCATTGAAAAATAAGAACATCGTTTTCGCGCGTGCCCACGCTAGGGAAGCCTCAAGTCTTCCTTTTGACGAGCCTTTTCACATCAGCTATTGATCCGACAATCCTCTTTCCACCTACGGAAAATATCGACATTGTTATGGTACCTCTCATGATAGTGAGGGCCGGCAGACTGTGAGGGGTGAACGAGGGAGCATGTGAAGGGTATAGGAGGGAGGGAAGGGAGAAGCGTGTATTGTAATCAGGAGGGTATGGAACAGGAAGGGGGGAAGGGAGGAAGAGTGAGAATCATATGCCATCAGCTATACTTACGTGCTTGAGAATGAAAGACAAGATATATGACGGCGGGAGTAACAGGATACGCTGCGTCATGGGCGCATAGACAGGAAGTCCTGGACACCAAAATAAGTATCCGGACGCTGGGCCATATTCCTTCAGCGAGGACCCCCAAAACGAGTTGAACGCACGCACACGGCAATCAAGTTTACTCGTAATCATTTCTATACACTTCCTTAAAAATCCAAGAGAGGGAGCTACCTTTTTCTTAATGTTGGATTGTCGAAGTGCTCCAGATTAATTTGTCGTTCCGTGACCAAAAAATGACGAGGGAAAGCGTCGTATCCAACAAACTGACATGCCCTTAGCACACCGCAAACCATCACGCCTCCTCACAGGGTCACCATGGCCGCACATCGTGGCGCCATCCTCCTGGCCTTCGCCGCAGTGGCAAGTTTTTACCCCGTTGCCGCATTTGTGCACCTAAGCCCTGCCAGATCCGGGCAGGCTTTGGCCCTTCTAGCAGCACGTCACAATCCCGTACTGCCATCAGCATCAATGTCACGTCCCTCCTCATTGTCCGCCCTCCTCCGCAGCAGAGCCACGCAGAGCCTGCCCTTCGGTCAGCAGCGAGCAGGATCATTATCTTCCATAATTATGCATTCAACCGAGTCGGGTGGCGGGAACTTGGTGGGGGAGGACGCCGCGAGCTTTGACCTGAAAGAGCAGAGCCTCAAGGTGCGTACGTTTCCTGTGCGCAATGTGGATGTATTTCGATCGAATCTTGGGAAAGAAAATCAATTCAGTACACAATACAGGTGCTATCGCGATTTGCGGTCACATGAGAAAGACCCATGCATGCCATCCTTGGTTTCTCATCTTCCTTTTCCTCCCCTCCTCCCTCCCTCCCTCCCTCCCTCCCTCCCTCCCTCCCTTCCTAGAACTGGGGCATTTTTACCCTCCTCCTCGTCACTGTCTTAGGAGCCCTTTTTGTGGCATGGATCAATCCAGCCACGGGACTGGGGGATGAATACATCCAATACTTGAACGAGATAGTACCAGGGCATTCCTCGGAAGCCGTGATTGCTGTACTGCTGACCATATTTGGGGTTGCTCACAGTGGGCTTGCCAGCCTTAGGCCTTGGGCAGAGGAGGTGATTGGCGCAAGGGTAAGGCTTGATTTTCCCGAACCCTATTTAGTTGACTTTCAGACAACAAAATTTGTCGTGACGATTTTCTCCTTTCCCTCCATTCTCCTCCTTGGTTTCTTTCCCCTCTCTTCCCACTAGGCATGGCGTGTGATCTTTGCCTTGGTCAGCTTGCCTCTGGCCAGCTCGGCTATCATATACTTCATCAATCATCGCTACGATGGAGCACAGTTGTGGGACTTAAAGCTTGTACCCGGTACGTGTCTGTCGACATGCGCGTGTTTGAGAGAGAAAGAGAGAGAGAGTGTGTGTGTGTGTGAGAAGCTGGCATGTGGCATTTGTGCGTTTGTGTTGTATTTCGGTGTGGGTGGTTTGTAAGTTAGGCAGCTTATCAAGGGTGGTAGAGGTGGCATTTGTGCGTTTGTTGTTGTGTCTTTGTGTACATGCTTCGTTCATATCGAACCATCCGGTGACAAATCATATCTGAATCTAATTCCCCTCCCGCCCTCGTCCCTCCCTCCCTCCTCCCGCCCTCGTCCCTTCGCCTACAGGCGTGCACGAGTTTGTCTGGATCATCTCGTTTATCTCATTTCTTTTCCTCTACCCCTCCACCTTCAACCTTCTCGAAATCGCCGCCGTCGAGAAGCCTAAGCTGCACATGTGGGCCACGGGTATCATGCGTATCACCCGGTCCGTACCGGCCCTCCCCCCTCTTTCGTCCTTTACTACACCCTTCCCATGACATGATCAAGCTGTATGTGGTGCTGAGTATATAATTTTCTCAATGTGCACATTGAAATCTTACATTCATTTTCTTCTTCCTGTTATCACCTTTCTCTCTTTCCCTCCTTCGGTTCCTTCCTCTTTGACAGACATCCTCAAATGGTGGGACAAGGGCTATGGTGTGCAGCACATACGCTCTGGATGGGTAATTCCTTTGTGTTGGTGGCCTCAGCATTCTTGATGGCACATCATTTGTTTGGGTGAAGAAAGAGGGTGGGAGGGAGGGGTGGAGGGAAGGGAAGTGAGAGAGGTAGAAAAGGGGAGGACAGAGAGAGTAAAAATCTTGAGCATCGGCCTTCAAACTTCAATGCAAAGCCAACTACACACTTACTTTCTTTCTTCCTTAACCTCACGCCCACAGTGTCTGGAATGGTGACCGTCGTCTGCGGGACAAGTACGGCGATGAGGTTATGGAAGCCTTCGAGGAGCAAACCTCCGTCATGCCCTTCGCTGCCATTTTTCAAGGTCGGCAAGTCCTCCCCGCGGATTACTGGAAGGAATTTGCCCGCTTGCCGTATGCCATTATCACTTTAGGCACGATAGGGGCGTACTTGGCTCATCCTTTCATGCAGGCGGGGAGTTGGACATTGCATTGGTGATTGGTGCTGGGGGGGGGGGATGGGGGGGTAGATGATTCACGCAAAGGAGAAGACATTGAACTGAAAGAATCAATAAGGACAACACGAAAGCACAGGAGAAAATGGGGTATCTGATTCGTGGTGTTGTGGCTCAAAGACCCTCATTTTCAGAGTGTGCCGATTCTGGAGAACATAACTAATATTTGAATTCGAATCGATTCGAACGTTGACCGTTGAAAGAGCTTTGGAAGGAACCCGCGACACCTTCTCAACCCTCACTCGTTCTTCTCTCTCCCCCCCGTCCCTTCCCTGCGACTGCTTGACTTTTTCCTTTATTGCTCTGACAATTTGTGAAGTGTTTGTTCTTTGTCATTTTGCCTTTTCCCCCTCCTCGCAGTCACAGCATGGCATTACACGGACACACGATCGAGCAATGGGCCGCTTTCCCTCCCCCGTTGCTTGACTTCCTTTCCCCTCCCTCCCCGCTCCACGAAAAAACATAGACGATGACATCCTCTCTGTCCCTGTATAACACACTGCTCTCCCTTGCACTCGCATTCGCGCACACTACCATATACAGCACCCATCCACTTCATCCATCACCAACAAAATCCATGTCTCAAGTCGAGATCAAGCCGGACGGCATCCTCGCAGGCAGCGCTAGCGCGGCCGCCAAGGTGAGCAGAAATAAAAGGACGATAGGGGAAACATCCGGAGGATAAAAGGGAAGGACCAGGGAGAGGAATAGAGGCCAGAGACGTGTCTGAATCCCATGCAAGCTCCGAGTCCATGCGTACCCGCAGCTCAGTCCTGGGACATGTCTTCCCCACGTTTCGTCCCTGTGGTAGATACCAAAGAAGGCTCCCTAATTCTTCTTTGTTTCCTCGCACATACTATCAAAGAAGCCCTAGCGCAACCTCACTAACACCGCTCCCTCCTCTATCTCCCTCCCCATCACGCGGCTAGACCGGCACCGTCCCTGTGACCCTCCTGGACGAGGGCTGGCCTATTGTGCACGGCACCGTTCAGTCGCGAGATAACACCAAATACCACCAGCCCCTCTCGAGCGGGCCGGCGCTGACCTTCTCCACCTCCTCTACCATCGATGACAAGCCCTCCAACGTCGGGGTAGCGCAGATGCTGCTCACCTCCATGCTGGGCGCCAGCAGCGGTGGTGGCCTTCGTTCCATCGCAGATCAGGCCTCACGCATCCTTGGCTTCAGCCTGGCGGATTCAAATCCCGTTTCCGTCATTTCGGACAAGCTCTCCGACGGGACCACACTCCTGTGGACGTCCACCATCAGGAATGTGATCGTCTACAAAGTACGTTGTTCCTCCCTTTCCCCTTCCCTTAATCCCTCCTTCTCTTCCTCCTTCCCTTCCCCTCCTTCTCGTTCATTTCCTTACATTCTCAATCCCACCCTCCTTCATCCGTAGGTGACTCCTGCCGGCACCCTGGAGGAGCTGGCCAAGTACGACCACGGCTGGAATTTCCGTTTCCACGGCTCCTACGCCTTTGTCGGGCAAGTCAACGGCAAGAGCCACTTTTTCACCACCGACACCGACTCCCTCGTTGCCTACACTCTGGTGGAGGGAGAGCAGGGAGGAAGAGGGAAAAAGGCTACTCCCGCGGAGATCATTCCCATCGGCCGCTTGGCCTTACCCGTCTGGACCAACCCGTCGGGTGAGTCCCTCTCTCCCTCCCTCCCTCCCTCCCTCTTTCCCTAGGCATCTCAGCCTCGAGCAGTGGGTTCCGTTCTCGCCTGCTCTACAAACGATATGCTGACACCTCTCCCTCCCTTCCTCCTTCCCTCCTTTTCCCCCTCAGGCGACGACCACTTGGTGGGTGTCACTGTCCTGGAAGACGGGACCATCGTCGTCTGTAGCAAGACCGGCGTGCTCATGGCCGCCCGTGTCGACGGGAAGGGAGGCTTTGTGCTGATGGATACCCTCGCCTTGGGAGACTTCACCCGCACGAGCAACAACGAGGTCTCCAACTCCATTTCCAGTGATGGCCAGGGCGTGTTCATTGTAACCCAGCGCGAGATGTGCCGTGTCGATTTCAATCCCCAGACAGGTGGGTTGGAGCCAGCCCCTTCCCTCCCCCCCCTCCCTCCCTCCCTCCTTTCCTCCCTTCCCCCTCCCACCTTCCCTTTCTACGCCCTGACGTCTTCCTCTCTTTACTACTACAGGCCGTCTCGGATTCAAGTGGTCGACGATCTACGGTGGCCCTAATCCTGAATGGTTCGTGGGGCGCCTTGGCCCGGGGGCCGGGAGCACTCCCTCGGTGACAGACTGCCAGGAGAAGAAGATGGTTGTGATCACCGATGGCGCTATGCCCATGAACGTGATGTGGTACGACGCGGAGACGGGCGTGGTGGCCGGTCAGAGGAAGGTGCAGTTTGCGGAGGATGAAAGCGGGAACCTGCCGACGCAGAGCGAGCAGAGTGTGGCTGTGGATGGGTGCAAGGCATTTGTGGTGCAGAACTATATGGGCATGACCACATTGGACGACGAGGTGTTTTGCACCACGGTAGGTTTTTCATTTTTTTTCATCCTTCTTGGAGTTCCTTACCATGGATTTGTTTGTTTTGCCAGGAGGAGGGAGGGATGGAAGGATGGAAGGATGGAGGGATGGAGGGAGGGAGGGAAGGGAGGATGAATGTATGTCTTCTTGATGGGAGCAGTCCAAATGTTCCCTTCCCCCCCAGTCCATCCTTCACATATCCTTATTATCTCTGTACTCAACACCATTCTCTCCTCCCCTCCTCCCCTCCCTTCTTCCCTCCTTCCTCTCAGGCCCCCTCTGGCGGCATTGTCCGCAGCCAGATCCCTGAGATCTGCCGACAGCTGCTGCCCTACAACAGCAACGACACGGACCTATTCCTCTCCCGTGCTTGCCCCCCGGCCTTGGGGTGCTACTCTCTGGGCGCGGCCGTGTACGAGATTAACCCGTCGTTGAAGGAATCGAATGGCATGGACAAAGTCACCCGTCAGTGGACTCGAACGGATCGGTCGTGTGGAACGAGCATCCCCTTGATTTCGGGCAAGGCGGGCAGCAACGCCGCGTACTGCGTGGGTGCCAAGGAAGGATCAAGCCAATGGACGCTGCTCGGGATGGACTTGACGACAGGCGAGGACGTGCTCAGCCATCAGGTGGGGAGGGAGGGAGGACGGGAAGGAAGGAGGGCAGGAGGAAGGAGGGCGGGAAGGAGGGCGGGAAGGAGGGAGGGAGGGAGGGAAGGCGGTTAGGAATGGACTTGACTGAGGGGGATTATGCTCATTGACAGGGCAAATCTCTCACGCCCGCACGTAGTTTATAGGACACCCGTTCATTTCTCTCATAAAGCACACTTTCTTTTGCCTTTGACGTCTACTTATGGTCTCTTGTTGGAAGAGGTTGACTTTACATTCTCACCCTTTTATCCTCTCTCCCTCCTTTCCATATTACTCTCCCTCTTCCTACAGTTTTACAAGGATTTTGGTGCCCAGAACATTTTTATCAACCCTTTCTATGCCGGCGTGGAGGCCATCGGGGACAACCAGGTGGTGATCGGGTCCGTGGGAGGCGTGGTGCTCGTCACCCCTCTCCAAGGCAAAGGCGCGGCGACAACGTAAGTTTGTATCTATAACATTCTCCCTACCTCCCTAATATCGGTGTAAATTTATTTTGTTTGTTGATTGGATTGGTGTGTGTGTAAGGGGAGGGAAGGAGGGAGGGAGAGAGAATGTGTGTGTGTGTGCGCGTGTGCGTGTGCGTGTGCGTGTCTGTGTTTGTCTCAAGATAGAGGGGGATTAGCCTTTTGCCTACCTTCTCCATTTGCATGATGCCTTCCTTCGTGCGCTCACATAAAAACTCACATGCCTCTCTGTTTCTCTCCCTCCCTCTTCCCCCCTCCCTCTTCCTTCCCCCCTCTCTCCCTTCTGCGGTGACGGGAATCCTACCTTTGGCTTCAAAAAACGCCCGAAACCTGACCACCACAACCGCCACCACCCTATCTCTTCTTCCCCTTCCCTCTCGTCCCCTACCGACGGTGTGGCCCAATACCACGTGAACAGCTTCCGCACGTTGTCGGCTCAATTCGGTCAGGACATGGAGAAGGGCGTGGCGTCCATGATGCACGGGAACTTGAGCGACATTACTATGCCTGTGGGTGCTACGTTGATTGCCGCGGGCCTGGCAGTATTGGCCATCATGGCGGTGGTTCTCAGAAAGGGACATGCAATCGTCTCGCCGCGTTTGCCCTATCGCACCTAGAGAGGGTGCGATGAAGGGAAAGAGGGAGGGACGGAAGGGGGGAGGGGCCATAGAACTTTCTTTCCTCTCCCTTGCCGGAATGCTAGCTGTGAAAGGGAGAAGGACGGAGGGAGATTGTGTCCTCACGGGGAATGCTACAGGCAGAGGAAGATAACGTGAGAGGAAGGACTGAGAAGATTTTAAATAGACCCAAATATCGAGAGAGAGGAAGAGAGAATGCGAGAAGGGAAGGAGAAGACTTCGGGCGTGGAGCAGACGAACCAGACAAAACGATTACCAGTAGCAACAGCAGCAGCAAAAGCAGCGGCAACAACAGGAACAGTGCTAGATAAATAGAACGAGGAGAAAGGGACAATGAGACATCTTTCCCACCAGTGCCATCCTCAGCAACAAGTCATCGGAATCACACGCACACACACACAGACACACAGCCACACACACACATACACACACACATACACACACACGCACACACACACACGCGTGCGCATACACACTCACACGCACACACACACACACACACACACACACACACACACACACATTTTCTCGTGTGTTTCGCATTCATTCATCTCTGCGAACATGTTTTTGGGGATAGCAGATGTAATGTGAAAAGCAACAGCGAAAGAACAAGATGAAGAAATAAGAGAGAGTCGGAGCATATTTAAGTGCATGTAGAACAATGGGAAGAGAGGAAAGAGGGGAGTTAAGAGAGAAAGAGAGAGTGACGAACAAACAAAATGTCCCGCGTGATTCCACCAAAATCCAAATTTATTGATTCAAAGCCCTTTTCCTCTATCGTTCTATCTCTGTCTCGTCCTATTTTGTAGTGCTTCGAGACCCCGCCCCCGGATAGTTCCTTATTTGTTCATTTCTACATACCTGAACTTTATCCGCCTCTTTTTGAATTATTATTCTATCATTTCCACCTGCGCTCTCCCTTTGGAAAGGCCAAATGCCCATCAAGTCTCCCACTCTCATCTACTGTTCCTGAGTTCCCCCTCCTTCCATCATTGTATTTCTTCCTACAATTCCCCCCTCCACCCGTCTACCCTCTCCTTCGCTTTCACAATCATTGGAACCACCGCCGGCAACACCTCAGCCTTCACCCACCCTTCCACCGCCTCCACCACCGCCCACCCCTCCCTCCATCTCGTCCTCATCCCCTCCTCCATCCTCATCTTCGCCTGTTCCGACACCCCTAACTTGACCAAACTCTCCTTCCATCCCTTCCTCGCCACCTCCTTCAACCCTTCCCAAGCACTGACCTCGTAAAGACCACCGAAAAAATGGCCAACCGCTCGCTCTAGTGGAAGGTCGTACACAATCGAAAGTACGACAAACACCCCTCCCAGCAGCAACAGTAGCAATAACAGACACCAAAAGAAGAAGAGAATGGACAAGAACCAGCCCCTCTCTCTACTACTGCTGCTACTACTGCTGCTACACCCACTCATTCCTCCATGAGAAGGATGCAGATACTGTAGTCTCAATGTTTTATCACCGCTAGTCGAAGCAATCCTCACATCCTCCTCTTCCACAGACGGGGAGGGCCCGAAGGAGGGGGGGAGGGGAGGATATAATGACAGAGAAGTCACCCCAAAATTATGCATTTTATCCCGTGATTTCCAGGAGAGATTACTCGTCTGAAAGATGATCGTTCGGCCACTGCAGTCCCCAGCTACTCCGACTGCTCCCCTTAAATTAATGCACATAATGGGGCTTACCCCGCCTAGCCTCACGGTCTTGACCACTCTCACATGCACTTGCGCCTGCTCTCCTTCCCTCTCTCCCCCGCTGGTGAGATTGACAGCCCATTTTGTGAGCACTGGGCGCTTGTCTGCGTTTTTGGGACCTCTACGAACGAAGTGAACAGTGAAAAGATGCTTTCCGTCTTCTGAGAACTGACCACAGCGTGACGTGTAGTGCAGCATACTGCCTTGTTGGTCTTTTGAAACTGCTGCAGCAGTTGCTCCTGCTGCATCTCCACCTACCAAAGCTCCGTTGCTTGCTGCGAAGAGAGTGAATGATGGTGTAAGCTCCACCAGCCGCTGCTGGTGGTGGTGCTGCCGTCTTTGCCCCACCCAAAACGCACGCCACGTCCCATCCTCGCACGAACCCAGCACCAAGCGTCCAGACGGATGAAAAGCAAGGTCTCGGAAAGGCTTGTCTGTCGCCAAAGGCGTGATCCCTACGCTCGCCACCACTGGTGTCCTGGCGCCGCCGCCGCTGCTTCTGCTGCTGCTGCTGCTGCTGCTGCTGCTGCTGCTGCTGCTGCTTAGCCGCTGTGGTGGCCCTTGACCAAACGTTAGCTCCAGCACACGAATATATCCATCATGAGCCCCGATAGCTAGATAATTTCTTCCTTCATCGCCGCTGCTGCTGTTTCCCGGCCCAGACATGACTCCTCCTGCCCCTGTCGCTCCCCCCGTCCTGGCAGCATTCGTGGAAGGAGCAAAAAAAGCAATCACCATAGTAGGGTCCATGACATTAGGGTTCGGTGTCAGTTCCAACACTGGCTTTCCTAGCGGCTTCAAATCATGCAACCGCAGCAACTGCACTCGATTCCCTACTGCGATAGCCAGCAGGTCTAAGGCAGGGAGAGCTTTGGAGAAATAGGGGAGTTCGTCCCCAGTCTGGTAAAATCGGCGTTGCACCAGCCGTTGCACCCCTCCACGGACCATGTAAAGCAAAACACCATTAGGAACTCCTGTCTTGCTGGCCCCACCGCCGCCCGTAACGATCAGGTTGTGAGCATCGACCCAATCCACGGAGAAGGGGGGAAAGGGCAGAGTGTGCGACAGGCTGTCCACCATGTTGGGTTGTGCTCGCGGAACCTTGGAAGACCTGTGTTGGTTTGAGAGGAGATGGAGAGTATAAGAGTTTTTATTGAGCACGAAACAGCTGTGGGTGGTGTGGCAAGAGATGTAAGCAGGACGTAGACGAAGAGAAGGGAGGGGGGAAGAATGGGTAACGGACGTGGACTGACGCCATGACCCATGCATGGCCCGCTGGCCCGCTTGATGTTGACTGGGCTGGGGGACCCTTCGAGGGGCACCAGGCCTGGCTTGTAGCCGAGGTGGTGCTTTCCATACGCTGAGATTAAAAGTCAATAAGTCCTTAGCTCTCAATATTCAGAGCGTTTATTCATCGAATGGCCTGGTCAATTTGCGCCACTTCACTCTCCACGGAGTCATGCCCAGCGCCTTATAATGACGCTGCTTCAAACCCACACGCACCCCATCAAACCGGGGCCCTCGCCAAACGCCTCACCTTGAATTGTCAAGGCGAACCTGGGCATGATAGGCTTGCACCGAGCCTCCTACTTGTTTCAGGAGACCTTTCGGAACGTGTACATGTTCGGTTGTCGATTATTTTCATCAACCAAACCCACCTTATCGTCATTCGTCATCATCGCCTCCCTCCCCCATTCCTCCCCCACCTCCGCCCACATTCAACACTCACACAGGGCAGCCTGCTCTCCCTTATCTCCGACAAGAGAGAGGGAAATGCGGACATTACCTCTACCATCACTGTCCGCTGGCGCTGCCACTGCCCTCTTCGCACTCCTCTGCTGCGCAAGGCTCTCCCTCTCCTCCACCGCTGCCGCCTCTGCCTCCGTTGCCGCTGCCTCCTCCTGTCGCTGGCCCACAGCCACAGCAAATGCAGCATTTAGTTTTGCACCGTTATTCTTTCGGCTTTCTCCTCCGTATAGCTACTTTCCCACAGTCGGTGCAGCAGGGAGAGAAGGAGGGCAAAGACTAGCAGCAGCAGCAGGAGCTCAGGTCTCCTCTTCTTTACTCTCCTCGGGAGGAGAAGGAAGAAGAGCAGCAGCTCGAGCCGCTCTGATGGTACATCCCACCACCAATTGCAGCATCGAGAGGGAGAGGAAGGACGGAGGAAAGAAAAGGAAGGTGTCTTGGTCGCGGGCAGTGGCCAAGGCCAACACGTTCCTCTCGTGGTGTGGTACGCAGGCTTGTAGAATAAGATCGACCGGCAATGCCGACAGCCGCAGCAACAGGAAAAAAGATGAGAAAGGAGTTGCTACTGCAAAAGCCTCAGAGCCTACTACAGGCATACTTTCTCCCCGTTTTATCCGCCCGGGCTTGATTGCGGGACTCTTCCTCCTCCTCGTCTTCAGCCTGAGCTGCCCCTTCCTCCCTCCCTCCCTCATGGCTCACGCCATGTCCATCCCGTCCATGCCTGCCGATGGCTCGGCGCCCTCTCCGAGTGGCGTGAGCCCGTGGCAGCGCGGACTGGTTTTCGCAGGATTGTTTGTGATAAGCTCGGCGTTCCACGCGGCGGAGACGAGTATCACCACGCTCTACCCCTGGAAGGTCAAGGAGTTTGCCAAGGTAGGGAGAAAGGGAAGGAGGGAGGGAGGGAGGGGAGGGAGGGAGCGAGGGGTATTGTGGAGCTGTCTTGTGATTTACTCAGAGCGGCTATCGATGCAAGCAGCAGCCGCAGCAGCAAGGGAAGAAGAGGGAGAAGCACGTCCTCACACAGACTCCACCCCGTCACAAAACAACGACCTAATGGCACCCACAGGAAGAAGGCGAGAACTCCCCCTTCAAGATTCTAGAGAGGGATATCACACGAGTGCTGACCACCATCCTTGTAGCCACCACGGCATGCACGATTTATTCCGCAGCGCTCTTCACGAATCTGGCGATGGAGCTGTTGGGCGCACGGGGTGTGGCCTATTCGACGGTACGTCTTCCTTCCCTTCCTACCTGCGGCCCTCATTTCCCCCCTCTCTTCTGCCATTCCTTTTTCCCCTTTTGTGATTAGCTTCGCTAGCTCCTCTTCTCATTTCCCCTCCCACGCGCCCTCTCTATAGATACACCTTTTTTTCCCCCTCTCCAACACTACCCACCCATCCACTGAACCACATGCACACACAAATACACACAGGTCGCCTTGACAGTCGTGACATTGGTTTTTGGGGAGCTTATTCCCAAGAGCCTGGGCGTGAGCAACGCCGAGATGGTGGCACGGATTATGGTGCCGCCCATTAATCTACTCGCCGTGGTGCTCTCACCGGTTGGGAAAGTCTTATCAATGTTTGCCAAGCTCGTCTTGAGGCTGTTAGGTGCGTTCTAAATTGATTGCTGGTTTAAAATTAAAGTTTTGTGTGTCTGAACGTAATTGTATTCATTCCTTTATGTGGAGGTCGGCGATGGTGTGCCCTATGAACGTGTCACCCTCTCTCCCTCCCTCCCTCCCTCCCTCCCTCCCTCCCTCCCCAGGCGTCAAGACTGACGACGACGAGCGCGTCTCTGAAGACCAGCTGCGGTTGCTGGTGGCGGGCGCGCAAAAGTCAGGCGGAATCGAAGCACAAGAAGGACAGATGATCAACCAAGTTCTCAATATGCAGGTACTTATGTCTTGGAAGACCTACCTACCCTCCCTCCCTCCCTCCCTCCCTTTCTATTTTGGGGTCCCATTTCGTAAACGTTAATTCATCAATTATCCCTCCTGCCATCACCCCTCCATGCACATGACACACAGGAAAAGCGAGTCTCGGAAGCCATGTGCCCCCGCGTGGACGTGGAGGCCCTCGACAAACGGTCGTCGTTACAGCAACTGCAGGAACTGTTTCAACGGACCCGTTACTCCCGCATTCCGGTTTTCGATGGGGAGATCGATAAAATTATTGGTGTGGCTATGAGCAAGGATTTGCTTGAGTACGTGTTTAGCAAGGAGCAGAACAATGTGCTGGACCTGCCGGTTGAAACGGTACGTGCCGTGTGTTTTTCCTCCACTCCCTCCCTCCCTCCTTCACCTGCCTTTGAATTTTGATTGATTTTTTCATGGCTTCATCTGTGGATGTATCGATTTTTATGTTGAGTCATCCATTTGTCATATCAAATATTATTTATTGCTAATGTTATCGATTATCAACTCTTACGATTGAATCTATGTATCCATTTAACAAATTTTTCTTTTCAATTTATTATCATCCTGACGTCTCATCCATTCCCCCCTCCCTCCCCCCATCAACAAACAGATCATGCAACCCACCTACTTCGTCCCCGAGACGATGACGATCTGGACCTGCTTCCAGGAAATGCGCCAACGCCGAGTGCATATGGCTATCGTCGTCGACGAGTACGGCGGCACTGCTGGGGTGATCACGCTGGAAGACATCCAGGTACGCCCTCCTTCCCTCCCTCCCCCCCTCCTCCTCCCCCATTCCCTTTCTGCCAATGTACGGGTCCACACATCACTGTAGAAAACATCCTGGTGTGCCTTCCCTCCCGCCCTCCCTCCCTCCCACCCTCTACTCGGGTGTGTTTTAAGGGATCTACGACGAGCAGGGCTCTAAAAGGGACCAGCACGGCAAGAGTTAACTCATATATCTATCTCGCTCTCCCTCCCTCCCTCCCTCCCTCCTTCTCTCCCTCTCGCTGTCTCCATAGGAGGAGGTCTTTGGGGAGATTTACGACGAGGAGGATATTGACGAGGATCACCACGGCGAGGACCTCATCAAGATGATAGAGGACGACGTTTACATCATTCAAGGGTATGCCCTTTTCCTTTCTCTTGTCTCACTCCCTCCCTGTTTACCTCCCCACCCTTCTTTCCTTCTCTTATGCATGGATGGGAACGACGGAGAGGGATTTCAAATGTCATTAATCACTTAAACCTTCCCTCATTCCTTCCCTCCTTCATTCCCTTCAGGAATGCTGATCTCGAAGACGTGTGGGCAACGCTGGGGATGGAGGAGAAAGAAGAAGAGTTACGGGGAGATTTTGCGACTTTTGGGGGTTATCTCTGCTCATTGGCAGGAGAAATACCTGCCATTAGCGATCATATTGTGGTCCCTGATTTCATATTTACGATCGAGAAGGCTGATGAGAGGAGGATTATCGAAGTGAGGGTGGAGAGGGTGTACCTGCCGGAGGGCGGGGAGGAGGACGAGAGGGAGGGAGAGAGCAGTGATGATGAGCGGTCGAAGGACGAGGAGGAGGAGAGGGAGGAGGAGAGGGAGAGGAAGGACAGAAGGGAGGGAGGTAGGGAGGTGGGAAAGCAGAGGGAGAAGGTGGAGTGACAATACAGTGGTGGGTCTGGTGTATGCGTGGAGGGGCAGAATGAAGAAGACAGAGGTTCAGGTCGACTGCTCGAAAACAGGAAGGAGAGGGAAAAAAAGAAAGAGGGGGAGAGGCAGGGAAGCGAAAGAGAGAGGTGCTCCTCTTCTCTACCTTACCATACACACTACATTCAACCCAGCAATGAGATATGCATGCAGAATGAACGAGCGAGAAAACACGGGCACGCACATAAATCACACAAAACGCAAGGGGGAAGAGGAGGACGACGAGAAAGAGGAGGAGGGGGAAGAGGAAAATTGTTATGGCAGCAGAAATAAGCAGGGATGTGTGCTTGCTTGCCCCTCCATCCTCAATTTACTCCCCGCCTTTCCAGCAGCAGCAGCAGCAGCAGCGGGGATAGACAATAAATACAACCAAAACACACTTTCAAGAGATCATAAACAAACCAAAAACTCAGACATGCAATATTAACTGCTTTTTTTCTCTCCTCTTTGGTTTCCTTCTAATTTCAAGCGTACGCATGATGTTTTCTTCCATGAAAACGTGTGTGATGGGACGAGCTCAGTTTTTGGGAGGTGGGGATGAGGGAGCGTACACACGCGTACACACAAGTCGTCGTCGGCCTTTCAAGTTGACGCTTCAACCTCGTATCAGGGCCATGGCGTGCCGCATTCTCATGATCAAGATTCCTCAGAACTAAAGCACCCACGACTCGAAACACATGAAACCACACGCAGGAGACCAGGAAGTGCACGGTGACTATGATTCTGGGTGGGGGTAGTCGCTTCGGGGCTGGGAGTAGAGGAAACAGCAGCAGCGGCGGCTCGCGAGGTCCAAAGGAGGTAAAGAGCAAACCCAGGCGCTTTCACCCAGAGCACACGAGGACGTTAAGATGAGAAAGAGAGGAGTGTGGAGGAGAGATATCTTGACAGATACGTGATGCACTGTACCTCAACAGCCACCACACGAGCACAGTAGAGAGCAATTACTCTGACCTCCTCATGATCACCCTCCCTTCCTCCCTACCTCCCTCCCCTCCATATACAGACGGTCTACCACTACGGCTTCAACCAAGATGCAAGTTGTGTCGCCCTTGGATCCTCTCGTGGGTTCTCCGTCTTCAACACTCACCCTTTCCGCCCTTCCCTTCACGAGAGCGTGGGTGGGGTAGGAATTGTCGAGATGTTGTATTGCACCTCTCTGCTGGCATTGGTAGGAGCAGGGGACCAAGCAGGGTTCTCGCCGCGATGCCTCAAGATATGGAATACCAAACGACAATCCTCTCTGTTTGACGTGGCTTTCATGTCGAAGATTGTGGGAGTGAGATTGAACAGACGACGGTTGGTGGTACGTTTTTCGCTCCTTCTCTCCCCCTTCTTCCTTCCCTCCTTACCTTCTTTCCCCTCGCAATTCATTTCCCAACCTTATAAATATTATTCTCCTCCTCCCCCCTGTCCCGTTCGCATTCACCATATTTTCCGCCTTCCATCCTTATCTTGATCCCTCCCCCCCATACTCAGGTGGCACTGGAGCGCGCTTTGTATATTTTTGGGTTGGAAAAGATGGAGAAATTGCAAGAGCTGGAGATGGGGGAAAATAGGGGTGGCTTGCTGGCCTTATCGGCACGGGAGGAGCCTAGGTATTAATTTAATTCTTTATCAATGTACTTCTTTACCAATTTATTTATTTGTCAAATTGTTTATCTATTTATTTATCTATTATAAATAAATATATTAATTATTTCACCATAATTATCTAATATTTAACAGCTATCTGGCCTACCCCGGTCACGAAACCGGCGTGGTCCTCCTCCATGACGTCCTCTCCCTTCGCCTCATCAACAAGATTACCGCGCACAAGACAAAGTTGGCGGCCCTGGCGCTCTCTTTGGACGGGTCCCTGCTCGCCACGGCCTCGGTGACGGGGACAGTAATTCGTGTCATGAGCGTGCCGGAAGGGAGGTGGTTGTACACACTGAGGCGGTAAGCAGGGAGGGAGGAGGAGAGGGAGGGAAGGGGAAGGTACCAATGCCTACCAAAAACGAGGATACGATGATGGCAACTAAAAATATAAATAACCCGAGATTTAGTCGCACATCCATTCTCACGTCAACCGCAGAGGTCGATCTTCCTGTACTATCTTCTCTCTCGCCTTCAACCACGCTGGCACCCGGCTAGCTGCCTCCAGTGATAAGGGCACCGTGCATATATTCCACCTTTCCTCCTCCTCCTCCTCTTCCTCTGATACCGTTCCCCGTTCTCCCATCACCTTGCAAAGCAACGGGAGCAGTATACCTGCTTCCTCCTCCTTTTCTTCTTCCTTCTCCTCCAACGAAGCCCCCTCCTTTCCTCCTCCCTCCTTCCCTCCCTGCTCCAGCCCCACCACCACTACTGGACTGCTCTCCTTCTCCCCTCATTCCCGCCTTCCCACCTTCTCCCTCTCCAGCCTTGGTGTACCCAAGCAAGTGACTGATGTGGTGATGGGCGTAGAAGGTACTCGGTCCTTCGCTCAAGCCAGGCTAAAAACACACTCAATTAACAACAACAAAGAAGGGGGAAAATGGGAAAAAAATGTTTGTGCCCTAATCCCAAGTCGTGGCGGTAGCGGACTAGGGAGAGAGGGAGGGAGGGCGGAGGGAGAGACATTGGTGGTGTTGACGGCGGAGGGGCACTGCTATCAGTATGCAGTGGATGTAAGAGAGGGAGGCGTATGTAGATTAGTAGATGAGAAAACGATGCTGCAGGAGGAGTCAGGGTCGCAAGCCGTGGCACAACGCTTGTTGAGTGGCTGGGCTTGAAGTACAGATAATTGCTTGAAGTATTTTGTAATAAAGAAGAGAACGAGAATATGGTTCTACTAAGAGCACGTCGTTGCTAACGTACAAGGAAGTAATTGCCTTCGCTACCGTCTCGAGAGAGAGGGACGTGGAAAGGAGAGCCCCTCCTTGATTCGTAAAGAAAAAGAAAGAACAGGGTGGGGAAACCTTATATGTAGCAAAATCACATTAGAAAGGTATATATCGCGTTCATTTCTTGCAATAGTTCGTCGATGGTGCGTTTTACGGGAGAAAAAGGAGCGGATGAGATTTGCCCAGGGATTATTTTGAATTTGAGAGAAAACAGCGAATCGTCTGCAGCACTCTCTGCAGTTGTGTGCCACGCACAGATAAGCACACACAGACGGCTCTACGTCGAGATTCGACAGTCCCTATTCCAGATGTTTCTCACTATCCCGTTCTCTGCCACACACTCTGCCAGAAGAAAGCCCCTCGCCAACAATGAAGTTCTTCACCGCTGCCTCCCTCCTCCTCGTCGCCGCCCTTGCGCAGGTAAGACCACTTGAGCCCGGGTGCCATGCATGGATGCCTGTGTCATAAGACTGTGCCAGGTGGTACCCGGGGAAGGGAAGGACGGCTCGACTAGCTGTGTATTGTAGGGTGCGCGTCGTCGATCAAGACGACGACATCGTCACGTTGATAGTTTTTCGTGCTTCTCCTTCCCCTCCAAGTTGTCCGCTCAGAGAAAAGGCAATTTCGTACGAAACCAACCAGCTTCTATCTGTCCTCAGATGTGTCCTAGCTGGACTAGGGGCAGCATGTGGGATGATTGCTTTATCACGGTGCCCAGATAAGCCTGCCTTCTCCGCCTATGCAAACCTTTCGAATTTCCCTACCACCACACCTGCAGTGTGCTGTCTCTATCTCTTTTTCACCATCTCTGAAGTTCTTCTCACGTCACCCACGCACCGTCACTCACTTAAACATACCATAATGCCATACGCGCAGGTGAGCATCGCTGCCAACTGTCCGGCGGGTCTCAAATGCGCCGGCAATGTGAGTATTTCAGGAGAGAGAGGGGGAGGGAGGGAGAGAGGAGGGTAGGAGAGGGACATGTTTGTGATTATGTATGTGTGTGATTGTCTTGTGTGTGATAGGAAGATGGTGTGAACAGATGTGCTTGTGTAACGGGGAATGCCTGCATGTTTGTCTCATTCACCCGGTCGGTCTTATTTTTTCTCTCCTTGTTAGTTGATGTTATGAGTCTTTCTTATTTGTTCCTTCGTATGCATCGATCTACACACCGACACTAACACCGAGATACACTTAAAACAGTCCAAGGAGCAGACCCTGCTGGTGGAGGGCATTACCAATAATGCCTGCTTCGTCGTCAGCAAGTCCTACTGGTACGTATGCATACATGTATATATATATACATGTATATGTGTATATTTACTTGTTTATGAACACGATCACCACGAAGTAAACAAAAACCGATTCGTCTACCCCTTCTTCAAATCCCCACATCAAAAGCCCTTTCTGCATGCGCGCCAAGCAAGCCCTCAAGGCTGCAGGGGCCGACTGCGAGATCATCGAACTCGACCAGCGTACAGATGGCCAGGCTCTGCAACGGACTCTAGCCGAGATGAGCGGCCGACGCACGGTGCCAAGTGTCTTCATTGGGGGGAAGAGCATCGGTGGGTCGGATGACACGGTACGTCATATTTTTAAAATGCATATTCATTTACTTGAATATTTGATATTTTTTTGATTTATTTCAAGAAATATTAAAAAAGTGTCCCAGTCCACTCACCTTTTCTACTTCCCCCTTTCCTCCTTCTCTACCTTATTCCCTGACACTCCTATGACCACTACGTCAATAGCTTGCCTTGCACGAGAAGGGAGAACTCAAGCGCCTCCTCACTGCGGCCAAAGACCTTTAATCTCACATACTAATCGATGAGTGAAGAGAAAAGCAAGAGGGAGAATTAGAAGCAAAACATTAATGTGTAATGTCTATTTTTTCGTATTTCAACGGTTGGAATGGGAGAGAGATACGCAGAAGGACAGGATTATAAAGATTATAAAGATAAAGTGCTTAGTATTTTAGCAGAGGGCTGGAGATGGCACGGATCGATCGAGTCGGTCAGAGCGATGACGATCTCTCGCAGGGGTGAGCAGGAAAGCTGGAAATTAAAAATCATATGAGAAATCGACAGTAATATATAGATATTTCTTTGGTTGTTGATTACTTGGCATCCCATTAAAGTGTGAAAATTGATGGGAAAAGAGATGTCCGTCCGCCACGTATCGCCCAACATTTTGTTCCGTAACGCCGTTTCACCCCGCGCGGCGCACCCGGAGTAAACCACTTGGCCCCGAGAACACACAATTGAAGCGGATCACACACAAACACACATTGAAAACATCTCATCTGGCTTACCCTGCATGCGCTCCAGTTTTATGTGCTGCCTTTTCGTGTGATTTGAACGGCTCTCTGCGGCTTCACTTGAACTGGTGATGATGGAGAAGCTCGGGAGCAGTTTGAAAAAAAGCCCTTGGCCTTGCCCCGCTACCACCATCACACGACGGCCCCACCACCCCCCACATACACACAGTATGAATGGACACCTTCTTTCATGCGTGATTGTCACAATTGGGAGTGACCAAGGCCGGGACGCTAGCCGTGTTTGCCTCGCATCATCAAGCCCATACAACCCCTCCTCCCTCGCACACCTCATACCACCCCCTTCCCTCCTCCTACACAGGCTACCGAGAAGTAAAGTGGGAACTAAAGCAAGGAAATCAAGCAAACAAGCAACCAGAAACAATGCAGCATCACCTCTTCGCCCTCCTCCTGCGGCGAGGAAGCATGCGGGCCGCCGTAACTACTGACAGGGTGTTTCGTCGCTGTACCATTGTCACCTCCACTTCCACAACAGCAAGAAGGACGTTGAACCCCACCTCCACCGCGTTGCCCACACAAGTCAGAAAGTGGGAGCAGCAGCAGCAACAACAACATCTGCACCAGCAACAGCATGGAGGGCTCTTGGGCACTAGGAGCAGCAGATTAGTAGCCTCGTCCTCTTCTTCCTCCTCCATCAACAACCCCAACCGCTTGGGTCTAGGTCTCGCCGCGGCTGCTGTTGCCCTCGGCCTGATCAATGAACGAGAGGATTTGCCAGCGGAGGCCTGTGGGATAGTGGGTGTGGTGGGAGGGGAGGATGCCCGTGCGATTTTGCTGGAAGGGCTTAATGTGCTACAGAACAGAGGTTACGATTCTGCCGGTATTGCGACTATTTCTCCGGATCGGAATGAATTGACTGTAACGAAATATGCCTCGGCAGGTTCTACGCATGATTGTATTGAGTTGGTCAAAGAGAACAGCCACCGCCACAAGGGTCATCATTTAGGGATTGCTCATACGCGTTGGGCGACTCATGGAGGGAAGACGGATGAGAACGCGCACCCGCATACGGATGCCAAAGGAAGGGTGGCTGTGGTGCACAATGGCACGATTACGAATTCGCATGAGTTGCGCTCGGAGTTACAGAAGACGAAAGGGATAAAGTTCGAGTCAGAGACTGACACGGAGATCATTGCGCAATTGATCGGCTTGGGACTGGACCAGAATTTAAGTTTGAAGGAGGCGGTGGAAGAGGCATTAAAACTCTGCGATGGGACGTGGGGTTTGGTGGTCCTCTCACCAAAGGAGCCGGATGAGTTGGTGGTGGCTTGTAACGGCTCCCCCATGGTGTTGGGGATTGGCGAAGGCCGCGTATTCATCGCATCCGAGACCTCGGCATTTAACCGCCACACCAAGAATTTCATTGCGCTCAAGGATGGGGAGATCGGCGTGGTTCGTGCCGACGGGTCCACGTTGGATTTGTCCCGCGTCCAAAAGGCACCGGAGGTGAACATTTTGTTGTCCCCTGATCCTTACCCGCATTGGACTATTCGAGAGTGCCTAGAGCAGCCCGAGGCGATCGCCCGTGCCTTGGGCTTTGGCGGGCGCATGAGTGACACGCGCGTCTTCCTGGGGGGCTTAGACAGGCAGAAGGACCGGATGAAGAGCATCGAGAACCTGGTCATGACGGGGTGTGGAACTAGTCTACATGCGGCCATGTACGCCGCCAAGCTTATGCGGGAATTTGAGGCGTTTCGGACCGTTACAGCCGTGGACGCCGCGGAGGTCCGTTTATCAGACCTGCCAAAACATCATGCGGGCCTGTTGGCAATCTCCCAGTCGGGCGAGACGAAGGACGTGCACCGGGCAGTGGTCCTCGCGGATCGCCTTGGGCTTCCGACCATGTCGGTAGTCAATACGGTAGGGTCCCTCATTGCGCGTACGACCAAGCTCGGCGTTTATCTCAACGCAGGGCGCGAGTCTTCCGTGGCAAGCACGAAGGCTTTTACCACCCAAGTGACGGTGTTGACGCTGATCACGGCCTGGTTTAGGCAGGTGAGGGAGGAAGCAGGCGAGGAGGCATTGCCTGGACGTGTCACGGAGTTGTTGGAAGCCCTTCAACGCATGCCAATCGGTTTTGGGATGGCTCGTCGTACCCGGCAGCAGTGCGCGGCGCTCGCGACGCGGCTGAAGGACAAAGAACACATTTTCTTATTGGGGAAAGGGTATGCCGAGCCGATTGCGTTGGAGGGAGCGTTGAAGTTGAAGGAAATGGCGTATGTTCATGCGGAGGGCTATTCAGGGGGGGCTTTGAAACATGGTCCCTTTGCATTGATTGAGGGGAAAGAAGGCAAGCAGGGTGCGACGCCGATTATTTGTTTAATCTTTGACGACGAACACGCCCATCATATGCGCACCGCTGCAGAGGAAGTCAAGGCCCGTGGAGCCGATTTGATTGTTATCACGGACAACCCGAAATTGGCGCGTGGCTTGGTCCCTGACCCTATCATCATTCCGAGTAACGGCCCCTTAACGGCGCTGATTGCAACCCTGCCGTTGCAGCTGTTAGCGTACGAACTGGCGATCTTGCGCGGAATTAATCCAGATAAGCCCAGGAACCTGGCCAAGGCCGTGACAGTCGACTGACTCGGTACCGTCGGGACGGAGCGGCAAGGAGGGAGGGAGGAAGGGAAGGAGGGAGAGGAGGAGAGGTTGAAGGAGAGAAGGGCAGTATGGGCCTGGGTGCAGGAGCAGGTGCGGTTGCGCAAGGTCAGGGAGGAGGGAGGGAGGGAGGAAGGGGGAGAAGGCTGGATGGAAGAAGGGCTAGAAGCGACGGAGGTTCAGAAGGAGAAAGGAGTGAGAATTGCGATGATGGTTTAGCCTTTTTGACAAAGGAGGAGGGGAACGAGAGAGGGAACGAGTGAGTAGGATGTACAGGTTTACTATCTTCTAGTGTCTTAGAAATCGATCGGTCCCCAGGGAGGGGGACAGTGAAAGAGAATACAGCCAGCCCATGATGATGTCATTGATGGGTGTCAGAGAACAGCAGGAAATTAAAAAAAAAGGAAATATGAGTAATGCACAGCGGTGGAAGAGGAAAACCTCCCCACTTCCCCATCAAAGAATACACGGATAAATTGTTTGGTAGCCGCCAAATAACAGTGTGAGATTAGGATTAGAATATTTAGACTTTAAAAGGGGAAGAGGGAAAGAAAAAAGGGGTAATAGTAGACGTATATTGAGTCTAGAAAACAGGGAAAATAAAGCCTTGATATCGGCCCCTTTTGGACGGCACGAAGGAGAAAGTTCCCCTAAAAAACAAGGGTAACGGGAAGAAAGTGACAACCACCATACATTTTCAATATGAAGACAAACAAAAGAAATACCCGAAGAGTAGATCCCACTTTGAATATCGCCTTGCATAAGTGACCTTACTCTGTATATCTCTTGAGGTCGGAAGACGGGGAGCAAGAGCACTGCGTAAATCAAAATAGACATGGTGAGAGGAGCAAGGAGATTGATAAGGATCAAGAAGAAAATAGTTTGGCACCACCATAATTTTTTCCATCTCCCTTTTATCCCCTCATGCGCTCGCTCATGCTGTCTACCTTAAGATGAAAATTGCTTGGCGGCAGCTTCTTCTCTTGAGGCGGGGGCGCGTTGAAGCCATGCATGGAGCGGGCGCTGCATCGCAAATGGGCCGCCCTTTGCCGCGAGCTTCTTGGCCACCTGATGCAACTTCTTCAGCTCCTTCGTTAGAAGGTTCGTAATAGGGAATTAAGGAATATGTAAGGGGAAAAAAAGAAATACAAAGATACACAGTCCATTGTATTCCAAGTATCATTTCAACTTCGATCCTCTCCCTTCCTTCCTTCCTGCCCCACTCCCTCCCTCCCTCCCTGCCTCGAGGGCCACTTGTTCGGACTAATCCTGGTAGGCCCATGGCTTCTCTTGTGGTTAGAGGTGCTGCTTATAAATTGTAGTATTGTAATTAGGTTCATTATAAAGTCGTTTGAAAAGCTGCTTGCCCCCGGCTGACCCCTGTTTCCTCCCCCGTTGCCGGCACTTCCGGCCTTTTCTGCGGTCGCGTGATCTGGCCAATCACGCACAAAATTTTGTCATGTCAACCATGGACTTGAAATGAGGTAGCAGGGTAGTCCTCGCATTTCTAAGGTATCATAATCACTTGCACTATTGTATCATGTCGACCATGGATGGGATTTCCAGAAGTAAAAATAGAAAGTTTACCTGCGGTCGCGTTGAACTTCAATGGAATTCAAAGGGATTGGGAAGGGATTTCCATGGGGTACGCTTCAGGCCTGCCGCTCACCAACCAGCGTGGGTACGCTTCAGGCCTGCCGCTCACCAACCAGGTGAAACACAAATGTCATACGGGTCCTGCATGATCAAAGCTAATACTTTGCCTTTTGTGTTAGGAACCAGGTTCCATTCGGTGTTGCATGAGAATGTCATCCGTATATCCCGTGCCCTCAGACAGAAAAAGCCCGTGTTGGCGACGGCGGCGGAGAAGTGAAGGTTCTTCTTCCTCCCCCACCCCCCACTGCCATTTTTTTCTACATTTATAAACGGTCGAGCCGCACAAACCCGTAAGTTGCTCAAGTATCATGACCTGAGTGCCTTGTCTATTGTTTTACGATGCTCTGCATGATGCTGTGTCGGGATGCCTCGGCAAGTGTCAAATAAAGCCCTCGAAGGTTCACTTACAACAACAAGCCAAGCCAGGAAGTAGTCCAGTCACAGGTCAAACCCAAAAAAACAATGCACAGGAAGTCACGCCGCCCCTTGCTTGGATACACAGATGGTAGATGAGTACCTCAAGCATCCCAGAACGAGCTAATCATCACTCACCAAGAAACTTTCCCCGCCCTACCCAAGGGGTGTCGTCTTTCGTCTTTTCTGGTCATTGTTTCCAGCGCAGGTGCCGGTAAATTTCGTAGCTTCAGGTTTGAGGAGAGGCATCAATGACGGAAGCGGCTTGCGCGGTTGGCGAAGGAGGAAAAGGAGGAAGAGGAGGAGGAAACTATTTTCAAGATGTCCCGCAGTACCATCAACAGCATTTTTACCAGACAGCTCCGCCTTTGTCACATCCGCCTCCTCTGCAACCACATCTTGATCAACCCCACCAACAGCAGCAGCGACAACAGACATATCAGCCGCAGCAAATACCGCACCACCTATACCAGCACCAGCATCAGCAACAGCTGCAACAACAGCACCATCAGCAACAGTTTTATCAATACCGAGCAGGGCCATCGCTGCAATCCCAACAGGTGCCGGCTCTGCTGTCATCGTCGCTTCACGACCACTACCAGCAGCCGTCACTTTTCTTACATCACCATCAACAGCTCCAATACCCGCCCCCACCTTGGCAGCGGCGGCGACAAGCGCAGCAGCAGCAGCAGCCGCACGCTTATGAATACCACCAGGCACTACAATTTCCCCCTCAGTCGTACGTGATCCGGCAGCCACCACTGTTGGCTCCACAGCAGCAGCAGACGTACCACCACCACGCCCAACCCCACCACCATCAGCAGCTGCGTCAGCAGCAACAGCAGCAGCAACAGCAGCAGCAGCAGCAGCTGTGGCAGCATGGGGAAGAAGAGCAACAGTACGCTTCCTACCCATACCATCAGTCGCCCCCGCTCCCCCCCCAGTCGCCTCAACAGCAGAGGCATCAGCAGCAGCAACACCAGCAGCAATGGCAGCAAATACGCAAGAAGGACGATAATCAAAACCCACATGCCTTTGAAGATACTATTGCGGCCTTCACCCAAGACCTCTCGAGAGGAGGAAATAGCATGCTCCCTCCCGCAATCCCTTGCATGACGCACCGTCCTGATGTATCCTACTTCAGCGCTCCTACTGCCGCTTGTGCGCTTTCCCCAAATCCTGCTGACACCAAAGCAACGTCTCTCCCTCCCTCGGACAGCACCAGCACCAGCACCAGCACCAGCAGTGGGAGGGGTGGAGAAATATCTCATCCGCTTCCAACGTCCGTGTCAACGGGCGAGTGGAGAGCCTGGCCTCCATTGATGGTATCGACAGGGCCTCAACACGCAGCATCAGCTTCAGGGTTACCCATCCCTCATATTGCTTTTGGAGGTGGCGGCGGTCACAGCAGCAGCAGCAGCAGCAACAGCAACGTGCCACGCCCATTCAATAGTCTAGCGGTTGCTCCTTCCTCTCTTCCTCCTGCTTCGGTTGTTCATTCTGACTCTTCTATCGACAACGTCACCCCCATCACCTGCAGCACTATCAACACTGCAGAAAAAGACCGACTTCCATCCTTCTGCGCCTCCTCCTCTTCCTCTGTATCCCATGCAGCCCCTACATCCGACCCGAGAATGGCAGCGCCTATTCTTGAGGGTGGAGGGGGAGAGGGAGACCAGGGAGAAGGAGGGAAGCGAGGAGGAGGGAGGCGGAAATATGAGGCAGGGGAAAAGAGAAAGAGGAAGCGAAGGAGGGCGTCAACTGCTCTTGAGAATGATGCATGGAGGTCGACGACCGACGGGGGAAAGGGAGGAGAGGGAGGGGAGGGTGGGAGGGAAGACGACTCGAGAGTAGGGCGGCGCATGGATGAGAGATTGAGGGAACAGCAACGTCAGCACGAGGTTGAGATTGAGACATTGAAGGTAGGGGAGGGAGGGAGGCAGTGAGGGAGGTAGAGAAGGAGGGAGGGAGGGAAGGAGGACGACAGATTTAGGTAAATCGCACGTTCTCGCGGTGGGAGGGAGGGAGGGAGGGAGGGAGGGAGGGAGGGAAAGACAGAGGGCGGGAATGACCGCTCCCTCACGTATTACACGTCATACCACCTGCACAGAGCGAACACGACGAGGAGCTTGCAAGGATGGAACGAATCATCCGTACCTCTTTATTAGCCCCCACCATCAAGCAAAGCCCTGCATCCTCCCTTCCTGACTGCCCCCCTCCCTTTATCCCTCCCATCCTCCCTCCAAAGGAGAAGGAGTTGGTTGAGGCCACGATGAGGATCAAGGAGCTGCTGAAGGAGGTGGAAAGTCGTGACCAAGAGGTGAAGCACAGCGAATCAATGTTCAACATCATGACACTGAAACACAATGCATTGAACTCAGGTGAGCGAGGGGTGGAGGGAGGGAGGGAGGGGGAGGTCGTGGGGTTGTAGAAGGAGGTGGAGCACCTGCATAATAATAATAATGAAGTATTATGAGCGTGCCCTCCGAGCACGTCGAGCTCAATCGGACGAGGGGGAGGGGGAGGATAACGAGGAGTCATGGCGGCAATTTCATTAGATTACCGTATCTTTCAGTCCCTAGAACACCAACCACAAATGCTCCATCCCTTCGCTCCCCCTCCCCTCTTTTCCAGTCATGAACGAAGCCAAAAGCGAGCTGATTAAGGCAGCCCGGGATTATCTCCCCGATCTGATCCCTGTCCGTATTTTTTGCGAGGCCACGGAGGAAGAGGTAGAGGAGGCCCTTCTCAAAGACGGATGCCTCCCTCCCCCTCTCCCTCCCCCCCTCCCTTCCTCTTTCTGTTCCTCCCCTTTCCGCCACGTTGGAAGCTATGGAATCCGAAGTAGCAGCGCAAGGTTAATTGCTCGACAAAATACGCACGCCAGAAGGACCAGCACCAGCAACACCGCTAACATTTACACCGCCGGCAACAGCACCGCCTGGAGTAGCAGCAGCAGCAACACCACTACCACCACCATCGAGGAGAGAGCCCGTAATGTCGTGGAACAGGCGGGTGATGCGCTAGACGATCTCCTTCGCAACGCTACCGTAGATCCCTTCATCCGTCACCAGGGGGAGATAACCGGCGTCGATATCTCCCTCCATCCCTCCCTCCACGCCTTCTCTCGGAAATGGGGTCGCGCCATGACTGATTTGTACGTCGAAAAAAGAAGAGAAATCGAGAAGTACTGTCCGTCGGGGCATTATCCCACCCCAGTGCTGTGGGAAGGAGGGAAGGAGGAAGCGGGAGGGAAGGAGATCTCATTGCCCGAGGTGTTGAGAAGGATATTGCAGGCTTTAAGGAAGGAGAGGGAGGGGAGCAGAGAAAGGGAGGGAGGGAGGGAGGGACGTGGGGGCGGGGTGGCGGGGGAGGAGGAGGGAGGCGTAGGGGGCTTACAAGGGAAAGAGAAGGAGGAAGGGGAGGAGAAGAGAGAAGTGGAGAAAGAGAAGAATAGAGAGGAAGAGGTAGTGGTGCTGGAGGGAGAGAAGATGGAGGAGGAGAAGAAGAAGAAAGAGGAGGAGGATAAGGAGAAGATGGGCCAGGGCAGGGAAAGAGGAGAATATAGGGAGGTGTCCGGATCACCACCTCTTTGACATGTAGAAAGTGTAGAATTACTCATGGTAGTGTCCATATTTTAGATTGATTTTGTCGCCGAATAATTTGTCGAGTAAACAAGAAGACGACGAGATGGACGAGTGGAGAGAGGGAGAGAGTGAAGATGATGATAGTCAGAAGCGGGACAGAATCTCTCCATCGAAAAGACGGACGACGACGACGACGATGACAGCCGAAGGAAAAGCAGGAGCAGGAGCAGGAGCAGGAGCAGGAGCAGGAGCAGCAATAAAGGCAATGCTCTGGAGTTGTGCGCCGCGCGCATTCGAGTCACCAAACTTGTAATTACTATACTTGTACATACACACTTAACTCCACAGAAGAAGATACATGTTCCATATAAATGAGGCCTTGTAACAAAAGGAATTCATCCTCGAGACGGACCAGCCATGTAAAAGGACCGCCCAAGCACCCTGTCGTTTCCAAACGAGAAAGAAGAAATCACTAAACGGCAGACAAAACTGACTCCTTGAAGGGCGGTAAAGGGAAAGAGGCGTCAGTTGTAGGGTTTTTGGTCGTATTTACACCATTTTGATCCTCTATTTACTATTTCTTCTTAGTGGCACTCTCATTACAAGGCAAGAACCCACATTCTGGTGCCATTCCACAATAAGCACGCAACCACGGCTGCTTTAACCTCCCGCCCTTCCTTGAGCTTCTGTTCTGTCACTGTTGTCATTTGTTGTTTCTTGGTTCTTTCCATGACAACAAAGATTTCTCTTCCCTTTCCTAATTTGTGGGAGTTATTTTTCCTCTTTTAACGATGACATTTATACAACCTTGTTACTTTAAAAAAAAATTCCCTTCCCCCTTGCTCCTTCCTTTTTCCCTGCCTATTTCCCCACCTTCCTCCTTCCATCTTTGTCCGACCATAGCGGAAACCCTCTCTCTATCAAAGCATTAATCATCAGTCCTTCGAGTACCCTCGCCTCACCCTTGTGAGACAGGGGGACTGCCAACGCTTCCAGCCCTCCCTCCCTCCCTCCCTCCCTCCCTCCCTCGAAGCGGGTCCGGTGTTGTGCCAGCCGCTGACGAACGCTTTCGGTCTCGCCAACGTAAAATGAGGGAGGGAGGGAGGACGAGGGGGAGGAAGGGAGGAAGAGAATGTAAAGGCATGCACTGCCTTCAAGGGAAGGGGAGGGATCAAAACTGGGCAAGACCCGGTGGAAGGAAGGAAAGGAGGGAGGGATTGAAGACACAGAGGAAGGAGAGCTATAATAACGCTGCAAAACATCCCTCAGCACTTCCTCCGCCCCCTCAAGCGTCCTTCCTCCCTCCTTCCCTCCCTCCTTTCTTCCCTTCCCAGCCCCCCCTCGACAAGCCTCATCAAAGTCGCCTCCCAATACCCTAGCCCTCTCTAAGATCGTCTCAGGAATCCCGTATTTCCTCGCGGTGTACCATGCCATGGAATCCAGGCATCGACCATCTTCCAATTGGTATGTCCACTTCACCTTTCCTCCCTCCCTCCCTCCTCCCTCCCTCCCTTTCTCCGGGTATTCGAACCCCATGCGTTTCCATTGGACTCGACTGCTGGTTTTGAGAGGAAGGTTGAATATCTCGTGTAGATGGGTGGCAAATATTCCTGTGTACAAATTAATTAATGAAAAATTAAATAAAAAAATGAATGATGAATAAATAAATTAGTGGGTAAATATATGAATAAATGAATAAATACTTAATCAATTCAAAATTTAAAAAAAAATCGAGAGTAATGAATATACAAATAGAAAAATTGAAAAAGAATAAATAAACAAAGAAAGACATGTAAATATGATATGCCATGGACGAATAAATAAAGAAAAAAAATATGTACACGAATGAAGAATAACCCCTCCTTCAAAGTCCAACGTCGGGACCAAATGCCAATACGTTTAATCAGCAATCAATTCCAGCATGGAGACAAAATGCTTACCTGTCACAGGCACCGCATCCAAAGCCTCAATCAACGCCCCCGACAAGGCTGCTCCCTCCCGGGCCGACGTCCCCTTGCCGAGTTCATCGAGAAACACCAACGACTTGGAGGACGAATCTCTAAGTAACACCCGAACATCGTCCATCTCGAGGGCGAAAGCTGACTTCCCCTCGCTCGGAACGTCGTAACTCGCCGTTCTCAGAAATAAATGGTCGAAGCGGGGAATGAAGACGCCGTGCCGATCGTTCCTCCCTCCCTCCCTTCCCCCTCCTTCTCTTCCTCCACCACCATCACCTTCCCCGCCCCGTCCCAAACCCTGCTCCCTCCCTCCCCCTCCCTCTCCCCCTTCCTCCACCACGCACGGGACCATCAGCCCGCAGTTCCCCAGCAAGGCCGCCACAGCCATTGCTCGCATTAATGTTGATTTCCCACTCATATTAGGCGCCGTGAGGATAAAGAGACCCTGCAGGTCTACCGTACTGCTCACTCCGCCGATGGAGCGCGGAAGCCAGTAAGGGGTGAGGTTGGGAAGTGTCAGACGCCAGGATGGAGGGAGGGAGGGAGGGGAGGGGAAAGTGCAGGGAGAAGGGTCGATGCTATCTTCGGTGCTTCCCTCCTGCCTCCCTCCCTCCTCCCTTTTCGGTGGGGGTGGTGCAACCAGGGTCGGTAATACCCATCCCTTTTGCTTGGCGGCCGCCACGTGTGCTGCGGCGGCTTGAAGGACAACGGCGAAGTGGATCGACGTCACCAGCGTGGGCAAATCTTCCCGGAGCTGGGACGAGAGTGCGTGGAGGGAGCGTCGCACGGCAGCTGTTGCCAGGGAGCAGGAGGAGAGGTAGGTGTGGAGGGAGGCCTCGACGGACGCCGTGGTATAGCGGGAGGAGAGGGGCTTCCGGTGCCGGTCGGTGGGGTGGATGTAGGCCGAGGAGGAGGAGGAGGAGGACGGGGAGGAGGGAGGGAAGGAGGAATGGAAGGTGGCACTGGGTTTCTTCTTCATCATCAAGGCGTTGTTGAAGGGGTCTAGAACGATCTCGCACTTGGGATCGAAGTCTGGGGGGAGGGAGGGACGGAGGGAGGGAGGGAGGGTGAGGTGTGATGGGTAGAAATAAAGATGCTAAAGAGAAGAAGGGCCTCATGCCGTTGAAGATTTGCAGAGTGTGACGCCCTCCCTCGGCGATACAAGTGAAAGCATAGGCAAAGGAGTCAGGGGGGGAAGGAGGGAGGGTGGGAGGACGCGAGGGAGGGCTGCAGACAAGGCACATCGAAGCACGAATAATAAAAGCAGCGAGCGAGTGCGCAATAGGAGATGGGATGGACACACAGAGGGAAGGAGGAGGGGAATGACCGGCTTATTGGTAGCTTACCTCGGGCAACGGCTAAACACAAATCCTCTGCCGCCTCCTTCACTTTCTCTAGGGCGTCCCGCACGGACGGATGGTCTGGTCGAATGGCATTCCGAAACGGCTCTTCGTTCCGTTCAAAAAACAAGGAAGGCACTGTTGCTATCCCTCCTCCTCCCCCTCCTCCTCCCCTGCCTCCCCCTTTTCCCGCTGCGTCTCCCTCCGAGGAAGAGAAGGAGGACGGGGTGGAGGGATGGTCATCGATCCTACCTGGAATAATCACATCATGAATCGCCGCCACTGCTGCCGCCGCCCTCTCCCTCAGCCTTGCCTCGCCCACCTCCATCCCACTCTCATACGCCACAATCGCCCGCACGCTCGGTATGATGGCTTTGAACGGTGACGGTGACCGTCCTCCATTCCTCCCTCCCTCCTCCTCGCCCTCCTTCCCTCCCTCCTCCTCACCCAACACCACCAGCATGGCTTCTAAGCAGCCGACTACATCCCTGAAGAGCGGCACGTTGCCCTGGCCCAGCGAGAGCATGGAGACGAGTTTCCCGATGGCGAAGGGCCTGCACTGAGGGGGGCCGGGGGAGGAAGGGAAGGAGGAGGAGGAGGAGGAAGGGAGGGAGGACGGGGGGGAGGAGAAGAACCTACAGATGTTTTGCATGGCGTCTGCCAGGTGGTAGGGAGGAGGGGTCAGCAGCCAACGGCGAAGGAAACGCGCGGAATGGACACGGAGGAGGGGAAGTGATTGAGGGAGGAGGTGGGGGAGGAGGTCGGGGACAGCCGGATTGGGCAGGAGACCGATTTGGAGGGCCGTGGAGAGAGGGATGGGCCGAGGGCGGGATTGAAGGGGAGGGGCAACCCTCATGTTCATTTCCTCGCTCAAGGTTTCCATTTCGAGGTCCCGGGCCAGGGCGTGGACGAGGGCCTGATAGAAGGACCGGCCTGCCGTGTGTCCCTGCAGCTCGCGCTTCTCCACTTCCCCTCCCCCGGGGTAGAGGGCGCGAAGGAGGTCACGATCGACGCCCTGGGTGTACACAGGCTCGGTCACCCCGCCTGCCGATAGCATGGCCTTGACACCGTCCTCTGTCAAGCCTTCCGTTACTCGGGCGGTGCGGGAATCGACGTGCACTGGGGGAGGGAGGGAGGGAGGGAGGGAGGTAGGGAGGTAGGGAGGGAGGGAGGGAGGGAGAGGGAGGTGAGTGGCGGGATGTATACTGGCTGGGTGATTTGTGCGGGAGAGATCGCGGGGGGGGGGAGGGGGGGAGGGAGGGGGGGAGGAATGGAGGGGAGGAGGGAGGGGTGGAGGGAGGGAAAG
>Ga0160420_100104_pt1 | contig 50396 bp, 51 predicted proteins | sample CelAP2metagpilot_FD_108197 | JGI IMG/M metagenome (GOLD analysis project Ga0160420, IMG submission 108197) | Phycosphere-associated microbial communities from algal ponds in Kailua-Kona, Hawaii, USA - Cellana AP2-5-5 metagenome pilot | ecosystem: Engineered > Artificial ecosystem > Aquaculture >...
GGGGGGGGGGGGGGGGGGGGGGGGGGGGGGGGGGGGTGGGGGGGGGGGGGGGGGGGGGGGGGGGGGGGGGGGGGGGGGGGGGGGGGAAGTGGATTTGTGCAGGAGTGACGAGGGAGGGGATGGCGGAGGTGGCAGTCGGATTGGGACAGCACGGGTTACTGGTGGGGATGATGAGGAAACTGGCGCAGAATCTGAGTGCGTGGTCAAGGGGCATGCCTGATCTGGTGGTGTGGAGGAGGGAGGGGGGGAGGGGGGGAGGGAGGGAGGGCGAGGGGAGGGCGTTGCCGGGGGGAGGGAAGGCGCCTGGAGGAGGGAAAGGGTGGGGGAGGGCGGAGTGGGGGAGGTGGGCGGCGACGAAGAGGAGGGAGGAGGAGGAAGAGAGGGAGGAGAGAAAGAGAGGGAGGAGAATTACGAATATTGATGCTATGGCTGCTCTTCCTCTTCCTCATCCTCCTTCTACGGCTGCTGCTGCTGTTGTTGTACGGCAGAGGGGGGAAGGGGATATGATATATTTGACGCCTGAGGAAGAAGATGAGGAGGTAGAGCTCATGAATATAGCGCAGGCAGAGGTGGACAGGGGGGAGAAGGAGGGGGAGGAAGACGACGACGAGGACGAAGAGGGGGAGGGGAAGATGGTGGAGGAGGAGGAAGATGAGAAAGAAGAGGAGGAGGAGGAGGAGGAGGAGGAGGAGGAGGAAGACGAGGAGGATGAAGACGAAGAAGAGAAAGAGGCAGCTGCTGCCCTCCAAGGCGACGACCCTCCCAGTCCCACCGCCTCGCTCGCCGAAGCCGAGAGCCAGGCAATGAGGGAGGGCAATAAAATGATGCTTCTTATGGGGGTTGGGGTCCAGACACAGGAACCTTGGGAGGGGGTCTCGAGGGAGGAAAGGGGGGAGGGAGAGTGTTCGATGGAGGAGGGGGAGAGGGAGGAGGAGGGCTCGTGGAAGGGTGAGATGAGTATGACACCGACGTACCATTCATCATCTTCGTTGTGGGAGGGGGATGGAGGGAAGGAGGACGAGGTGGAGGATGAAGGCGAGGATCCTGGAATTGAGATTAAGCTCGTGGAGGTGAAGAGTAAAAATGATTTTTTGTCTGACCATCAGTTGGCATGGATTGACCGATTTGTGAAGGATGAGAGGAGAAGAGGGAGGAGGAGGGGTGGGAAGGGAGAGACGGAGGTGAGGGAGCGGAGGGAGGAAGGTCGGCCTTGCAGGTCGTTTGAGCTTTGCCATGTCAGGAGTTTGGATCGGCCTGTGGAGGGTAAGAAAGGGGGAAAGCAGCGGTAAGAGAAGGAGGAAGAGGAGGAAGAAGTGGATGAAACGATGGAGGGAGAGGAGAAGGAGGAGGAGGCGGAGGAGGAGGGGGAGGAGGGGGAGGAAAAGGAGGAGTAAATGCGGGCAAGAGGCGCATGTAAATTTAGCAAAACCCAAAAATTGTGGTCTACGACATGTAGATAAGCAGGAGATTTAAGAAATGTAAATTTGCATAAAGAGTAATCGCTTGTCTCCTTTCTTCTGACTTGTCTTTATTTCTTGGGATGCTCGCCGGTGCAGCCTCCTTCCCTTCCTCCCTCGCCCTAACTCGCTCAGTCAAACTGTGCAATAAAGGCAACCACCACCCCCAAGCAGGCCGCCACCACCACACACAGCACCCCCGCCGTCCATGCCACCGTTCTCCACGGCTGCAACGCCGTTACAAAACAATATGTGTACGCAAACCTCGAGATGGTAAATAGGATTGTGAGTACTATCACCCCGACCCCTCCATCCGAACCCTTGGCACTCGTAGCCATTGCCGCCGACCACAGCACGATTAAACCTATCGGAATATTCTCCAAATCATTGGCAACGATGCGACGCCAACGCTTGTCATTTTGTTGGTCCGCTTCTGACACGGCCGAGGGGCGGGTGAGGCCTAGCCTGTTGTAGTCCTCGTCGATGCGGTTTCCGGATTGGATTGCGGCTCCACCCTAGTGGTTGAAGGGGAAAGAGAGGGGAGAGTAGGTAAGTTGAAAGAGTTGCCCTAGGTAAGGCATTACTCGAATATCATTCAGCGACACGGTACGTCTCGAACTGGGGGGAAACATGAAAAAGACGATCGGGACATATGCGTATCCTCCTCGACCAAGGCAAACAAGCAGTGACTCAGCCATACCTGCACAGTGAGAGTCCAGACATGCTTAAAATAGAGAAGGGCCGTACAGCTCACGAGGGTAGTCAGTAGCGCGGAGGAGCCGTGAAGTGTCTTGGTGCTGTTTTTGGGGAAAAGGAAATCGGGGTCCATTGCTGCTGATGGTGGTTGGATGAAGGTCTCGAGTTCAAAGCACCAGTGGCTTGTCTTGTCTTATGACTGGAAGGATGGTGCAGATGCAGTCCTTTATGGTTTTGAAGCGTATCCTGTCGCCCGGGTTGTGGTGCAAAAGGGTTATACATAAAATGGGATGATCGATCGACGCCATGACGATTGACGAACATTCTCCGGGGAGTGAAGCTTGCCGCATCACAACTTCTAGGAATGCCGGCATCAAACACAACAAGAAGGGGGGAAATCACAAAAAGCATTCTTCAAGGCTAATCTTGGTCAACCCCTGATGGTTTCTCTGAAGGAAGAAGTGAAACTTAGTTCGGGAGAGGGGAGGTTGAGAGGGTCGGAAAGATGGTAAATAAAATAAGAAAGTATGTTCGAGAACGGGGATGTATGTGCCAGAGCTCTAGTATCGAGGTCAATTATTTTCTCGTCATTTCTTTGTTTCTGTTTGTGCTTTTGCTTGGCTGGACTGCACTCGAGAAGGTGCTTTGAGCTTTCCCCCCTTCCCTCCCTCCCTCCCCCCCCCCATCCTCACTACTCTAGAGCTAGGGAGCATAATTCTTGACATCTACACCCGCCTCCTGCTCTTCCAGGAGGCGCTGCTCGAACTCATCGCCGTAGGTGTTAGGGAAACACGGAGGGAGGTTTGAATCCTCCTCCTCGTCATGCAAAATCGTCACTTCCCGGAAGCCGTCGTCGGTCAGGGTGTAGAGCTTGTCGAGACTAAGGGGGGGAAAGAGGAACAGGAAGACAGGGAAAAAGGGAAGAAGAAGTATATAAGTGGAAGTCAGAGGACGAAAATATGAAGCTTGGGAGAAAGAAATTAAATTCAGGTATAAACGAGTAATTCGTAGCATGTCCGTCGCACCATCGAGTGGCCTCCATGTCCCTCTCTCTTTCCCTCCCCCCTTTCCCTCTATTCCCCGCTGACAAGAGAAACGTCCTTCCTTTCCTCTCTCCCTCGATCCATCCTTCCCTTCCCTTCTCACCTCTCCAACCGCTCAATTAGCTCCGCCTTGGTGCCACTCACTTTCGCCCCCCTCCTTGCCAGCTCCTCCTTCAGCTCCACCACCTTCCTGTCCCCATACTTCCAATCCCCCTCCATCCCTCCTTCCCTCGCTCCCTCCGCCCACCAGGGCAAGGGCACCTCAAGCTCTCCATCCATCTTGTTAAACTCACTTGTCCACCAACTCTTCTTCTGCTGCACCGGCCTCCTCCCCCCTCCTCCCCCCTTCCCTCGATATCCTCTCGCAGCTTCCCCCGGTCCCCGCCCTCCTCCCTGATGCCTCTGCCCTCCACCCCCCCCTCCCTGCGGTCGCGAGCGAGGGGGGCGTGGATCCCGGCCTCCCACCAGCCCCACCTCGTCCAAATTCACAGCTCGTTTCCAGGCTGGTTCGTTCTGCCCCGTCCTACATGAAGGAGGAAGGGAGGGAGGGAGGGAAAGAGGGCGTGTGAGGTGTGGAGATGGGCTTGTCATTCCTCCAAGAGCAGCCACCTTCACCTTCCTCTCTCTCTCTCTCTCCCTCCGCCCCTCCCTCCCTCTCTCCCTCCCTTCCGTCACACGTACCGTTCAATCAACTGTGCAATATCCCTCTGCGGTACACCCTGGCCGCTACCTCGCCTTGGAGGTCCTCCTCCTCCTTTACCTCCCTCCCCGTCGGTGCGGCGAACAGGCGGGGGTGGGGGGCGGGTAGGGCGGCGGTTTCTTTTCTGTTGCTGTTGTTAAATAAATAATTTAAAGAAGGAGATTGAAAGGGGAATGGGATAAAAGGCTGCCTGCTGCCTCCCACAGAAGCGGTAGTAAGAGAAATGGCATGCGAATCTTATCCTTCTCATTTTCGTACTGCTGTCGCCACTGACTTCACAGACAGAAAGGGGGAATGGAAATCTCACGGTACCCATACAAAACTCGTACCCGTGCATTGGCCCCTCCCTTTGTGTCTCCTCCCTCGCCATAGTATGCTTCATCACTCATCCGCAAGGCCCTGTGTAGGCTTCGGCTGCTGCTGCTGCTGCTGCTGCTGCTACTACTACTACTACTGCTGATGGTACTACTACTACTGCTGCCACCGTACAAATGCACGGAAGGCGTGAAGGAGTGAAGCAAAAACGCGTGGGTGGTAGGTGCAGGAAAGAAGGAGGACGAGAGCAGGACAAGGAGGAGGACGAGGGAGGAGGCGGAGGCGGAAGAGGGGGTGGTCAGGCGTCTTCTTCTCCTCATCGTGAGGCTGCCGCAGCTGGAGTCCATGCTGCCGGAGCGAAGTCTGTTGCGCGAGCAGGGTGGGGGAGGTGCGTGAGAACCATTGTAATAACCACCATTACATGATAGTCAATATCCGTCCACAGGCACGAGGCTGGTGCATGTTGAGGTCTCGTCGTCCAGACCATCGGCGAGGTTCAGTAAGTGCGCGAGGCAAGTAGAAATCGAGGTTGGATGCTCTGATGGTGGATGCGGCTCAGACGACTCCCCGCCACCCGGACAAAATACAACTCATCACACTGATGAGTAACCCCATGCATAAATTGTAGCAAACAGAAGCCTGGACACTAAGCCCCACGGCTGCTCGTGGGTGTACCAAGGAAACAGCAAACTCGGCCCGGCCCCCCCTAAAAAAGTGGGAAAATATGAAGGATGCTTGCCAACAAGTATAGACGTACGAAAACCCACGTAGTACCCTTCCTATTCTTTCGTGGCATGCTTCCTCTCTCCTAGGGTTTCCGTAAAGTTTTTTACAATTAACGCTGCACATTCTCTTCCCAGCCCTGTGCTTTCATCGTGGTTTCTGAACACGACGCCCCCCCCGATCCTGATCTTCTTGCGTGCCCACGCCTCTTTTTTGTTCCTCTTGTCACGATTGCACACACACACTCCCACAGCATCCACTCGGAGCCACCGCCCCCGACCTCAAGCATGCGTGTGATTGCCTCCTTTCTGTGCCTGGTCGCGGCCTGCAGCGCCTTCCAAATCCCCATGGCCCCTCGAGGTAAGCTAAGCCCTCGGTGCCACGCCACCTCTTGTTTCTTTCCATGCCACGCACCCCCCCGGCCAGCACACACCACCATGTTTGTCAATGGAATGAAGCCACGTCGAACGCGCATGTCTCTTCCAGCTACAGACATTCTCATGGAAGGAGAGAGGGTCTGGCATGTTTTTTGTGCTGGTGTCTGAGTCGTGTGGCTTCTTGTCCTCCCTGCCCCCCCTCCCCCGTCCATGGCCGCGGCCATGCGTTCTCCACCACCCACCGTCCAAGCATGCATTTACACTCCATCCACCTACTCCCCACAACTTATCTCGTATCATCTCTCACTCTTTCTCCCTCTTCCCTCCTGTCACCTCCTCAGGCCGCAGTAACATGGCCCCCCAGATGCTCGGAAATTTCTTTACCCCCAAGAAAGCACCCCTCCCGGAGTCCTCCACCCCAACCCCGATCAAGGCGGGCAAGGCAAACGCTGGTCGCTTGAACCTGAAGAGCATCCCTAAGGAGGCACCGCCTACCCCTAAGAAACGTACATTTACGTCCGCCGGTGTGAAACTGCCTGCCTTTTCTTTTGGTGCCAAGAAGCCGGCCGCCTCTGCGGAGCCCACGGCACGTGTGGTGAATGGGAAGTTGCAGGTATATTCTCGTTAAATCTTCTACACTACTTTTTCACTGGCTCCTTGGCTTATTCATGTCCTGGGAGGGAAGACATCCGAAAGAAAAAGACACGAAAAAACGTGGAAATTCACCCTCCTTCCCTCCCTCCCTCCTTCCCTCCCTCCCTCCGTCGTCAGGGTTACTTCACCAACGAGCAAATCGAGTCTCTGGAGGTGGCGCGGCGCGAGGTGCCTTCCTCCGCACCTTCCTACTGGAAAAAGATTGCTGCCCGGGTCCCGGGGCAGACGCCTGAGACGTGCAAGGCAATGGTAAACCAAATTCTGTTAGACAAAGCACGGGGGACGGGGAAGCAGTTCTTTGGGGGCTACGTCGAAGTGAAGGAGACAAAGATGGTGGTGGACACGGAGGCGACGGTGGGGAAGAGGTTCAAGGCGGCGTTTGGGATTAAATAACTGGGGGGGGTAAATAAATGGAGGGGGGGGTCATTTGGAGAGGGCTGGGAAGCTGCGCTGAGTGGTTGTTGAGAGTGGTTTCTGACGCAGAGGGTACTGAGCATTAGACTAACGGAAGAAGGAGGCAGGTGGTCGCTCAGTGTAGAATTGTGTTGCGAGTGTGGATGGGAAGCGGGGAGGGAGGGAGGGAGGGAGGGAGGGAAAGAGATTCGGAGGGAGGGAGGGCTGAAGGCTTTTGTAATAGTACAGAGGGATAGGGGAGCAGCAAAAGGGCGTTTGTGAGGGTGGAAGCGAGTGAATGAGAGAAGAAGGGGGACGTGGTGGGGGAGGATCTGTAGGAAGAGCAGGAGAAAGGAAAAGAGGAGGAGAAGCAGCAAAAGCACGAAGAGCATAGCAATGCATTTTGATGAAGAGAAAGGGAGGGGGAGGATGAGAATTGCCGCATTTGGGGGGGGGGGGGGGGGGACATCTTCCCTGCTAGGGTCATACACGACAATGGCATCAACCAACCTGAATGCCTCGTCTTTTTGTCTTACATCCCTTCCATTTTATCCCAGGTGTTTACCCTTCCTGCTTCTCTCACCACAAATCCCGTCTTTTTCTTTCCCTCTTTTTCATTCTCCTTTCTTTTCCTTATTTCTCTAGGAGCCGCCAAAGCCCTTGTTGTTGCCACTCCCACAGCTGCCGCAAAAACCACTGCTGCTACCACTGCTGCAGCTGCTCCGCTCTTCTTCTACTTCACCCTTACTCCCAAACTCTTCTCTGTACAAATTCCTGTTTTCTTCTCTTTTTCACTATCTTCCTCCCTTGATTTCTCCCTCCACTCTCCCTGATCTTCCTTCTCATGATTTATAAAGCGAGCAAGGACACATCAATCCTTCCTCCCTCCCTCCCTCCCTCCCTCCCTCCCTCCCTCCGTCTCCCCTCTCTTGATCGTCGCGCGAAAAGGTAAGAAAAGAACAAACGATAACAACATGCATAAATCCCACCTCCCGCAACTTTTGGTTTTATCGACCGCTCCCTTCCCTCTTGTCCTCCCTCCCTCCCTTCCAACCTCCCTTCCTCCCTTTCCCTCATTTAGTCAGCCTTCCCACCGACACGAGCCGCCTACCCCGCCGGCCCTCCCTCCCTACTTTCCCCCCACCAACCACCCCACCATGTGCGCCACGTCAGCCGCCACAGCCACCACAGCCATAAGCAGACCCACATTCCTCAGCACCTTCCCCACCTTCCTTCTCCTCTCCCACACAAACGCACTCCCCCCCCCCCCCCCCCCCCCCCCCCCCCCCCCCCCCCCCCCCCCCCCCCCCCGCCCCCCCCCCGCCCCCACGGCCGCCCTCACCCCCCCCCCCCCCCACCCCCCCCACCCCCAAACCCACCCCCATTCCCCCCCCCCCCCCCCCCCCCCCCTCCCCCCCCCCCCCCAAACCCCCCCCCCCCCCCCCCCGTCCCCTCCCCCCTCCCCCCCCTGTACCTCTCGGGGAAGAGCACGGCTTCGGCAATGAACACGGCATTACTCGCCGCCCCCCGCAGGAGCTGGTCGCCACACACAAACAACTCCAGCCCCTTGCTCCCAAACACGAGACTCTGCCGCACCCTCCCCACCTCCACATCGTACTTGCCCGTCGCCGTCAGGGGCATCGGGTAAAGATTCTCCTCTCCGCTGTCCCTCACCTCCACGCCCGGGGCCTTGCGGAGAGCGAAGAGGGCGGCGGACGGCTCTATGTCCAGGTACGTCTCGATGGTGATGCTCTCGGCGTGGGCTCTCAGGGTTGGCACTCGCACGGCTGTCGATAGCGAGGGAGTCGGGGGGGAGGGGAGGGGGGAGGTGTGTCGAGGTTATTCCCTTTTTTTTCCTCTCTCTGTGATCTCCATTTCGGTTTCCCCCCCCTCCTACCCTCCCTCCCTCGGTACCAGTGCAAGCAATATCCATGTGCGGGTAGTCAAAAATCTTCTTCGTCTCCCAGGCCACCTTCATCTCTTCCTTGGTGTATCCGTTCGCCTTGAAGAATTAGGGAGGAAGGGACAGCGGGAGGGAGGGAAGGGAGAGTTAAAGTGAAGGAAGTAAGGAACACGTTCAAGAATAGGGAGGAAAGGAGGGAGAGAGAGAGGGAGAGAGGGTGGGAGGGAGGGAGGGGGTGAAGGAAGTAAGGAACACGTTCAGGAAATAGGGAGGGAGGGAGGGAGGGAGGGAGGGAGGGAGGGAGGGCCTACTTGGAATTTATCGATATGCGGAATGACGTTGAACGGCAAAGGGTGGGCAAACACCTCATTTTTGTACTCCCGTCCGATCAGATAATGCTCCATTCCCGTCCTGAGCTCCTCCATGCCCTCTTGGCCTGCGCCCGATGCGGCCTGGTAGGTGGAACAGAGAATCCTCTTGATGCCGAACTGTTGGTGTAACGGCCACAGGGCCATTACGGCGATCGCAGTGGTGCAGTTGGGGTTGGCGATGAGACGAGAGGCACCGATGGCTGCGGAATTAATCTCGGGGACGACGAGGGGGATGTCATCGTCGTATCTGTTCGGAATTAAAATACGGTAAAGGAAAAATGGGGTGTTTCTTTTCTTGATATTACCCCGTGCATGCGCTTCCTCCCTCACTCACTCACTCACTCACTCCCTCCCTCTACGCACCGGAAGGCTGAAGAATTATCAATCACGTAAGGGCCCCCCTTCTCACTAATCTTCTTCGCGTACTGTAATGCAAACGTGCCAGACACCGCCAAAAACACAAAATCACACTCTCGGGCCGACTCCACAGAGAATAACTCGATTTTCTTGTCGCCGTAGGGAGTTTTGATCTTCTTGCCTGCGCTCCTCTCGGAGGCGAAGAGACGTAGCGTGTCGAGCGTGACGGGGAAGCGGCGGTCTTTCAGAACCTACGGGGGGAACGGGCAGAAGGGGAGTGCAGTGGGGGAGGAGAGGTTGCGAAGAGGTGAGAGACGGCGCGGGCAGATCCGGGGACAGACTTGGCAGAAAGAGGAATATCGAGGGAGATAGAGGCAAAGCCAATGCAACGACGGCTTGTTGCGCGAGTGCCCGTCTCGTGCCTCTGGGGTTAAAGTGAGGTGCAGTAATAGCAAGTAGGAAGGCACACATACCTTGATCATCTCGGCGCCCACCGCCCCCGTGGCTCCCACCACGCCCACCTTTTGGGTGGGGTGGGAGGAAGAGGAAGAGGAACTAGACATGCTTTCGGGCTGTCTGGGGCGGGTGTATTGGGAGGGGATGACCGAGTGAGGAAATAAAAATATCATGGAGCCGGGGAAAGCAGGCGTCATCAAGTCTGTGTTGCTTCCATGCGGCATATTTACATTTACCACGCCACACACCGTCCAAACATGCATTATGTGGGGCACATGTATACCGCGCTGTGCATTTTTACCTCTTGCAGTACGGGATTGTGGTCATCACTCGTTTGTAATGGACATCAGATCCCAGGGTGCTGTCGCATTAGCGAGAGAGGTTTTTCTTCCTTCCTTTCTTCCTTTATTCCCATCTGCCGCACTAACCACGTCTCTTTTTCTACACCACCACCAGCAAAAGATAGCAGCAGCGGCAGCAGCAGCAACAACAACAACAACAATAACAGCAACAGTAATAGGTGCTGGAGCCCGAGAAGCTGCGGCATTTCTTCCCTTGCTGTAGGTTGGGGCGGCTAGAGCTAGCGGGAGGCAGGCGCATACCAACGACAGACGTAGCACCATGGTAAGTCCGTCGATACGCTTGTCCTTCACAGTATTTTAAGTCGTGCACATTGAACATATAAAGATATCCTAGGCACGTCCCGGTGCCCTGACTTTTGGCACGTTGTTAGACACCAAAATGGTCTCTCAGTCTCTCATCATCAGTCCAGGCCCGACCATCATAACCCCTCCTTTCCCTCCCCCCCCCGGCCCGCGCTTCTTTCCTTCTCCTTCTATCCACTCCCTCCCCTCTCTCTTGTCCTCCCTAGTCCCTCTTCGGCAGCCTCGTCAGCGGGCCCCAAGCTAGGGTCAACATTAAACTCACCGGCGTCGATTCGCGCTTGAAAAAAGAAATGAGCAGCGGCAAAGGTACCACGCACCTCCTCCCTATCTATCAGACCCACGAGGGTGTGAGTGGAACGGTGGAAATTGTTTTAGCACCGGGAAAGAAATTGGAGCACCTGGGAATCAAGATTGAGTTAGTGGGGGCGATCGAGGTAAGGAGGGAGGTAGGGAGGGAGGGAAGAAGAGAGGAAAGCGTGCTTGAAGATAATTTGTGATTCAGGACTGACCATCCATCGCTCCTTCCCCCAGATGTTGAATGATCGCACGTCTACCTACGAGTTCACCAGCCTGGTAAAAGAGCTCGAAACGGCCGGTGTCCTCTATTCGGACAAGCAATACTCGTTCGACTTCGCCACTGTCGACAAGCCCTACGACTCATACACTGGCCTCAACGTCCGCCTGCGTTACTTTTTGAAAGTGACGGTGACACGACAGTACGCCCCCAATATATTGGCAGAACAAGAGCTCGTCGTGCAATCCACCGCGGAGCCCCCCCCTTCTCAGTCCAGTATCAAGATGGAGGTACGTTTCCTTCTTTTCCTGCTTCCATCCCTTCCTTCCTTACTCCAACCTGTCGTGCGTCACAATCGCTCTTCATGGAATGGTTTATAAGCTGTCTTATTGATTTCTGTGTGTGGACTTGTTTCTGGCTATGTTCGTCGACCCACCCTTCCCTCCTTCCCTCCTTCGCACCCCTCCAGGTGGGTATCGAAGACTGCCTGCACATCGAGTTTGAGTACGACAAACAAAAGTACCACCTCAAAGATGTCATTCTTGGTACGCATCTTCCTCCCTCACTCTCTTTCCGCTTCCTCCTCTCCCTCTGTGTCCCCCAGGCCACTGGTCTCTTGTCCTTTTTGGACGTTCTCACCGAACTTGGGTCCACCCTCCCTCTCTCCCTCCCTTCTTCCATTCCCTCCGCCCTCACTTAGGCAAAATTTATTTCCTCCTCGTCCGAATTAAAATCAAGCACATGGAGCTGGCCATCATTCGCCGGGAAAGTGCCGGGACGGGCTCGAATGTAACGAACGAAAGTGAGACGTTGTGTAAATTCGAGGTGATGGACGGTGCGCCCGTGAAGGGGGAGTGTATTCCCCTACGGTTGTTTTTGTCGTCCATTGACTTGACCCCCACATATCGAAGCGTGAACAACCGTTTTTCGGTCCGATATTACTTGAATTTGGTGTTGGTAGATGAGGAGGATCGCCGGTACTTCAAGCAGCAGGAGGTGGTATTTTACAATAAGGACCTCGGGTAGTGGAGTGCGTAGTAGGACGTGGATCGACCTTTCTTATCCTCCTTTCCCTCCCCCGCTGTAGGTTATTCTTATTTCGATCAGTGGTAAATGATAGAAGGAATGATTATATTGCTCCTTCGACGAATGAGGCGAGAATGCGGGGGGAAGAGAGGGAGAGAGAGGGAGGAGGAAGCAGGTAGTTTGTTGATATTAGGGTGAGAAGGACGACGCCAAAGAGGAGGGAAGAACATATGAGCAGCTTTACCAGCAGCAGCGGCAATAACAAAGCAAAAAGGACACTGGAAACCGTTTTATGTCTTTCCTCGCATGCTGGTATGTGAGGGCATGCTGCCATTGTTCTTACCTATTGCGCCCTTTCGGCTCGAGTATAGTACTGTTCATGTTTCAGGCTGCTTTCCGGAAAATTCTCCCTGGTTTGAGCGATCGTGGGTGCTGGCTTTATTGTAAAGCGTCTGCGCATAGGATGCTGGTTTGAAGCCTCCCAGTCCTTCCAGTCCTTCCATTGATTCCCTTAATGAGTCAAGTCGTTATTTTAGTGTCCTCGAGGTAGTTGGATGAAAAAGTGATGCCTTTTTCCATACTCAAACCATGGTTGTATTTGTTTTCTTCTACTGTGATTCCGAGCGATAGCCTAGTTAAATAAATATATGCAATTCCTCCTTTCTCTTCTTCTCTATCTCCTTAATCCTTTCTCTCCCGCCCATTTTTCTTTTTACCTTGTCATTCCACTCTTGTGGCTTTTGCCGCCTACCTAGGATTACAAATCACACGCTCATTCCTCAAGTCCCTATACCGACTCTTCCTCTCTATTCATTTCAAATATTTTTCCCTTCAAGATTTCATGTGTCCCGATCTGTCTCCACAGACCGCATCCATCCTTATTCTCATCCTTTTACTACAATCAACTTTTCACATCCTCCCGCGTTCCCTCCCTTATTCCCTCCTACCCTTCCATCCATTCTCATTATCTTCCGTATCCAGTTTTCTGTCCTCCCTATCATTCTTCCTCATCAACCTTATAAATCCACCCACAAAAAAACGCCGTGGTCAGAAGAAAAGAAAGGTGGGAAGAAAAGAGGGCGGAAGGCATCCAAAGAAATCGGCCTAGAATTCGATCCCCTCTATCCCTTCCACAATCTCACCCCCCATCCTCCCAAACACATCCAACACCAGCGTCAAATCATCCGCCGCAACACCAAAGAGCTCCTTGAACCAGTCGTACAGGAAAAATTGAATCCCGATCAGCAATGCAAAGAAGACGACCCGAATGTCCACTCCTGCAAACAGATTTTTCCACCCCCCCGGCTCCGCCAGCATCACTTTCACCATCGCCCTCCAATCCGTTTCCTTCTCCTGAGCGTTCAAACGCGTCAACACTGCGTCCGCGGGACACCCTGTGAAAGCCCCCGCCACACCTGCCGCAATTCCCGCTAAAAAACTCACAACCAGGGACAAATTTGGCGCTTCGTTTGCCGCTGGGAAGAGGGAAAAGAGGGAGCCACGCACGATTTCAAACACCAGGAACTTGGTCATTATGAAAGGAACCTCTCGAAAGAGCAAGGGTCCGAGTCCGTCGTACAGTCCCTTAATCCCTGTGGCGGCCATCATATCATTCCCAACCGCAAGGAAGGAACCGAGCCCAGAGAAAGGGGAGGAAGGGGAGGTGAAGGGGGCGGAGGCAAGGGAGGGGGAGGATGACATAATCCTGATTCGAACGGCTTCAAGGGGACAGGTGAGGAGGCAGGTGATGATAGTGGAGAGAGCCGAGGCACCCAAGATGATGGGGATCTCAAAAACTTCGGCGGAGCCGGTTCCAATGATGTCGGTAAGGGCACGACGGAAGAACTCGTTGAAGCCTGAGAGAGGAAGGGAGGGAAGGGGAGGGAGGGGGTTGAAGATAGATGGCAGAGTTACGGGATAACCCGTGGGTCTGTGAAAGATGCGGTCACACACACGCACATATGACCACCCCTCAAAAATCAATTAAAGGTAAATATACCAACCCATCCCTCCTTACCTCTCTCCCTCCCTCCCTCCCTCCCTCCCTTCACCTACCAAAGCCCAACATTCCCAGCAAGAACCCGGCCAAGCTCGTGCAGTCCCACGCCTTATAGAACGCATTGCCGCCCTCCTCCCTTATCTTCTCGATTCCTTCTAACCACCCTCCAGGGTACAGCTCCGGTTGTGCCTGCAAACGGGTTTTCAAAATTTCCAACGGCTGCAGACTCGTCCTCACTATCGAGATACAACACCCCCCGCTTAACGCTAGCCGCACGTAGTTCTCAAAAGTCAACTCCCTTTCCATCTCAATCGGAGATCTCCCCACAGGCCCGAAAATAGGGTCATAAAACGTATTTTCCTCCGGACGGTACATCATCAGATCATCCTCCGGCTCCCCCCTGACCACGAATACCTGCCGAATCACGTCGAACTCCAACACCGTGTCCGACGGCAACAACTGCTGCAACTGCGCGCTCAAGCTCGTCGGGTTGTAATCTCTCGGCGCCTCAATCCTCGTCACCGTCGGTCGCACCACCGCTTTCGCGTATGCTTGCCTTCCATCCTTCTCAGCAGGAGGGGCTATGCTCACCTCGGCGCCCAGCGGCACAGTGTACCCCGCCCCTCCGTCCAGAAGCTCTACAGCCACCACCTCTTTATCAAGCACCGCAACAGCAGCTGCACCCCCCCCCTCTTCCCTCGAATGCGAGGACGAGGAGGAGGACGATTCCAACCGTAGCTGCTCCTCTGCCTCCCCGGGCCCCTGGGCGATGAAGGCGACTTTTACCGGATAGTCACTTCTATATCCACTGCCAGGGTCCGTCAGCACCACCTCCTTCACCCGCCCTCGCCCCAATTCCTTCCCGCTTTCGTCCTCCAGCACGGCGATAGCCTTGGCTCTGCGACTTTCTGGGCCCTTGGGCGGCTCGCTGATGACAACCTCCGGCGGTACCCCGTGCGTGTAGATGCTCCCAGGAGCTGTCAGCTGCAGCCGCCGCACGCTCCCTGTGTCCTTGACGACGGCTTGTGCCCGCGCCGGCTGGGGGGTGGGCATCATGGGGCTGGTGATTGTAACCTGCGGGAGAGAGGAAGGGAGAGAGGGAGGAGGAAGGGTGGAAATGAGTTGATAGGGGAGGGAGCGGGAGATTGCTTCCTCTGGAAAAAACGGAGAGAGGAAAGAAGGAAGAATCAGAGAGAGGATGGAAGAGTGCACGAGTAACATGTTTTTGTTGGGGGAGGAAAGGAGGGGTATTTAGATGCTACCTTTGGAGGGGTTTTGGAGGTGTACCCGTCACCTCCTGTAATGAGCCGAAAGGCAGCGACCCTGGCATTGTCAGTGTCAATGAGCATCCGTGCTATTCCTTGAACAGGCTGCGACTCCTCTAGAAAGGAGAAGAGAATGGCGAGCTGGCGTCGGGCTGTGGACGTCTGGCCATAACGGTCTTTGAGGAGATCGAAAAGTCTCTGGACCCCTTCTGGCCCTTGGTAGTCGTAGAGACCAATTTCTGCGGAATCGGCAATAGCAGCAAATTGCCTCCTCCTCGTCGCTTCCACTTCTGCCTCCTTGTAGGTGAATGGGATGTCCTTCGCTAGTTTGGCCCATAGAGCTTTATCATCCTCGTCGAAATTCACCAGAAACCTCGTTAAGTACGTGACGAAACGCACTGGGTAGGTTTTTTGGGCCTTATTCTGGTCTTTGGCTCGGTTTTCCACCTCGGACAAACGGCGCCACCCCAGGTAGCCCTTGCGATTTGCACTGTCCCCGAGGAAGGAGGAAGTGCTGGCGCCGGCGAGGGGGGAGGCGCCGGTAGTGGAGGAGGAGAAGGGGAGAGAGGGAGGGGTAGAGGAGGGGAGGAGGGAGGACATGTCGGGTTTGCTGGTGCCGATGGCAAGGCCGGTGAGTAGGGTAACACCCAACACGCCGATAAGGGCATCACGTGAATAACTGTTCGTGCCGCGTCGGCCTGAAGAGGAGACTGTTGCTCCCTTCTTCTTTTTGGTTTTGGTCTTATAACTGCTGCTGTTCTTGCTGCTTTTGCTGGTATTGCGGTTGCTGCCCTTCTTTTTTTTCCCATTATCCATTTCGTCGCCTTCGTCCCCCTCACTATCTTCCATGTCATCGTCTCCGTTGCCTTTGTTGTCGCTGCTACAGCTTCTTCTCCGTTGTCTACGTCGTTTTTCTTCCTCTTCGTCTTCCAAGAATGGAGGGCCGCCACCAGGTGTGGCCCAAAGGCGAGTGAAGGGCGACGAAGAGGAAGAGGAGCAAGAGGGAAGAAAGGAAGATGAAGAGATTATAGAATGGTAATGTTCCTGTTGTCTGGTCATCAGCGTCGTTGTCGTCATAAAGGAATGTGGATAAAGAGAGAGGAAAGGAGGAGCAGGAGGAGCACGAGGAGGAGTCCTGCCCGGACGTGGTCTTCTTAGCCCACCGCCACTGACTTGGAAAGCGTCCGCTTTGGAAGAGGCAAGGCTCAATAATGCGATGGACAACATACCAAGGCCTGTGTGCATGTTAAGGGTTGGGAGTGGAGGGAATGATGAGAAGGAGGGACGAGGGGAGGACATAGGCTTGCTTGAGGGGAATGGTGAAATACGTACATTGTTTTCGGCTCGTACTCTCTGCCTTTCCTGGCAATGAAGGCAACCCTACTGAAGAGGCTGGTGGCGGTGCCCGTGTCTTCTCCATGAGCGCGCTACGTCTTGTGAATGTGCGTAGTATTTTTGAGTCATAAACAATAAGGGTAGGCTGGGAGATGGGAGGCTTGCACGGACAAGTTAACTCTCTGTGTATTTAATGTTAGCCACTTTACTACGTGCTCGGAAAAGGATGCGCACAGAAGCAGCTGTAGCGGCAGTAGGGGAAGTTTTGGCTTCAAATGAGGGAAGGAGGGCACGCACACGCGTCGTCGTGATATCTTCGCTCATTTGTTGTTCATCGCTTTCGAACACAGGTCGCTGGAGACTGGCTTCTTTGACATTTCCCAAACCTTCCCGCACTCCCTCACACGCCCTGACACACTCAACAGAAATTGTGCCATGCACCAGCCATAGAAACTGAAGCAGCCATTGCCGTTCATTTAGGCGTGAAAGCCAACAGGACAAAATGGGATCGTCCGCCTCCCCTCTCCCCCCCTGTGCTCCCGTCGCCGCAACCGATGCCGTTCCTACATCGCCTGCTCCCTCGACTACCCTCCTCCTCCGACAGGCTCTCGTGGCTTTTTACGAGGTTCACAATCCATCGCAATTGGCTGAAACACTGCTCGATGAAATTGTGAGAAAATACCTGGGAAAAGAACACCAGTTGATCGCCAAGCTCCAACGCCGCTATGGAGAGGCGCCACTTGTACCCTACCTTAATAACGACAATTTCTGCGCAAGCGGCAAAAACAGCACAATAAAAACCCAGGAACCACGTACGGATGGTGGTATTGGCGTGGAGGGTGCACGCAAGATCGACGCTGAAATAACGAATGAAGCTCGTGTCGACCTCCTCTCCCCCAACTTCGATGCCACCTTCCTCCTCCTCCTCCCCCACGCACTTAAATCCCTTCCCCTCCCTCTCCAAGTCAAAGTTCCCGTCCCTCGTGCTCCCGTTTTCGACAACCTTTCCCGCTGCAGACACCTTCTTCCGCCCAACCATCCAGAATACGTCCCCCCCCTCGGGCCGAACGCACAAGCTGCGGCAGCCGCACGTCGTTCAGCAACTCTGGCAAGCAAAGCAGCAATATCTTCAGCGAAAGGTCCGCCGGTGCTGGAAATTTTGGCAGAAAGTTTAAAAAGGGGACCGACGGCGTTGCTGTATCGGTGCTGGAAGGAGGGGAGAAGGGTGGTGGTGGTAATGAGGAAGATAGATGGGGTAAGAGGGACGGTTGAGGGGGAGTTAAGAGGATTTGACAGGCATTTGAATATGATCCTGGGCGATGCACAGGAGGTTTTTGTCCTGCCAAGTGCAATAATGGGGAAAAGGGATGAGCAAGGGGGGGGAGGGGAGGAGAAAGGAAAGGAGGAGAAGAAGGGGGGGAAAAGATTGATGCAACGGAAGAGGGGGAGGCGGGCTGGGAAGAAGCATAAGCTACCGCAGAAGCAGCAGATGCCGGTGCAGTCGCAACAACAACAGCAACAGCAACAACAACAGCAGCTGCAGCAACATCAGGCCACAAAAGCTGGCAATAGGAAGAGAGAGGCAGCCCTCGAGATACCGAAACAACAAGGAACACAGCACCAGCAACGGCAAATCATCCATCGGAGCTTACCCCAGGTGCTGATACGAGGGGACAATGTCGTCATGGTTTTTGAGGCGAAATCTCAGCATGCCACTTGTACCTTCCTTCCTCCTCTTCCGTCCAGTGAGCACGACGAGGAGACAGAGAAGAAAGAAGTGGTGAAAAAGGAGGGTGAGCAGGAGGATGGGGAAGATTTGGCTAGGCCTACGGTACCATCACCGCCAGCACAGGAAGCAATACCACAGTCGTTATCGCGGGCTGGAGGGGAAATGAAGCGAGAGGAGGACGGCCAGGGGGAAGGGGTTAAAAGAAAGAGGCCACGCTTAGGAAGATTAGTCGAGGTAGATAGATAGGTAGAATGATAAGAAACAATTAAATAGTGTGTGCGTAGAGCTATCTAGAGGGTGTTTAACTGCCCACCCGTAAATTGCAGCCATTCTGATATATGTTTTTAGACTTCCATTTAAGTGCTTGCCCAGGTGTGTGTTCAACCGGGACTTTGTCAAAGGCACAATGGAAAAGTTATACGAATATGGCCGCACACAAAATACCATATGGTCTAATTACATTTTGGAACATCTATCACCACATACTCCATCATCATGTTATTAGATCATTTGGTGATTTGTGTGCGGTAACGCTCATACAACTTTTCCATCGAGCCTTTGACAGAGTCCCGGTCAAACACACACCTGGGCCAGCACTTGAATTGGAACCTTGAACAAATATTTAAGAATGACTGCTATTTACGGGTGGGCAGTTAAACACCCCCCTGATGCAAATTAGAAAGAGAGGAAAATATTTCATAAGAAAGCTATGTTGTTGAGATAGGCAGTCGTCATGATGGTCTTCGTCTTTATTATCGTCATGTCGTTCTCATCCGCACGCAAGGCTACTAGAATACCTCGCTTTCCAACCAGGGAAAATAAATAAACAAGACGAAGACACAACTAGCCCGCTTCGTTCTCTACTGCTGCTACTGCTACTAATGCCTCTTTTGAACGGTGGGCGGTCATGGTCGTCTCCATTGCCGTTATACCTTTCCTCATTCTATCACAAGTCTATGATTAAAACAAGTGGGGGGGTTTGTTCGCTTGCCGAAACTCATATTCTTGTGCTCTCTGACTCTCTAAGTTGCATCATATCTCGCTCTCTTTTGTTTCTCATTCTCTTCTCTTTTATTAATATGACAGCTCTCTTTGGGTGTGTATGGTAATGGTGGTGAAGATGGTAATGAATGATGGCAAATGGGTGGAGGAGGGGGGTCTCCCTCCCTCCCTTCCTCCCTCCTTCCTTCCTTCATTCCCACCCTCACCCCTCTTCCCAATCCTCAACTCGTGCACATATACAATACTACTATTTATTATCATTGTTGCGAATCTCTCTTCTTATATGTCTCCCATTCGATTCCTTCATGCTCTTTCTCCCCCTTGTTTATCGCCATGTAACGCACATCACACATACGCACGCGAATGCTCACACACCATGCAGTCTTTATCAATTTCCTTTCATTACCCTGTGCTTCTCAGCGCCAAGGGACAGGGGGGAGGGAAGAAAAAATGCAATTTATTTTTCGCTACTGCTACTGATATAATACGGAATTTGTGTGGATACGAGGTTTTTTTCAAAACAATCACGGAAAGGGGTCAGACAAACGCGTGTGAGGCCGGCAATAGCGCCTCACACATTCTTGACCCTCTTCTTCTTCCTCCTTGACCGACAGACCGCTGTTTTTACTGACTGGTTGCTTGGTGGTGCCCCTCTTTCCATACGCAAGAAAGTCCCCCTCACAGATATCATATCCCCTCCACAGGTGTTGGTTTACACATACTAGGAGACAGGCAAGGGCAATCAGGAGGCAGATAGCAGAGGGGAATGAGATGAGGTGGCCCCTCCCATCTTAATTTCACTATTCCCCCAGTCCTTCGTCGTCCTCCTCTTTCTGCTACCGCTCTCTCCTCCCCTTTCCGTAGCTTTTCTACTATATAAATTTCCTGTGTCTGGGCCCCATTAATCCCTCTTGATTTAGTCGTACTTATTTATTTGAATGGTGGCTATGTGGACTTGTCTTCCTAAAAATAAATCTCTTTCATCTTTCACATATACCGTGCACCCTTTGGCTTTTTGTTCCTGCCTATCTCATTGACTCTCTCCCACTCATTTTTTTTTCTCACATGCTCGGACAATTCTCTCATATACTCTCTCTTTGTTCCTTTTGATCCTGCGCATTCTTCCCTTTACGAAACAAAAATCACGCAGGACACCATCACAAGAAGAGTAAGAAGAAATCTCATTTCCTCTCCCTTGTTCATATTCCGTCTTGCTACTATTTGTTGCTGTTGACTGCTCCTGCTGACTGCTGCTGCTGCTGCTGCTCGTCATCACGGCAACTGTCCCTCTCATTTCCTCCTTTCTTTCCGCACTTCCTAAAGTAAATACAAAGCTTTCCCAAAAAGTTGTCCTTCCCTCTTTCCCTCTTCCCTCCATACCTTCATACCCTTAACGAAGCCCACAGTACTGCCCTCCAAACTGCTGCTGCTGCTGCTGCTGCTGGTGATGGGGGTGGAAACCAAAGGGTTGATGCAGGGGGTGATGCTGCTGCTGCTGCTGCTGGTGGTGGTGGTGGAGCGACGACAGCGGTTGCTGCAGCTGCTGCTGATGATGGTGCTGTTGTTGGTGCTGCAAGTGCTGATGCTGTCCACCATATCCCCCCCCTCCATCCATCTGATGCCCAAAGTGAGGATTATGCCCTCCCCCTCCTCCATACCCTCCCCCGCCCATCATCATCCCTCCCCCTACCCCCGTCAAGAACATATCTGCCCCCAAATCAACGTTGGGAAATCTCTTGGTTATCTTTGTCAGGATCCTTCTTCCTCCCGCCGTGTTCCTCATGGCGTGCAAGTGAGGCCTCACAGCCTCCACCAGTTGAAGGCCTCGCGAGTGGGTGGCCACGGACAAGGCGCGCTGTACCACGTAATTCGCATACTGGTCTTGCATCAAATGTTTAATATTACCCGGACCGCACATCTCGTCGATATAAGCTGATTGGATGTCCTCCGATGCCTTCTCCAGGCATTTTTCCACCACGTTACTGCTATACTTCTGGACCGACAGAGACGCGATCCGTCCCAGCGGGCATGAGGTCACCGGCCGAATCTCATCCGATGCACATCGATCCAGAACGTACTGCACGACATAATTCCCATAGGGGTCCTGCATTAGCTGGAGGCAATTGCGCCCAATTTCAGCCACCAATGCCCGGCGCTGCAACGGTGTCGCTGCATCCAAACAGCGCTGCATCACACAACATCCGTGTCTGTGCGTGCTCACTTCCAAACACGCCTGGCTGACCGCCTCAAAGATGAACGTCCGATCCTCGGAGCCCAAATGCTGCAATGCCCGTTGAATTACATGGTTCCCGTTCGCATCCACGCACAACCGCACCACGTCATGCCTTAGGGCACTCGTTATCGTCGCAATCTGATCCACCCCCTTGCAAACCTCCAAAATCCGCTGCACCGACCTCGTGCCATGCAAATTCAACGCCCCCTCCACTAAGTCCTCCCTCACCAGGGACAGGATGATCGACCGCTGGCTCTCGTTCGCCTTGTCCAATATCTTTTGAAACAAGTAGTTCCCGAACGGGTCCGTCATCATCTCAGCCATGTATGGCTTGGCCTGCGAAAAAATGATCGTCGCCGCCTCCGCCCCTGCCTCGTCCAATTTCAACTGGAGGAACCGACAGCCCACCTGGTCTTGAGAAAGAGAGTGCACAGTCGAGCTCTTGAGAATCTCTTCCAGGGAAGGAGTAGCTGAGGCCAAGGCAGCCAAGATGTCCGGATCGCGCTCTACACGCTTCTTCAGCGCCGGCGACGACACACCATTAAGGAGAAGGCTCTCCAGACCAAGCCCCGCCATATTCCCTCCCAGCGCTCCCAAGCCCGCCAACATACTACTCAGGCTAGCCGCCGCTGTCGCCCCCATCCCTCCCCCCATCCCTGGGCCCATTCCTCCCCCCATCAGGCCGATCCCAGACCCGCCATTGCTGCTGCTGCTGCTGTTGTTGTTGTTGTTGTTGTTGTTGTTGATGATGATGTTGTTGTTGTTGTTGTTGTTGTTGTTGCTGCTGCTGCTGCTGCTTCCCATCCCCATACCCCCCCCCATCCCACCCAAGCTACGCCTGTCGCTCCGATCACGACCTCCACCACGACGGGTGCCAAACCCTCCTTCACCCCCTCGTCCTAACCCCCCTCCTCCATAGAAAAAGGCATTATGCGGGCCCATTACATCCTTATAGGACAACGACGAGGAAGCGGAGGGAAAGCCGGTAGGAGAGGAGTTATCACTGCCATTCATTTCTCCCGACGAGCCGTGGGCAGAGCGCCCACCCTTCGGCATCTTTTGCTGTTGCAACTGCAGGTGCTGTTGATGCTGATGGAGGAGCATGGCTGTGTGAGCGTTCAGGCCTGCTACTCCCCCATTTGCGACCAGGAGCGGGAGGCCGCCAGGACCGTATGTCAGTCCGTCTAACCCACTACTGCTGCTGCTGTTGTTGTTGCTGCTGCTACTATTCATGTTAGTAACACCATTTCCACTGTTCAATGCGCGCATCAGGTGCGAGAAGGGGGCGCTGCCGTTCTGCTGCTGCTGGTGGTGGAGAGCTATGGTCGGATTCAAAGGCATCGTCCCTGTCGTCGTGATCAAATGAGTAGGCAACGTCTCTGATCCCCCCGCTGCTGTCGTCCGCTGCTGCTGCTGCTGCTGCTGCTGCTGCTGCTGCTGCTGGAAGGCTGCCGCAAACATGGCTGGGGAGCCATCAAAATCAGCAGGGAGGTAAAAGCGCATGGCGCCGTTGGCTGTCTGTTGCTGCTGCTGGTACTGCTGCTGTTGGTGGTACTGCTGCTGGTGCTGATGGAGGGGAGAGTGCCGGTCTTCATTATCGCCGGTCTGGCCACCCACTGACTGCATGTAATGCTGCAGTCCATTAAACTGCAACTGCTGCTGATCCTGGGGCTGGAAGAAGGCGGAGGTGGAGGTAGGATGGGATTGCTGTCCGACCTGCTCCCCCCCTACTCCTCCTGCTCTTAGGGGGAGGGGCAAAGGCCGAGCAGCCGCGGATGAGGCAGGCAGACCGGAAGCTCCCGAGGAGGTAGAGGAGGATGCAGAGGAGGAAGGGGAGGAGGCGGATGAGGAGGACGCAGAGGAGGTGGTGTACTTGCTGCCTCCCCCCGCAGGCCCCGTAGGACTGTCCACCGCAGGAGCAAAGGCAGCAAAGGCACTCCCACGGCTGAGCGCCGTGGGCTTCTTGATCTCACCCAACTGCTGCTGCTGCTGCTGCTGCTGCGGAGACGTATCCTGCTGCTCGGCAGTATTCTTATTGTTCCTACCGCTCTTGTTGCTGTTGGTGCTGTTGTTGCTGGTGGTGCTGGTGGTGCTGGTGCTGGTGTTGCTATTGTTGTTGCTACTGCCGCTGTTGTTGTTGCTGCTGTTGCTGCTGCTATTGTTGTTGTTGGAACCATATCCCGTCGCTTCAGCCAAGTCCACAAGCTCATATTCCATGTTTTGGAAATTGAACAGTCCACGCTCATCCATCCCTCCCCCGGTCCCTCCTTTACTGGTGCTGCTGCCGCTGTTGTGGTTCGCGCCGCCGTTGAGTGAGAGCCTGCTGCTGCTACTTCCCGTGGAACCAAACACGCTCACAGCATCATGCACCGACAGAGGAGGAGGAGGGGACAAAGACGCCGATCTCCTCTCGTTGCCTTTATTATTAATCTGCTCCTGCTTCTGGCGCTGCTGCTCCGGAGATGAAGTTGGGTGAAAGCCCCCAAATAAGCTTGCGCCAAAAGGCCCCTCAAGGACAGGACTACTCCCTTCCGCCCCACGGGTGCGGCTGCCCGTAGGGGTGGTATTGCCCAGGAGGTAGTCGGCAGGGGAGGGAGAGATAGATGGAGAGGCACGGATAGCAATCCCCCCCACTCCTACTGCTCCTGAAGCAGAGCCCAAGTGATGCCCAAGTCCCCCCTTAACCAAGCTGTCGCTGCTGTTGCTGCTGCTCCTGCTGCTGCTGCTGCTGCTGCTCCTGCTGCTGCTCCTGCTGTTGCTGTTCCCCTCCCGGTCAGAATCAGACCCGGAGCCAGAGTTGGATCCGTAAAGGGAGGAAGCGGCCGAGGTGGTGGTCTGCGGAGAGGTGCCTGCGGGAGAGGTGCTCCCTGCTAGTGGTCCGCCTGGCGCCGCGCTAGCGGGCTTGGAGAGGAGGGAGGAGAGGGTGGGGCTATTGCTGTTGCTGCTGCTACTGCTGGGCTGCGGGCGGTGTTCAGGGGATAGGGAGTGATCACGGTCACCGCTAATGCTACCACCTTGCTGCTGTTCCTCCTCCTCTTCCCCCTCCTCCTCCTCCCGTTGCGGCTGCTGCTGCTGCTGCTGCTGCTGTGACGATTGCTTGAGGTGCGGGTGGTGGTGGCCGGCGTCCATTCCTACTAATACATCACCGCCCATACTGCTCCTGTACTCCTCCTGCTAACTATCCTGTTAGCAATCGCTCGGGCTGCCTGTGAAGAGATGAAAGTGTGATGGACGGGAATGTGAGAGGCTGTGCGTGTGATGCAGATGAGGTTTGATGAGAGAGGGAATTGCATCCAGGCAGAGAGCATGATTGAAGGAGAGGGCGAGTGCAACAAACGGTAACTCCAGAACAAATTCTATGGACGGTAGATCAGTCAACACCACAAAGCTGCGCGGCAAAGCACCAATGCCCACAATTCATGTCCCACACCCTTCCGCACAGCCTATCCCCCCCCCTCTGCCTGCATCCATATCCAAGCACGTACCAGTGAAGGACGCGGTCGCTGCTGCTGCACTACTGCTAGTGCTGCTTACAAATACTTTGTCGAGGTGGAGATGCTGGGCTTGCGGGAGTCCAGGCTGACTACGAAGCTTTTAGAATACAAAGCCTGGTGGAGTGTATCGGCGTATCACAGAGGAAGGAGGGAGGGGTAAGTCAATTATGCGGCGCTCTCTGCCATGATGCTATTGCAGCCATGCATGCCGCGTGAGTGAGTACGTCCAAGGATATCCTGCATTTAATGTGTGTGGCAAGGCACGCAAAGGCGTATCAGAGAGCGCCTTGGCCTTCTGATGCGTGGCTTTCCCCCAACCCGCCGCTACCCAGACCCGCTGGAAAGAGGGCTGTTCTGGCCGGCGCAGTGAGAGGGCCTGAGTGTATATGTGTCTAGTCAGCGCATCAAGGACATTTTGATGTGGTAAGATTCGTTTATCCCATTGCAATGGAACAACAGCCCCAACATCCGTCGCCCTCACTGTTCCCCTTCAGCTGAAGGCAAGTGCTGAAATGTCCATGCCGCAGGGTCACCAAAACAGCACAGCCCTCTCGCACATCCCCCACTTAAAGGACATGAGGAAGAGCGACATAGTCAGGGGCTTGTGACCACTAAAATTGCCCAGGATATCACAAATCTCCCAGGGCTTTGCCCGGGCGTCAATCAGGCATGTTGATGATCAACCAAAGAGTCGCTTCCTTTTGTTGAGGTGGTGGGATGCGAGTGAAGCAAAATGATCAAGCCATCATCATTTTATCTAATCAGAGGTCAGCAAGGCCTCGCCTGCTTTCTTGTCTCTGTCTCAGGCCTCGTGGTCCCATCAGTAAAGGGCTGTGCAAGCCGTGCTAAAATGTGCCAGAAAGCTGCAGCTGCTTCTGCTTGGTAAGCGAAGGAAGAGTCGATTGGACGGATGGATACTTTCCTCTCGTCGTCGTTCTCTCCTTGAGGCCAGCAGTCCCTCTCGCAGAGGGACGCCTCCTGCGTCGGAACAACGCCACACTACATCCCACGACCGCCTGTCAAAGAATTTTAGGACACAATTATCCTTTGTAGACATTGACTAGCAGCTAAAAGCTAAAACTTTCAAATGCAGGCACAGTTAGATTATGTGGTGCGCACACGGCTTCGCTGGTCTCGAGCGAGAGTGGAGGCTGGGGAGGTCAAGACTTGGCGCTTTTAGCTGTCCAAAATACCATTGACACCATTACACATACAACCACTATAAAGAAAATTCCTCCACATTGTGTGAGTTCCACCTCATGGGTTTGTCGTGTGTTTAACTAGGATAAGCCAGCGTCCCGGCCGTCGCTCCTTGAGTCTCTCTGCATTGCATTGCTTCATTCTCGCAAGGCGCGAGTACGCCACCAATTCCCAAAAGTTGAAGGCCCGAGCGAGGAGCGAGGAACACAGCAACAACGAACTTGCAACTTGCAACTTGCACTCGGTTCCCTTGGTGTAGTGTCCGTCCTGGATTTTGACTGATCAGATTTCCTTCCCCCCTCCCCACAATGTCCCCCTACTCCCAAACACAGCCTTCCAATACCCTGCCGCCATGATGAGAAGATGTCCGACAACGACAGCCGCGGCCATGGTCCTTTTGCTGGGTGGGATCAGCTTCTTCCAACAGCAACAAGAACTCGTGCAGGCCTTCCTTGTCCTCACGCCCAAGACCGCTCCTGTCACCATCAGGCACCACAGCCCTTCCTCCTCTACCACCAACACGGCAACCCGCCCTGCCGCCCTTGAAAGCTCCGCCTCGGGCGTTTCTGCGGTCACAGCCGTAGCTGCGGATGACAATGTACCCGAGGGGCACAAGGGCCTGCACGAGTTTTTGTACGGCGACAACAATGACCACGGGGCCACCTCTGCAGCGGCAGCAGAAGCGGAGGCGTTCACACGGACCCAGACCCCGCTGCCCGTTGCCGCGTTTTTAGATCGATTCAAAGACGTGCGTTTGGCGGCTGTCTATGGTGTGTATGACGCGAAGCAAACCTTGCGATATGTGGGGGTGACGCGCAACGTGGTTGTGTCGCTCACAGGGCACCTACAGGTGCATGGGGCCGAGGTCGTCTCGTCCGTGGCGCTGCAAAGTTTCAAATTTCCCAAGCGAGAAGAGATGGCCGCGGCGCAAGAAACTTGGCTTGCAGAGCTCTCGGCTGCTCAAATAGTCCCAGATGGGAACCGTGAGGGAGGGAAAGGGAATGGTGGTTGGGCAAAATCGATTAAGGAAGCGGTAGAGCAGGGAAGTGGGAGTACGGCGGAGGAAAGGGCAGCTTACGAGGATACCAAGACGAAGTTGAGGACAGCTATGGCTGATCCAACCTTGGCGGATGAATTGGATGACTTGGACGAGGAGGAGGAGTACGGGGAGGAGGCGGAGGATGAGAGGATGTTTAGGAGGGCCCAGTTAAAGAAGGCGGTGGAACAGAGTGACTGGTCTGGTGTTATCGATGGACAGACCCAAGCAACGATCAAGAAGCAAGCACCACAGGAGGTAGCAGCACGAGCAGCACCCGCAGCACCAGCAGCGGTGATTGTGAGCCCGTTCAATGGAGGTGATTCTTCTTCCCCTTCCGTGAGCGATGGTCTCCTGGCGCTGACTCCTGAGAATGTAGATGTAGTTTTAGAAGAAGTCCGGCCCTACCTCATTTCAGATGGTGGCAACATCGAAATCGTCTCGATCGACGTCGCCGCCCGCGACATCTTCCTTCGCCTTCAAGGTGCTTGCGGTTCCTGTCCTTCTTCCACCACTACCATGAAGATGGGAGTCGAGCGCGTGCTCCGTGAAAAATTTGAAAATTTGAATCGTATCGAAGCGATCTCAGCAGAGCCTCAAGCGGTTGACGAGGCAGGGACGCCGCTGACAGAAGCAGCAGCACTGAAGAGGAAATTGGAGGGGAAGTTAGAAGAAATTTTGCCGGCGATTCGAGGGTTGGGAGCGTCTGCAACGATTGAGGACGTGAGCGAGGAAGGCGTGGTGAGTCTTTGTTACAAGGGTCCAGAGAAGGTAAAATTGGGAGTGGTGTACGCTTTAAAGGGGCAGCCAGGGGTGACGGATGTGAAGAGTGTATAGATGCTTCTATCCATCCACTTCTTCGGCGGATAGGTAGACAACAAGACAAGAAAGATACTATTAAATAGTACAAAAAGAATGACAACCATGACCCACCCTAGCACTATCATCGACCAGCTGCAGTAGCATGAGCAAAAGCAGCAGCAGCAGCAGCAGCAGCAGCAGCAGCAGCAGCAGTATACAACAACTAGCCAACCTAGGAAATGGAAAAGAATAGAAAGAACGAAAAACACTTTAAACGAGGCCGATGAGCTTCTGTGGGTCGCTTTTTGTCATGTTAATTATATTTGGACTATCTCCTATTCGTCCCAAGCCTCTTTCCACCTTCTTCCTTTTCTTGGTCTCCTTTTCCTCTTTCTCTTTCTCTGAATGTATGTGTACGTACTTCTGCCAACAATCACACCAACCACTTGCAGTCACTGACAAGAAGTTTCGTGAAGCTTTCTCCCCCCTCAGCAAAGCCCCTTTTCGTTCTCTTTTTCACTTAGAGACACCAACAGGTCAGGCCAAAATTTTCGATTTCTGGTCGCTCTCTTCATATGCCTCCAACTCGTAAGGGAAATTAGTACACTCGCATCACTTATTCATCGAATCTAAAGCAAACCAAGCCCACCAAGCACCAAATATCAAGTACCCAAGCCGTCTAGGTGACTTAACCCCCCACCAAAACTTCCCCCTGGTTTCCCCTCCTCGCCTCTATTTCCGATCCCTCTCTCTTATATACCCGTACTTTATAAATCTCAAAACTTACCAGCCAGTCAGTCAAACAATTAGATGCCCAACGTAGTGTATGACGATCGAGTCGTGGATGTCTTTCCCCACCAGAACCCAACCGCAACCGACAGCACCACAAGCAACACCATTTCCAACGCCGTCCTCCATCCCTTCCCCCCTTCATGCCACCACAATCCTCCCGTCGGCTGCTCCAAGCGCAAACTGGTCACAGGCATCTTCACCTTCCTGCCTCCCGCCTCCTCTCCTTCCTTTACGGCAGGAATGGAGTCGCGAAGGGGCTCAGGGTTGGTCATTTTGAGGGTATGCTTGAAAAAGCCCGAAACTTGGAGCCACCAGTAAGGGTAGAAGAGGAATTCTTGCTCTAAGATGGGGGACAGCATATCCTTAACTTTGTAGCCATCGCGGTAGCGGGCGATGAGGAATTCGAACAGGCCTTGAGGAAGGAAGGAATTGAAGGAGGGAGAGTGATGGTGAGTCGAAGTATTACATATAAATTTGAATATGATGAGACTTCTTCGATTATTTGGACCAGAGTCAAGGGAAATCTTAAACCAAATAACTTTAATAATTAGGATAATAAAGCTTACCATTCCACGTGTCCAACGCAACCTTCGCTGCTAAATCCGCCTGGCCTTTCAGCACCTCCTCTGCCCCCTTCATATCCCCCGTCGCCAAATTTTCCATGGCTGCTTTATCCGTCATGTCCGCCTGGAGCATTAAAGGCCCTTCAATCGTCCTCTGGGACTCCTCCACATCCTGTCTGATATACCTATAAAATCGAGTCGCCCAATTTCCTACCGAGGCCGCAGACCAGTAATTGCTCCGTCTTTCATACTTAAACAGACTCCCGCGCGTGTAGGAGGGAGGAAGGGAAGATACCCCCACATACAATGGCGTGTAGGTACTCATCGCTGGCATGTACTGACAAATCCAAACCCTCCCACCTACGAGATTAGGCAATGCTCCCCTCGACTGCGTCACAGTCGAGTAGCTGGTGCGGAACAAAGAGATGCTCCTCTCATAAAAACCTCCCTGTGCCTGTAGCAACGTCACATTCTCTCCTTTATTCGCACTGGGGTCATAACGATTCGGATCCCCGTACGGACCCGCGGCAATTCCTTGCGTTAAATCGAACTCGGTGCCCTCATAATGATCACGCTGAAACCGCATCAAATCAGCCGGATTTAGCTTCTTGTCCGGCTCAACCGAGAACGGGTAACCATCCCCAAAATCATCCACGGAGGAGGGCAGGGATGGAAGGAGCGAAGGTGCAGCTAATGTGAACACCCGCCACACCCTCCGTGTGGCGTAAGCAGCATGCACACGCATGTACCCGTATACCTTCAAAAAATCCAGCTCCCCATCCTCCGCCTCCCACAAGTTATTCCTCTCCGCCACCTCCCACAAATTGGACGAAAACAAAAATTCGTCCTTCTTGTCTTTTTTCACCCCCCTAATGATAAACTGATTGGCCACTATAGAGATATGGCCGTCCGGCACCCGCTGCGCGGCCCACACGGCACTCGTCCCCGTGTCATCGGGCAATATGTGAAAAACCCACGCCTCCTTCGGATCCCCCACCACCAAAGCCTCCCCCGCTTCTGCAATGATGTCGTCCATCTGCCCCTCCCATTCGGCACCATAGTAACCGTACTCTTCCGCCAAGCCACCCATGGTCTCAATGGCGCATCTCGCTGTCATGCATCTCTCCAGAGCAATCGAGCTCAACTCCCCAATCTCCATCAAGGCCTTCCCCCCCCCCTCCACTCCCCTAGGCTTCGTCCAAAAACGGCCACTGCACGTACTTTCCCCGATGGCAACCTGGTGCTCATTTTCGATCGCATACAGGCCCTCGATTAAGGCGTACGTGTGGTTTACCTGGGGAATGTACCCAATAATCTTACTGAACCCTTTTTTTTTCCACACGGGGGCCTGGGGAAGCGAGTCGTCCAGATTTGACGGTTCCCATGTTGCGCTTCTCCCCTCCTGTACGCGCCGAGGATAGGCGGAAGCAAACAGGTAGATTGGACGCTGGGAGCCAGCAGGCCAGTCACGGGCAGGGACCTTGGCGAGGCGGAAGTCGCATTCAGCGCAGTCAGCAGTGTGGGTTGTCATCGTGCTCCCGTCCATTGAAGCTTTTGGACCGACAATCATGGTAGTGCAGCGATCGGTGCCGGGGTTCGGATTGATGCGGGAAGGGAAGAAAGGAGAGGATGGATAGGGGTAGGAGAGGGAAGAGGAGCGGCGGGAGGTAGAAGAGGTTTGGAGGGCGCGACGGCCGAGGCGAGTGCTGGTGGTGCTATTTGCATGAGTGTTGGGAAGGGAAGGAGATACCACGAAGAGAAGAAAGAGGACGACGAAGACGGTAGTGGTAGGACGTGCCCGCGTGGAGGAGGAGGGCAAGGACATGATGTTGAAACGGCCTTGCTTGAGTGGTGGCGACGCAGGCGGCTACTGCTGTTTGCCACCACGGATTCGCCCTCTTACTGCCGTTTGTAGCGACAGCCGCTGCTCCTGCTGCCTCTGCCACTGCTGTCAGTGCTGCGGCGGCGCAAGAAGTAGATGAAGAGGACCAAAAGCGGAAAACGCCGCCTTGCGGAGATTGCCACTGCCGCCCCCCCTTATTCTTGGAAATGTCCAGAGAGGAAAATGTGCCCTGTGTTTCTAGTGAGTCGAGTGGAGCCTATTGTGAGCGCAGTCAAGATAATGTACCCGTGTGGAGCGGCTGAAAAAGGTTAGTCTTTGTTTGTGCCGAGTGTTTGAGGTGGTGTAGTGGGAGAGCGCGTTGATGAAGCCGGGTATGGTCAGAGGAATTTGGCAGGCTTTTCTCGGTGTACCGTGGATGCGGTAATGTCCGATTTACATGATATTGTACTTATATATACAGCGCACTAAAATTTGAAGCTCCAGAACGACCTCCTTTTTTTTCTAGGCAAGTTCCTCTGCATCCACAGCATGTCACACATCTCCGTCGGCGGCGATGGGTCAGGAGATGGATTACTGCCAAGTCCACGAATGGAGAGCGAATGCGCAAGTACGACAGGGTACCACATCGGAAATCTCGAAATTGATGATTTCGCATGGTTTACTTAGTTTCATCTTGAATGGCAATGTCAGTATTTTTTATAACAATGGGTGAGGTTGGCGCGCTGATACCTTACCTTGGCTGACTGTGTAGTTGTTGCATATACCGTGTGTCCTTTTCTCATTCTCGCCCAACCTTTTCTTTCCTCTTCTTATGTATGTTATCGTCCATCCTTTATTTGTCTTCAGCTTTAGTCTCACTTCGTCTAGATTTCCTCCACTGTCAGCAGCCCAACATCGTGCTCCTCCTGGTGCTGGTGCCGATGCTCTTCCTTTCCCCCTTCCCCCTCTCCCCTTCCTCCCGTCATGGCCACAAATTCCCCCAATGGCATGACTAAGGACTGTCGCAGCACATCACCTAATGTCTTTAGATTCAGCGATGCCACCTCCTGCTGCTGTTGCTGCTTCTGCTGCACTTGCTGCTCCTGCTGAGCTTGCTGCTCCTTCGTCTGCCCCCAAAAGCGTAGAACACCAAGATCTTCTTTTTGGATGAAAGAAGAGGACAAGAATGAAGAAGAGGGAAGAAAGGAGGCATTTTTTGCTTGAATGACGGCGGTATCATCAAGGAAGACGGGAGCATGGCCTGGGAGAGAAGGAGAAGAAGTAGGAGGAGTAGAAGAAGGAAGAGGAGAAGAAAAAGAAGAAGAGAGGAGGGTAATGGTTCTCCTGCTGTTGCTGGCATCATCAACATGAGAGCTCAACAGGTATGTGGCCACAAACCGCGCATCCGCATCTAACTCCTCTTCATCCCTCCTCCTCGAACTCCCTCCCTTCCTCGTGCTCGTCTTTCCCACCAAAAAAAGAGAGAGTGTCAAGAAGCGACCGGGCCCGAACTCAAACACTGACACAGCCACTTCCTCCACCGCACAACCCTTCCCTATACACGCCCCTTCCTCATTCCCTCCCTCTCGCTCCTCCCCCGCATCCACATGCACAATGCCAAAAGGGGGGGCGGACGCAACGTTGGGAGAGGAAGTAAAAAGCCCCCTGCAGAGGCGGCTCCCGCTCGTCCCACTACCATTGATTCCTCCATTCCATTCCTCTCCTCCTTTCTCCTTCTCTGTCTGCTTATATACACCCAGAGTCATCGTCGCCTCCACATCCTTCTTCCCATGCGGTCTTCCCCCCTTCGTCGATCCCAGCTGCACAGACGCCGGAAATAAAATCAGCGGAGGCTCCAGTGATAGTAAGCGCAACGGTCGTACCTCCACCTCTTTACCTCCCTCTTTCTCTTTAACACACACCGCACGCACTGTCATTCGGCTGGAGAGAAAGCGAGGGAGGGAGGGAGAGAGGGAGGAGGGGGCGTTGAAGGAGGAGGAGGAGAAGGAGAGGAGGGTGCACACGCGCTGGAGCAACCGATTGTTGACTTTCTCAACTGCTACCTGAAGAGACTCCTCCTGCGGCTGCTGTTGCTGGTCTCCCTCGTCCTGTTGTCGCTGTTGTTGCTGCTGGGCACCAACACTTTCACAGCTCGATGCTCCTCCTCCTCCTCCTCCTACTCCTACTCCTCCTGCTCCCCCCCCTCCCAACACAAGCACGGTGGAGGGAAACGGACTACAAGTGTACGTACCTCCTCCTACTCCTTCTTCTAACCCTCCTCCTCTTCTCTCCCCTCCATCTCTTTTTTCTCCCCCTTCCTCTCCTCTTCCTCCTCTTCCATCTCCTCCTGCTACTGCTGCTTCTATTGTTCCTGCTGCTGCGACTGCTGCCGTTCTACTCAAAAAATTAGGCGCTCCCGCCTCCTCAACTTGCATCCCTCCCTCCATCCGCTCCTCCTGATCTAGCACTACAGCTCCTTCTCCCCCTTCCCTCTTATCCTTCCCCTTCGACTCTACCTCTCCCACTCTCTTCCCTTCCATTTTCTTAGTCTGCCTCTCCCTCTTTCCCTCCTTCATTCCCTCTCCCTCGTCCCTCTTCCTCTCAATCTTCCCATCCCCTCCTCCTCTTCCACCTTCCCCATTCCCCTCCACCTTACCCTTCCCCGGCGGCCGCATCATCGGCCGCCTTCCTCCCTTCCTCGTCCTCTCCTTCTGCTCCATTTCCATTCTGAAATCAAAAACACAGGTATCCACCTTCATCCCCCTTGCTGCGCAATAATCCGCAAAGTGGTGCCATATTCCATTCTCCATCGACCAGCCTTCCATCCTTCCCTCGTCCGGGACGAACATTACTTTCCCCCTTCCTTCTCTACTTCCTCCTCCCTCGGTCTCCACCCGTCGCCAAAACCCTTGTTCGACAGCCGCTTGGACGGCAGGGAGGGACAGACCTGCCCCTGCTCCTCCTTCAGCGTGGCGTGCTGAGAGGACGTTAAATAAATTCTCGGCATCTGCGGCCATGATGCCTGCCATGTCGAGAGTGGCAAGGCGAGGAAGGGAAGGAGGGAGGGGGGGGGGAAGGGAGAGGTAAGGTGGGATCTCCTCTTTTTCTTTTACCTCGGTTAAAGAACTTGTCGCCCTTGCTGCTGCTCCTACTGCTTTCTCCTGGTTCTTCTCTTCCTTCCCTTGTTGCTCTATATTGTCTTTGTCTCCATTCGTTTCTCCTTCCTCCCCTCCGTCTTCTCCTCCTCCTCCTCTTATCTGAGTAGTGGTACTCGCACCACCATCACCACCACCACCAGCCGCAGCAGCAACGACAACACTAGTAAGTGGGTTCAGGGGTTGCTTCTCCTTCGCCAAATTCTCGTTTATTATCTGCTTGCTGCTGATGCTGCTGCTGCTGCTGCTGCTGCTGCTGCTGCTGCTGCTACTACTACTACTGCTGCTGCTACTGCTGCTGCTGCTGCTGATGTGGTGGCTACTGCTGCGGCTGACGTGGTGGTCGCTGATGCTCTCGCCCTCTCCTTTCTCGGTACTGTTGGGCTTGAATAGGATATGATTAAAAATGTTGCTGTTGCAGCTACCGCGACTGCTGGTGCTCGCACCCTCCCCCTCTCCTCCTCCTCTTCCTCCTCCCTCTCCTCCTCCTCCTCCTCCCTCTCCTCCTACTTCGCCTCCTTTTCTCTCTTCAACTGCTCCTGCCAACTTTCCCAACCCTTCAGCCCCTTCCTCGCCCTCCTCCTTCACATCGTCCCCCTTATCTTCACCAGGCTTCCTTCCCTTGGCCCTCCCCATCCTTCGTCTCCGTGTCTGCGCATCAGCAGGCATACCACCTGCCCCTGTCACCACAGCAGCAGCAGCAGCTGAAACAGCAGCAGCAGCCGCAGCGGCGGCATAACTACTTTTCTTCAACAACGTCTTAGCAGCATGCACGCGGGAGAGCTGTAGGACCTCTTCGGTGGCTGGGGGCTTCGCTCCGACTTTCCAGAGGAACCAGTTAATCATCCCGTTGCTTCGATTCCACCGCTTTAGGACATTAGTAGAGAGGTTGATGGTGCCAGTGCTGCTGTTGAGGGCCGTGGCAGTGGAGGTGATTGTTTGATCATTTTTTTGGTAGGTTCTGCTGCGTTTGAGTGCTGTGACTCTGGTGGGGGATGTAGAGGTGGTTTCAAAGTTGTCGTCGTCGTCGCTCTGCTGCGGCTGCTGGTTGAGCGTCTTCCTCTTTTTGCGCATGATAGGTGGGGTGTCATCTCGGTCGAGCTTTCGGAAGAGGAGGAGGGAGTGCGGAGAAGGTTTGTTGACAAATTCTGTGACCTTACTGTGGTCGTACAGGGAATTAGCTGCGTTTGCATTGGCAACCTCCTGGTAAAACGACTCGAGCGGCCCCACCTCTTTCGCACGCCGTTGCTCGTCTTCCGGCAGACTGGTCAATATTTGGTCCAACCAAAGGTAGAGATGTCGATGAGCGACACGAGGAAATGCGCCGGCAGACTCGAAGCATGCCCAAGGACCGCCTTGTGCCGAGGTGAGTGGGGGTGTGATGGCGGTGGGGGCTGGAGGGAGGCTACTGCTGCTTGACGGTGGTGGGCCAATCAAGAGTGATCGAGGAGCAGCCACATGGGGCTCGCAGGGCAGTATGAGGGCACCCATATCCACGTTGGTGGTCAGCTGGTGTTGCTGGTCCTCGTGGCCACGGCTATCGTGATCACGGTGGTGGGTTTCGGCGGGTGCTGCGGCGGGCAAGGGCATGAGCAGCAATGTGTCTTGCTCTTGGGCAACCATGGCCCCGCCACCGCCTTGCACACGATTGCTGCCGCCATCAAGCGTTGAATCCTCCATGGCCTGTATTACAAGTGGGTGGGGGTAGGAGTGCGTGAGAGTGAGTGAATGGGGACGTTAAAGCACGTTGGGGACCGGCCCAAGTGGGTAGGCAAGTACGTGAATGATCCGGGTGTGGTTTCCTGGTTTCTTCTTCTTTGTTTTTCTCAGAGCTGGGAAGTCAGAGCCAATCCGCAAGACGAAAGAGCCTGTAAATTAAAATAAAAATTCATTCTGATTCCGTTTCTGGTTGCTTTTATGGCATAGTCTTACCGCGCGTTCTTTGTTTATTTCGCACAAATATTTTTTTTGCTTACATTTCTCAATTTTTGTCACTTGATAGGTTGTATGTCTTTACATTTACCGTGGCAGCTCCTCGACAATCAGTTGCATGATTTTGTTATGCATGTCTTTCTCTTTCAATGAGCGACCCTAGGTCGGCCACAGCTCGACCCCCAGCGACGCTGTGAGCTCCCTCAAGGCAAACACTTTTTGCAGGTACCGACCCGCTGCTGCCTCTACCTCTCGGCGGCGCTCGGATTTCTCTTGCGCCTCCACTACATCTTCAAACATTGCGTTTCCATAAAAAGTTGTTGGCAGCGTGCTGTCGTTATCGTCGTCATCGTCGTTCAAGTGGTGACACGCACGGGAGGGGCCACGGCAGCTGCGAATGTCCGACGCTGAGCTGGTTGTGGTGGCCTTCGACCGCACCTGTTGCTTCCCCTGTTTGGAATGTCTGATTGGGCGAAGACATGGGTTTTTTCTTGTTTTTCTCGGGGAATAAGAGTCTGCCCGCTGCCGTTGCACCACTGGTAGAATTGTGTTTGCTTTGTTGTTTGATCGCGGCAGACACCGTGGAGTAAGACATCTGAAGGAGGGGCATGAAAAGTATTCCTCTTATCAGCCAGAGTTTGGCCTTGGCATTGGCCTGCTAAAATTATTGCTGCTGCTGCTCTATGGAAGAAGTAGGTCATTGGTTGTGAGGGTGTGCCTTGTTCGTTTACTTGCTCGGGAGGGGACCAGCTGGCGTGTACTGTCAGGAGGCACTGCTGATGGTGTGCCGTGACTAATGTGTCGTTACAGCTGCTGCTACAGCTGTTGCCACTGCTGCTCTTGCTACTATTACTGTTCTTGGTGTGCAAAAGTGGCTGCATTTTGTTGGAAAGCACTTACCCATAGCCCGGTCAAAATGTCGTTCTCCTCACCTTCCCTCTTTTCCTTCTCCTTCACCGATCGTGTCTGGTGGCCTTCACTCTCTTCCCTCACGCATCTTGCTGCTACTATCACTGCTATTGCTGTCCATTCCATCCTGCTATTAGGTCTGACGAAATAGGTAGGCTCGTCCATAAGAAGAAAATGAGGAATGGCCGGTCATTCCATCACAGTGCCAGTTGGACTGATTATACTGCTGCTATTGCTGCCGCTGGTTTTTCCCTGGTGCTCCCCTTTTTTACCTCTGCTGTTACCACAACACTAGCATTAAATTGCCCATGATGGGTGGAATGCCTGGTGCTTTGAACGGCTGGAAGCATCGACTCTAAAATCCGACGTTGTTCCTCCCTCCCTTCCTCTTCCTCCTTCTCCTTCCTCTTCAAAGTCACAGCCTTTAATAATTACTATCGCCTGTGCTCCCAACACTTTCGTATATTAGGTCTGATGTACTGGAAAATAAAGTTTGAGCCCTTCATCTTCCTGCTGGTGGTCTACAGTACGGTATGGTGGTGGCATCCAGGGTTATCAGGCGGAAGGGACGAAGAGAGCTGGGGTTGCCTCAAGCCATGAGCCAGAGGCGAACTGGAGAATGCGAGGCAGGCCATAAGATTAAAAAACAGACTGTCTGTCGTTGAGCGTGTATATCGGGTGGTTGGCGATATTGAGTGGTTTGGGTAGAATGTGGGGCCAAAAGGGACATGGGCCAGACGTGCAGCAACTAGACGCGGCAATAGCAGACCTGCTTGTTCGCAAGGCCTGCCTGTCTCAGCCAGCATTATCCCTCGCGGGCTAACCCAAACCAATGTTTTCCTTGCTATTTATTTCGTGAACGACTCGGTGCAATGTCTGCAGGTTGCTATGCGGCGGACGTCCCCGCAATTTCTTGACTGCCCGTGTTTTCGTCGCTCTTTCTTTCAAAGCTCTTGCTTTTCGTCATCAACGCTGTCTCCACAACAATACACCCCACACAAAAGACAGCGCACTCTTCAGGCAAGCAATCCATGACTTTGCCACCGCAACTGGCCTTGCTTGGTATGGCGGCCTCCTTGACCGTGGCAGACCGCCTTCTCTCCGGCCCCGGCAGCAGCAACAAGGACAAGCTACAGCAGCAGCAGCAGCAGCAGCAGCAGCAACAACCGCACCTGCCCTTGGCTGCGCGGACGGCTGGCTGCAAGGAGACACACAGCAACAAGCGCGAACAGTCTCCGGCCGAGCAGCTGGAGGACATGCGGACCACGCCTATCAAATGCCGCGACGGCACCTTGGTCTACCCTTACTCCCTACCCACGCGTGACGACCAGCTGGGCCGTCTGAAGAAGGAGAGCTACGACGTTCTGGTGATTGGCGGAGGATGCGTCGGGTCCGGCGTAGCCTTGGACGCGCAAGTTCGCGGCTTGAAGACGGCCATGGTGGAAGCGGACGATTTTTCGGCGGGTACGTCGGGGAGATCGACTAAATTGATTCACGGAGGCATTCGGTACTTGGAGACGGCCTTTTGGAAGTTGGACTACGGGTCTTTCACCCTCGTGCAAGAAGCGTTGGAGGAACGGGCACATATGTTGAATGCGGCGCCGTATATGAATTCGCCGTTGCCGATCATGATTCCTATCTATAAGTGGTGGGAGGTGCCTTATTTTTGGGCAGGAGCCAAAGCTTACGACCTTGTGGCAAGCCGACAGAAGAGTGTGCCGTCCTCTCATTTTATGGACGCGGATGAGGCGCTGTTCCAGTTCCCGATGCTCAGGGGGAATGGATTGAAGGGGGCAATTATTTATTATGACGGGCAGATGAACGACACGAGGATGGGGTTGACTATTGCTCTGACAGCAGCGCAGGAGGGCGCCACGATCGCGAACCGTGTGGAGGTCGTCTCTCTCCTCAAAGATCCTCAAACTGGCGTCGTCTCCGGGGCCCGGGTCCGGGACAAGATAAAGGGGGATGAATGGGAAATCCATGCCAAAGTCGTCGTGAACGCCACGGGGGTGTTCGCTGACAAAATTCGCAAGATGGACAACCCGGAAGCGATCGAGCTCATCGAGCCCGCAGCAGGTGTCCACGTCATGTTTCCCGCCCACTTTTCGCCCGCCAAAATGGGGCTAATTGTTCCAAAGACCACCGATGGTCGTGTCCTCTTTTTCCTGCCTTGGGAAGGCTGCACTCTTGCCGGGACGACGGACTCACATTCGACCATAACTATGACGCCCCAGCCGACCGCCCAAGAAGTCAATTTCATCATGCAAGAGACCAATCGCTACCTCACCACGAACGTCTCTGCTAACGACCTCATCGCTGCCTGGTCTGGCCTCCGTCCCCTGGTCAAGGATCCTGAAAAGATCAGAGAGGGAACCGCGGCCTTGTCGCGCAACCATGTAATCGAAGTGTCTGACAGCGGGAAATTAATAACCATCACAGGGGGGAAATGGACCACCTACAGGAGGATGGCTGAAGACACAGTCGATCGCCTTCTTGCTGAGAGACCGGAGTTGTTGGTCGATGGCGCCGTGGCCCTCAATTCCAGTACCTGGAACATGAAGCTCCTGGGGGCGGACAGGGCGAGGATTGTGTGCGATCAGAAGTTCAATAAAATTGGGATTACTCTTAGGAATGACTATGAGCTGCCTGAGGACGTGGCAGCGCACCTCGTCAAGAGCTATGGCACTCGCGCGTTGCAAGTGGCGGAGCTGGTGCGTACGGGGTATACAGATGTGAAGGCCGGGACGAGAATGAAGAGGTTGCACATGCGCTACCCTTTCTTGGAGGCCGAAGTCGTGTTTGCTGTGGAGCAGGAATACGCCTTGAAGCCCATGGATATTTTGGCACGACGTACTCGGCTAGCTTTCCTCGATACGGAAGCAACGGCGACAGCAATCCCGCGGGTGGTGAAGCTGATGGGGGATCTACTAGGATGGTCTTGGAGGCAGAGGGCGGCGGAGACGGCGGAGGCGGTGGCCTTTTTGGAGACGATGAATGTGAACAAGATGGCGTTGTTGAAGAGCAACAAGAAGAAATAATGGATGTGACAGAAGTAGGGAAGGGCAGAAGTTTATAGGTATGTGCTAGATCAGCTTTGGAGAACGGGTGTAGATAAAAATGAGCAGAGGAGAGTGTGTTTTGTTTGCTGGTGCGGGAACATGTTGCCGGTTACTTCTAGAAAAGAAGTAACATAAATTAGTTATAAAATAATTGAGTCGTGGTTCCTTTTTCGAGATAAAGAAGACATCTTCGCCCGGGGACGAGGCCATGTCAACGCCCACTGCACGCTACGATGAAAGTAGAGTAAACACCAAAGCAGAAGGAAGTGCACGTAAGATGCATATCTTTCTTATCATCGGTTGCCTGCCTAGAAAATAGTTTCTTTGATATGCAGGCAGTTTAGCTTCGTCTAGAAATTAGATGATTTCTTGACAACTTGTTGCAGGTGGGATTGGCACGTGGTGGAAGACGGTGATGGAAGGGAAAGAGGTGACACGGGGAATGCAGATTTTTTAAAAGGGGGTAGTTAGGGAAACTATCAACAATTGATTACTTGATAATTCATCGATCTCACAGTTTTTCTCGCAAAACAGCCGAGAAAATCGCATCACTGTCTTTCGCAGGATCTAGTCGAGCCACACCCATCGCAACTTGAACGCTAGAAGAAATGTTATTTCGGGTAAAATGATTCTCATCCTTGTCCTTTATTGTGTCTATATACTTAGCGTCTGCCAACATCGACTCCTCTTTCCGTCGCTTCTTTTGCCTTCCGCAAAAAATGCCACCATTTGCACGCATCAACCAAAATCCCTGCGGATCGAATTATGCGTTCCAGAGAACAACGCAAGCCAGCAACCGCTCATCTTGTATGTCGAGTAACTGTGTGTGCTTATCTGAAATACAGCCCACATTCCCGTGAATACTCTTAGCTGTGCTGCCCTCTTGTCCTTTCTAGCGAGCTCGGGAATGTGCGGCTGGGGACAGAGACCACACTGTTCGTCGCCGGTGTTGCAGCGAATGTGTGGCCATGCGGTTCCTCGCTCAGAAGGGGCAGAGGAGAATCAACCCGCGCAAAACACAAACACGCGATGCATAACCGTGCACCGCACGCGTCACGACACACATTAACTCATATTACTCTTTTACTCTCTGTCACAGGCACAGTTTTCGTTCTCACGAAACCAAGCAACCATGATTGTGTACAAGGATGTTATCAGCGGCGACGAAGTGGTGAGTGCGTGCCTCTCCTCACTCCCCTTCATATGCCTCAATTGCATATCTGTCTGTTTGAGTCCCTCGTTTACTCGCTTTGCGATTATTGCTTTATGGTGGAAAGGTTTGGTGTGTGGTTGGTGGGTGGGACAAAAGGGGTAGGAGACAGGCACATATCTGGGGGGAATGTAATTATGGTGGAAGCGACGCCTCGTATAATCCAGTCCATCCTCGCTGTCCTTCGCCAAGCGTCCGTGGGTAAAGCATTCATCCTTTCTTCCTCTGACTTGTGCATTTTTCTTACTCTCTTTCAAACCGTGCGCTCCCGTTTATTTCATCCCTACCCTTCTTCTCTCCCTCCCCTCGCCCTCCCCTCCAGGTCTCGGACGCTCTCAAGATCACGCCCGTGATGGAAGGCGGTGAGGAGGTGCCCGGCTTGTTCGAAGTAGACTCTGCCATGGTGGCTGTCGGCGGTGGCGATATCGATATTGGATGTGGCAATGCCTTCGGTGGTGCCGGTGATGACGAAGGCGCTGACGATGCAACCCAGAAGGAGAATAACGTGTCGGGCCCCAGCAGCTTTGCCTATACCGCCATGCCCTTTTCCAGTAAGGGAGAGTTCAAAAGTTGGGTGAAGGATTATGTGCGCAATGTGCGCCAGGCGTTGAAGGGCAGTGGGGTGGCGGTTGAGGACATCAAGAAATTCATGGAGGAGGCCCCTACTTTTGTGAAGTGGCTAGTAGACAAGTATGACGACTTGGAGTTCTTTATGAGCAAGTCTATGAATCCGGATGCGGGGCTGATTTTCTCCTATTACAAGGAAGGGGCGCATTGCCCGACGTTCGTATACGTGAAGAGTGGGTACAAGGTGGTCAAGTTTTAAATTAAAGAAAGGATGGTAGAAAGGGGAGTGTTGAAGGGGTGGGGGATGACTTTTTTGTTGAAGATAGGAGAGAAGCAGCAAGGGTAGGAGAAACAGGTGAAGACCAGCAACAAAATAAGGAGCGTGAGTGACAGGGCACGGGCGGGTGGAAAGAAGCATTGAAGCACAGCACCAACAACCACCAAAGAAGAACGGGCAGTGAGAGTTGGCCATTATAAGCGCTAATCTTCAAGAGAAAATGGTGTCTTTGTGTTGTGTGCTTGTGGTGCCAACTTCACCGCCGTGGTGCTGCTGGACTCGCTCTTTGTGAAAACAAGAGAGGAGAAGGAGTGAAGCGGGTGGGGCGACTGCAAACAAGTAAGAAAGCTTGAGTCTCTAAAATTATTCTTGATTATCCGTTACATGTTATTTCTTCGCCTGTGATAGTTTTAAACTTGTTTGGTGCATGTGATGCGGCTGGTCTTGATGTCAACATAGAATCTTTTTGTATCCTTCCTTCTCCTTCTCCCTCTCCTCCTCCTCCTCCTCCTCCTCCTCGCCCCTTGGCGAAACCCTTGCGTCCTCTTTTTCCTTCTTTTTCCTCTCGTCTACTTCTACCTTGCGATTTGCTTTCCTCAAACACTTGCAATGGCTTTATTTCTCTCCATCCAATTCGTTCTCCTCCTCCTCCTTGTTCTGTGTCTTCTTTTTTTTTTTGGTAACATCGCTATATCGTTCCGTCTGAAAAGCACACACCCACGTAGCGTTCACTCACGCACCTTTCTCTCGTGGCCCTCCTCTTCTTAATTGCTGTGTACACTTAAACACTTGCCACGGTACGGTCTTATCTATTTGCCTACACGTCATCCAATATGACTCGCACTGCTCTTTCTCAAGTGATTACAAACCTCTATGTCTTCTCGTCTCCGTTTCTCTCTTTCCTGCTTTGTTCTTATTCGTCTGTGGCATACGAGTATCAATCACACGCACACACAGCTTTTTGTACTACATCTGTTCACTATGTCACACGTGATCCATCCCCCCCCTTTCCTCCCTCCCTGCCTCCCTCTACCATAAATCATCCATCCCCAACGCCGAGATCAGATCTCCTTGAGACGTTGGAGAAAAAAAAGAATCGGGGTCAATTAAATGCTCTCCTCCCATCAAGTCATCCGTCATCCCCCTCTCCATTTCTCCCACAATTCCTCCCCCTCCTCCCATTTCTCCTCCATTCCTCCCTTCTCCCGTTCTGCAATCTCCTCCCATCCATCCACTCATAGCTTCCCCCATCCCTCGCCCAATTTGTCCTCTCGTCTTTTTTACTCCACCTATCCCTTCTCCGAGCCCGTCAAGTGATGAGGGAAAAGGATAAGGGATGTGCAACGACGGTAAAAGCTGCTGCTGCTGCTGTTGTATTTGTCCATCCTTTGACACCTCCCCTCCATTGCTGCCGCTACTGTTGCTGCTGATGCTGTTGCCAATCATCATCATAGTCGCTCCGCTGCTGCTGCTAGTGCTGCTCCCGCTCGACGACGTGGACGGCAGATGCAACCCATAGCCTTCCCCACCCGCACCGTTCCCACCCTCCCTCCCACCAGACGCCGCGGCAGCAGCAGCTACTGCTGCCTTTGCTGCACCCTTCTTATGGCTACGGGCCGCAGTCGGCTTGTCGCTTTTACCTGTAGCTGCTGCGGCTGCCGCTAGTGCCTGCTTCCCTTGCTTCCCACTACTTGCCCGACCCTTCCCTGGCACTGGCGGTGCTGCTGCAGCTGCTGCTGCTGTTTCTTCGATCTTCACCGTGGATGAGGAATCTGTGGACGCCGCCTTGCTCCCTGACCCCTTCTTACTACCCTTCTCCTTCTCCTCCTTCACAACCATCCCACCAACACCACTCCGATTACCACCACCAGCAGCGGGCGCTGCCGCAGCTGAAGTTGTCCCCACCTTCTTTCTCTCCTTCTTTTCCTTCGTATGTTTCTCCACCTTTCCATGGTTCCCCTCCGTCAGTCTCACCACGCCCACCCTGTCCCCCTCAACCTCCCTTTCATCACTTCCTTCCTCTTTCCTAACCACCCCCGCTGCTGCCGCTCCCGGTACTGCTGCTACTCCTACAACTGTTGTCGTTGCTGCCGCTGATTTATCTTTTCGTTTCAAGTACTTTTTGTACCTTTCTAAGACCTCGTTCTCAGGGTAGGGATGGAGCGCTTTGTACTTCAACTCCTCCCCAACAGCTACCAGAATCTTCTCTCTCAATTTCGCGATTCTTTTATTATTTTCCTCTTCCATCCTCTTCACCCGCCTCTCGTCCTGCCTCAATCCTAAACCAATCTCTGCCTCCAACACCGCTGCCTCCCCTCCCTCCCTCCCTCCCTGCTGTTGCATGGCAAGTGTACGGAGAAAATGCCGAAGGGCACGCTCTTTATCCGATCGGTCCCACATGCCTATTGATTCGAGCTCCTCGCTGAGGCAATCGTCGAGCTTGCTGCGGACAAGATGATGGTCAAAGAAAAGGGTGTTGCGGCCTCGAGGGGTGCGGGGGGAGGAGTAAGGGAGGCGTTTTTGGAGAAGGCAGGAGGGAGAATAGGGTGGCAGTAGTGGTGGTGGTGGTGATTCTTGTTCTTGTTGTTGTTGTTGTTGTTGTGATGGCGCTGGTGCTTGAGATTTCGTAATGCTATTGTTGCTGTTGGTGGTGCTGGGGGGCGGGAAGGTGAAGCTCGAGCGGTGCGGGGCTGCCTTTCCTTCCTTCTCCTTCTGAGCCTCTCCTCCTTCTTTTTCTTCGCCAGCACTAGGTGCGGTAGGAGAAGTTCCGGCACCAGTACCGGCAACACCACCAGCACCAGCAGCACCAGCAGCACCAGCACTGGTGGGTCGAGAAAGAGAAATAGGAATGGAAGACAGCTTTGTGCCGGGAAACCCCTCCTTCATTTCTTTCACCTCATCCTTTTCCTCGTCTTCAACCTCTTTCTCTTCCTCCTCATCCTCATCTTTCTCCACCTGCCCTTCCTCCCCCTTCTCCTTCTCCTTCTTCCCTTCCTCCTCCCTCTCCTTCTCCTTCTCCTCTTGTGCTACAGCTCGCTTTTTCCGGGGCGAAGGAGAAGGAGGCAAGGCGCTCCCTTCCTTTTCTTCTACCGGACTTTCCTCCACATCACTGTTAGAACTCTTCCGCTTCTTTATCCCCCTCCCTTTGTCTTCCTCCGCCTCCTCCTCCTCTCCTGCCATTTCTTCCTCCTCTTCTTCCACAACCGCTGCCGCTACTGCTGCTCCTTCTTCTGCTGGTGAAGAGGGCAGAGGGTGCAGTTTTAGAGGGTGGACGAAGGCCGAAAGAAGACGCCGAAGGAGGGGGTGTGGTCCAAGGTCCGTTTTGTACCCGCTTTCAGCCCACTCCAACCCCTCCCTCTCGCTCTCCGTCAAAAAACTCCACACGCCCTCCTTCGCTTCCTCTCTTTTTTCTTCATCCTCAACTATGATATAGCGGTTTTCATTCTCCTTTTCCTTCTCTCTCTCTTTGTTTTTGTCTGTCCTCTTCCCCCCCCACCTATCCCTTTTTGCAGATCTCTTCAATGCCATCAGTTCTACGTTCTGCTCCTCCCCTCCATCCTCCTTCCCCCTCTCCCATCTATCCTCCCTCCCCAGCACTGCCAACAATACCTCTTCATACTCCGCTCCCACGTCCCTCAAAATCGAGTCTTTCTGCTCCAGGATTCCTTCTCCCTCCCTCCCTCCCTCCCCTTCAAACGGTACCATCGCCTCCAGTTCCCTCTTCATCACCCCTTCACTTCCTTCTCCTCTCCCTGCTGCCGCTGCTGCTGAAGGGGACAGAAGGACGAGGGCTGGTGTGAGGAAGCCTGCTTCGTCTACAAAAAGCCAGAGATTCCGCAGGTTGAAATCAAAATCTGCATAGGCATCTAGGCGGTCGTAGAAGGGCACATCTTCGATAGATGGGGGGAGGGAGGGAAGGAGGGAGGAAGGGAGATGTAATGGCCTTGGGTCGTTTTTTTTGTATTTTTTGCGGCTTTTGGTCGTGCCAGCGGAAGGAGGAGGGACATCACGCATGCTCAGGCAGGGTAGAGCCTCCTCCTCGTCCTCCTCCTCTTGCTGCTGCTGTAGCAACGGTCCTTGTTGGTGTTGCTGCTTCGCCATCCTCCCTTTGTCCGCTATTCCCGATAGGTGGCTTGCTATATGCTGTTGTTGCTGCTGTTGCTGCTGCTGCTGCTGCTGCTGCGGAAAGAGGCCAGGACTCCAATACCTGCTGTCAGTGTCCTTAATCACATGCCCGAGGGGTAGTGGTAAGGAAGGAAGGGAGGACGAGGACGAGGAAGTGGGGGAGGAGGGAGGGAATTTGGACCAGTACTTGGCACAAACAGCCCTCTCCTTCTTCATGGGAGGGATGGAATCACAGCGTATCCTCACCTTCACCAGCCTTTCGTATAGACGTATCCCTCCCTTCTCTCCCCCTCCCTCCCCTCCTCCCCACTCTTCCCCTCTTCTTAAAGGGGAAGAGGGGGAGGAGGAAGAAGAGGACGAGGAAAGAGCAGGAGGGAGAGGGCCCTCAGTCATAACCTCGTGCACCCCACCTATCCCTGGCAACATCATTCCCCCTCCCTTCCTCCCTTCCTCCCCCGGTACCTGCTGCTTCTGAAGCAGCCTTTCCTCCCCCCCCACTTCCCATTCATCCTCATCCTCCAGCAATCCTTCTAGCATAGCATGGTTGTCATCGTTCTCATCAAAAAGCATATCCATCAACTCCGCCGGTAACGACGACATCATACCACACACCCCTCCCTCCCTCCTTCCTTCCACTCTTCCCGTTTCTCCCGTCCTGACTCCTCTCCCTTGCTGCCGCTGCTGCTCCTGCTGCTTCTGCTGCTGCTCCTGCTGCCGCTCCTGCTGCCGCTGCTGCTGCCGCTGCTGCTGCTGCATGCCCCGTCCTTCCCCTGCTTCTCCTCCCGCCACCCATATCACTTGCCCAGACCAGGCATCCAACAACGAGACCTGCTGCTCCACATACCGCTGCTGGGCCCTGGCTAGATCCATCACGCGTTTTAAATCCATGTACAAGAGTTCCCTGTGCGGGTGTCCCACGGGTGGTAAGTTCAATTCCCTGTTCCTCAGTAAGTGGCGGAGCGTGCGAAGGAAGGACGGGTTGCGGAGTTCGGTGGGAGACAAGGTGGGGGGGAGGGGGAGGTAGGGGTGGAAGGTGGGAGGAGTCAGGTGGGAGGCGGCGGCGTGGAGCATGGGGACCGAGGCGGAGAGGGTTTTGGGGACGGATGGAGGTGGAGGGAGTGATGGCTGTTGCTGAAGGTGAAGGAACGGTGCGCGTGCTGCTTCTGCTGGGCGTGGGGCGAGGGGCACTAGACCTCTTCCTCCTCCTCCTCCTCCTCCTCCTCCTGCTGCTGCTGCAGCCTTGCCCTGAGCTTTCTTCCGTGGTTGTGGCTGTTTCTTGATTTTCTCCTTGGGAGCAGTGGTACTGCTGCTGCTGGTACTTCCGACACTCATTACGGCTGACGAGTCTAACGACGAAAAGCTCGCAATCAACCCTCCCTCTGTCCCTCCCCTCTCTCCTCCTGTGGCATCTAATAAAGATGGTTGTGGCGCCAATGTCTGGATAGAGGACATCATTGTCAAAAAATCCTTCCCTCGTTCTCCCCCTCCTCCCCTTTGTTCTACTCCTCCTTCTCCTGCTGCTCCTCTGGCTCCTTTCCCTGCTTTAGCTTGTTTCTTGCTCCCACTAGCAGCTGCTCCGCCCTCGCTCTTCTCTTTTCTTTTACGCGGCTTTTTAATAACAACCGGCACCACTCCCGCTCCTGCTGTTGCTGCTGCCGCTGGTGGTGCTGCTGCTGCTGGAAAGACTCTCAACCACTGCTGCTGTTGCTGCTGTTGCTGCTGTGGGTCTCCCTCTCCTCGGTAGACAGAGAAGGTGCCACTCTCCCCAAGCATCAATGATGACGAGAAAGATGCGTGAATAGGAGAGGAGGAGGACGAAGAGATGGACCCGCTGTCAGGAGGGGTTGGCATGCGACCTGCTGATGCTGTTGTTGCTGTTGCTCCTCCCTTCGCTTTCCTCCCCCCTCCTGCTGCTGATGGTTTTCCCTTCCGAAGTGCGGCTCCCTCTTTCTTAGTGTTCGCACTGTTGGTGCTGCCCGCACTGTCTATGTTCTGAGCTTGAGAGAAAGGCTGAGGAGACCGCCCCCGTTGTTGTTGCTGCTGCTGCTGCTGGAAACATTGCTGCTGAAAATGCTGCCGTTCCAACGGCATCCCTTCTCCTTCTCTTCTTCTTCCTCCGATCCCTCCCAATGCCTCCCCCACACCTTCTCCTCCTCCTCCTCCTCTACCTGCTTCTCCTCCTCCTTCTCCTTCTCCTCCCAAAAGAATTTCCATTTCCATTTCAGTCAGTCCTCCTCCGCCCAAAAAATCATCGCCACCGACACCACTTATCCCATATAGCCCCTCGTCCAACCCAAACAGCAAGTCAGCCTCGTCGTCGTCAAGAAGGAGGGAGGAGGAAGGTGGAGGTTCCGGAGGTCCCCCCCCTCCCTCTCCTGAGAAGGATGCTGCCATTGGTAGTGACGGCCGAAAGCAGGATTTTGATATTGCGTGTGGCGTCTAGGCGTTGTTTCTTACGGCTGTCATGCTTGTTGTCTTCGTCAATTCTGCTTGTATGCACATCCGCCCCTGGCGTGGTGGTGTGAATCACCCTGAGCTGTTGGTGACGGTAGGTGCAAGTGGAAAGAAAAACAAAGGGGGATGAGATTGATAAATGGGTTCCATAGAAACAGCGCTGTGATCTGAGGTCTGTCTTAGGCAGATGGAATTCTAGCCTCAGGCAATATCATCGTTCTAATTTCTAGGGATGCGAGGCCGCAGGATCGAAGCCGCTGCGTTGAGGGGTAAGTACTAAGTGCGGAGGGAACGTCGCGCAGAGAATGCGAAGGCGTCGGTCACCAACGCAACGAGCTCCCCGAGCTCGCTCTTCTCGCAAATGTCTCTCCTGCATATTTCAATTTCTTCCCGCTAGTGGGAGAGTGAGCGTGGCTATGTGTGTGCTTGTGCCGGTCGTGGCAAGGGCGTTGCAGTAGCAGTCAGCGTGCCCCAGAATGTTTGAATAGATCTGCATGTTGCACCAAGTAAAACGTGTCAATCGCCCTGCCCGTTCATCTTGCACCTCCAGAGGGACTGGGGATGCTGTCTGATGTGATAATTTGCTTATGTGTGCGGAAATGGTTATGTAAGGTGTGTCGGGGCAGAGGGAGGAGGCAAATGATGCTTCGCGATGAGAGAAGGTCACGGCGAGAATTCCTCATGATACGTCTGTCTATTTGTGAAAATATTTGTGGATTGAGCAATTGTACATCGTACATGTAGTGATGGGTGAATGAATATCTTGTGGAGGCGAGAAGATGTATCGGCAAAAGACAAGGTACGCACAAGGGTCTTGAGTGAGGGAGGGCGGGGAGGCTTGCACGCATCGTTGCTTTGTTCGATCATCATCATGACCCACTTGTCGCGTTTCTACTCTTATGCCACGCACACATCGTACAGGCACTGATCACGACGACGGTAACCAGGTGTTATGCAACGACGTCATCGCGCAGGTTAGGAGCAGCGGCGGCTTTGAGGTGGTAGACGACCCCTCCCCTCCCTCCCTCCCTCCCTACCACCGACGAGACGAGACCCGCTGCCGCTCAGCGCCTTGCACCCGCTGCACGCCAGCGATACTCCTTTGTACACTAGGCTTGGGCGCTGGATAAGATGATGGCCCTGTGCGAGAGAGGAGTGGTGAATCGGTCGGACGTGCCTGCTGTAGTGAAACAGCAGCACACGGTCGACAGCACGCGGTTAGCGACTTGCGAGACCAGATTTATTTGTGTGTCTCCAAACTTAGCTGGAAGCCAGACTTTCTCCAACGTCTGTTTCAAACATTCTGCTCTTACTCCTGCATGGCTCCTCATGCGATCACATGGATGAAAAACGCATGCAGGCAGAGGGCGTGACGACTTTTTTCCCTCTCGCTCCTCCCCCTGTTCATATTTATGGTCCTTCTCTTTCCGACTAGTTGCCCCTCCACCTGGACGAGTAGACCATAAATGAATGAAACACATGCCATTATATCGTCCGGCCAATGCGCACACTTCGTCGTCACCCATTGCACACACACACAGGATCTGTCCCAAGAGTCGTAGCAGAGCCGAGTCAAAAATCATAAAAACGAGTTTGACGCGCATCTAGCCAGCAGGGCCCCCATAAAGAGCCCTCTTCGTCGAGCCGCACTCCTCCACCTCTCCCTCTCCCACCCCAAACCACCGCAGACGCAACCCCCCCCCCCCCCCCCCCCAAAAAAAGGGTGACACCCCCCCCAACCAAACCTTTACCTCCAAAAACCCCCCGCCAAACCTAACAAAAAA